>Ga0268262_10005278_pt1 | contig 12885 bp, 7 predicted proteins | sample TergutNc150P3_FD_190354 | JGI IMG/M metagenome (GOLD analysis project Ga0268262, IMG submission 190354) | Nasutitermes corniger P3 segment gut microbial community from laboratory colony in Florida, USA - Nc150 P3 (SPAdes) (version 2) | ecosystem: Host-associated > Arthropoda: Insects > Digestive... | reverse complement strand
TTCTGCTCGTTTACATAGGTGCGTAGCTTGTCCAGGATTTTGCTGACCTCTCGAAATTCAAAGCTTTTACGCTTCTTAGTGCTGTTGGGACGCTCCATCTTCTCAAGGCAAGCCCCCAAATGGAATGTCAGGTTGACTAGGTAATATGGGCCATACTGGGTGAACGCTGCATCCAGCGCGTTTTCAAAATCCGCGAACACTTGCTCATAAAGCTTCTTCGCGCAAGCTTTCACATCATGCTCTACATCGCCAGCGTTGGCTGTTGGCAGGCACAGCATCTGGTTTTCGCAGAATTTGCGCATCCGTTTCTGCAATTCCATCGGATTGTCCAGCCCGACCTGCGCTAAAACCTGCTCCGCTGCGGACTCAGTAGCTTTGCTGTGCTTTTCGTAGCTGTCAAATAAAAAGTCAAAGACTTTCTTCGCCGCATAGATTTGCAGCAGATCCTTGGGGATGACCATCTCGCTGTAGCCGGTCGCGGCATAGATGTAATAGGAATCGCGAGGGATGATCTCTGCGGGTCTTGTACCGATAAACTCTGTGAGCTTCTTCGGAACATCCGGGAGGTAGGAGAAGATGTTCATGTGCTGCACACTCTGGCCGCCGCCAGCCGTCGTGGAACCCTCTCTTTGGGATTCAGAGGCAATCATGTTGATGATGCAGTCTGCCGCCGTATTAATAGCGGTGGTTTGGGGGAATTCGTGTATAATGTGGGAGCCTTTGCCGTCAATCAGGTAGCAATAATCGAAAATGTTTTCGCCACGCACCTGTGTGCCGCTGTAATTCATTACGAATTCTTCGCCGCGCTCGGTCATTGTCATGTGGTACTCGATCTCTTTCAGAGCGGCATAAGCGTTGCTGTTGCCGCTCTGGATCGCGTCCGGCTTTTGCCGGGTGTCACTGGCGGCGGGCGGCAGGAAGACGAAGCCGAACACTTGACCCACGGAATTCTTGTTTTCTTTGCCCAGCAAATAACGGATAATGTAAGTGGCATCTATCACAGTGCCGCTTCCCGTACCCCCGGCGATGCCAGTCAGGACGATCAAGCTGCACCGCGAACCGCCTTTGCCCGCCACCAGCGCGTTGAACTGCGTGGTCACACTGTGGGTCAGCGCGTCCACCGAATTCCCGAACGTCAGTAGCGCGCGGCCAAACTGGCGGCGCGCGCCCGCACCCGTGCCGTTGAACACGTTATTGGTAAAATTCCGCAGGTTTGGGTGAATCCATTCCCGTGTAGCGGCTGAAGGGTTATGTATTTGCTGTTCCACACCCTCGAACGGTAATTTACAGACTTCGCTGCGCGCGAACGTGCCCTTACTCACGTAGGCATCCAACTCGTTGTGCGCAGCATCCACCGCCAAATAGCGGATGTACTTTTCGATGGAAGCCTTTGTCACCTTCTGGGAAAGCTTCTTTTTCAGTTCGGCTAGCGCTGCGCAGCCCGTGCCGCCCAAGCCGACGATTAGGAAGCGGTCATCTCCCAGGATGTCGCGTTTTTCGCGCTTGATAATGCCGTCTGCTTCCATGTACTCCAGTGTGCGCATGTTCGCCTCTACCCGTGCGCGTTGCTGCGGTGAAAGTGCCATGTTACTGCCTCCTCGTAGTTTCTATGGTGGGGGGTTCCTTAATCGTCATCATCATCGTCATCGTTGTCATCATAGTTCGGAGTGGTGCTTTCATCACCATCTTTATCCCTATTCTGAACACCGACATAAAGAATGTTGTCATCATCTAAATTCACAGTTTCATTAAAACTGGTTTCCTTTCTTAGCCGCACGTTTTTCCCGCGGCCAAAGAGGAACTCTCCATGCTTCTTGGCTTTGAAAACGTAAGCATTTAGTATGCTCTTGTTCTCGGTGATGATTTCTTTCGCTCTTTCATCATCACCATCCCATTCAGCATACGATTGCGTCAGTAACTCATATAAGGTGAACTTCGCTCCGCCTCCCAGGAAATCTTTGCCCTGGGCAACTTCAGACCCGTCCTCTTCCACTTTGACCGAAAACTCAGCCCGGATGCGCCCTGAAGCCTTCATGATTTTGATGAGAAATAGTGCGCCAGCAATCAACAATATGATTACCACTAATACTAAAATGTATATCCAGTTCCCGCTTTGGGTTGTGAGTTCTAGGACGAGCACGGAAAAAGCTCCCTCGGGGTCTGTGACCTTTATCCTTACTGTTCCAATACCTTTTTGCTTACCTGTATCAATTCTCAGGTTGCCGTCATCATCAATGGCGATACTGTCATCAGCGTAGTCGCTTTCATCTAACGTAAAAGCCAACGCTGTTTCGCCCTCCGGGTCTGTGGCATAATCGGTGAGCGCAACCGCATAAACCCCATCATTGAACAATGTGTAGGCGTACTTATCTTGTACATCTTCCACCACAGGAGGTTGATTGACAGGCTTTACAGTAATATCGTCGCTACGGAAAGTGATATTCTCGCATTTGTAAGTTACAAAGGCAGCATAGCCTTCGTACTCCTCTACAGGCACCTGAACCTCAAAATGCCCGCCACTTAACTCCATCAAGTATTCTTTTGGCTGCTTTGTTTTGATACTGACCAATGTTAAAGTACAAGTATAGCCTTCATACCTAGCCGCATCGCTGATGGCCACTCCATCCACTTCAAGGGAAGACCTGAATGTAATAGGCTCGCCTACCTTAGCCTTTCCGTCAGTCACCTGCATGGCCAGTTTGGCCGCCACATTTGAACTGATAATAATATCTGCCATGACCTCTACCTCTTCTGTAAAAGGTACGTTGTCTGCTTTTCCAACATGGATTTTCCAGCAACCCGCAATAGGGTTTTGCATTTTAGCAATATAGGAAATATCATCTTTTGTGATTGCCATGCCGTTCCCGCCGCTCTCCGTTATTGCATCTCCTTCGGGAGGTAGGATAGTTACCACAATTTTATTCTTTACCCCACGGTTGTAACGCAAGCCAAATTTCAGTTCAGAAACACCCACCCCCGGAATCATCACGGATCGGTCGATGGGCACTGTTTCCGGCTCCGTGCTCACTTCGCCGCCAGCGGACAACCGTAGTACTATATTGGCAAATGATCCCGAGATGTCATTAGCGCTTTGGATTTCAGCAAAATAGCTATAGAAATCATTACCCGGCTCTGCCGCTATGCCAGATGCAGAAGGATCAGTATCGTTGCCGCGCACAGCACGAACAATATCAAACACTTCTTGATTGCCTTGAATTAGCCCCTTGTCATTTAGGAAAACGCCGGAAACATGAATCCCGTTTGCCTTGGCAATGGAAATAGCCTGATCTCTTGCGGTGAAGGATGCTTGCTCCGCAGCAGGGGTAGGAAGGTCAGTAACCCCGTCAGTAAACAGGATGACTTCGGATTGCAGATGTGATCCGTTGTCGACATCCTGCTTATTTTGAACTTTTTTGAGGTTATTTACAGCCATCTTCAAGGCATCACCAATGTTAGTGCTTCCCGCAGCTGGTATGGCCTCTATAGCGCTCAATAGTTCCTTTTTGGCTTTATCTGAATTGATGCTCTGGAAAGGATAAACCTCTTTCACCTTATCGTTAAAGACAAAAGCAGCGATTACATGTCCCTTTGCATCCAGCATTCCAAGGAAATATTTCAAAGCTAGAAACCGATTTCCTTGCGGGTCTGCGTTATCCGTAGGGGATAGCGAGCCGCTGGCATCCACCACAATGGCGATATTGTAACGCGCGTCACCTCTGTCAGCCTCTGCCGCTGCGGCCGGTATCGCCAGCAGAAAATTCAGCGCAACGGTCATGAGTGCAAGCCCGACCGTTGTAAGCCGTTTCTCCATAGGATCGCATCCTCCTATCTCTTTATTTGAACCAAAAAGCTCCGTTTTTCTCTGTTTTCCATGAGAGATGAAAAAAGTTTGCAAAGAGCGGCGGAAAAAAATTAATCAGTGAATATCGCCGCACACCTGGGCAACCAGATTTTCGTAGTAGCCGTTGTGCGGTTGGATTGTGGGAAACGCGGGAGCGTTTTCCACAATTCAACCGTCAAGCAGCCAAGTCCGCTAGTTTTTCGTAGTATGCGCCGCGCTTGACCCTAAGTGGGATTTTTTTGCGGCCGATTTGTGCAGAACACCGATGCTTATCATAAAACTGACCCTATCACGCCTCGCTGCGTGGCCCAGCGGGCCCGCTGACATTCCTTCGTTCGGTTTTTATGATAAAGGCAGGGGGCAGCTGTTGAGCTTTTTTGCTGCCTCAATGGGCTGATGGAGGATTCCTCCTTGCCCCCTGCCATTATCGGCTATCTTTTGCGGTGCCGTGTCACGCAGCCAGCAGCATCTCCTGCCGGACTGTGCCGAACACCAACTCGGGATTGTAGGCTTGCTGCTTTTTCAGCAGGCTGTATATGACGGTGATGATCTTTTTCGAGATCACGATGAGGGCTTGCTTTTTCTTCAGCGGGTTTTCTTTCCTGCCGGTCAAATGCTTGTAAAGCCGCTTCATTTCGGGGTTTTGGCCTGCCATTGTGAAAGCCATTTTGTACAGTAGGGCACGCAGCTGACTTCTGCCGCGCTTGGAAATGCGGGTGCCGCTTTTGCTCTTGCCGGAGCTGTCCTCCACCAGGTTGTAGCCCGCGTAGTTGGCGATCTGCCGGGCGCTCTGGAAGCGAAGCGGGTCGCCGACTTCTCCCAGGAAGCTGGCTGCCGTCACAATTCCGATCCCTTTGACGCTGAGCATTTGTGCGGCGTAACCGGTGGCCTCCAGCATCGCTTGCATGGCCGCCTCAACTTCGTCAAGCTGCTTTTCGATGACCTCTAGTTCGTCCAACAGCCAGCACATCCGCAGTTTCGCGCTTTCTAGTCCATAAGGTACCCCTACGGACTGCTGGGCCGCTTCAAGCAACTGCCGAACCTTTTTAACCCCCACCGATTTCTTGACGGCCTTTTTTACCTCCGCCAACACCCCAAGCTCGCCCTGCGCCAAGATAAACGCCGGGAATGGGCAGCTGCGCAGAACCTGCCGCGACGCCTTGCCCTTCAGCGGCTTCTTGAACACCGTCCAAATTTCGGGGAAATACTCGTCGAGCACCGCCGTGATGGTATTCTTGACCGCGCTGCTGCGCCCCAGGATGCTCTCCCGAGCGTTGGTCAGCACACGCAGCTCCGCATACACGTCCTGCGGCAGGTACGGGTCGAAGAACCGTCCGTCCTTCACTAGACGCGCGATGGTCAGCGCGTCCTTCTTGTCGTGCTTCGTCTGGCTGTTGTCGTCGAGCTCCTTGGCCTTTTTCGTGTGATGCGGGTTGACACCCACCACCCGCAACCCTTTGTCCGTCAAGTAGTTCGCCAGCGTTTTCCAGTAGTGGCCTGTGGGTTCCATGCCGACGATCACCTGTGTAAACGGCCTTTGCAAAAACTTGCTGTTGCGCCGATGCCTGATTTCTGCTACAATTGTTTCGAAGCCCTGCCGGTCGCTGCGGAAACTCACCGCCTTTCCGATTTCCCGCCCACGGTCGTCAACGAACCGCGCCCACTGTACTACCTTGGCCACGTCCACGCCTACGATCAGGGTGCCTTCCGTGATTTCGTACAGTCTTTGGTTTGCCTTGTTTTCCATTTCGCTGAGAATCTCCTGTTCCTTAGATTTTCGTGCGTTGCGAGCACACGTCTATCTTAGCAGGAGATTTTCTTCTTGGCAAACGCCGTTTTCACGATAAACAGGAATGCTTTTTATTTTGTACCGACTGGGGCATCCTTCTTTACCACGCATCGCAAGTCTACCGTACTTTGCAGAAATATTGTTCGCAATAACACAGTTGCGGTACCGTGTTGGATGTTGATCTCCCGCCGTGGCTGTTGCTGCAATTAGTGGGAATTTTTAGCTTGACATGTTAGCAGGTGAAAAGAGTATCGTAAGGATGGTGACGCATACAATAGCGTTGGGAGAGCTTAACTTCGCGCATAATTTAGAGCACCTCTGCGCCACAGCCACCCAGAATACCTCTTCATCCTTTCGTAGAAATGGACTTCTAAGATAAAGCCCTAAAGGCGTTTAATGTTTATATTATAGCCAATTTATATCAGCTTGTCAAGGGTTTTTTGGAGAAATTTAGAGATTTATATTTTTAAAGCTCGATTCCTGCCGGCGCACCGACGAGCGCGCAGGATAGAACGGCCCCAAAAGCCTTGTACGTCAAGCTATAAGGGGTCAAAAATCTGGTCAACAGGAGGGGCTTGAAATGCCCAAGAAAGGCGAAAATATTCGCAAGCGGAACGATGGCCGCTGGGAAGGCCGCTACCAGAGCGGTGTGGCCGATGATGGTCGGACGAGGTATTCTTCTGTTTACGGGAAGAGCTATGCGCAGGTGAAGGAAAGGTTGCTTGCGGCCAAGGCGCAGCCTCAAACACTAAAATCCTCCAACAAGAGGTTTGGCGATGTACTGCTGGAATGGTTGGACATGCAGGCATTGACTGTCAAGGCTTCTACCTACGTGAAGTTCCGCAACTTGATCAACGGCCACATCGCGCCGACGCTTGGCGTACTGCCGCTTGATCAGGTCAGCACCGCCAAGCTCACGCGTTTTATGCGGGAGAAAGCCGAGCGCGGCAGGCTGGACGGGCGCGGGGGCCTATCCGCCAGTACGCTGCAAGCGCTGTTGCTCATCCTGAAATCGGCGCTGGAATACGCCGCGCGGGAACGCTATATGCAGCCAATGGCTTTTGCGCTGAGGTGTCCTGAAGCCAATCGCAAGTCTGTAAAAGCCTTGTCAATTCAGGAACAGCGGATGCTGGAGCAGTCGCTTCGAGACGATCTGGACGCATCTAAACTTGGCATTTTGCTCTGCCTTTACACGGGCCTTCGCATCGGGGAGGTATGTGCCCTGCGCTGGTCCGACGTCGATCTGTCCGGCAGGCTGATCCATGTAACCCAAACCGTCCAGCGGCTGCAAACGGTATCCACGGAAAGCAAAACAGCGATTTGCATCGGCCCGCCGAAAAGCGAGTGCTCCCTGCGCAGCATCCCCATACCGCCCTGCTTGATGGAAACGCTTCAGGCGTTTTGCGGCAGGCCTGAAGCGTATGTCCTCACGGGCAGCACCCAATTGCAGGAGCCGCGCACCTATCAGTACCGTTTCAAGAAGTATACAGCCGAAGCGGATATCGCGGATACGAATTTTCACGTCCTTCGGCACACGTTCAGCACACGGTTTATCGAGCTTGGCGGCGATCCGAAGACGCTTTCGCTCTTGCTGGGACACGCTTCGGTGGAGATCACGCTGAACAAATACGTGCATCCTTCGCTGGAAACCAAGCGCCAGCAGATGGAGAGGTTTTCGGCTATAAGGGGTATGGATTTGGGTAATGCGGCAGCATGAGGGCTTGAGCCACAAGGGTTTCAAGCCCTTTTGTGTTAGAAGTCCATTTGCACAAAACCGCTTCGCGGTGGTTTCGCGAGGAAAACCGTGTGCGTTGAGACAAAAAAAGATCTTTTCAAAGTGGGACAACTTCTATAAAATAGAAAGCAGCGAGAGCTACACTAAGAAAAGGAGTTGCTTTCATGGAAGAACGCAAGGAAAAGCGGCATATCCGGCAAAGAAAGGACGGGCGGTATCAGGCGCGGTGTCTGGTCGGGGTGGATGCGCAGGGACACGCGCGGTACAAGGATTACTACGGAAAAACGCGCGAAGAAGTCGAGGCGAAACTGGAGGCGATTGGACGGCTGTATTGCTATTCCAAGCGCGAGACGGTGCAGCAGGTGTTCCGTGACGGAAAGCCAGCTGTAACCCTCGAGGATGCCCTCGCGGTGCTTAAAACGGAATTTGAGCTGCGGGGGTACAAGCAAGGGACGAAGGAGAAATACATGGGAGCAGTCCGGAAATTCGTGACGGCACTGCACAAAGAAAACGACGTGCAGGCCCTAACGCTGCGGGACGCAAAGAATTTCATTCTAAATCAGCATAAGGTCTGCGGTATGTCGGCGTCGACTTGCAACGGCTACATGGAGGGTATCCGCTGCCTGTTCGTTTTCGCGCTGGGCCGCCCCGCCGACGCAAAGCTGTTCCCGCACTTCCGCCGCGAAAAGCGGCTGCCCGGCGTACTGTCCAAAGAGGAGGTTGATCGTCTGATCGACAGTTTTGACAGCCCGATGTACCGCATGATCGCGATTCTGATGTATTCGTCCGGTCTGCGTATCTCTGAAGCCGTCCGCTTGCGCGTGACGGATATCCGCCGGGACAAAATGCTCATTTTCGTCGATCAGGGCAAGGGTGCGAAGGATCGCTACGCCGTTCTGTCCCAGCGCTGCCTGCGGGAGTTGGAGCTTTACTGGCGCAGGTTCCGCCCGAAAGATTATTTTTTCCCCAGCCCCCACTTCGGTAAAACGCACATTACAACCCACACGGTGCAGGACGCGTTTCCTCGCGCTGCCAAGAAAGCTGGTTTGGCGCAGCATGTGACGCCCCACACGCTGCGCCATTGCTTCGCTACGCATTTGGTCGAAGCGAACACGGGTTTATTCCATACGATGCAGGCCTTGGGCCACGCGTCGCTGAAATCCACGCAGGTTTACATCCATCTCGCGGGGCTGCCCGGGGTGAAAAGCCCTTATGACGAATGACGGACCTACAGGAGATATTCCGCCTGCATATCGCAGACTATCTCCAAAAGCACAGGCCTTCTCGGGCTCAGTGGCAGGCGATCCGGGCGATCATGGCCTGCCGCACGGCGACGCTGGGCGCGCACATTGATTTGTGTACAGAATGCGGCAACGTGGAGATCTCCTACAACTCCTGCAACAACAGGCACTGCAACAAATGTCAGACCATGCAGAAAGAGCGCTGGCTGGCGGCACGCCGCGATGAACTGATCAATATTGGGTACTTTCACACTGTTTTTACAGTGCCTTCAGAACTCAATGCGCTGATCTATCAAAACAAAAAATTGATGTACGGCTTGCTGTTCCGCGCCAGCAGCGAAACCGTGCTGGAGCTTTGCGGCGCAAAAAACCACCTGGGTGGCCTGCCGGGAATCACCGCCGTACTGCATACCTGGGGGCAGAACCTGGAGTTCCACCCCCACATCCACCAAGTCATCCCCGGCGGCGTGCTCACCCCCGCAGGGCAGTGGCGCAAAACCAGCGACAAGTTTTTCTTGCCCATCCAGGCCCTGCGGCATATGTTCTGCGGTAAATTCCTGTACTATTTGAAGAAAACTTATGCCGACCTGCGATTTTACGGCGACGAAGCGTGCCTGAACAGCCCTGCCGCCTTCGAAGATTTTTTGAGTAAGCTATACAAAAAAGAGTGGGTCGTCTACAGCAAAGCGCCCTTCAAAAGTGCCGGGCATTTGCTGGATTACCTGGGCCGCTACACCCATCGCGTGGCGATTTCCAACAACCGCATCGTGGCCTGCGAAAACGGTAAAGTCAGCTTCAAATGGCGTGACCGCCGCGACGGCAACCGCGAAAAAGTGATGACACTGGACGCTGTCGAATTCATCCGCCGCGTACTGCTCCACGTTTTGCCTGACCATTTTATGAAAATCAGGCATTACGGTTTTTTGTCCAACGCACAGAAAGCACGGAAATTGCGCCTTGTCCAACGCCTGACCAACAGCCCATTGCTCCCGCTTGTCCGGTTAAAGCTGTCCGCGCGCGACATCCTGCTCGCTGCCACGGGCCGCGACATCTGCCGCTGCCGTCACTGCGGCGGCCCGAAGCGGACCATTCATTCCCGTGCCTCTCCCGCCCCACCCAACATCATACACACCCTTTTGTGCCCTGCGTGAATTTTTTCCGCGCGTCAGGGCGGCTTCGCTATCAGAATTATAGCACGCCCTGCCGCTCCTTGCAAGCTTTTTCTCCAGCATTGCCTGCTCTCGTGATCATTTTTACAGTTCTCTGTCACGCATTAAATAATCTCTGCGCATTCAAAACCGCATAGGCCAACATCACTGCCTCGTCGACCGCGGTTTCGTGCAGTACATTTTCTTCAACCCCGCGCGGGGCAGCCTCTGCGCTGTCCCGCGCTTTTTTGCGCGCGGGCTCGTAGAAAATGGTATTCATTCTACGAAAAATCCGACCCTATTTTATCTTACATGCAGTCACCCGGATATCCCGGTTGGCTGCTGAGTTTTTGTGCAAGATGAGTATGCTCTCATCCATTCATCTTGGTTACGGTTCTCGCTTCTGCGAATTAAAGCGAACTGCGGGGGTTCCAGCTTTCCATGCAGACGGATGCGCAAATAGAATGATCCCCGGCATCGCTACCGAGGCGTTGCGTGTTTTCATTGTAAATCATTGCGCCTGATGCAGCTAATTCTTTTTTACACCTGTGGTGTAGCCATCCCTTGAGAGCGGTTAGCGTCTAGCCTCGCTGCCAATCTGGTGTTGCGCCGCATGACATTGTTATTCTTCACAGCCATGGCAATGGCCCGCTTCTCGCCCAGCAGCACCAGAATCTTCTTGGCCCGGGTAATGCCCGTGTAAAGCAAATTGCGCTCCAGCATCACGTAATGGCTCATTGTCAACGGCATCACCACGATGGGATACTCACTCCCCTGGGATTTATGAATCGTGCAGGCGTAGGCCAGCACCAATTCATCCGTTTCACCGATGTCATAAGGCACAGCCCTGCCGTCAAATACGACTTCCAGCGTCCGTTCCTCAACGTCAATTTTTGAAATGGCGCCAATATCACCGTTGAACACTTCTTTGTCGTAATTGTTCCGGATCTGCATGACCTTGTCGCCTAAGCGATACTCCACGCCGCCGCGCTGCAGCGACAGCTGATTTTTGTTCAGGGTATTCTGCAAAACCGCGTTCAGGTTGGCCGCGCCGGTTTCTCCCCGCTGCATGGGGCAAAGCACCTGGATATCCCGGATGGGATCCGCGCGGTATGCACGGGGTAGCCTTTTGGCGCAGAGTTCAACGATCTTATCGGGCAGCGCCGTGTTATCGCCCTCAATGAAGAAAAAGTCGGACTGCCTACCGCTGTTGAGCGCCGGAAATTCGCCCCGGTTGATCCTGTGCGCGTTTTGTATGATCATGCTGCCCGCCGCCTGGCGGAAGATTTTCGTCACCCGCACGACCGGCACAGCGCCGCTGTCGATGACATCTCGTAGCACATTGCCAGAACCGACGGAGGGCAGTTGGTCAATGTCACCCACCAGGATTACGGTCATGTGCGGCGGCACAGCCTTCAAGAGATTGTACATCAGCACGATGTCGATCATGGAGGCCTCGTCAACGATCAGCACATCGCCCTCCAGGGGGGCGTTTTCGGTTCTCTGATAGCCCTGCGGCGGCTTATATTCCAGCAGGCGGTGGATGGTTTTTGCGGTTTTTCCCGTGGTTTCGGCCATCCGCTTAGCCGCCCGGCCCGTGGGGGCCGCCAGCAAAATGTCGAAGCCGTTCTGCTCAAATAGCTGGATGATGCCCTTTGTCACGGTGGTTTTGCCCGTGCCAGGGCCGCCGGTCAGCGTCATGAATTTCGCGCCTGCCGCGCATTGGATCGCCTCCAGCTGCGCGGCATCATATTTGAGCTCAGTGGATATCTCTTGCTTCGCAACCTGTTTTGCGCGCGGCGCCTTCATGATTTCCTGAATCCGCCTGGCCGTGCCCTGTTCGCAGAAAAACAACGGCGGCAGGTAAACCGCATCGTCCTCCGTGATGACATCCTTTTCAATGCGCATATGATCCAGTGTCATAACCAATTTTGGTTCCTCGATGCCAAGCAGCTCAAGGGCTTTCGCGATCAGCTGCTCCTGCGTGGCATAGCAGTGCCCCTCGTTGGACAGTTCATTCAGGGTGTACAGTATGCCACTGCGGCAACGGATGAAGCTGTCTTTGTCTATGCCAAGCTTCGCGGCAAGCGCGTCTGCGGTTTTGAATCCGATGCCCCAGATATCATCGGCCAGGCGATAGGGGTTTTCTTTAACAATAGCGATGCTGTCGTTGCCGTATTGCCTGAATATTTTGGTAGCGAGGGCCGCGCTCACGCCGTGCTCCTGCAAGAACAGCATGACATTCTTGATTTCTTTCTGCGCCTGCCACGCCGTTTTGATCATCTCCACGCGCTTGCGGCCGATGCCCTCCACTTCGATCAGGCGGTCCGGCTCATCCTCGATCAACCGCAGAGTATCCTCCTGAAACTGAGCGACAATTTTCTTCGCAAACTGGGGCCCGATGCCTTTGATCAGCCCGCCGCCCAAGTATTTCTCTATGGCAAGGGCCGTAGCCGGCAGGGATTCCTCCCATGTCGCCGCGATGAATTGGCGGCCGTATTTGCCATCCACCTTCCACTCGCCCTGTACCGTCAGGACTGAGCCCACCGTCACGGCGGACATATTGCCCACCACTGCGATCATGTCGCTGTAGCCCTTGGCCCGCACCTTGATCACAGTGTATCCGGTTTGCTCGTTTTCATATGTGACGCGTTCAACAACACAGCGAAGTTTGTCCATAACTCCATTATACTATTTTTAGGCGGGAAAAGCAAGGGTGGGCTAAAAATAACCACACCGACCATTCAGAGAACGGTGTTGTGTGCGGTTATTGTTAATTTCCGATCACTTAGCCAGCAGCGCCGGATTTTTGCTCCAAACTTCCCTCGCCACAACCAGTGCTTTGTCCACCATGCCGCCCAGCTGGTCAGGCGTGAAGAGCAACCGACAGGCGTCCGGCAACGTTGAATAGACCTTTTCCAGCACGTAGGCCAGTTTCAGCGCCCCTGTACCGAGGCCGTAAAGTTTCTCGGCTTCAGTTACCAAGCTCGGCAACATCTGCTCCAGCATAGCCCGGGCCTGCTTCTGATCCCGGGATACAGCGGTCGTTTTGGCTTGTTCCCCATCCTGCGCGGCCGTTGCGGTACGCTTGCCCGGTTTGGGTTTCATGGCTTCCAATTCCGCTTGCAGAG
>Ga0268262_10005277_pt1 | contig 12887 bp, 9 predicted proteins | sample TergutNc150P3_FD_190354 | JGI IMG/M metagenome (GOLD analysis project Ga0268262, IMG submission 190354) | Nasutitermes corniger P3 segment gut microbial community from laboratory colony in Florida, USA - Nc150 P3 (SPAdes) (version 2) | ecosystem: Host-associated > Arthropoda: Insects > Digestive... | reverse complement strand
CCACGGGCGTCCACCGCCTGCGCGTGCGCAGCGACTCAGGAAAGCTTAATTTTCCGATGTTCGCGGTTAATGACGCCAAATCCAAATACCTTTTCGACAACCACCACGGCACGGGCCAGACTACCTGGGAAGCGATTATGATCACCACAAACAACATGGTCTCGGGCAGCACAGTCGTGGTCGCCGGATACGGCCATTGCGGTTCCGGGATAGCGGCCCGGGCCAAGGGGCTTGGCGCCAACGTAATTGTCACGGAGGTTGACCGCTTCAAGGCGCTTGAAGCCCTAATGGACGGCTTTAGGGTAATGCCAATGATGGAAGCCGCAAAGTTAGGTGACATTTTTGTAACCGCGACAAGCTGCAACAAGGTTATAACGACGGAACATTTTAACGTGATGAAAAACAACGTGCTGCTGGCCAACTCCGGCCACTTTGACGTGGAGGTGGACAGGGCCGCGCTGGAAAAGCTGGCCGTGAAAAAAGAAAGGCGAAAGCCCTTTATAGACGGGTACCGGCTGCCCAACGGCAAGGTGTTGAATTTACTGGCCGAGGGCCGCCTTGTCAACATCGTGGCTGGGAACGGGCATCCTGCGGAGATAATGGATTTAAGTTTCGGCATCCAGCTTCTGGGCGTTCTGCACGTGGCCAAAAACGCCAAACAGCTCAAGCCGATGTTATACGACATTCCGCAGGAGATAGACGGGGAAATATGCCGCATCAAGCTGGAAGCCATGGGCGTAAACATAGACGCCCACACCGGGGAACAGCTGGCGTATTTGAAGCACATGTAATAAAAGCAGGATCGTGGTTATAAAGCGGCGGCTGTTTCCAAAAACGCGCAAGATTATATATACGGAAGTATCCCTTCGGCGTTAACCGCAAAGCCGTCGGGAAAAGACGGGCCTTTTTTACCGCCGTAACCCGCGGCCATCATCGCGGCGGCGAGCAGAAGGCCGCCGTTGCCCGGAAGGTACAGGGGAAGCGCGTCATCGCCTGTCATTTTGTTGTGCCCGTTTTCCAGCCAGGTGTTTTTGGGGCTTTCCATTAAAAGAAGGTCAACGGCGTCTTTGTACCTGCCAAGGCGGCAGGCGGTCATCGCCAGCATTGGGAAGTCCCAGCCGTAGAAAGTTTTTTTGTCCCACACGGAAAGCACTTTGTCCAAAGTGTCGGACATGACGCCGGCGTCCGTTTTATCGCTGTCCAAAACGCCGTACATCCCCAGCATGGAAGGGTGGTCGGTATAAAAGGGAAGCCTGCTGAAAGTGTCGGGGCAATTTTCATGCGCAAGGTAAACGCCGTCTTTTACCGCCGGAAGGCTTAAATTTTCCGCGAATTCCGCGTAACGGCTTTGTTCCCCCAGCCTTCGAAGCCATTCATCCGCCGCGCGAAAGCCCCAGCGGAAATACTCAAGCTCAAACGCGGCGTTTAAAACGATTTTTGGATCGTGGCGTTCCTGAACGGGAATATACGGCGGCCCCACCACATATCGCGGTTTGCCGGAATCGGATTTATCCAAATGAATAAAACTCTTCATAAATTCGGCTGTTTCAATTACAATATCACGGTATTCACTGAGAAACGCGTCGCTTTTTTCAGCGCGCCAGCATAATTCCGCATACATTACCGGGTGCGGCTGCTGCCAGAGCAGCAGGACGGCGACGGATGAAGGCGTATTGCGCCCAGAAGGATCGCACATTTTCGGCCAGCGCGCGCCGGAGTAGCCCTGCGAAGACGCTATGCCTTTGGCGACAGGGAGTATTTTTTTATAGTACTCAAGGGATTTTAACAGTTCCCCCCTCCTTCCCCAGAGCGGTAAATGCGCGTGATGCCAAAAATGCATCTCAAGGTGGAATTTGCCGTACCAGCTGTTGCATGTATGCCCTGTCTCGGCAGGCGGGAGTCTGCCCCTGCTTTGAATCGCCGTCAGGTAGTGCGAAAGCGTTATCCTGCGTTCCAGTTCAAAGGCGCGGGAATCGGTTGATCCTGTAAAGTCAATAAAACCGCCGGAGTTCCAATAGCCTTCCCAGAACGACAGGCATTTCGCTTTCGCTTCATCAAACGAATCCGTTTGCCCGCTTTGCGGCTTGTCCAATGCAAGACCGGCGTCTGAAAAAACCGGGACATTGACAGGCTCGAACCTGACGCTGAAATTAATCCGTTCTTCTTGCGGAATTAACTGTAATGTATGCTTCTTTTCATCAAACGAAACGGTAAATCCTTCGCCGTTAATCGCAACATTATAAACAGTGCCGTCAAGCTTTCTTTCTATGGATACGGAACCGTCCCCGTTTACGGTAACCCTTGTTTCATGCAAATGCCCGGCGTCAAATTCAGCCCCGCTTTTCTTATGGCTGCCATAGGGAAAAACAATTGTTACGCGTAATGCCTTCTTTTTAAGCAAAGGCGATTGCGCGCGGACGTAGATTGTATCCTCTTTGGGGTGGATGAAAGTTTCGGTTTTTACGGTATGGCCATCGGCCTTAAACTCGGAAAACAAAACGCCTTCCCATAAAGAAAGCGTTTGGCCGACAGGCGCGCAATTTTCCAGCGTAATTTTTTTGTCTGACATTTCAAAGCCGATAAGGCCCAAATGAAATTTATGCGCGCTTACCCTGATCCGCTTAAAAAGTTCTTCCTGCCCCTTGTCGTCCGTGGCATAATAAACGGTTCTGCCGTAAGTGTCATGAGGGGTCAGGCGCAAAAGAGATTCGTCTTCGGCCGGCAGGTACGAATGCCAGCCCCATTCGGCCATGGCGCAAAGCGGAAAGGCGTCCTGCGCCGCGTTGTAATCGTCAAAGAAAGTCTGCAGGCCGGTAAAGTCCGCCGTAAAACAAAAGACGCCGTTTCCTACGGAAAGCGGCGCGGTTTTATTCAACGCTTTATAACGGGGGTTATGCCTCTCTATTGCCGCCCGGCGGTTTATCATCGTTATGTTCGCTATTTTCCGGCTACGCCGGTTTTGGAGCACATTTCGTTGAAAAGGGAGCGCGCGTCGGAAAGCGGCAGTTTTTGAACCGCGAGATCGTGCGAAAAAACGCGGAACGCTTTTTCCATATCGCCTTCAAATGACGCTTCTATAATTCCTTCCTGTGTCAGCGAATGGTGCGTTGTCAAATCCCTTATATCGACCGGAAGTCCGTTAGTTGTAACAGGTTCAATTTTGTCATGCTTAAAGGCCGCGTTTGTTTCGACCACGGCGCCCCTGGGAAGATCGGGCATCTGCCCGTTGTTTGGCAGATTGACGTTTGTAACAAGGTCCCCGTGCCCCGCCAGGGCTTTGATTATTCTTATGCCTTCCTCGCCGGACTGGACGGGAGTCACTTCTTCCGTCCCGTCCCGGTACGCTTTCGCCTGGCGTATCAGCCTTTCACGGTTTTTAATGCGCCATGAGACGGGGGTAAGGGCGAAGCCCCAGCTTTCAACAACTTCAGGCGAGGCCAGATACCATGAATGAGGGCAGAATTCCGCAAGGTGCCTGTCACCGGCGGCGGCGATTAAACCGTAACGGCGGAAAAGATCCATTTTAACCTTATCGACCGAACCGAATAATTTTGAATGTTCCGGATCAACCGCGGTAATGTCTTTGCTGGTGTCTTTTGGCTTTGTATAACCCGTGACGGCGTATTTCTCTGCAAACTTTTTATAAAGGGGGAATATGTCGGTATCTTTCCAGGACGCTTTGTCAAGCCAGGTGAAGTGGTTAATCCCCACGACATTTACTTTTATTTCTTCCCGTTGGATAGCGCCTTGCGGGGCCAGACCGGCTTCCTCAACAACGGAGGCGAGAAGCTTCTGGGTGTTAAACACTTCGTGGCAGCAGCCGAAGGCTTTTATTTGCGGAAACTCTTTGTACAAAACGCGGGTGCAAATGCTCATGGGGTTTGTATAGTTGACTACCCATGCGTTGGGCGCGTTTTTCCGCACCTCCTGCGCGATCAGCCTGAATTGGGGTATTGTCCGCAGGGCGCGTACAATCCCGCCCGCTCCAGCCGTATCCCCGACAGACTGATAAATGCCGAATTTTTCGGGAGCGTGAACGTCAACGGCCATTTCTTCAAAATCGCCGGGCAGTATGGAAACAATGACAATATCGCTCCCGTTCAGCGCGTCCGGCAGGGAAGAATTCGCGTGGAATTTCCATTGGCCCTGATTATGCTTTTCCATGAGCCTGTTGCCGATTATCTCGTTTGTTTTGGCGTCGTCGTTTTTTAAATCATATAATTCGATAAGCCCGCCAAGGTCTTTTTCAAAGGCGAGATCCTGCATTAAAACCCACGCCCAATTTCTTGAGCCGCCGCCAATGTAACATACTTTGATTTTTTCCTTTTTCATGGTTAACAGGTTACAATATATAGAAGAAAAGAACAAGTCCCCCCGGGCGCGGTTTCATTTTTTTTTGATTTTTGGGAAAAAACGGGAAAAATCGCTTGACAACAGGGTTGTTCAGCCTTATACTGGATATCAGCTAAAAAAAGCGCCCTGGGATCGTGTTGTGTTAATTCTTTATAGCATAAGGAATTAGAATGCCGCCGGGATAAGGAGAAACCATGGAAAGTAATTCAATACCGCTGAGACAGCCCTTAATACATAAAAAGTCTTCCGTTAGGGTACTGCAAGACAATCTTTCATCTTACGCCTTTCTTGCCCCCTGGCTTTTAGGTTTTTTTATTTGGACTATTTACCCTTTAATTTATTCCTTGTACCTGTCCTTTACCCAGTACAACATAATTTCAACGCCCAAATGGATAGGGCTTCGCAATTATTTTGTCATGTTCATCGGAAACGCCGAGTTCCCCAGGGACGAAAGGTTTATGAAATCCCTTCTTGTCACCCTGCATTATGTCGTTGTTTCCGTGCCCGCCAAGCTGGTCTTCGCCCTTGCCGTAGCCATGCTGATGAACCAGAAACTCAGGGCAATTCCTTTCTACCGCACCATTTATTATATTCCGACCCTTTTAGGAGGCTCCATCGCCATTTCCATCCTGTGGCGGCGCCTTTTTGCCGGGGACGGCATTATAAATATTATAATCAGGCAGATTTCCGGCGGCAGGCTGGATCCCCCTTCGTGGCTTTCCACGCCTGAGTTTTCCCTCTATACCCTGATAATTCTGACGGTGTGGCAGTTTGGCTCTCCCATGATAATTTTCCTGGCGGGTCTAAAACAGATACCCACCGAATACTATGAGGCCGCCAGCGTTGACGGGGCGGGAAAAGTCAGGCAGTTCTTTGCCATTACCATTCCCTGTCTTTCGCCCATTATTTTCTTTAACTTTATTATGCAGATGATTGGGGCGTTCCAGTCTTTTACCCAGGCCTATGTAATTTCCGGCGGTACCGGCGGGCCAGTTGATTCTACCATGTTTTACAGCCTCTACCTTTATTTGCGGGGCTTTGCCTATGGCGCGATGGGATACGCCTCGGCTATGGCATGGGTGCTCCTTGTCATTATCGCGGCTATGACCGCCTTATCCTTTAAGGTATCCGGGTCATTTGTGAGTTACGGGAGCGGAAAATGAGAAAAATAAAACCCATCGGCTTTGGAGCGGAACTTTCCCACCTTATTATTATTCTCCTGGGCGCGGGGATGATTTACCCGGTCCTCTGGCTTTTCTTCGCTTCTTTTAAGGAAGGAGTGCAGATATTCAGCGATCCGGGCCTGTGGCCGAAACCCTGGATCTTTGAGAACTACAGTCACGGATGGACAGGCATAGGCTATGTCCCTTTTAGCACTTTTTTTCTTAATTCTTTTATTATCAGTGTTGGATGCGTGATCGCCAACGCTATTGCCTGTTCTGTTTCAGCTTACGCTTTCGCGCGCCTGGAATTTAAGGGGAAAAAATTCTGGTTCGCCATTCTGATGATCACCTTTATGCTCCCCGGACATGTCACCCTAATCCCCCGGTATATCATTTTCCGTAATCTTGGCTGGATTGACACTTTCAACCCCTTTATAATCCCTAAGTTTTTCGGGGGCGACGGTTATTTTATTTTTTTAATGGTGCAGTTCATACGCAGTCTTCCCAGGGACATGGACGAATCGGCGATAATAGACGGTTGCGGCAAATTCAGGATATTTACAAGGATCATCCTGCCCTTAAGCATACCCCCTGTAATTACCACCGTGCTTTTCAGCTTCCTGTGGTCCTGGGATGATTTTATGGGCCACATGATTTTCCTTAATTCCCCGGAAAAATTTACGGTTCCTCTGGGCTTGCGGCTCTTTCTGGATTCCTCTGGCACTTCTTCATGGGGGGCGATGTTCGCCATGTCGGTAGTGTCCCTGCTTCCCTGTTTTATCCTGTTTTTCTCCCTGCAAAAGTACTTTGTACAGGGCATTTCCACTACGGGCGTTAAAGGGTAGTTTACCCTTGATAATATTTTAGGAGGTTAACATGAAGAAAATTATGTTACTTTTGGCAGTGCTTGTTTTAACAAGTACTGTAGTTTTTGCAGGCGGCGGTACTCAGGCACCTGCCGGCACTACTGTAATCCGTTGGTCGTATTGGGGCGGCGAGGCTCGCCTTAGGGCTGTTCAGCAGGCTATTGATGTTTTCAATGGAGAAAATCCCGGGGTTCTTGTTGCCGGTGAGCCAGCTCCGGGAACGAATGAGCATTTTCAAAAATTCAAAACCCAGTTTGCGGGTGGTAATGCCGTAGACATCGTCCAGCTTGGAGGAGATTTCACTAATTTAGGAATTACAGACAATATCAACAGCGCTCCGGATTTAGCGAATTTGCTTCTTCCCCTGGATAGTTATGTAAAGAGCGGAGCCCTGAAAATTGATGGTGTTGATACTGCTGCGATTAACGCGGGAACAAGGGACGGCATACTCTACGCCATTCCTGTGGCTACCAATATGCCTGCCATGATCTACAACAAATCCCTGCTTACCAGAATAGGCGCTCCTTTGCCCAAAGTTTCCATGACCTGGGCTGAATTCGAAACCTGGCTGGCAGCAGTTAAGGCAAGGATGCCCGCAAACCAGTACCCCATGACCGATAACAGTGCTACCGCTTCCGGCTCCGTCTTCTTTGGATACTGGGCAGGACAGAACGGCACTCCTATGTGGGACGGGAAAGTAACCAAATTAACCGCCGCGGAAGTTCAGAAGTACTTTGAAATGTGGGCCAAATGGCGCCAAAACGGATGGATTCCCCCTGCGAGCGTTTCTGCGGATTTTGCTGAAACCAACGAGTCCACTGCGGCTATTATTGCCGGGAGAACCGCTATAGCCCAGGTATGGTCCAACAGCATTACAGCCTACCAGGCGGCTACGAGGGACGAGCTTGACCTTATTGAATTGCCGAACGCCGAGGTTTCCAAGGGACTGTGGGGCCAGATGAGCCAGATGATGGGCATTAACAAGAATACAAAGAACCCTGCTGCTGTGATAAAATTCCTTAACTTCTATACAAACGATAGGCGTGCGTGGGACGTTGTGTTGGAGAATTACGGCATCCCCGTAAGCACAGTAGGCAGAGCTGCGGTAAATGCCAAAGCAAACGATGCAACTAAAAAGCAGATTGCATATCTTGACGTGGCGGGGAAACATGCTTCACCTCGTAACCCCAATATGCCCAGCGATACGGAATGGAACAGCGGTTTGTTCCTTATTGCCCAGAACGTGGCATACGGTCGTGTCACCCCCGCGGCGGGCGGCCAGCAGGTGATGGATCTCATCGCAAGGCTTACCAGGTAGTAAGCAACAGAGAATCTTGCTGCCGGTTTCCGGCGCAAAAAAACGCATAATGTGCGCGCAGAGCCTTTTCCGGTTATGGAAAAGGCTCTGTTTTTTTTGGGGCATAGATGGCGCCGCCCTAGAGTCGTAGCGAGTAAATTTTTAATGCGGATGGCTAATATGCCATCAGCAAAAGAATACTTCTATTTAGCGGCGTTAAACAGGTTATGTGGCAGCGCGGGAGCCCAGGAAAACGCCCCGGTTCGCAGAAACGGCGCGAAGGCTTTAGCCTGAGTAGCGGGCGTATAACCCAGGAAAACGCCCCGGTTTGCAGAAACGGCGCGAAGGCTTTAGCCTGAGCGGTGGGCGTATTGGCGCGGAGAGGAATTTATTCCCAATTTTTGGGCGCAAAGGCGCAAAGGAAGAGGAGGCGCAGAGGGGGGAAGGGGATTGGACCAGACCCTGGTCGCTGATAAATGTTTTTACAAATGTTCAATAGTCTCTGCCGGTAAGCCGGTGACTGTTTGTATCTTCTCAATGGGATCGCCCATTTTTTTCATCTTACCGGCAATTTCGAGTATGCCTTCCTGACGGCCTTCAGCACGGCCTTCCTGACGGCCTTCAGCACGGCCTTCAGCTTTGCCTTCAGCTTTGCCTTCAGCACGGCCTTCAGCACGGCCTTCAGCACGGCCTTCAGCACGGCCTTCCTGATGACCTTCTTCTCTGGCATCGTACTTTAACTGCGCAAGATCCATGCTGGCCTTGATTGCATTCATCCTCCGCGCCGCTTTTTCATAATCCCGGTCTATTTTTGACGCCGCCCTTTCCGCCCACATAATGCCTTCCTCCTTGAGGTATAGTTCCTTTATCAACTCCCCAGCACGATCCTCATGCCTGTACCTCATATAAATACACCATTTTTCTTCTTTCGACAAGGTTCCCATATTCACTTTTCCGGACAGTATCTCCGTCAGTTTCTGTTCCAGTTTTGGCATCTCGTAAAAAATGATTTCGCTTACTTCGGTAAGACGGTCGTGCTCCTCCTCTTCCATGTAATAATAACGCCGGGGCAGTTTGCTGCTTTTCGGGTACAATATACAGTTGAGGAAGAATATCTGGTATACCCGCTTTATCTCTTTATAGGCGTGGCCTTTGCGCGACTGCACTGCATGGAGCATGGCGGCGTAGAAGGCGGCCCTGTCTCTGAGGTCGTCCGCCGTCTTGTCAATCTGCATTTCAAGGTCTGCGGCCTCTCCGTCGTTGAAAGTGACATGGACGTCAATATGCGGAAACTTGGCGTCAAGGTGGGCGGGGAGCAGTTCGCTGTTTTTAACCTGGACGCCTGAAACTTCCCTGTGGGTACAAGCTGAGAGGAGATAGCGGAGAGCTTCGCGGGATTCCTCGGTATCCGAAGCGAGCATGCCCTTAAAGACCACGTTGTCCATTATGCAGAGGGGTTTGTCCTGCTCCGCATTTTCTTTTGCCAGCCGTTTGAGTTCCCGTAAGAACCGGCGGCGTTTAATAAAATTGTTCATACCCTATATATGGCGCAAAAGTGCGTTTTGCTTGCATAAAACAGAAAAAAAATGAAAAATTATTTCAATTATAGCGTCAGTACCTAAATGAACTGAGTAACAGAGAATCTTTGCCGGTTCTCCGGCACAAGAAACTCACATTTGAGCAGAGCCTTTTCCGGTTATGGAAAAGGCTCTGTTTTTTTGAGGGAAGAGGAAGAAGAGGTTTATTCCCAATTATTCGCGCAAAGACGCAAAGGAAGAAGAGGCGCAGAGGGGAAGAAGGAAAGAAATTACTCGCTATTTTTCACGCAGAGGCGCAAAGGAAGAGGAGGCGCAGAGGGGGGATTGGACCAGACCCTGGTCGCTGATCCCTGGTCCTTACAGTTTGGCTATTTCTTCAGAAGATAGGCCGGTAATTTTACGGATAATTTCTATCGGCAAGCCCTCCGCTAATGCGTTACGGGCAGTTTCAGCTTTGCCTTCAGCACGGCCCTTGCGCTCGGCTCCTACCATGCCGCTTTGATAGTCAAGTTGGCTTTTTATCAGATTACACATACGCGCGTATTCTATCTCATCCTGAGTGATATTTACCAATGTTTCTACCGCCATCGCTATTCCTTCCTCCCGGTTGATTATCTCAATTATTTTACCCCTTTTCTCCTCGTCTGTCAAATATTCAAAAAATACCGCCCATAGTTCCGCGTTGGTCATCTCTTCAGCTGGTTTATCAACTATAGGTTCCGTCTTTACCAATTCAACAGTGATTATTCGGGTTCTTCCGCCGAGCGAAATGTGAGTATTGGGATCATAATACAGAAAATTGTGCGCGAAATTTTCATCGGTAAAAAATTTCTCCTTTGCCAGAATGGCGATCTGATATGTTTCCTTCAAATCGTCATAAGTTTTGTCTTTCCCGTGCATATCCTGCCCGGTAAATAACCTCGCGGCGTGGTACTCAAGGCGCACAGGTTCGCTTGCGTCGGGGTTGAATGCCATTTCAACGTTTACCGGCTCGCCCTTTCCGGTTTTGCAGGCTATGTCAAAACGCAGGTACCGTTGCCTGGTATCGTCAACAGGCGGCTCATTGGCGATGATGGCTTCCACCGTGACAATGCGCCCGATAAGCGAAGAAATCAAGTCCGCAAGCGCGCCTCTTGACTTTGCGGTGTCTTTGGTAAAGACCCCCTTAAATACCGCGTCGTAGCGTATATCAAGTATTTTCCGCCCGTCCCCAAAGGGGAACGGACCCCACTCATTCTGAGGGGGATTTTCTTTGTTTGTTTTCATACCCTATATAGGGCGAGAAAGTGCGTTTTGCTTGCATAAAACGGGAAAAAAATGAAAAATTTATTCATGCGTTTGCCGTGCCGGTAATTCATCGCCCTGTTGCATTCCGCAAATCGGCGCGGTATAATATATAAGCCTATCAACAGATAAAAAAGAGATGTGGCTTATATAATTAGGGGGTAATTATGCGCTATCTTGGGTTTGAAGCTTACGAAAAGTCGATAAATTCCGTTGGAAGCTCCGTTGTTTTTATGGCGAAAGACAAGGATGAAACGGTGATTATTATTTCCGCGGAAAACGGCGGAAAGACAGGAGCGGAGCTTGGCTTTAAGGGCGCGGACGCCGGGAACGGGAAATTCCGAGCCCCGCTGACCCATGAGAACGCGAAGGCCCTGCGCGCGCTTTTCCCCTTTACCGCGCCTGTCCGGGGCCTTACAAAACCCAGGAGTTTCGGGCTGGGAGACCGCCTGGGAATAGCCACTCCCGGCCACATAGAGCTTTTTGAAAAAACGGACGTGTTCCCAATTTTTGCCCAGCAGTCCATCCGCGAGTTAAACCTGACGGGACGCACATACGAAGACGTGCTGGACGCGGCTGCGTTCGCGGTGTTCCAGGAAGGTTACAAAAAAGGTTTCGGCGCGGACGGGGATCACCTGAAAACGGTAAAGGACGTGGAATACGCCCTCTCACTTGGCTTCACCATGATCACCCTGGACTGCTCGGAACATATTAAAAATGACATAACCCTTGATAACGCTCCGCCTCTTTCAAAACAATACGCGGAAAAATACCTGAATAAAAAATTTGAGATCGAGAATGGGATTACCCTTGCTTTTAACGAAGGGGAACTGCGGCAATGCGCCGCCATCTACGCGGACGCGATAAAGTTCGCGGCGGAAATACACAAACAATTTTTCGCGTCGGGCAAGTATGACGCTGACTTTGAAATTTCGATAGACGAGACCGTTTCCGTTACGACGCCGCTTCAGCATTTCTTTGTCGCCCGCGAGCTTTTGGATGCCGGAGTTTCATTTGCCACAATAGCGCCGCGTTTCTGCGGCGAATTCCAGAAGGGCATTGATTACATAGGCGATATTGGGCAGTTTGAAAAAGAAATTAAAGTTCACGCGGCCATAGCGCGGAGTCTGGGATACAAACTGAGCATCCATTCCGGTTCGGACAAATTCAGCGCATTCCCCGCCATAGGCAGGGAGACACGAGGGATCTTCCATGTCAAAACAGCGGGAACAAACTGGCTGGAAGCGATGCGGGTCGTAGCCCAGGCGGATCCTTCCCTGTACCGCGAAGTTCATACTTACGCGCTTGAGGCTTTTGACGAAGCAAAAAAATATTACCATGTAACAACGGATCTGTCAAAAATACCCGATGTTTCAACTGTCAATGACAAAGACCTGTGCAAGCTCTTTGAAAACAACGACGCCCGCCAGCTTATCCATATAACGTACGGGCTTATTCTAAGCCGGAAGAACCCTGACGGTTCATTTACTTTCAGGGACCGCCTCTATAAACTTTGGCGGGATCATGAAAAAGAATATCGAAGCGCTCTGGTGAAGCACATCGGAAAACATTTGGAATTATTGGGGATTGCAGGATAGTATTGTGAAAGTGATTCAGACAAACGCCGCTCCGGCGGCCATAGGACCCTATTCCCAGGCTGTTGTTTCGGGAAACCTGCTGTTTACGTCCGGACAGATACCCCTGTCGGCGCAGGACGGACAGGTTACGGGTTCTTCTATAACTGAACAGACAGAACAGGTTATAAAGAACCTTGAGGCGGTTCTGAACGCGGCGGGCTCGTCTTTTGCCAAAGTGGTAAAGACAACCTGCTTCCTTTCGGACATGAACGATTTTGCCGCGTTTAACGATGTATACGCTAAATACTTTACAGGCAAACCAGCCCGTTCCACCGTCGCTGTCAAACAGCTCCCAAAAAGCGTGTTAGTGGAAATTGAGGCGGTGGCGGAAATATAAAAAAGGTTAATCATGCCGGATTTTGCCGCAATCAAAAACGCCGCAATGGGTTACGAAGCGGACATGACAAAATTTTTAAGGGATCTTATCCGGATTCCGGGCGAAAGCCGCGGTGAAAAAGAAACCGCAGAGCGCATTGTGGAAGAAATGAAAAAGGTCGGTTTTGACGAAGCTGGCATAGACAGGATGGGCAACGTCATCGGCTATATGGGGAATGGCAGGACCCTTATCGCTTTTGACGGCCACATCGACACCGTGGGCGCAGGCAGCCGTGACAAATGGAAATTTGACCCCTACGAGGGCTTTGAGAGCGAAACCGAGATCGGCGGGCGGGGCGCCTCGGATCAGCTTGGCGGGCCGGTTGCTGCCGTTTATGCCGCGAAGATCATGAAAGATCTGGGCCTGCTCAGCG
>Ga0268262_10005276_pt1 | contig 12888 bp, 11 predicted proteins | sample TergutNc150P3_FD_190354 | JGI IMG/M metagenome (GOLD analysis project Ga0268262, IMG submission 190354) | Nasutitermes corniger P3 segment gut microbial community from laboratory colony in Florida, USA - Nc150 P3 (SPAdes) (version 2) | ecosystem: Host-associated > Arthropoda: Insects >... | reverse complement strand
CAAGCCTGAAAAACGCCCTTTACGAACATATTTTTAACGAAAAAAATAATATTATTAACAATATGGCGCAAAAACTTGATATTTATTTTCATGATAAAACAAACGAAGAAATAAACAAATTAACGGCTATTGAGCAAAATGTAAAATCGCGCATAAAACAAATTAAAAATTTATTGGAACAAAATAATATAGATATAAAAAATGAGTTTAACTCAAAACTTGACGAGTTGTCGGATTTGCTTGATAAAAAAATTACCGAAACGCGAATCTCCGCTCAGGCGGGCGTTCTTTTGGCGGAGGAACGGGAGCGGCTTAACGCCCTTAAAAACGAAGAAATCAGCGATGAGCAGATACGCGCCGCCGCCAAAAAAAATAATCTTGAAAGATTTATCGGTTTAAACGTGCTTAACGTAATCGGAATATTCCTATTATTTGTCGGAGCGGTTGCGGCAATGCGTTATACGTATCTTAAATTGTCCGATTTGTTCAAAGGAATAGCGATATTCGCCCTCGGCGGAATAATGCTCGTAACAGGGGAAATATTAAACCGTAAAAAGCCTAACATTTTTTCTTTGGGCATTTCAGCCGGAGGCATCGCCATATTATACGCCGCGCTTGCGGTCAGTTTTTTCGTCCTGCATATTTTGGGAGTGTATCCGGCTATAGCAATATGCGTACTGTTAACCGTCGGCGCGTTTGTGCTGTCCGATCGCTATAATTCGCAGATAATTGCAACTTTTGCCCTTGTCGGCGGATATTTGCCGCTGATTACGAATGAAGATTCTTTCATCTTTGTGTACGGAGCAATGATTTATTTCGCGGTTCTTAATGCGTTCGCTCTTGTAATATCGTTGAACCGTAAGTGGCGCGTAACGGCATTTGCCGGTCTGTTCCTTAATATTGCCGGCGCTGTGTTCATTTGCTTGTACGGTGCTAGTAAAGCCGACATACCTGCGACAATAGTTATAATTTATGAAATATTTGCCTTTTTAATTTACACCGCCATACCTATAATCAGCACATACCGCGCGAAGTTGAGTTTTAAGAAATCCGACATTGTTATTCTTGCGATTAACACCGTATTCAGCGGATTAATTATGTACGGAGTGTTTCAAGTCTATGATTTGGAAGATTATAACGGTTTGCTTGCGATAGCTTTTGCCGTTTTCTATCTGCTTATAGGCAGGTTTATCGAAAAGAAATTTACAACCGAAGAGCGTCATACAAGAACGCTTTTTTATTTAACGGCTCTTGCCTTTGTAGTGTTGATAATTCCCCTGCAGTTTGGCAGGGTGTGGCTTTCGCTTGGCTGGCTTGCGGAGGGCGTTATCCTTGCCGTATACGGAATATTAAAAAACGAAAAACAATTCAGAAAAGCGGGATTTGTTATCTGCCTGTTGTGTTTGATAGCGTTTTTATTGTTTGATCTTTCACTGGCAGGGCGTAATTTTATTGTATGGAGATATTCTGCAATCACTTTGGGCAGTTTGTTCATTTTAGGCGCATATATGTGCAAAAAAATGATGAGGGGCGGTTTTGTTTCGATTTATAAATATTTTGCGGTTATAAACGCTTGGGTTTATATTTTGTATATTATAGGCAGAATTCAAAATATGCTTCATCCTTCTTTTTATCTTGGCGCAATAGTATATCAACTTAGTTATCTTGCTTCAGCGGCTTCAATAACCGTTACGTTTCTTGCCGCTTATATCATTTCGCGCGTAAAATTGCTGGCGGAAAAAGGAATAAAAATGCTTTCGGTAATTTTTTACTTTATAGGCATTATATGGTTATTTTGCATAAACAGTTCCTATTTTCCTGTAGACCCCGTTTATTTTACAGCAACTGCGCCGAAATTCGGCGTTACTCTTGTTGGAACCCTAATTCTTGCCGTACTGGGAATTTTATCCGTTCTTTCGATGTTAGACGCAATGAAAATAATTATCATAGAACGGAAAAAAGGAATCGAATGGCTGCCATTAATTGTTTCAGGATACTTTGTGATTCTTCTTTCGCATAATTTAATAGCGCAGTACAATTTGAGTTTTTCAAGCGCGGCAATCAGCATTATTTATGTGCTTGCCGCGTTGGCGTGGATCATTTTCGGTTTCATGCGCCGTTTTGTTTTTATCCGCCGTTTTGGGCTGGCTCTGGCGATTTTCGCGGTGGTCAAGCTGTTCCTTTTGGATTTGACCGGCCTTACTCAAGGATTAAGAATCGTGTCGTATTTTGCGCTCGGCATAGTTCTTATAGCGATTTCATTTGTGTATCAATATTTCAGCAAACGGCTGGAGCTTAAAGAAGGAGCGCCTATTCATGAAAAAAAATAATTTTTTTCCGTTTTTTATTTTCCTTCTTGCCGCGCCCATGTTTGCGCATGACGCTTATATTGAAATCGAAGGCGAAAACAGTTACAAGTCGGCGCGTCTGATTCCCCAAGTTTACAACGCGGCGCACCGAAACCTTTCCGATCTTCTGATAAGAAATGAGAACGGCGAGAAGGTTCCTTATTTTATCAATTCAAGCGTTGGAAAAACAAATGAGACAAAGGAAACATATTTAATGAGGCTTATTAATTCCTATAAAGAAAACGATAATTTTTTCTTTGACTACAAACTTGCCATTGGGCGCACCAGCGATACAATTGCGACCTCGCTTGAATTTTCCACTAGAAACGCCGGTTTTGCAAAACAGGCGGAGTTGTTCGGCAGTTATGATAACATTCATTGGGAATTTATTCAAAGCGATATCCTTTATGTTGTTGACGGCAAATCGAAACTTAATATTGATTTTAACCGTCCGCAAAAATACACTCATTACAGGCTGAAGCTGGAAAATAATCTTGAACAGATTTCTTTTTACGCTGTTAATCTTGTTTACAGTTTGCAGATAAGCGAGGAGACGTATTTTATTGAATCTTTTACGCCGGAATTTAAAGTTGAAACGGAAGATAAAGAAACAAAGATATTAATTGAGGGGCTTAAAAATCTCCGCTTATGCGATCTTCAGATAGAAACCGACAGTATGTTTATAAGAAACGTAAAAGCGCAAGGAGGAAACGAAAAAGAGCTTTACAATTTATCTGTAAACGGCACTGCGTACAGGGATACCGTTTTGCCACTTAACAGGCAGATTTCAAAAGACGAGACGTTTACCGTCATTATAAACGACGCTGACGACAAACCAATAAATATTACCGGCATTACCGCGCGCTATTACGCGGACGATCTTGTGTTTCAGGGAAACTCAGGCGAAGTTTACAGGCTGGAATTCGGCGCGGATTTGTCAAGGTCGCCTCCGGTATATGATATTGTACGCTACAAGAACGAGATATTAAAAGGACCCGTCGACAGGCTTGTGTTGGGCGAGATAGTTTATAAACAGAAACAGATTGTACAGAATCAAATACCTAAAGCGCGCGAAGAGGTTATTCTTAAATATATTTTTAATATGGTGGTTATAATCATCGGTATTTTTCTTGGCGCGCTGATCGTTAAAAAACTAAAAAAATAGAGTTGTTCGGGAACTTAAGTTTTTAGGCGTATTCATAAATTTTAAATTGACTTTTTTTAACAAGTAGTATAAATTTATTTAAAGGAGCCGTATAGCTCCTGTGAATCGCCCGTATGGGGGTTCTATATTCCATGCCTTTAGGCGGCCGGGGAGGGCAATAGCGTTCCCGGCATAAGGAGATTGTATGAAAGGTACAAGAAATTACATGGATTTGGGCAGTATTTTCGATGAAATTTTCGACGCCGCTCAAGAATTTAAGGATGAGTTCCACAGGAATTTTAAATGTAACGGAAACGAAGGGTTTCAAAACGGGCCGTTCTCTTTCGGCAGGCAATTCTTCGACGAAAACACCGATTTTTATCCCAACTATTCATATCCGCCGATGAATGTTTTCATGACTGAAGACAGGTCGCTGGTTTTTGAATTTGCCCTTGCCGGTTTTGACGAGAAAGACATCAGCCTTTCTTTTCAGGGCGATTACATGGTGTTTTCAGCGAAGATAGACGGCGATCAAAAAGCGGATGACGGGCAGATAAAATTACAATCAGAGGAAAACGTCCGCTACTTTAAACGCCGCCTGAAAATGAAAGACATCGAAAAGCAAAAATATTTTGTGCCTCTGGACAAATACGCCCAAGAAAAAGTAAAAGCGGTTTATAAAAACGGAATCCTGCGCGTTACAATTCCGCCCAAAGACGAGCCGGATCAAAACGACGGAATCAAGATCGAGATAGTAAAAGAAGGTTCGTAAGACAGTGCGAACGAACCGAAGAGGGATGCGTGTAAAAAAACATAGATTTGCGTAAGATGATAGCAAAATGGTTTAGGATGTTCTTGTTCGTTATTTTATCGTAAAATTTCAAGCTAATCTTTCGGATAAAAACTCCTGATCCCTTTAGTTCTCTACTACGCGCATATTTGTAATAAATCTCGACGCTTTCTCTGTTCGCTTCCTGTTCGTGTGCGCACTGTCGTCTGACCACTTGAAGTGGTCAGACTTGCTTTTATTACAAACAACGGCATTTATTGGTGCTACGCTATGCGGCATTAATCATCTACACGGCTACGCCGTGCCTATATTTAGCGGGTTCGCGGTAAAAAAAATCTTAATTTGTAGCAAGGCGAATTCTTTCTATAGAAAGCGCCTTGCCGTCCTTGCCGATGTCTATATACACGCCTTGCAGTTCCGGCGATTCCCACGCTTCTTTTGTCCAGTTGGGGATGCCTGTAAGGTATTCGTTTATGCGCGAATTAATTTCACAGCCGCCGACAGATTGCCGGCTCCCTGTTCTGCCGGCGTCGCTTATAAACGCGGTTCCGCCCGGCATGACGGTTTCATCAGCGGTTTGAACTCTTGTGTGCGAACCTATTACGGCGGAACAAAAACCGTCGGCGGCGAAAGAAAAAGTCTTTTTTTCCGCGCTTGCCTGCGCGTGAAAATCCACGATTATGTACGGCGTTTGTTTTCTAAGGCGTTCAAGCGTTTCGGGCAGGGCGGTGAAGGGGTTATTCGCGTGAACGCGCCCAAACCCGTTTTGCCCGATAAAAACGGCAACTGCGATTTTTCCTTTCTCCGTGTTAAAAATCTTTGTGCCAGAGCCGGGAGCTTCGGCGTTAAGATTTTCCGGGCGCAGTACATAAGGGCTTTTTTCCATGTTTTCCGTCAAATCTTTTTTATAAAAACAACATTCTCCAAGCGTGATGACGTTTGCGCCCAGCTTGTGTAGGTAAACCGCGTGGCTTCTGCCAAGCCCGTTTCCTCCCGTAGCCCCATCCGCGCATACGGCTAAAAAATCCCACGAATGGCTTTTTTTTAATTTGCTTAACGCGTTCTTAAAAGAGTAAACGCCGGCTTTGCCGACAATTTCAGCAACATAAAGTATTTTCATTTTAAATTAGGCCTGATTAATTTCTAAAGTTGACAGAACGCGCTCAAATTCAGCCGCCGCGCGGTAATCGCCCAATTCCCTGCAAGTGTCGCGCAAATTGATCAGCGCGTCTTTATATTGGGGAAAAATACTGATTGTTCTTTCAAAACAATTGCGGGCTTCTTCAAAATTATGCGTGTTAAAATATAAAACGCCCAGATTGTTCCATATCTTTGGATCGTTGTCTCCGCACAATAAAGCCGCGTGATAACAATTTTCCGCAAGGGAAAATTCGTTCAACTCGTAATAAATTAACCCCATGGAATTCCACGCTTCGGAAATGTCGTTGTCAATCGTTATTGAACGCATAAAGCTTTCAATCGCCTGCGCGTATTCGCCCGTTTTCTGCTGGGCTATGCCCAGATTAAGCCATAACAGGGGGTTTTCTGGCTCTAAAGTTAAAGCCTCGCAGAATAAAGGAATCGCCTCAAAAGGCTTATTTGCCTCAGTCAGCGCGACAGCGGAATTATTAAGGGCGGCTGCAGTTTCCATTATATTAATAATAACTCAAAAATACAGGATTAACAATATTTTTCTCTTTTATTTTTTTTTTTCGTATTGTATAATTAAATAGGATAATAAAAGTGAAAAACATTGCTGAATATAACAGCGGAATGACGGAATTTGAATTTTTCTCATTCCTGTATGAAAAAATTATAACAAAAGAAGCTGTAACTTTCTCAAAATTAAAGGAGTTAATCGCGCCTGTAATAAAGGACAAATGGACGCACCCCGTGATAATGAGGGCTTTCATGCTGTTAAAACGCCTGAATTGGGGATTTTTCGCCGCTATTTCCCCAAGCACTCACAAAAAACTCTGGAAAGAAGTGATTATCCCCGACAAGGATTTTCCCGAAGCCGGAGATTTAAAAAAAACGCTTCAAATATCCAACCTTTACGTGGCTATGCTGGATATTCACGGTTATACAAAGTTTTGCATGGAATCAAGAAAGAACCTTTCCATGATGCACACTTTAGACTGGGCTATAGAAAACGAAATTAACCGTATTTCCATGCAATGCGGGGCCATAAGCCAGAGGGAAAGGGGCGATGAAATGGTCGTCGTCGCCGCAAGCGCAACAGACGCGCTTATGGTAACTCTGTGCATCATCGACTACTTTGGCAAAACCGAAATTGTCGGCGACCCTGAAATATCCACAAAACGTTCCGGCAATGCGGAGTCCTTGCCCATATTTAAAATTACAGCCGGAATAACGGGCGGAAACACGCAAAGCCCTCTGATAATTACGGAAAGGGGCAACCTTTCGGGTTTTCTTCTTAACTCAGGCGCGAGACTGCAAACAAGAGCTAACGAACTTTCCCCCAAAGACTCAAGGATCATGATTGCCAAGCAGGTGATGATGAACTATGAAAAGGAAAATAAGGAGAATAAGGACAATACGTGCATACTTACGCGAAACGACTCAATTTATTTTTTTGATACGGGGCATATTGAATTTAAAGGAGTAATGATTCCCACCTGCGAAGTTGTTTTTGACAAGAATGAACGCTATAAAGAACAATTTGCGGAAAATATGACACAGCTTTTTTCGTCTATCCGCGAGAATTTATGGGAACAGCGCATTTATCAGGATTTGATTGAACTGCTTATTAAAGTAGCCCAATCCATGCCCAAGTTTACCGTAACGCCTCCTCAGCCGATTCAAGGAATGCAGACAATTACAAATGAATCTTACGTGCAGCTCTGCCGTATGGGTTATAAGGCTTATTGCATAGATGAGGATTATTATCTTGCCGTTGATTTTTTACGCCATGTGCTTTACGTCAGCGAACAGCTTCCGGCGTTTGACAGGCTTATTCTTGACTACCTTAACGGAGTAATTGACAAATATCAGATTCTTCTTAACGCGTATGAAAAACATATTGATAAAGAAGTAGAAGAAAAATCAGCGGCGATTTTTCACGGCGATCACTATAAAGCGTGGGTTGCCGCCAAAAACGCGTATAAGGTGTATGAAAAACTGCGCGTAATTGGGCGCAAGAGCAATGAAATTACAAAGAAAAAAAATCTGTGGCTTGGAATGCTTTCGCAAAACAAAGAAAAAATGGAATTTACCCTGTATTCAGGGAAGAAATAATTAATAAGCGGCAAAAGGGATAATTTCGGTTATCTGCACTCTGAACCGCGCCGCGACAGTCCAGCGTCCTGAATCAATGAAATAGCGCGGAAAGGAAGCGAGGCTTATAAAACCTGTTACTTGTTTGGGGCGGTTTCTTTCGCTTCCGCGCAATGCCGCCCTTAGCGCGGCTCTGGCGGAATCTTCAAGAGCTAGCTGTTTTACTGCTATCCAGCCGGGATATGTTTCAAAAGAAATCGGAGCATAGCCTGTCGCCTGCGCGTTTCTGATCATTCCCGTGCGCCAAACTTGCATTCGTTTTTGCATTGCGTCGCTTAAATGATAATCCGCCCAAATTATTAACTGCATATCTTTTATTTCAGATTCGGTAACGACAAGAGACGGGTCTCCAAATTGTATTTTTCCCAGAGGCGTCAATTCAAGTTTTTCGTCAATTTTTCTCGCCTTCTCGCCTACATCATAGCTGAATGACCAGCCGTGGATCATCGCGGAAAAAAACAAAGCCGCTTCCTCAAGGGCGCGTTTACTGGCTGATTCGGAGCTTAGCGGATATTCTTCGTCTACATGACCTGCGTATATGTTTTCAAAGTCTACGGATACTGAGCCTCGAATAACATAGGAATGTTGTCCGCTTTCGGTTCCTTGCGCGTAAACGGAGAAAAAAAGAGGGAAAAAGAGGCAAAAAAGCAATCCTCGGCGGAGCATACTAATTTATCGGAAAATTGAGGGGCTTTATATACGAAGACTTCTCACAAAGGACACAAAGGTACAAAGCTCACAAAAGGGAGTATTAGCTGTTTTTGTCCGTTATCTTGTCGTGAAGTTCACGCATAACAACCCCTTAATTCCTTTCTTTGTGTCCTTCTCTTCCTTCGTGTCCTTTGCGTGATATATTACCCTAATTCTATCGACCTTTTCCATGCGGCTTCTACGGCTTTAATCACGGTACTGCGGAACGCGCCTTCTTCTAGAGCGGCAATTCCGGCTATTGTCGTGCCGCCGGGAGAGGTTACCATGTCTTTCAGTTCCCCCGGATGTTTCCCCGTTTCCTGAACCATTGCCGCGGCTCCCAAAACTGTCTGGGCGGCGTAGCGCAGGGCTTTGTCCCGAGGCAGTCCGGCGCGCACCCCTCCGTCCGATAACGCTTCGATAAACAGATATACAAACGCGGGTCCTGAACCGGAAAGCCCTGTAACGGCGTCCATAAAACGCTCGTCAACTTTGTCAATGATGCCCGCGCCGCCCAGAATTTTTTCAATTTCTGATACGCTGTTTGCGGAAACTTCAGGCGAAGCGGACAGGGCTGTAACTCCTTTGCCGATTAGCGCGGGAGTGTTCGGCATTATGCGCGCCACGGGCATTTTTGCCCCGAGAATTCCCTGTATCTTTGCGATAGACCAGCCGGCGGCCATAGAGACAAAAACAGGCGCGCCTGAGGAAGCAAGTTTTTTACCCGCGGCGGCGGCAATTTCAGCTAACACTTGCTGTAACGCTTGCGGCTTTACGGCTAGAAAAATAATGTCCCCTTTTTCGACCGCTTCAATATTGGAAGATAAAACTTTCGCCCCTAAAGACGCCGCCGCGGACTTCGCTTTTTCCAAGTCGGCGTCCGTAATGTAAATCTCCGCTCCTTTGGCGGCGCTCATTAAAGCGGAACCCATATTGCCGCTTCCGATACACGAAATAACACTCATCAATCTACTCCTGCCGCTTTTCTAAAACGTTTTACGGTAGCGGCCGCTATGGGACGCGCTTTTTCCGCTCCCTGCGCCAAAATTTTATCGAGTGACGGAATGTCCGCCATGATCGCGTCAAAACGCTCGCGCATTGGGGCAAGACATCGGTTCACTGCGCGGAACAGTTCTTCTTTAGCGTCTCCCCAGCCCATGCCTCCTGCGCGGTAACGGGCGGCAAGAGCGGCCTGCTCTGAGCCGTCCGCGAATAATTTGTAAAGCTGGAAAATCTGGCTTTCATCGGGATTTTTCGGCTCTTCAACGGTTTGGGAATTTGTGGTTATCCTCATGATAGTTTTGTGCAGGGTTTTTTCAGGCGCGAAAAGAGGGATAACGTTGCCGTAGCTCTTGCTCATTTTCCGCCCGTCAAGACCCGGCACTATTGCGGCGTTTTCCTGAACCGCCGCCTGAGGAATCTTCAATATCTGTTGCCCGTAATTTGCGTTTACAGACTGCGCTATATCCTGCGCCATCTCGATATGCTGTACTTGATCTTTGCCGACGGGAACTATGTCGGAGTCAAAAATAATAATGTCCGCCGCCATAAGAACTGGATATGTAAAAAGCCCCATGTTGATTCCGGCGTCGGTATCATCGCCCTTTTCATTGTTTTCCTGAACCGCCGCTTTGTAGGCGTGGGCGCGGTTCATCAAACCCTTGGAGGTAAAAGCCATCAGCATTGTTGTAAGTTCAAAAACTTCGGGGATTGAACTCTGCCTGTAAAAAATTACTTTATCAGGATCAAGACCTGCCGCGAGCCATCCTGCGGCTACCTCCCTTATCGTGGTGTTGAGTTCTTTCGGGTCTTTCATCGTGTTAAGCGCGTGATAGTCGGCGATAAAATAACGGGCGTCGTATTCTTTGGCAAGTTCAAGCGCGGGTTTTATCGCGCCGAAATAATTGCCGATATGCAAATCGCCTGTTGGTTTTATGCCTGTCAGAGAAATTTTCTTCATAGAAGTAATGTAACTATTTTGTTAAAAAGAGTAAATAGAGAATAAAGCGGTAATTCAGCGTCTGTTTGTTTTCTATATGATAAGGACGGATACTTGGTATTGTCTTTATAACCCAAAACGTTCAGATAACTCTTTCAGGTGGCTGCCTATAAAAAGCGCGCCGTATGTGGTAAGCACAATGCCGATTGTAATGCCAACGGGGAGCATAAACGACATTCCCGATTCCAGCGCAAGACGCTTAAAATCAAGCCCAAAGAAAGCGGTTACAAGAGAAACCAAAATAACCACTCCCGCGATTACCCAGCCGTGAGTTGAAAGACCGCCGACATGGGCGTAAGATGAGTCTTCCTTTTCTGCGTCAATCTTCGCCATGATCGAATCTTCAAGTTCGGGAGAAGGCGGAAAAAAATCTTCTTTCATTACGGTTCTTGAAATTTGATAGCGTTCAATTTTTTCGGCGCATTCGGGGCAGAAAAAAGAATGCGCCCACACCTGCATCTGGCTCAGAAGAGGCATTGAGTCCTCTCCGCCGTCCGCGGAATGCTCATAAACCAAATCCATAATCTTTGAACAATTCATGCCGTTCTCCTTCTTATCAACATTAGACTTGTTTAAGAACTCGGTTAGTTCTTGAACAAGCCATGTAAAATACCGCGTATTTTGCGGTTTTTATAGTAAATTGTTTAGAAACCGAAGTTTCTAAACAACTCTATTATTCCGATAAACCTTCCAGTTTTTCTTTTAATAAAATCTTCGCCCTGAACACATGGGACTTTATCGTGTTTACAGGAATACCTGTAATTGATTCAATCTCCTGATATGAACGGTCATAAAAAAAGAACAAATCAACGCAAATCCTAAAACGTTCGGGAAGCTCTTTTACCGCCGCGCGGACGGCTTCCCTTGCCGCGTTGCGGATCGTTATCCGCTCCGGAGTTTCCGCTCCGCTTATGATTTTCTCGGCGTCTTCTTCCGCAAGGCTGAAGTATTCCTTCCTCCTGTTCACTTCGTTTATTGCCGTGTTATAGGCAATTTTATAAAGCCATGTGGAAAACCGGCTTCTTCCCTCAAAGCCGGAGAGACTCCGGTACGCTTTTAAAAACACGTCTTGGGTAAAATCCGAAGCGTCATCCTGATTGCGGAAGAAGCTCATACCCATTCCATAGACGGCTCTCTCGTGCTGCCGCACTAACAGGCGGAACAAATTTTTTTGTCCCGAAACAATTTGGCTGACGACTAACGGCTCGTTAAGTTCAGATTCATCAGCCATTACGCTGTTCATTCCGCTTTATCGCATAAAAGGTTAAAAGACCTATGCCCATCGACAGGGGAATGATTCCGCCCAATAGACCGTATGACGCTCTTTCAACCGCTATTGATAAAAATATGGTTAACGCGATGCCGACACTGCTTAAAAGAAGACCGGACAACAGGCTGAAAGTAAGCAGGTTAAAATCCGGTCTCGCATATTGACCCGCCTTTATCAATAAAACCCTTCGCCTGTAATTCCACAACAGGTAGAAAAAAATGACTACCGAACCCATGACAATTCCCACAATGGGAATTATAGCGATAATTACCTGCGCCGCGGCGGATGTTCCGTTCATATAAACTCCAGAATAATATTGTAAAATATTAATTAGTGTCTGTCCACAAAATCGGTTACTTTGTGGACAGACCTTGCATTTTCTCGCCTAAAGGCTGCGAAAATGCGATTCTTAAGGCAGTCTGTCTATAATGTGTCCACATTATAGACAGACTCTAATTATCGCGCGTCTATAATTTTGACACTAAAAAATGTCGAAAGTTGCGGTTTATGGGACATAAATTTCATTGGCCGGAGACGGCGGCGTCCTACTCGGCCGGCTGGCGTTGACGGGCGATTGTGAACTGGACATATTTTGACAGGGCGTTCTGAATCGGCAAACCGAATTTTTCCGGCAATTTCATTCTGCATCGAAACGCCTTTATAGCCGTTTCCGCCACTTCTCTAAGCCGGGGGTCAACGCATACAATGACTTCATCGTTCCATTTTATCGTCGGCGGATGCCCTCTTTCTTCTGTAAACTGCAAATAAATCTGAATGTGTTTTTTACCAATCGTGTCTCTTTCATACGTAACGCCGTATGTATGCTTGTCTTCTCCGGCTGTCCTTACAGGATCGATTTTGGACGAGTCTTTTATAATCTGGAACAGGCGGTCTTTATAATTCGTCCAGTTCCTTTTTTGAGCCGCTTTCTTGATTTCTTCTTTTGATATCGGTTTCTCCGCATTGACGTATTCATCAGTCGTCTTCAAATATTCTTCGGCAAGATCGTCAAAAATATCTTTGTATGTGCGGTATCCGGCATCTCCGTTTTTACCGCCCGGGGCGGCCGGTTCCAGAAACGGAGCCTTTGTTTTGATTACCGAAAGAAGCACCGCGATTATACAGCCCATCTTTGGGTCTTCATCATTGGAAAAAGAATAATCTCCGCCCGCGTATTTAAAGGAAATCGACTGCGCTCCGTTCTTTTTTTCCATAATGCCGATTGCAAGCACGGACGGAATCGCCGCAGTCCAAAGCACGGCTCCGTCGGACGAATATTTCGGAGGCGGAATTACGGTCGCAGGGTCGTTTATGCAAACAAGCAGTCTTGGGGTGAATTCGGTTAAAAAA
>Ga0268262_10005275_pt1 | contig 12892 bp, 13 predicted proteins | sample TergutNc150P3_FD_190354 | JGI IMG/M metagenome (GOLD analysis project Ga0268262, IMG submission 190354) | Nasutitermes corniger P3 segment gut microbial community from laboratory colony in Florida, USA - Nc150 P3 (SPAdes) (version 2) | ecosystem: Host-associated > Arthropoda: Insects >... | reverse complement strand
ATGCAAGGGTCTGTTACACAGGCGGTTTTGTATGCGCCACATGGGCAGGTGATATCTGAGTATAGGGAGGATTGGAAACTTGATACTTTGCCGAGGTACTTGTTTTCTGCTAAAGAATTGGACGAAGAGAGTAAAATGTATTATTTTAAGGCACGTTTCCAAGACCCGAATATGGGCATTTTTATCAGTCCAGACCCGTTATATTACAAAAGACCGTGGATGTCTAAATATGCGTATTACTCTAATAATCCGATAAATAGAATTGACCCGACAGGATTGTTTGATAGTCCATCTGAAGCAGAAAAATCTCGTAAGGACGCTGTTAAAAGATATGGCAAAAAAAATGTAGGACGGGTTTATCTGAATGAAAAAACAGGGCAATATGGCTATAGAATATCTAAAACAGGATTTAGAACGTATAGTAAAGAAGATGCCAGAAAAAGAGGTGCAGATGCTTATGCTGATGGAGGAAAAGGGATATTTAACAACCGGGATTTAACAAATTATAATAATTCAAATGGATTGTCTAAGCAAGGAGGTATAATTTCATTTAGATTACCAGAAGCCCCACCTGCACTTACTTTGGTACTATCTGGATTAAATGTTGTAAATTGGAGTATTGCCATGAAAAATGCAAAATACTTAAAGACCTATGAACCACGTGTAAATGGTTTTCTTACATTCGTGAATGTTGCATTAGATGCCCCTACTGCTATTAATGCTACTAATGATTGGCAGAATGGGGATATGAGTAGTTCTGAATATTCTTTTGTATGCCTAAAACTTCTTCTTCCGTATGTAGCTGCAGCTGCAGGAGCACCTGCAAGTTTCGTGACAAGTTGCTATCTACAAGCAATTGATGTGATGGCAAAAAAAGGGAGTGAAGAGAGTGTACAGATGGATAATTACATTAAAGATATTAACGGTTTTGCAAAAGATTACTGGTATCCATATTAAAGAAAAAATGAAAGGGAATAAAGTTTATAACAAAATAAGGATATCAGAGATTATTTTTACTTTGATAGGAAGTACCTTTGTGATTTCTCTTTGTATGTCATTCATAATATGGTTTATTTATACAAGTTACTCTTCAGATGTTGATATTAGATTTATGATACTGCCATTTTTGATGCTTGGATTCTTAATAGGCTATTATGGTTTTTATCCTATTTATTTATGTTGGAGTTATTATCAGAAGGATAAAAATCTTACGGTCATTATTGATTATGAAAAATCGGAAATCCAATATATAGAAAAGGAAAAAGAAATTCAATATATAAAAGTTGAAGATATTGTTATAATTGAACATCATAGTCGGTATCGTATTAGTTCTCGTTACGATGAGATTATAATAAAAAATGGTAAATCTTTTATTATAACATCGTTACATGCAAGTTATCTTATTTGTGATATAAAAAAAGCATTTCCTGACATACATTCAAAAATAGAACATGAACTTAGCGGTAAAATGTTTTTGCCCGACCCTTATAATTGCTGATAAATTGTTAAACAAAATTAATTTATATGAGAATATATTATAGAATCTGGGTAGATTGTATTTTAAGATTAAGGTCGCAGAAAAAAATAAAGATACTTGGGTAGAAAAGAGTATGGTAATGATGTCTGTATCTATGCTATTAAATTTTATGCTTTTTATGGCGATTTTGGAAAGGAATATATTAGGTTGTTACTTTTACAAATTTACTATAACTTCTCTAACAGAAGGGGAAAATGATATTTTAACTTTTTTGTTTTTACATATTTTACCTATATTTATTTTAAACTATTTATTAGAAAAAGAGGTCAGCCAATCGCCCCGTTAGCACGAGGTTATTATCGTTAGGACACGGTTCAACCGTGTTCTGTTTATCTTTACAGGTTTTACCTGTTTTCCCCTATTACGCTGCGCCTTAGCTCTCATACGCTGTCGAAATCGACACAGGGGATTTGGGATATGGCATTCATATCGTTTGAGGGTCAGCCCCGTCCCGCCAATACGTACCAGCAGACGAGTTACGGTTACGATGCCAAAGGCAATATAACATCCATGAATACAAGGAATTACAAGTTGCAGGACTTCAGTTCGAACCAAACATTTTCTTACGATGCCGCCGACCAACTGCTGACGGCAAACGCGATTAATGCCGAAGGAAATTTATATAATGTGGTTGTTTCCTACGGCAAATACGGCAGGATAAACACCTCCAGTACCTCTTTCCGCGACCCGCAGACGAATATTTTGCAGTCGTACAACAATAATTACACCTATCAGAGCGTTAATGCACCGTCTAACAGTTTTGCGCCTGTGAGTGCCAACAATGGCGATATTGCTTTTGAGTTTGGTATTAACGGCAGTTTGCGCAAACGGACGGACACCAATAAGACTGAGTATTATTTATTTAACGCCTTCGACCAGATGAAAGCTTACAGCGACGACAAAGTGAAATACGGATATTACGGTTACGACGATGCAGGGCAACGCATGTACAAAGTGCAGTTGAGCAATTTTTTAGCACAGACTAACACGCTGGGCGGTAAGCTTTTAGAAGTTGAGAAAATGATGCTTTATCCGAATGGTTATCTTAATATTGACCAGAGCGGAAATTACACCAAACATTATTATGCTGATGCACAGCGTGTTGCAAGTAAAATCGGCAATGGCTCGAACAAGACGGTAAGTTATAATGCAGGTAATCAACAGACAATCAGGGCTTTTGAGGAAATGCGGAAGGAACTTGGGGAATTGACGGGCGATACGGTGGATAACATTAATTTGCCTAATGGTTGGGAACAGATAACGCATTTACAGGGCGACAGCGGGAATTATGAAGACGGGTTGTTCTTTTATCATGGTAACCATTTGAGTAGCACGCAGTTAATTACCGATATGCAGGGTGATGTAACACAAGCGGTTTTATATACGCCTCATGGGCAAGTTATTTCGGAATACAGGCAGGATTGGAAATTGGACACGATACCACGTTATTTATTCAATGCAAAAGAGTTAGACGAAGAAAGCGGTATGTATTATTTTGAGGCTCGTTATCAAAATCCTAATATGAATATTTTTATCAGTCCAGACCCATTGTTTGAAAAAAATCCTTTCATGTCAAAATATGCTTACTGTTCTAATAATCCGATAAATAGGATAGATTTGACAGGGGAAATTGATTTTCCACTAAAAGGAAATTCCGCAGTGAATAAAAAAGATTGTGCAAATCAAGGTCGGGGATTGAAAAATACTATCGTAAGAACATCTTTGTATCAGGAAAAAAGGAATATTGGTTCAAGTCCCCATGTAGGAATAGATTACAGAGCCTCAATAGGTACACCAGTGTATAGTTTGGGGGATGGTGTTGTTTCGAAGATTGATATTATGAAAAGTGGTATTAAATATATTACTATAACGTATGAAAATGGGGATAATGTACGATTTCTCCATATGGATAATATTGCTGAAGGACTTAAAAAAGGAACAAAAGTATATGAGGGGCAAGTTATTGGATATTCAGGGAATAGTGGTCAATATTACGATAAAAAAACGGGAACAATGAAAAATTATAACCCACATCTTCACGTTGATGCGACTGATAAAAATGGAAATCCCATAAGTCCAGAACAAAACAAATATGGAACAGTTGATAATAAAACTTTTTTTGAAAAATTCGGAGGGGATTATATGAAGTTACGTGATTACAAAGAAATAATGCAACTAATTCAAGGTACCACCCTTTATGAGATAAATATTACTCCCATTGATAAAACGAGAGTGGATTATGATTTCAGACTAACAATAGAATAATGGCTTTATATTTAATGAATAATTCAATTGTTATGAGAATAAAATTAGTAATGGTATGGGGGATTTTAATGATATTAAATAATCATTGTATTCAAAAAAAGAGTGATGGTTGCCTCGAAAATGCTACAATAGAAATGCAAGATACAATAGATATATCTTTACAGATTACATATTGGGATACAGTAACAATAAAAGATTTGATTTATTTACTAAACAAGCCCATTGATTCATTGCCCAACATCGAAAATTACAAAAAAGAAAAAATAACTATTGAAGATGATGAAGAATATTCAACAAATTGGTTTGGAATAGAATATAAATATCAAAACAAATTAATATTTATAGCGGAATCTAATTGGGTAAACAAAAATATTGTTAGCAGGATTACTTTGTATTCGGATAGGATTAAGGAAGGAAAATTGTATGTAGGTCAAACTGTCGGTAATATTAGGAATTTAATAAAAAATGAAATTTCATCATCACCTGACGGATATTTATTTGTAATATTGGATAAATATCCTGAAATTAGTATTCAATTAGATATTTCAAATATACCTGATACTTCTCCTTTATATTATGGTGGAGTTAATATTTCAAAAATTCCAGATAGTTTAAAAATCGAATCAATTGTGATAATGGATAAATAGTCCCCGTTAGCACGAGGTTATAATCGTTAGGACACGGTTTCCCCGTGTTCTGTTTATCTTTACAGGTTTTACCTGTTTTGTATTTTATTTTTCTACTTCCCCCGTAGGCGGAACTCCCCCCCTTTTTTTTAAAATACATTTATACCTTGCATAACTTATTTATTTTTATGCAAAGATACAAGTTTTTTGTCCTTTTTTGGGGCTGTATGGAAGTTGTGCAACGAGCACTTAGTGTAGCGTAACTTGTGCCTACATCGTTAATAAAAAACGTCCAAGTTACGCTTCGCTAAACTTGAACGAAAAGCTTGTCTGAACTGTGATTTGTATGATTTTATGTGATGCTGTATGATTGTTTTCTTTAAAAAATCATGGTAATCATGTAAATCATAAAAATCATGGTTCGGACAAAAAGGGGATTCCCGCCTACGCGGGAATGACAAAAGAATAAAATCCTGTTAATCTTAGAAATCTTATTAAAATCGTGCTTCAAGACGAACAAAAATAATTTTCAATTTTCAATTTTCAATTAAAAAATTGTATCTTTGTATTTCAAAAGCAAACCAACAATAAATATATGAATAAACAGATTTTCAATGATATACAAACATTAAAACGGCGAATATTACCGAATGAAATAGAAAATTTGATAAATAAAAAATAACCCATTTATGTACAACGAAATTTCATCAGACCTTTTTATTTTCAACCGTCAGCGATTGATTACTTTGTTGAAAGACAAGGCGTTGGTCTTGCTCGTTTCCAATGACGAAATGCCCAGAACGGGCGACCAGAATTTTCCGTTTCGGCAAAATTCCAATTTTTTCTATCTTACGGGCATCAATCAGCCGAAATCTATTGTAGCGCTGTGTCCGCATCACCCCAACCCTGCCATGCGGGAAATTTTGTTTATAGAAGAACTAAACGAAGCAACTGCCATTCGGGAGGGACGCAATTATTCTCAAGAAGAAGCAAAAGATTTGTCGGGAATAAAAACGGTTTTGCACACCTCGCAATTTGAGGAAACTTTGCAATGTCTGGCATATTATGCTCAAAACGTGTATCTTGACATACAGGAACATCTGAAATATACGACGGAAATAGAACGGCAGGAAGTTCGTTTTTCCAGAAAAATTAAGGAAAAATATCCTTTGCATGCGTATTTTCGGCTTTATCCGCTGTTGGTGCAGTTGCGGTTGGTGAAGTCGGCGTGGGAACTTGAGCAAATTCAGCAGGCTTGTGCCGTTACGGTCAAGGCGTTGAAGCGGGTGTCGGCGTTTGTGAAACCCGAGGTGAAAGAATACGAAGTGGAGGCGGAAATCATTCATGAATTTATTTGCAATCGGGCGAAACTTGCTTTTCCGCCCATTGTGGCATCGGGGAAAAATGCCTGTGTGCTGCATTATTCTGCCAACAATGCGGTTTGCAAAGACGGTGATTTGCTGTTGCTGGATTTCGGGGCGGAATACAACAATTATGCTGCTGACATCAGCCGTACAATTTCTATAAACGGCAGATTTTCAACACGTCAGAAGCAGGTTCATGATGCATGTCTTCGGGTGTTTGAGTGCGGGAAAACCTTGTATGTGGCGGGCATGACCATTGCCAAAGTCCACAAAAAAGTATGCGAGGCGATGGAAAAAGAACTGTTGGCACTGGGTTTGTATTCTGAAGAGGATTTGCAAAAAGAGGAGGTGCAGGGCAGTTTGATGAAAAAGTATTTTATGCACAAAATCGGTCATTTTGTAGGGTTGGATGTGCATGATGTCGGCGATAATGATGTTTTGTTTGAGGCGGGCATGGTCTTGACCTGCGAACCCGGGATTTATATTCCCGAAGAAAATATTGGGGTGCGGATAGAAACGATGCTGTTAATTACTGATAATCAGCCGATTGATTTGTTTGAGAAGTGTCTGAACCATGATTTATAGGATTAAAAGATTAACATGATTAAAACAATACATAATCAGGATAATCCTTTAATCTTATAAATCATGGTTCAATAGTTTCAACAATTCCCGTCTTTCGCAAGCCTCAATTGTTTGGAAACGAATGGTGTAATCTTCCGATTTCGGTGTTTTGCATACCATTTTTTGCCACTTGGATAAAGGAGTTGAAGCAAATAAAATGATTGTTCCGTTTAGCGTATCAATTTCTTTGATGTTTTTCAACGAAATTCGTTTCTTTCTAAAAAATGGAGCGTGATTGAGTATAAGTTCCTGTTTTTCAATATCTAATAAAACGGCGTACGAAACAGTCCAGCGAAAAAGCATAATCAAATTTGCCAAAGCAATAATGTTTGAAATAAACATTATTGGGACAAGCAGTAATGCCAACAAAGATTGTGGCGGTGCTTTTACAAAAAGGAAAATAAAAAGGCATAAAAAACAATAAACGGCAATGTTTCTTTTCCCCTCTTTTATCATAAAATTCTGTGTCATTTTTTGGTAATATTAATCATTAAAAATTAAAAAAATCTTGTTCTTTCAAAAAATCAACAAATTGTTTGGCAAAATGTTCATTATCTTTTTTCGTGTATCGTTTTTGCGTGAAAATCTGTGCCAGATTGGGTAATTGATTTTCTTCCAGCAACTTTTTTGTCTGCTCTAAATTTTCCTTTTCAAAATACAGTTCGTCAATCGCATTTTGGGAATAATCTTGATAGGTTTCGTTGTGGATAACGGCTTTCAGCGGAAGTCTATCTGTAATCGGCGGATTTTCAGCGGGATAACCCAATGTGATGCAGGCAACAGGCACAACATTTTTTGGCAATTGATAAATTTCACTCAAACCTTTCGCGTTGTAGGTAACCGTGCCGATATAGCAAATGCCCAATCCAAGCGATTCGGCTGCTACACAGGCATTTTGCGTTGCAATCACGGCATCAATCACCGCCCACATGAACGATTGCATGTTGTTGTAACAGTCCGTTTGCGCCTCTCGGTACTGACACCATTTGTTAAAACGGTTGAAATCAGCACAAAAAGTGAGTATGACGGGTGCTTCCAAAACAGGCTTCTGGTTGAAATGCAAGGGTGCAATTTTTGCTTTCATCGCCTCGTCTTTGGTGATGATAATGCTGTATGGCTGCATGTTGCCAGTGGTTGAACCTTTTGTGGCAGCAAGCAATATTTGTTCAAGTACCGCATCTTCAACGGGTTGCGGTTTGTAACTGCGTATGGTTTTATGTTCTACTAATGTTTTTAGCGTATCGTTCATTGTTTCAACGTTTTATCTTGGTAACTGTTAATCTTTCGGCGGATTGGGATTGATAAACGATTTTAAGGCTTCATAAAAATTATCGTAAGTCAAAACCTCAAATGGCGGTTGTGGATGCAACAACACCTTTGCTTCCTCTTTGTTTATGGGAGTTACCTTGCGTATCGCATCGAAGGAAGCCAGCATCCGCTCGTTGATGCGGATAAAATATTCATGTCCCGCCGTAGTGGCAATGGCTGTGAGCGAATTATTATCCGAAAGGGGAATTTTCTTTTTATTTTTCAATTGCAACACCAATTCTCCCTCGTCGTAGATATAGGCAATTTGTTCAATATCTATTTTAAGCCATTGTTTACCAGTAGTTTCCACGCCTATTCGGGTCTGTTTAACGATGCCCATGTCTATTTCTTCCACCTTTATTTCTTTGCCCGCCCGATTATAGCAAGTCCATGTCCCGTTGCGGAAATTATCTTTATATTGTCCTTTGTTCCACAGCGTGCTGTCCTCGTAATAATTTTCAAAATCGCCGTGCATTTTCCCTTTGGCATAACTCATTTTTATCCGCAATGCCCCCGTGATGTAGTACGCCCTGTACGCCCCGTCTTTGAGATTGTTATTCCACGTTTCCTCTTCCAGCAAAACCGCTTCTTTTCCCGTAAACAGTTTGAATTTGCCGTGTTTTTTGCCTTTATCGTAATTTTCTTCGGCTATCAGATGCCCGTTATCGTTGTAATACAGCCATTTACCGTCTTTTTGTTTGTTGATAAAAATACCTTCGGAACTTTTTACCCCGTTGCTGTGAAACGACACGCAGGATACTTTTGGCGAATTGGGAAAATAGTTCAATTTTCGTTCTATCTGTTTGTTTTTGTGATAATAAACGAATTCGCCAACAGGTTCGCCATTGTAAAACCGACCTTTCCACAACAGCGTTTTCCCATCGTATTTTTCCCAACTGCCGAACTTTTTCCCAAATTTATCCACCCGATTCATCGTGTCGGACTGTCCATAGGCAGCAAACACGGTTGCCACCGCAAAAAACAAAATGCACTGAAATTTCACTAACCGCTTCATTGAATGTGATTTAATTGTATAAAAATATTTTGTTAATTTAAAATTTTACGATTTGCAAAGATACAATTTTTTATTGAAAAAAAAGAGTTCAAGATTAATAAGAAAAACCTCCGTTTGTTACAAGTTTAAGCACACATGTAACATATACTTACATAGTGAATTACAATAAAAAAAAGCGGTAAAAAATACCGCTTTTTCCTTTTTTTCCTTTTTTTCCTTATTTCTTTTTCCCTTTTTTCTGCGGACTTGCTGTTTTGTCAGCCGTACCGTGATTGTGGTTACAGCCTGCTTTCTGTTCAGCATTTTGGTGATTGCAACCTGTTTTCTGTTCAGGTTTGACATCGCTTGACTGTTCGCCTTGATGTTTTGCACAACAAGCGGGTTTCTTTGCCTCGCCCTGATTGTTTTCTGCTGCCGCTGCTGCCTGTGCTTTTGGACAGGTTGCTGCGTGCGGACAAACATGCGGTTTCGGTGCTACTGCCTCTGCGGCTGCGGGTTGTACCGCTTTGTGCTGGTCGCACTGGTGGGCAGGTTTTGCCTCGCTGGTTCTTTCAACTTGCGTTCTGTCAGTCTTTTGCGGTTGCGTTCCGCTTTGCGTTTGGGCATGGATTGAAAGACCAATCAATAAACATACCGCTGTACTTACTAACTTTTTCATTACTTTTCTCTTTTTTTTATTAATAATTCCGTAAATTCTATTCAAAATATGCTAAAATGGTTTCTTTTCCCGTAACTTTCTGGTTCATAGTTACATTAACACGTGCATCGACAGGCAAAAGCACATCCACCCGCGAGCCGAACTTGATAATGCCCAACTCTTCCCCCTGCTCTACCGCAGCATCTTTTTTTGCGTAACAAACTATTCTTCTTGCCATTGCACCTGCAATCTGTTTAACTAAAATTCTGCGTTTCTTTTCATCTTCTATCACCGTGCAGTGCCGTTCGTTCAAGTCCGATGCCTTATCCCTTCTGGCAAACATTTTTTGACCATCATAATGTTCACTTTCAAGCACTTTTCCCGTAACAGGATAAAAATTAACATGTACATTCAAAGGAGACATGAATATTGAAATCTGCTTTTTCGGCTCGTTAAAATATTTTTTCTCCTCAATGTCTTTTATTACAACAATCGTGCCATCTGCGGGTGCATAAATGGCGTTTGGGTCTTTTTTCAAAGTGCGGAACGGCGAACGAAAAAAACGCACAATGAGAAACAATACGGCAAACAATACCGTAAACAACGTCAAACGAAGTATCCTATACTCTGGGAAACAGACGTTTACAAACGTAGTTACGCCCACAAATATAAAAAACGAAATCCAAATAATCTTGTGTCCTTCTTTATGTATTTTCATATACTACTTTATCTATTTTGCAAAGATACAATTTTTTTTTATATTACAGGCAACCTGCCAAAAATAATGCTCAAATACAGCCAAACAAACGGCATGGCAAATAGTATAGAATCGAAACGGTCTAAAACTCCGCCATGTCCGGGCAAAATTGTTCCAGAATCTTTTACGGATAATTGCCGTTTAAACATGGATTCTATCAAATCGCCCAAAGTGCCGAAAACAATGATTACCAACGCCAAACCTATCCATTGAAACGAATTTAAGGGCAACATGGGAAATAATAATTTGGCAAAATAAGCCACAATCAAAGTCAATACCGTTCCGCCGATTGCTCCCTCCCATGATTTTTTGGGGGAAATACGCTCAAATAAACGGTGTTTTCCGATAAGCATACCCACACAATAAGCAAAAGTATCATATAACCAAATAAATATGAATACGGACAACAAGATATATTCATTTTTGTAGTACCAGAAAGGTAAATTGTTAATCAATCCAAAAGGAAGTACAATCCACAGTATTCCCAAAATAGAATATGCAATACTTAAAAAAGGTTGTTCCCGTTTAGAAAATAATTCGGTAATAAACAAAACTAAAAGCAAAGTTAAAATTAACATAAACATTAAAGTTATGTTGCTGATAAATATCCACAAGGAAGCAGTGGAAACTACAACATAAATCAACAAACCTGTTATATAAAAGGCAATAGGCAATTCTATATTGTTCTTTTTCAATAGCGTACGGTATTCATACAATCCCAAACAGGTGAAAATGAGGAAAACAGCAAACAACATTAGTTCCGATACCAAAATTGATGCGACAATCAAGGCTACAAAGGCAATGCCTGTTAGTGTGCGTATAATCAGATTTTTCATAAATTGTGTTAAAATTTAAACGATTTTTTTTTGAATTAAAAACTCCTCACACATTAAACCGTATATGCAAAATATCCCCATCATTAACCACATAATTTTTCCCTTCCACCGACATTTTTCCCGCTTCTTTGCATTTGAGTTCAGAGCCTAAATTTATTAAGTCCTGATACTTAATCACTTCCGCTCTGATAAAACCGCGTTCCAAATCGCTGTGGATAACGCCTGCTGCTTGCGGGGCAGTCATTCCGTGTGCGATTGTCCATGCGCGGTTTTCCTTTCCGCCGACGGTGAAAAAAGAGATAAAGTTCAAAATTTTGTACGCGGAACGGAGCATTTTATTCACGCTCGGCTCGCTCAAACCTACATCTTCCAAAAACAGATTGCGGTCTTCTTCCTCTAATTCAGCAATTTCCGATTCAAGTTTGCCTGCAATCACCAGAATTTCCGCCCCCGTATCTTTTAGAAAATCAACCACAGCTTGCGAATAGGCATTGCCCGAAACAGCCGATTTTTCGTCCACATTGCAGACGTAAAGCGTTGGTTTGTCGGTTAATAACATCATATCCGCCACCACTTTCTGTTCAGGCTCGTTTGCGGTCAAGGTGCGGACGTTCTGAAAATTTTCCAGATGTGCCTTGTATTTGTTCAATACCTCCATTTGAAAACGGGCATCTTTATCGCCTACACGGGCAGCCTTTTCCACCTTTTGCATTTTCCGCTCAATCTGTTCAAGGTCTTTGATTTGCAACTCCAAATCTACCGTTTCAATATCCCGTACGGGGTTGATACTGTTGTCGATATGCGGAAGGTTGGCATCGTCAAAACAACGCAAAACATGAATTAAGGCATCGCACTGGCGGATGTCCCCCAAAAAAGTATTGCCGATGCCTTCGCCCTTGTTCGAGCCTTTGGTCAGTCCCGGAATATCCACAATTTCAACATTGGCATACACCAACTGTTCCGCCTTGATAATTTTGTCAATTTCCGCCAACCGCTTGTCTGGAATATCGCAAATCCCCACATTTGAACGATTGGTGCTGAACGCAAAATTGGTAACTGCCGCCTTTGTGTTTGATATACAGTTAAATAAGGTTGTCTTGCCAGAATTTGTAATCCCGACAATCCCACATTTCAATCCCATAATTTTTAGAATTTCAAATTAATATCTTCTACACATTTCACTTCGGGGACAAAGTGTTTGAGGGCTGCTTCCACACCCTGTTTCAAGGTGATTTTGCTGTGCGGACAGCAACCGCATGCACCTTGAAGTTCTACCCGTACAACGTTATCGTCCGTGATTTCAATCAATTGAATATCACCGCCATCTGCCTGTAAATTCGGTCTGATTTGACCCAAAATTTCCTCTACTTTTTCTCTTGTTGTTTTATCCATTTTCTTTGTTATTTATTTTTTTTACAATATATTGTAAATGAATGATTTACTATGTCAAGATTATGTTTTTCCGCCAATTCTTTTCTAATTTCCGCTATCCGTTCGTCTTCGAACATAATTGATTTATTGGTATCAATTATATATACGTAATTATTTGATATTGTGCCGAATGTCTTTTCAAAAATCGGTTTTTTCGCGTTGGGCAAACTTGTTTTGGTAATCAATCCCGCCTCGACCAACAGTTTCAGATTTGCATAGATGGTGCTTTTGGCTATCCGATGCTTGAATTTTCCACCATAAAGTATCAAATCATCTATGCGGAACGGCTTGTTCATCTCGAAAATTGCACGCACAATCTCACCCCTTGCCATGGAATGACTAAGCTTGCGTGCATCTAAAAACTCATAGAAGCGTTGTGCAAAATCCTCAAAATCACGATGTTTGTATGGAACTTCCATTTTATCCTTTATTCTATAACCGATTTGCAAAGATAGCATTTTTAATTGACAATTGATAATGGACAATTGACAA
>Ga0268262_10005274_pt1 | contig 12892 bp, 10 predicted proteins | sample TergutNc150P3_FD_190354 | JGI IMG/M metagenome (GOLD analysis project Ga0268262, IMG submission 190354) | Nasutitermes corniger P3 segment gut microbial community from laboratory colony in Florida, USA - Nc150 P3 (SPAdes) (version 2) | ecosystem: Host-associated > Arthropoda: Insects >... | reverse complement strand
ATTTCCATTATTCCGCCTGTTAAAGCGGCATTCATGTAATCTGGTCCCAGCTTAGACAAAAAAAGGCGGTTTATGAAAACCAAAAAGGTATCAAAAGACATAGACATCACCATTGGCAGAGACACGCTAAGCATCTCTTGCACCCCGCCATTTTTCGGATTGTCGCTGAGAAATTTCATTGTTAGGCAAGAAGATAGAAAATAATTTTCTACATTCCATCAAGTGTTCCTAAACGTTATTTGGCTATTGCTCTTTGGCGGCGCTTTCATCGCCTGCCTTGCGGAGTGGCTTTGTTTTGGCAATAGCGGGATTTTCAGCACAGTGATTCAAAGCGTGTTTGATATGTCCAAAACGGCTTTTGAAATAGCCATTGGTTTAACCGGAATTTTGGCTTTTTGGCTCGGAATGATGAAAATAGGGGAGAAGGCGGGCGCGGTTCAAATGCTTGCGAGATTGGTTTCTCCTTTGATGAAGCGGCTATTTCCGAGCATCCCTGAAAATCACCCTGCAATGGGCAGCATACTTATGAACATAAGCGCAAATATGCTTGGGCTAGACAATGCTGCCACTCCCCTTGGATTGAAAGCTATGAAAGAGCTTCAGGAATTAAATCCAAAAAAAGATACCGCAAGCGATGCTCAAGTTTTGTTTTTGGTTTTGAATGCGAGCGGATTAACCTTGATTCCAGTTAGCATAATGACTTATAGGGCAAAACTGGGTGCGGCAAATCCCGCAGACATTTTTTTGCCGATTTTATTTGCAACATTTTTCAGTACGATAGTTGGTATTTTGGTTACAGCTTTTTTTCAAAAAATTGAAATAAAAAATGTGGTATTTTTGTCTTGGTTTATTGGTCTCTCTGCGGCGGTGTTTGGAACGCTTTGGTATTTTTCAACACTTTCGGCAGAGGAAATGGGTATTGCAAGCACGTTTTTGGGCGGCATTATTTTGTTTGCTATAATAATGTTCTTTTTAACTTTGGCGGCAATAAAAAAAGTTATGCCTTTTGATGCTTTTGTTGAAGGAGCAAAAGAAGGATTTTCTACAGCCGTTATGGTTATACCATATTTAATAGCGATTTTAGCGGCAGTTGCGGCATTCAGAGCGAGTGGTGCGATGGATTTTATTATGAGCGGAGTAGTAGCAGGTTTTAATTTATGCGGCATTCCCGCAGATATTGTGCCAAGCCTTCCAACTGCGATTATGAAACCTCTTTCGGGCAGTGGAGCACGGGGCATGATGGTGGATGCAATGCAGCAATATGGGGCAGATAGTTTTGCAGGTCGTTTGAGCTGTATGTTTCAAGGCACAACAGACACAACATTTTATATTATAGCGGTGTATTTTGGCTCGGTTGCAATTCGCAAAACTAGACACGCGGTTTTTTGCGGGCTTGCAGCAGATGTAGCTGGTGTTATAGCGGCGATAACCATTGCATACATATTTTTCCCTCCTTGAATAAATGGATATCTCTCTACATCTCAAAAATTACTTGCGCTATTTGTCTTTGGAAAAAAATTTATCAAAGCAAACCATAAGCAGTTACAAAGCCGACTTAACCCCCTTGTGCGAGCAAACTGAACTTTCCATAGAGAGCATAGATTTATTTTTAGACGAAAGAGCCAAAGCCTTTGACTACAAACCATCTTCACTGGCACGGCATTTTTCTTCTCTGCGTGGATTTTTGAATTATTTGGAAGAGAGAAATTTGCTCGGATTTTCGCCGGAGAATTTGTATTCCGCTCCGCATTTAGAAAAATATTTGCCGCAATGTTTGAGCATAGACGAGGTTGCTGCTATTTTTGAAAATATAAATTCAAACGATAAATTTGGAATGAGAGATATTGCCTTGCTGGAGCTTTTATATAGCGCGGGGCTTAGGATTAGCGAGGCTGTTTCTTTGAAATTGGAGCATATCCAGTTGGACAACGGTTGGCTAACTCCTGTTGGCAAAGGCAATAAACAGCGATTAGTTCCGCTATCCGGCAAGGCAAAGGCTAATTTGGCGGCTTGGCTCAAAATTTGGCGGCAGCAATTAAAGCCCAAAACAGATACCGTGATTCTCAATTTTCACGGGAAAAAACTCACCAGAGTTGGGGCTTGGAAAATAATTCAAATGCGTACCGCATTTCTTGGCAAAGAATCAATTAGCCCGCACTCATTGAGACATTCTTTTGCAACCCATTGCCTAGCAGGTGGAATGGATTTGAGAATTTTGCAGGAACTACTCGGTCACGCAAATTTATCCACTACGCAAATTTACACGCATTTGGATAATTCTTATTTAAAGAGCGAGCATAGGCATTATCATCCTAGGGAGAAGAAGGGGGGTTTAAAACAGAACTATTAACGAAATGTTAACAAACTATTAACAAGAAAAAAGACTTGACATTCTTTTGAGAAAAAGCTATATTTATACGTAGATAGGACAGCAATATGAAAAGATATAACTTTAATATGAAAATATCAATGTTTGAAAAGAAAGATTTATTGCCTTTTTTGATTTATTTATACTTATTTTTGCCATTTATGATTTTTATTATTGGCTGGACAAAACCTATTGTTTCAATCCCCGTATTAATTGTTTTGATAGTTTGTTTTTACCGGATGGTAAGGGAATTCCCTGAATTATGGTTACCAAAGTTTTCAAGAGAAAATATACTAAAAACGATCCTTATCTTATTTGTCATTTTTGTATGGGTGTATCTTTCCGGTATTGGTGGGTTTGTGTTTCAAAACTCCGATCATTCAGTTAGAAATGGTGTATTTCAATTATTAGTATTAGAAAAATGGCCTGTTGTCAATTTTTCAATAGAACGTTTTGAACAACCGATAGCCCATGTTTATTATTTTGGCTTTTGGCTCCCGCCAGCGATTATAGGAAAGTTATTCGGGCTGGCAGCTGGGTATTTCACGCAAGTTGTTTGGGCATCGACAGGTATTTTTCTCTTTTATTATTTGATAATAGCAAAATATATACAAAAGATTGTTTTGTGGCCTTTATTGGTTTTGATTTTTTTCAGTGGGCTAGACATCTTAGGTATTTATTTATTAGGACACATAGAAGGTTTAGGACACATAAAAAGTTTAGAACACATAAAAGGTTTATCAAATACAGGAATTACTGCGCATTTAGAGTGGTGGACAGGCTTTGGCCTGTTCCAATTTTCCAGCATGACTACTCAGTTGTTTTGGGTGTTTAATCAAGCGGTTCCAGCATGGCTTGCGACATTGATATTGCTTATGCAAAAAAACAATCGATACATCGCAATTATTACTGCTCTAACTATGATTACAAGTACATTGCCGTTTATAGGGCTGGGTATTCTGGCGATCTGTGTTATTGTAAAAAATTTTATGTCTGAAAATATTTATGAACAAGTAAGGGTTTCTCTCCGTGATATATTCACGTTTGAAAATATAATTGGGGGAGGGATGGTAGGTATAATTTCGTTTTTATTCCTTAAGACAAATAATAGTAACCACATCGGATTCAATTCTATCTCTATAAGAATATTAATAATATGGTTTTTGTTTTACATAATTGAAGCTGGAATTTTCATTATTGTTGTCTGGAAATATCAAAAAAACAATTATTTGCTTTTTTACTCTGCGATATGGTTAGCTATATGCCCCTTGTTGTTTTCAGTAGGTATGTTAAATGATTTATGCATGAGAGGATCTATACCAGCCCTTGTTATCATCTTGCTACTGGTAATTGATACTATTAATAAATGTTACTTGGCGAAAGATTTCAAGACATTCACTTTAATCGTAATTATACTTGCAATAGGAAGTTCTACGCCTATAAGAGAAATTACGCGTACGACGTATAATACAGTTGATCGAGTGCGAAAAAGCCAACCAGTAGCATGTGAATCAAAAGACCCATTGGAGATAGATGATTATCGTGGTCCTATAAAAGACAATATTTTCTTTGATTATCTTGCAAAAGAGAGATAAAAATTTCATTTTTCCTATAATTTCTATATTTTAAGCAATGGAGAAACACTCATAGAGGAACCATTATGCAACCTGTAACCGTTGAAAAAGCAAAGCTCTCTACTAAGCCTTATGATTATTTGATTGTAGGTTCTGGCTTTTTTGGAGCGGTATTCGCATTTGAAATGAAAAAAGCGGGCAAAAAATGTTTGGTCATAGACAAGCGTAGTCATATTGGTGGAAATTCCTACACCCAAAAAATAGCAGGCATACAAGTTCACAAATACGGAGCGCACATATTTCATACAAACAATAAAAAAGTTTGGGATTATCTTAACAGCTTTGCTCCTTTCAATCGCTTCACAAATTCTCCAATTGCAAACTACAAAGGCAAGTTCTACAATCTTCCTTTTAACATGAACACATTTTACCAACTATGGGGAACAAAAACCCCGAAAGAAGCAAAAGCAAAAATATATGCAAATGCAGGTAAAGCTCGCAGTTCTAATTTAGAGCAACACGCAATTTCATTAGTAGGCAAGGACATATATCAAAAGCTAATAAAAGGCTACACGGAAAAGCAATGGGGCAAACCCTGCAATGAACTACCAGCAAGCATAATAAAAAGAATACCTTTGCGTTTCACTTTTAACAATGATTATTTTGGCGAGTTTTATCAGGGAATACCAATCGGCGGTTATACACAAATTTTTGAAAAACTTTTAAGCGGAACAGATGTTCTGTTGAAAACAGATTACTTAAAGCATAAAGACAAATTTGACTCAATTGCGAAAAAAATTATTTACACTGGTGCGATAGATGAATTTTTTTATTATCAGTTTGGCAATTTGGAATACAGGGGGTTAAAATTTGAAACCGAAACTTTGAACACAGAAAATTTTCAGGGCAATGCCGTTGTAAATTACACGGATAGAGAGACCCCATATACCCGCATAATAGAGCATAAGCATTTTGACTGGGTAAATACGACAAAAACGGTTATCACTCGTGAATATCCTCAAAACTGGAAAATAGGCAGAGTTCCATATTACCCTATAAACGATGAAAAAAATACCGCATTGCTGGAAAAATACAAAGCCCTTGCCAAGAAAAACCCAAATGTGATTTTTTGCGGACGGCTTGGCGAATATAAGTATTACGATATGGATGATACCGTTGAGCTTGCGTTAAAACTTTCTGCATTACAGCATTAAGAGCGGAAATATTTGGGAAAATACTTGACATTTTTTTTGAAAAAAGCTATATTTGTATGTAAATGTGATAACAATATGAAAGGTTATAACTTTAATATGAATTTAGGTTTTAATTATGGACCTGCTCGCCAATTTTTCTTATATGGAGTAATCGGCTGTACAAGTGCATTTATTGATTTTTTGCTATTTACGCTGATGTACAGACTATTTGAAATGAATAAATATCTTGCAAACGGCATTAGTGTGCATACTGGAATCGCAATAAGTTTTATTCTTAACCGAAAGTTTAATTTTAAAAAAAACGACAGGATTTTATATCGTGCGATTTCCTTTTATCTAACAGGGCTTTTCGGGCTTGCGTTATCTCAAGGCTTGCTTTGGTTTGGCGGTGTTTTATTATTACCTGTCCTTATGGTTAAGTTTGCATCTATCTTTATTGTAGGAGTTATACAGTTTACCATTAACAAGCTAGTTACATTTAACAAATGAGATTGTATATGAAAATATCAATGTTTGAAAAGAAAGATTTATTGCCTTTCTTGATTTATTTATACTTATTTTTGCCATTTATGATTTTTATTATTGGTTGGGCAAAACCTATTGTTTCAATCCCCGTATTAATTGTTTTGACAGTTTGTTTTTACCGGATGGTAAGGGAATTCCCTGAATTATGGTTACCAAAAATTTCAAGAGAAAATGTACTAAAAACGATCATTATCTTATTTGTCATTTTTTTGTGGGTGTATCTTTCTGGTATCGGTGGGTTTGTGTTTCAAAACAGCGATCATATCTTCAGAAATGGTATATTTCAAGTATTGGTAGAAGAAAAATGGCCTGTTGTCAATTTTTCAATAGAACGTTTTGAACAACCGATAGCCCTTGTTTATTATTTTGGCTTTTGGCTCCCGCCAGCAATTATAGGAAAGTTATTCGGGCTGACAGCTGGGTATATCGCACAAGTTGTTTGGGCATCGACAGGTATTTTTCTCTTTTATTATTTGATAATAGCAAAATATATACAAAAGATTGTTTGCTGGACTTTATTGGTTTTGATTTTTTTCAGCGGGCTAGACATCTTAGGTATGTATTTATTAGAACGATCTTTTAATGTAGGAATTACTGTGCATATAGAGTGGTGGGCAGGTCGTCTGTTCCAATTTTCCAGTATGACTACTCAGTTGTTTTGGGTGTTTAATCAAGCGATTCCGGCATGGCTTGCGACATTGATATTGCTTATGCAAAAAAACAATCGATACATCGCAATTATTATTGCTCTAACTATGATTACAGCTGCATTGCCGTTTGTAGGACTGGTTATTCTAGCGATCTGTGTTACTGTAAAAAATTTTATGTCTGAAAATATTTATGAACAAGTAAGGGTTTCTCTTCGTGATATATTTACATTTGAAAATATAATTGGTGGTGGGTGTGTAGGTATAATTTCGTTTTTATTCCTTAAAAATAATATATCATCTAACAATATCGAATTTCTCAATTTTGTCTCTGAAGGGTTATTTTTCAGATGGTTTTTGTTTTACATAGTTGAAGTTGGAATTTTAATTATTGTTGTATGGAAATATCAAAGAAACAATTATTTGCTTTTTTACTCTGCAATATGGTTAGCTATATGTCCCTGGATTGTAGTAGGTAATTTTTCTGATTTTTGCATGAGAGCATCTATACCAGCCCTTGTTATCGTCTTGCTACTGGTAATTGATACTATTAATAAATGTTACTTGGCGAAAAATTTCAAGACACTCACTTTAATCGTAGTTATACTTGCAATAGGAAGCTCTACGCCTATAAGAGAAATTGCTAGGACAACACTGAATACGGTTGATCTAATGAGAAGCAGCCAACCAGTAGCACGTGAATCAGAAGACCCACTTTGGCTATATGTTTATAGTGGCCTTGTAAAAGACAATATTTTTTTTGATTATCTTGCAAGATTTCCAAAAGGAGATTAATATGGAAAAACTATATATCGTAATCCCAGCTTATAATGAGGAAGAAAATATAGATAGAGTCGTGCGTGAATGGCACGATGTTATTGTCAAAATAAATGAACAAAGCCGTATTGTTGTAATTGATGATGGTAGCAAAGACAATACGTATGCAAAACTTAAAGAACTGCAAAAAAGTTTACCACAATTGGAAGCTATTACAAAACCAAATAGTGGACACGGTGCAACTGTTCTTTATGGCTACAATTACGCTCTTGAAAATGCTGCTGATTATGTTTTTCAAACTGATTCTGATGGGCAGACTGTAACTAGAGAGTTTTGGCAGTTTTGGAATGACCGGAACAATTTTTCCGTGATTATTGGATATAGAAACTATCGACAAGATGGCATTTCAAGAATATTTGTAACCAAAGTGCTTAAAATTTTATTGTGGTGCATTTTTCACATTTGTATCACAGATGCAAATACGCCTTTCCGCTTAATGAAAAAAGATGTTCTTCGCAAATATATAAGTCACATCCCGCCTGATTTTAATCTTGCAAATGTCCTCCTTACTGTTTATTTTGTTAAATATTGTAAAAAAGTGAAATTTATCCCTATATCATTTAAGCCTAGAGCAGGCGGAGTTAATTCAATCAATTTTATTAAAATCGTTAAAATTGGCAAAAAAGCAATAAATGATTTTATTTCTAGTGGAAAATATATGAATAAAAATGCTGAGGAATTAGCGTATCATGGATAAAAAAATTTACAAAGCCGATACGGCTTGCCATTGTAATAGAGCACTGTATCAGTTGAAAGGAGCAATAGAAAAATGAACGGGATTAAGAGCTTTTCAAGCATGAAGACATTTATTATCACAAAACGGACAATTATCTTATTACTTTTGATATTGTTTGTAGGTTCGTGGCTTCGTTTCGATGGAGCGGGGTGGGGTTTACCTTATCGCCTCCATATAGACGAATGGCGTATTGTTGACAATGCCATCGATATGGCACATAGTCGTCGATTTGAGGTGACCAGCGACTTAAATCACCCAAATCATGTTCCGATAAAACTTCAAACATTTATATTTTGGGCAATGCGTCCTATAACTGCCATTTCTATAGCAAAACTATCTGAAGATGTAGTGATGGCGGATATCGCGCAATTTGAAGTAGTACCACCTGAGATACTAAAATTCCCGCCAAAAGTACAACTGTTTTTGCTTAATTGCTTTAGTAAACATAGTAGAGAAAATAACACTTCTCTTTATGTCATGGCCGGCAGAGCATTATCAGCTCTGTTCGGTGTTATTTGTATTTTTTTAGCTTGGCTCATCGGTAAACAAATTCATAAAAATGCTGGAATTATTTGTGCCCTGTTATTTGCTTTATACTCTAATTTTATAGAGCATTCACATTGCATAACGCCTGAGATTTATCAAACCGCATTTACGCTGGCGATGACATACTTCGCGATAATTTACGTTAAAAATCAGAATTTTAAGACATTATTCATGGCTTGCTTTTGCGCAGCACTTGCTTTTTGCACAAAATATCCAGCACTTTTCTCTTTTCCGATTATAATTGCGTCTATCATATATGCAAATTCACATGGTATTAAAAAATATACGGAGATAAAATCGATTTTTCGAATGATTTTGAAGGTTATTTATATTTGTTTCATTGCGTTTATCACATTTGGGATTTGTATATTTATTATTTCGCCTATCTTAATTCTCGATATACCAAGCGTGTATATTTGCGTGATGCGCGAAGCACGTTCAACACATATTGGAGCGGATGGACTAGGGTTTTGGGGCAACTTACTTTTTTATTTGAAATGTTACGCAAATCACTCAGGGATTATTATTGTAATTTTTACGTTCTTTGGTTTTATTAGCTTATACAAAGAAAATAAGTCGCTGTTTCTATTATTGCTTTTAGGTGTGTTATACGCTCCGATTATTGCAATATTAGCTTTGCATTGGGATAGGTGGGGAGTTCCATTCTACGCATTTGCGTTAATTTTCGCATCAATTGGTATATGGAAGATATTTGAAAAATTGATGTCTATATTTTCAGAATTTTTTGTACAGCACAAAAAAATACAAAAAGAAAAATTGGCTTTATCTCTTATCGCAGTTGTACTCTTAACATTTTCTTTTTTGAATTTCACTCTCGGTTCTATAGCAAAAACTATGTACTTTTCTACGGCTAAAGATACCCGAATAGTATCCATTGATTATGCTTCAGAGTTAGGTGCAACAAATAGCAATGCACTTTATGAAGCATATGCTACGCCTTTCAATTCTACATTCTCTAGTGGTAGTATATTTGATTCTTTTGAAGGAATGGATATTTCTAAACCTTTAAATCCAGAACTAAAATATATTATTTTATCATCATCTAATTCACGAATCTATGCCGAACCAGACAAATATGGTAAAGAAATAGCATTTTATAATACGTTGAAAGCGAAAAAAACAATAATAAGGGAATTTAAACCTGTTGAAGTAAAAGAAAGCGCTAATGATATACAAAACATCGTCAATAGCCTACAAGCTATATCAGGTTTTCTTAAAGGTGGATACTCAGGGCCTACGCTCATATTTTACGAATACTGAAATGTGTCATAGGCTGAACCCATAGCTAACAAAAACCCCAGCTTGCAACAAAGAACTGTTTTTAGGCTTAGTCCAAATTTCATCATAGTGAAATTTTGTGCCAAAAGTGAATTTTTCTATTCTCAATAAATTCAATTTTAAACGAGCATTCCAACCAAATTCAGATTCATTTGTGGAAAGCATATATTTTTCTGCCTGTGGTGTTGCCTTTTTGCCTCTAAGGGTAGCTAGGCTTATTCCCATGCCAACAGAAGCATATTTGAATAATTGCTCAGAACTTTCAACGCCAGTTCTGCCTATAAACTGGTACAACCCGTGAAAATCTTTGTTCTCTTTCAATTCTAGATAACTGAATGCAGCTTGCAAATACAAGCTGGTATAATCCGAGAGTCCATATCCCAATTCTGCTCCTGCATAAGGGCTAGTTTTTATTTGCTTGTTCAGCTCACCAGGGAAATAATTAACACCAGCATCCAAAGAAATTGCGTAAATTGTCTGGACCAGAATGACTATAATGAACAGAATTTGCAAATTAGGTTCTCCGTAGTTTGGATATGAAAAATTTGTCTATGCGTGGTGAGTCGGTGAGTATGAATTCTTCTTGGGTAAAGTTTTGGTTGTCTTTTATGAATTTTTCTATTACCTCGGTGCTTTCTTCTTTTTCTTGGCTGCAAACTGAGTAAATTAGAATTCCGTTTTCTTTAACCGAGGCAGAAGCACTTTGTAAAATTGCTAGTTGTTTTTTTGAGAGTTCTGAAATTTTTTCTTTTGAAAAACTTTGCAAGGCTTCTGGTCGCCTTGAGGTTACGCCCATGTTTGAACAAGGGGCATCCACAATAACACAATCAAATTTTTGCGAGAAAGGTGGTTTTTCCACATTTGCAAGGATTATGCGGACATTTTTTAAATTCAAGCGTTTTTGCAAATCCAGTATTTTTTCTGCTCGTTTTTCGCTGCAATCAGAGGCAACAAAAAAAGCATTTAGATTTTCTTCTGCGAGCATGGCGGTTTTCCCTCCCGGGGCGGCGCAGGCATCCCAAACCTTGTACCCGTCTTTTATTTCACACAAACTTGCCATAAAAAAAGAAGCTGGGTTTTGGAATGAGTAAAAACCTTTTTTGAATAGAGGATTTTTTAGGATTTCTCTTGTGTTTGGAATTAAAATGAATTTGTTGAATAGAATTTCTGGGTCTTTTAATTCCAGTTTTGCTATGAGTTCTTCTAAATTTGTTTTTTGCGTATTTACTCTTATCCATTGGTCTGGGGCTTTTGCGTTTTCGCTTTCAATATTCACATAATTTTTTCTAACGGCATTTCTCAAAACCGCATTTACAAATTTTACGTTATGCTCATTTAAACCCAAATGCTTTACCAAATTTGCCGCAGAATTAACAACGGCATAAGAAGGTATGCGGGTGTGCAATAGTTGGTAAAGGGAGATTTCCAGTATTGTTCTGATGGGTTCTTTTGGGAGTTCTCGCATCAGCGTTTTCAATTTTTCGTCTAGTTCGGTTAGTACGCGGCAGGTTCCAAGTGCAATTTCGTAAGCCAATGCTCTGTTGTTTTGGGGCAAATTTTCGCAGGTATGTTGCAGGTTGTTTTGAACAAAATCGCCACCCTTTTTCCAGTTTAAAAGAGCGTGCAATGCCGCTATGCGAGGTGAAAGTCCTTGAGAATTCATTTATAGCCTGTGGGCAATATAGAAAAAAGCTGGTTTAAAATTTTTTATCTTTACTTTGTGAACCTTTCTTCCATTCCTGGCTTTGGTCCCAAAAGAATAGCTGCATTAGAAGCAAATAATATAAGCACGCTTTGGGATTTTCTTTTGAATTTGCCTAGAAAATATGAAGATTTGCGCAAGGCAACAAAAATCAAGGATATAAGAAGCAAAGACAAAGATACTCTTGTTGCTTTGGTTGGGCATATAGTTAGAGTCCAAATGAGCCAGGTGTTATTAGTGGAAATTAGAGATGAAAGCGGAGTTATTGGAATAGCTTTTTACCAAGCAAAGCATTTTTGGTACAATAAATTAAAAGTTGGAACTCGCTGGATTGTTATTGGTACCAGAAAAGTAGATGAAAAATTTGGTTTGCAAATAAATAGAAAAGAGATGATACCAATAAAAGAAAATGAGGAATATGTCGGAAGGATAGAACCAGTTTACAGAATAACAGAAGCAATGGAAGAAAGCGGAATAACGAGTAAGCTTTTGGCAGAAAAATATAAATGGCTTTTTGAAAAAAATTTATCGCTAATATTGCCTCCAAATGAAAATATTTGCCCGCAGGATTTATTATCATATTTGAAATTGAATCCTATGATTTTTAATTTGAGAAGAGTGCACTGTTCTCAAACAATGGAAGAAATTTATGCTGCGAGTAGAGAATTGAAAATTTTAAATATTTTGCCATTTTGCCTCAGAAAAGCTATGAGGCGCAGGTTGCTTGCAAATTCTGGAATTCCGAGAAAATTGGATTTGCAAAAAATTGATTTCACAAGGGAAAAATTGCCCTTTACCTTAACGGATGGGCAAGACCATGTTTTGGAACAGCTTAAAAATGGTTTGGAGAGTAATAGGCAATTCCACGCTCTTTTGCAAGGCGATGTTGGCAGCGGAAAAACCGTGGTTGCCTTGCTTGCGATGATTGGAATTTGCGGCGCAGGCGGGCAAGCGGCTTGCATGGTGCCCACAGATATCTTGGCAAAGCAACATTTTTTCAGTATGGAGAAAATCTTTGAAAACTCCGGTTTGCGGCTCGCTTTGCTCACAGGCTCCATTTCCACAGCGCAGCGCAAGGAAATTTTGACTGGTTTAATAAGCGGTGAAATTAATGCAGTTGTTGGAACTCACGCTTTGTTTTCCAAAGATGTTGAATTTAAAAATTTGAGTTTTGTTATTATAGACGAGCAGCATCGTTTTGGGGTAAATCAAAGAGAGGCTCTTCTTGCAAAGGGCAATAGACCAGATTTGCTGGTTATGAGCGCGACACCAATTCCTCGCAGTTTGGCGATGACTTTTTACGGGGATTTGGAGCCATTGATTTTGCGCGAAAAACCACCGGGCAGGTTGCCTGTTTCAACGGAACTCAGAGGGCGGGTTAGCCGCGTGAAAATGAAGGATTATCTTTACAAAAAATCTTTTGTAGATAATCGTTGCTACTGGG
>Ga0268262_10005273_pt1 | contig 12892 bp, 12 predicted proteins | sample TergutNc150P3_FD_190354 | JGI IMG/M metagenome (GOLD analysis project Ga0268262, IMG submission 190354) | Nasutitermes corniger P3 segment gut microbial community from laboratory colony in Florida, USA - Nc150 P3 (SPAdes) (version 2) | ecosystem: Host-associated > Arthropoda: Insects >... | reverse complement strand
AAGATGATCCCATTTGTAACTTGAAAATGGCTGAGGTAGAAGAAGAGGATATTCTCGAATTCATTACCAGATTATCAGTTAGCAAGCTTAAAGACGGCAGAAAAATGGGCGGCACAAGAAAATTTGTGCTGGTTGTTTCTTTCATACGCACGGCGTTCAATTCGTTTCAGAGGAGAAACAAACAGCAGACGAATCCTTTTCAGTACATCGAAAAGCCCTCATATTATAAAACCATAAGAGACGCGCTAACTAAAGACGAAATGGCAAAACTTTTTTCGCCGGGCGTTTTAATGGATACTATGGAATTGGCGGTATGCGCCGCCATTTTTCATTCGGGTTTGCGCCGCGCGGAAGTGTCGGCGCTACGCCCGGAAGATTTGGACTGGAAAACCCCGAAAATTATTGTAAGCCGGAGTTGGCAGATGTTTAATTCCAGAAATAAGGTATTGGCAACTACGAAGGGGAAAAAGCCGAGGGAGGCGCCGTTTGATCCTATTCTACAGGCGGCAATAAAAAAATTATGGGAAGAACACGGAGAGCATGAATTTGTTTTTTCCTATGTCGAAAAGAACGTCGTTAAAATTATCGGTTCATCATGGATTAAGGGCAGGTTTCCCAAATGGCTGAAACGCGCCGGCATTGAATTAGGCGGCCGCAACATCGTTCCGCACAGCTCCCACCATTCTCTTGCCTCGTTACTGGAAGGAAAGGGCTTTTCGCTCAGGTACATACAGGATTTATTAGGGCATTCGGATTTGAAAACTACTATAGGGTATCTTCACAGTCCGGAGCAAATAACCCGCGATATAGGAAACGCGATAAATGAAGAAATGCAGGTTTCGGAACAGAAACCAGAGGAGAATATTATTGAGTTTAAGGTGTCGTAAAGTCACACCCGCAAAAAAAGGCTTCTATCATTAATTCAAGGGATTGTTGTGATACAGGGCGATACTTCAAGTTATAAAATAATAATTCCTGAAATTTTTTATATGTAGGATTATTATTAGCTATGGTGTTGCTAATGCCCTTTTCTGATATTAAGTTTGATGTTAGAAATAATGTTATAAAAAACTCATTAATAAATTCGCATCCGTTAAAATTCTTGAGCGCCTGAAGAGGTTTTCTCCTAAACAACCAATATGCCGTGTAGGCGTATATTTTTTCCGTATTAGTATTTTTAATGTTATGAAATTCTTTCACCCTTACGCTATCAACAAAATAATCCACAACCATTTGTTCTAGCATTCTTCCGTCTACTCTAACCTTGTCATTAAGATTATAATGATTTATAAAAGTGTGAAGAGTTCTTATAAGCATTGCATATCTGTGAATGACACGATCTTTGCCAATGTCAAATTTCTCAAGATATTCTTTAGCTGATGTCTTTGGCATTCCCAAAAACCTCATTGGCAAGAGATTTGCTATTTTCAGATTTTAAGTATTCCGTAAAAGCGACCGCATCACGCTCTTCCTTAGCCGAGTAATCCGAACCGTTATTGGTTAAAAATTCGACTTTAGTTTTACCGCTCTCAAATCTTTCTGAAAATTCTTGTACTTCTTTTTCATAATTATCCATCATTTTCCTCCTAATTAAGCTATCTGATTAAAATATAATGAATTTTCCTGTTGTATTCCAGCCTTTAATAGACAGCTTTCCCTTATGAACTCTAAACTCATAAAGATATAGAAGAAAAAAAATACCAAATAAAAAAAACAACAATAAAAAAACCAGCTATTTTTATTGTAACATTCTTATATATTTTATACAATAATTTCAACAAAAACCTGTACCCAGTTCTGGGTAAACAAATTCCTGTAAATTAACCATTCAATTCGCCTTTGATAAGACGGAACCGCCATAAGGGAAATAATTAGCAAGCACCTCTACCAGATCAAGGGCTGCTCTTTTCCCTTCGTCAGATAACTGCTCAGCCGCAAGAGCGATTTTTAACCCCTTCTCTGATAAGTTGCCCGGCGCCTTCCCTGTTACAAGGTACTCAGCCGATACACCTAATACCTGAGCAACCATAATGCCTTGGTCAATCCTCGGCATAGTCGGCGAGGCGTTTCTCGTCCAGTTTTGTATTGTTTTTGTACTTACCCCTGATTTTATTGATATTTCATCGAGCGTCATGCCGGAACGCGCCACAAAATCATTAAATCTTTCATGGAAATTACTCATTGCTTAATTATCGGTTTAAATTCTTAAAACTGGGTAAATTTCTCTTGATAACACCCATCCCAGAGTATATATTTTTTAATGTACCCAGATATGGGTATTATTTCCGAGTCTTCTTGGGAACCTCAAGGGAAGCTGGGTTTTTAGGGCGCCTTGAGCGTTTTTACTAATTCCTCTAGTGAAGTTCCATTTTTATATTTTTCATTGATATATTCGGAGAGATCATTTTTAAAAAACCGGAAACCGGTTTATTTCTCTTTTGAACCAATCAATGTAAAAGTTAATGCGATGTGTGCAGCGCTTTTCCTGTTTATCTCAACCTTTATCTTCCTCTCCAGTCTCTACATCATTTATCCGTTCAAAAATAACATTACTAACTGCTTTTTCAATATCCTGTAAAACAGACTTTTGTAGATTTTTTAGCGATATTGACGGGAGCATTTTAACCGAAAACAATTCAGGCGGGTCTATTTGCAACGCTGCCGCAATACGCTCTATCATGGGCAGAGAGGGCGTTTTCCGCTCCAGTTCAATCATGGCTATATAATGAGTTGATGTATTTACCCGTTCTGCCAATGTAGCTTGAGAAATACTAAGAACTCGTCTCTGTTCCTTCATATTGAAGGCCAATAATTTCTTTAAATTCGTCATAAACTACCCTCATAGGGTATTAACCTTAGTTTAATTGTCTGTGAGGTATTGACAATTTACTGTTGGGAAATTAATATATATATGATTTACTAACAGGAAATTACAGTGTTAACCAATTATTTTCGCGCATATCAATATTGCCTCTCCGATGAAGGTTTTTCAGTAACAGGGCTTGAGCCCGGCTTCACATTTGGCTGAAAAAGCGCGTCTTCATGGCTTTGATGTCATTATAGTGCCGTTTTTTACGCTGCACTGGACCGGAGCGAAATTAATAGCGGCAATTATCGGGTTTATCGATAATTTTGCGTTGAGAAAGGCTCTAGTTTTTTCTGAAAAGGAGAAAAGAAATAATTGTGCTAAATAAGAAAAAAATTAAGAAATTAATTGAAATAATATTAATTTTTATTATAGTTTGTTGTTGTGTAATGCTGTTTCCGCAAACTAGGAAATTATTTATTAATATTGTAGAAAAAGTTCTTGAACGGGAATTAAATCATGATATTTGGATGAAAATAATATTTAAGTATTTATTATACGTAATTTGTTTTTTTTGTTTTATGTTAATATTTTTATTCGATTCACCACTTTTTATAAAATATATTAAATTTGGTTTGGATAAATACGGAGAAAAAATATTAATTTTTTCATCAATCGGAATTATTGCTTTGAGTGTTATTGTCAGAATAATTATGTATCTTAAATGCAGATCTTTGTGGGGTGATGAAGCAGAATTTGCAGCAAATATTATTTCAAGAAATTGGTTTGAACTGCTTGTTCCACCATTAGATTATAATCAATCTGCCCCGGTTTTTTATGTTGTTATAGAAAAGATAATAGGCTCATTATTCGGGTATTCAATATATTCTTTAAGATTATTTTCATTTCTTGCATTTATTGGACTTTTAATTTGTGAGACTATATTTATTAAAAAAGCTTTTAATTCAAATAGTTATCAAGTCGCTTTTGTTGTGGTAATGAATGCGTTATTACCGAGTTATATTTGGTATTCCAATGAATTAAAGCCATATATGAGTGATGTATTCTTTGTTATTTTAATAATTTTGCTATATTTTCTTTATACAAATAAGAAAATTAATTTAATTACATTGGTTATTTTATGTATCCTGTTTTTGGGATTTTCAACGCCGGTAATATTTTTTACAGGCGGAATACTGCTTTCAGAATTCCTTATTGCTATATTCAATAACAACAGAAAAAATATTTTATGTGTTATTATATCTGGAATAGTCGTTATCATAATATTCAGTATTTATTATTACTGGTGGTTTTCACCTATTAGTGAATTTATGAACATTTGGTGGACCCGTTGGCATAATCAACGTGGGAATATAATTGAAATAAAAGAATTGTTTACTGGTTTTGGGAATTCTAGTTCTGAATATGTTTGGGTTTTTGTTCCAATTGCAATATTAGGAATTTATTCATTAGTTGTTTACAAAAATAAAATTGCATATATGATTGCATTATCTTTGTTTCTTGCGTTTTTAGCTTCATTAATTGGGAAATATCCTCTTGCTAATCGCTTGTGGTTATTTATACCTGCAATCGTTTTTATCTTAACTCCAATTGGATTCGAATATATCAATAACAAAATAAAATTTAAAGTAAACAAATTAGTATTTTTTCTTAATATTATTTTAACAATTTATTTATTAATTAATTGTCTAACATATACCGGAAATAAAATGTATATGTTTGGTGGAGATATTAATCCGTTAATTTTATATGTTCAAAAAAACATAAAAGAAGGCGAAAAACTATATGTTCATAAGTTTAAAAGAGCTCAAGTACATTTTATAATAGGTTACTCTTCTAAAAAAATTGGAAATGTAAAAGAAGATAATATAATTTATGAAATATTTGCTGTTGAAGATTTTAATGAGAATGGTTTTGAAAAAGATTTATCAGAAATTATTAAAAATAAAAAAGTTTATTTAATAACACATGGGAGAATGAAAAATACTATGGACATTTTACAAAATTACGGAATTATCACCGAAGTAATGAATGTAGATGGAAATCCGTTGTATTTCTTTGAATTAGATGAATGTAAAGATAAGGAATATTAATGCCGCAGAAAACCATCAATCTTTTTGTCCCCGGCAGACTTTGTCTTTTTGGCGAACACAGCGACTGGGCGGGATTACATAGGATAATTAACGCCGGTATTGTTCCCGAAGCTGACATTGTTACCGGTGTTGAACAGGGAATATACGCGGAAGCGGAAAAGTGCGAACATTTTGTGATATTCAATGAAGCGGCTGAATTAGCCGGGATGTGGGTGGATTTTGACTGTTCCATGCAAAACAATGAATTACGCGCAGTTGCTGAATCTGACAGTTATTTTTCTTATGCTTCCGGCGCCGAACAAATCCCCAAGATGAACAAATTGGGGCTGGCTTCAGCCAGTCGTCCGCGCCGCGGTCATAGAGAGGTACGCAGTATTTTCCGTTAATTTATAAATAGCCGTCTCTTTCTCTACCTAAAAAACACTCCCTTCCGTGCGTTTTTTTTCAATTATTTCATCCCCTATATCCTTCTCCAGTTTCTGCCTAATTTATCCGCTCTAAAATAACGTTACTAACTGCTTTTTCAATATCCTGTAAAACCGATTTTTGCAAGGTTTTTAGTGATATTGACGGAACCGCCTTAGCCGAAAACAATTCAGGCGGGTCGATTTGCAACGCTCCGGCAATACGCTCAATCATAGTGAGTGACGGTGTCTTTCGTTCCAACTCGATCATTGCGATATAATGCGTTGACGTATTAACCTGTTCCGCAAGCGCAGCCTGAGAAATGCCAAGGATACGCCTTTGTTACTTCATATTAAATACCAATAGTTTTTTCAAACTTGTCATTAATTACCCCTGTAGGGAATTAACATGATTATAATTGCCTGTGAGGTATTGACAATTTGCCAGAATAAGTTAATATAAATATAATTTACTAACAGGAAATTATAATGAAAAATAATTATTTAAAGACAAATCAATATTACCAACCTATAGAACCGTTAAATATTTCTAAAGAAGTCAAATTAATGTGTCAGGTTTGCGCTTCCCAAATGAATAAAATCGCAGGAGGTTACTTAAAGTGTAAATCCTGCGGATATATGATGTCTCAGGAACAGTCCGGAGCCGGAGCGGAAGTTGTATCTCTTGACGCGGTACGGGAAAAGAATTACAGATTTATATGTAAGGTAATCAAAGAAAAGTTTTCCCAAATAAAAACAGTCCTTGATGTCGGAAGTTCTGATGGACATTTTCTAAAGGTTGCTAATGATGAAGGTTTTTCAGTAACCGGGCTTGAACCTGCCGTTAATCTGGCGGAAAAAGCGCGTTTCCATGGTTATGAAGTCATTGACGGATTTTTTCCTCAAGCACAGGGCCTTAAAAATAAAATGTATGACATAATAATATTTAACGATTCATGGGAGCATATTCCCAATCTTCATGAATCCCTGCAGGGCATAAAGGAACACCTTAAAATAACAGGCATTGCAATCATCAACCTGCCGTCAAGCGACGGAATTATTTTTAAAACAGCAAGTCTTTTAAATAAATTTGGGATAAGAACGCCGATTGACCGCCTGTGGCAAAAAGGTTTTGCCTCGCCTCATCTTCACTATTTTAATGTAAGGAATTTAAAGCAATATTTTGAAAATAACGGTTTTGTTATGCGCTATAGTTCGCCTTTGTATTACTATACGATAAAAGGATTATGGGGACGTATTTCATGCAAATCGTCTTTTTTTGTGTCCTTATTTGCATGGGTTTCCATGGTGTTATTATATCCTCTTGTTACGCTTTGCAGCGATTGTTTTATGGCTTGTTTCTCTTTTTCTGAAAGTATTGGAGATAAATCATGAGTTATACATTGTCCCTTATTATCCCATGTTATAACGAGGCGCGGACTATAGAAGCCTGTATCGAAAAAGTTTTGGATATTTCCCATGGTTATGATTTTTCACTGGAAGTTGTCATAATAGACGACGCCTCAACTGACGGCAGTTGGCAAATTCTTGAAAAGATAGCTCAACAGCGCAGTGAAATCAGAATTTTAAAGCATGAAAAAAACAGGGGCAAGGGAGCGGCATTACGAACCGGATTTATCCATGCCACAGGTGATTTTGTGGGGATTCAGGACGCCGATGCCGAATATAATCCACATGATTACCTTGCGATGTTGGAACCTCTGATTGACGGCAGAGCGGATGTGGTTTACGGTTCGCGGTATCTGCGCCCGGACACCCGCCGGGTTCTTTATTTTTGGCACACGTGGATGAATAAAACTTTAACCGGTGTGTCGAATATGTTTACCAATCTTGATATTACAGATATGGAAACTTGTTATAAATTGTTCCGGCGGGAAATAATACAAAAAATCGCGCCTGATTTAAAAGAAGAGCGTTTTGGATTTGAACCTGAAGTAACAGCAAAAGTCGCGGAAGCGCAATGTCGTGTGTATGAGTGCGCAATTTCTTATAATCCGAGGACTTATGAAGAAGGCAAAAAAATCGGCTGGAAAGACGGAGTTCACGCCCTGTATTGTATTCTTCATTACAGCGCCCATGTCGCGCCGCTTCCGATGCAAATATTGATTTACCTGTTTATCGGCGGGGTCTCGTTTTTAGTCAATATGGTTTTTTTTGTCGGCCTTACACGCGCCGGTATAACCTTGGATCATTCTATAATTGCTTCATTTATTGTTTCTGCGTTGTGCAACTATCTTTTGTGTATAGCTATCCTTTTTCGTCATAAAGCGCGATGGAATACCGTCGTTGAACTGTTTTGGTATATTTTTACCGTTTTTATCATGGGTGGTATTGATTTTGCTGTAACACATTTTTTTATTACCTTAGTGCCGTTCTTCGCGCTGCACTGGACCGGGGCGAAATTTATCGCGGCAATTATCGGGTTTATCGGTAATTTTGCGTTGAGGAAGACCCTGGTGTTTTCAGAGAAGAAGAAATGAAAATTATTAACGAAGAAAAAATAGAAAAGACGCTGAAAATTGTATCAATTTTCATAATAACGTGTTTTTGCGTATTGTTGTTTCCTCAAGCGCGGAGGTTAATCATTGAAATTGGAGAAAAAATTATTGGAAAAAATTTAAATAACAGTACGTATTATATGAAGGCGCTATTGACGAATTCTTTATTTATAATTTTCTTTTTTGGCATTTTATTAACGCTTCTGCTGCTAAAGAAAAGAACAATATTTCTACAGAATTTTATTAATAAATATGGAGAGAAAATATTTATATTTGCTTCAGCCGGAATAGTTGTAATGAGCATTATTGTCAGAATAATTATGTATATAAAATGCCGTTCTCTTTGGCATGATGAAGCAATGCTTGCGGCAGGTATCGTTTTCAGGAATTTGTTTGAATTGCTTACTCCGCCGCTGCTTGATAATCAATCAGCTCCTGTTTTGTATGTAATTACGGTAAAATTAATTTGTTCGATATTGGGATATTCAGAGTTTTCCTTGCGGATAATTTCATTTTTTTTCTTTTTAGGTTTGTTGTTTTGTGAAATATTACTTTTGAAAAAGGCGTTTAACTTTGATAATTTTAAAGCCGCTGTTGCCGTTGTTCTGACTGCATTATTGCCCCAATATATATATTATTCAAATGAATTAAAACCCTATATGGGCGACGCGTTTTTTGTCATTTTGGCGTTTTTATTATATTTTATTTACACTCAAGGAAAAATAAGATTACCGGTATTGACAGCTTTATATATTCTGTTGTTAGGATTCTCAACACCGGTAATATTTTTTATGGGAGGGATACTGATTAATGAATTTATTACCGCAATAATAAATAAGAACAAAAAACAGATTATATATATTGTTTTATCTGGAAGCGTAGTCCTTGTGGTATTCGGCTTGTATTATTATTGGTGGCTGTCGCCTGTATCTGATTTTATGAAAGCATATTGGGGTATGCCTCATATATGGCAATTACCCAAAATTTTTCTTGATGTTAGTTCCGAAACTGACTCCTCATTTATTTGGTTATTTACACTGTTTGTATTTCTGGGGATATTTTCCTTGATTAAATCTAAAAGTAAAATCGCTTCTTCGGCTGCATTATCTCTTGTTTTTGTGTTTTTGGCTTCTTTAATGGGATATTGGCCTTTGACAGGCCGATTGTGGCTGTTCTTGCCTGTAATTATTTTTATTTTTGCCCCTTGCGGAATTGACTTCATTCGCCGTAAAACGGAAAATAAAAATGTCGTGGATATAATGGAATTTTTTCTTTTTTCAATATTAGTTATATTATTATCGGTGAATTGTTTAAAATATATCGGTGATAAAATGTATAAAAAAACAGAAGAAATCAATCTTTTAATTTCTTATGTTCAAGAGAACATTAAAGAAGACGAAAAATTGTATGTATATCCACAGGCGAAAAGAGCGTTTGAATTTAAGAATGGTTACAATTCAACGAAAATCGGAAATGTCGCGCAGGACAATATAATTTACGGAAAGGAAAGGAATGAATGGAATGAAAATATTTTGGGAAATGAGTTACTAACGATTCTTGAGAACAAGAAAACATATTTAATTTTTCAACATTATCTGGTTGGAATTGACAAAGGCTTGTCAGTTTTACGAAATTACGGGACTCTTACGGAGATAATGGATGTATATGATACTCCCCTTTATTATTTTGAGTTGTCTGAAAACAAAGAAAGGGAATATTAATGCCGCAAAAAACCATTAATCTTTTTGTCCCCGGCAGGCTTTGTCTTTTTGGCGAACACAGCGACTGGGCGGGATTACACAGAATAATTAACGCCGGTATTGTTCCCGGAGCCGCCATTGTTACCGGCGTTGAACAGGGAATATACGCGGAAGCGGAAAAGTGCGAGCACTTTGTTATACGCAATGAGGCGGAAGAATTAGCCGGAATGTGGGTGGATTTTGACTGTTCTATGCAAAATAAAGAATTACGCGCGGTTGCTGAATCTGACAGTTATTTTTCATACGCTTCCGGTGTCGCGTCGTATATTAAAGATCATTATTCTGTCGAAGGCGTAAAGATTACCGTTAAAAAAATGACCTTACCTATGAAAAAGGGATTATCTTCAAGCGCGGCTATTTGTGTATTGGTAGCAAGGGCGTTTAACCGTTTATATTCGCTGAACCTTAACACGCGGGGAGAAATGGATATCGCTTTTAAGGGCGAACAGCGGACGCGTTCACGCTGCGGAAGACTGGATCAGGCGTGCGCTTATGGAACGGTGCCTGTATGCATGCATTTTGACGGCGATGATATTAATGTTGAAAGATTGTCGGTTAAAGGGATTTTTCATTGGGTATTTGCAGATTTGAATGCAAAAAAGAATACAATAAAGATTCTTGGAGATTTAAATAAATGTTATCCTTTTGCGGAAACAGACAAAGAAAAGAATGTTCACGCGGCATTGGGTGAGTTAAATCAAAAAATAATAAAGAGAGCTGTTGAATATCTGAAAGACGGAGAGACGGCGAAAATCGGAGAGCTGATGACCGAAGCTCAAATTTTGTTTGATTCTATGGTAGCCCCCGCTTGTCCGTCGGAACTTACAGCCCCTATACTTCATTCTTTTTTAAGTGATCAGAAAATTAAATCATTAACCTACGGGGGAAAAGGCGTCGGCTCACAGGGAGACGGGGCAATTCAGTTTTTGGCGAAAGATACATCATCGCAGGAAGCATTATGTAAATATCTTGAGGATAAGGGATTGTTACCCTATAAATTTACTATAAAAGCGCATTATCAGATAAGAAAGGCGATAATACCTGTTGCAGGTTACGGAACCCGTTTATATCCTGCAACGCGCAGAGTTAAAAAAGAGATGCTGCCTTTGATCGATAAAGACGGGATGGTAAAACCCGCCATACTGATTCTTCTGGAGCAGTTAGTCGAAGCGGGGATAGAAGAAATCTGTTTAGTAGTCGGCGGTGAAGATGATATTCGCGCGTACAATGATTTTTTTATAAACCAATTGCCGGAAGAGCATCTTTCCAAATTACCAAAGGAAATGCGAAGATATGAAGATTTAATCCGTACTATAGGGGAACGGATTAGTTATAAAATACAAAAAACGCGGCTTGGTTTTGGTCATGCGGTGTCTCTGTGCAGTGATTTTTGCGCCGGTGAACCGGTACTCCTTCTTCTTGGAGACACTTTATATACGTCTGCAAAAGAAGAAAATTGCGCGCATCAGCTTATTGAAATTTATGAGACTTTGAAAAAACCGCTTGTCGCCATACATAAGGTGCCTATTGAACAGACATGCCATTATGGGATACTTAAGGGTACTTGGAAGGATGATTCTCATAAACAGTTGGAAATTACCGATTTTGTTGAAAAGCCTGCTCAGTCCTATGCGGAACAAAATCTATTCATGACCGGAAAAAATAATGAAAAAGAGTATTACGCTGTGTTTGGTCAATATATCCTGCCGCCTGAAATTTTTGAAGTATTGAACGGCATTATTTCCAATGAACAAGATCAATCATCAGAGATAAACATGACAGACGCAATCAGGACTTTCGCAGGTAAAGGGCTGACAGGCGTTGTTCTGGACGGCGCTATGTATGATATTGGAAATCCGGGCGCGTATAAGGAGACATTTGCTAAATACGCGGAATATGGCGCTTAAAGCGGTTTAATTTTTATTTTTTATCAATTCCAAAAATACAGCAGCTGAATTTAACGAGTCATAAATAATTATGTCAGCCAAAGCATTTTCATATGTAGATTCTGTACTATTATACAAATTTTGAAAATCGACTAATTTGTTTAAAAAATATTTCATTTTTTCAGCCATTTTTATCTCCTGTTTATTGTCTTATTACCTTCTAAAACCTCACCCTATCCTCAAAGGCATAACATGCGCCAAAAAGTTTGCGTAAATCTCCCATGAGTACGCGCCATAACCTCCTGCGGTAATCCACGCGGTGGGGATATGCCTTTCTTGTAAAAAGTCGTAAACAAGCATATCCCTTTCCAATAGCGCTTCTTTCGTAAGCTGAAGCGGCTTTGTCGAAGGAAGTTCGTCCTTCTCGTAGGGATCAACACCGCCAACAACCAGCGCTATGTCCGGTTTTGGGTTAAACTTTTCCAGCCGCAAAAGACCTTCCGCGAGTTGTGGATTATAATCCGCTTCACCGCCCTTGGGAATCCCAATATCAATGTCGTTAGGTGTAAATGAAGGGTTAAAGTCCTTGGAAACTGAAGGATCATAGACGGCCTTTGGATCGTATTCCGGCGCGTCCAGTGGCCAGCCCCTTTCCATGTGAATGCTCAAGGTACGGATAGAAGAATCTCCCCACGTAAGTGCGGCAGTGCCGTCGCCTTTATGGGCGTCGGTATCCACAACCCAGGCCGTGCGTATGCGGTTCTCTGCCTGCAATTTGCGTAACGCAATAACTATGTCGTTAATTATGCAAAATCCGTTGCCATAATTCCTTTGGGCGTGATGGCTTCCGCCGCCCAGAAAGAAGGCGAAACCTGTCTGCCCGGCGACGGTATTGTGAAATTCCAGCGCGGTAAAGCAGCAAGTGTAAGTTCCGCCTGTGCTTATGAGAGATTGGGTAAAAAAATCTTTTAAGGGACGGGTGAGTTTATCAGGTTCCCAGCGGTCAAAACTGCCGTCAGATTTAACAAGCTCATAAGCGATAATAACTTCTTTTTCAACGCCTTCGGGAGAATAAAGTCGCTCCACAAAACCGGGAGAGTGTACTCGGAGCAGATCCTCCCGTGTAATTTCCTTAAAAAATTCAGGACCGCGAAGCCACAGAGACTCCGGGATATTTTTAAAAACGCCAGTCTTGAGCGCGTCGTATGCCATTTTATGTTTATCAACTATTGGAATGGAAATTCCATAATCGCTCATATTCAGAGCCGTTGAAGGGTTATAAAGAATCATATGGAAAAGTATAATATAAAACGGTTATAACGGATATAACAATTATTATATGGAGAAGAATGCACGATGTCGGGAAATCGGGAGTATTCAGCTTTGTTCCCATTTATAATCTT
>Ga0268262_10005272_pt1 | contig 12893 bp, 9 predicted proteins | sample TergutNc150P3_FD_190354 | JGI IMG/M metagenome (GOLD analysis project Ga0268262, IMG submission 190354) | Nasutitermes corniger P3 segment gut microbial community from laboratory colony in Florida, USA - Nc150 P3 (SPAdes) (version 2) | ecosystem: Host-associated > Arthropoda: Insects > Digestive... | reverse complement strand
CAGTTTAAGCCCCTTGTTGTATTGATCCAGGTCTTCCCTGTCTATAACCAGACAGGCGGGCGTCCCCTCTTCCTCTTCGCCGCGAAATGCCGCGTACACCGTGTAAAGCCCCACCGGCTGGTCTTTCCCCTTCACCCGCACGCTGTCGGTCTTGCGGAAAATGAAATGATCTTTTGCCGCGCTGTAAATATATTCCGATACCACTATCGTCTGATGGTAATACTTGGTAATCCCCTCGAGCCGCGAGGCGAGATTGACCGTGTCGCCTATCACCGTGTAGTCCATCTTGTTCTGAAAGCCGAGGTTGCCGACAACACATTCGCCGCAATTCAGGCCTATGCCCGCGCCAAACCCGATCTCCGGCAGGGTAATATTTGAAGTGTCCACTTGGGGAAGGGTTTTGACCATCCGTATCGCCGCCCTTACGCCGCTTGCGGCAGAATTCTCCAGCGTTTTTGGAGCGCCGAAAATCGCCATTATCGCGTCGCCTATGAACTTGTCGATATTGCCCCCCTCGGCAATAATCTGATCTCCCATCGCGGAAAAATACGTGTTAAGAAAATCTACAAGTTCCCTGGCCGGCGTGTTCTCGGAAATTGTTGTAAAACTTCTTATATCGGAAAACAGAATCGTAACCACCCTGCTTTCGCTCTGGCTTGACGGCGACGACGACTTTTTGATGATCTCGTCCATTACGTCTATGGGAACATAGCGGGCAAAGGCGGCCCTTGTTTTCTTTTGCAAAGTTTCCATCTGCTTCAAATGCAAAGCGTTCGCGATAATCGGACTCGCCACGGAAAGAAAAACATTAATATTTTCCAGGATAGGCGGAGAAAAATATTCTTTAACGGAGGTTCCGATGTGAACTGTCGCGAATACCTCGCCGGAGCTGACAAGCGGAATCAGAAGATAGGATTCGATTCTCTCGTTTCTATTCCCGGAGGGGAAAAAATCATGTACCTCTTTGGAGACTACCTTGTAATCGGAAAAGCAGGTGTTAAAATCGGCGATGGTGATAGCCTTAAAATCTTCAGCAATAGCCTCGGTGTATCCCGCGTTGTTGGCGTTGTATACCACCAGGGCGTCATCCGCGTCCTTGATCATTATGGAACACATTTCCGCGCGGCAACTGTTATGTAAAAGCGCGAAAAACCCTTTGACGGTTTCTTCAAGGGATTTGACCTTGCTTGATAATTCGGCAAGCATCGAAGTTAGCGTAGCCTGGAACAGCTTGTTGTCAAGAAGGTTATTCACCATCTCAACAAGGGAATTATCGTTTATCTTTTCCCCTTCCTCCTTAATCTGTTCGTAATCAACCTGGCGGTTTTCGCCTAACATCCGCCGTATCTGTCCGGCCAGCTCGTCAAAATTTTCCGGGGTTTTTTCAATGTAAACATCCGCTCCGGCCTGTTCACCCCAGAATTTATCCTTTGTTTCCCCGGGATTGGCGAGCATAATTACCGGTATGTTCAATGTGGCCTGGCGGGATTTAAGAAAGCGGACAGCTTCAAAGCCCTTAAACAAGGGCATTTCATTGTCAGTAATAATTATTTCAGGAAGGAAACTGTACACCAGTTTTATTCCCTCATGACCGTTTTTCGCCCGCTGTGTTTCATAGCCTTCCGTGTTCAGGAACTCTATTAGCACATTCGCGAAAATCTCAGAATCCTCAAAAATCAGCACGCGCTTTTTATCCATTGGCTTCTCCGATTAGTTCCCGCACAATGGCTGTCAAATTGTGAGCGTTAAACGAATTTTTCGCGATATAGCGGTTTATCCCGAGAAGCGCAGCCTTGTTTTTATCTTTCTCGCCGCTTCGGGATGAAATGGCGATGATGGGGATATTTTTTAAGCGGTCGTTTTTGCGGATATTCTCTGCCAGCATAAAACCGTCCATATTCGGCATTACAATGTCGGTGCAGATCAAATCGTATTGGACGTTTTTTGCCGCCGCCAGCGCTTCGGAGCCGTCTGCGGCAACGTCCACTTTATAGCCCTCGGCCTCCAGAATATCCCGCTCTATATCCCGCGTCGGGCGGGAATCGTCCACCACCAGAATCGATTTACGCATACGCTCGTAATCGACATGGCGTTTTTTCATGTCAATGGTTTTTGTGCGCCGCGCCATTCTGATCACCGTAGGAATATGCAGAGCCGGAATCATTTCATAATCTTCGCTTAACACCACGCCGGAAAAAACTTCCATTTTTTCCATAAAAGAGGGCAGATTTTTAAGAATCACCTGCCTCATGCTGCTTACCTGGTTTACCGCGATGGCCACCGTTTCCTCATAAGACTGGACAATGGCAACAAAAATAGAATCGCCTGAGCTCTTTTTTTCTTCTGTGATGGGAATCTTTAAGACATGGTGCAGATAGAACAGCTTGATTACCTTCCCGTTGTATTTAATGCCCGGACGGTCTACCACGGTGATGATGTCTTTTGTATTGATAAGCATGACCGTATCCACAAAATTGGCGGGTATAATAAATTTCATACTGCCCGAAGAAATAGGGAAGCCCATAAGGGCGGCCAGAGACAAGGGGACTGAAATGGTAAAAACAGTTCCCTCTCCGGCTTTGGTCTGTATACTTATACTGCCCTTCATCCGTTCAATGTTGTTCCTGACCGCGTCCATCCCGACCCCGCGCCCCGAAACATTGGAAATCTCCTGCTTGGTAGAAAAGCCGCTTTGGAAAATAAAATTGATAAGTTCTTCTTCCTCAAGGGCGGCGGCGGCTTCCGGGGAAACCAGGCCTTTCTCGACAATTTTCTTGCGGATTACTTCCAGGTTTATACCCCTTCCGTCATCGGCGATTGTCACCTTCATGTTCCCGCTTTCGCGGACGCAGTTAATCGTCAAAAGACCGGTTTCATCCTTTCCCTGTTTGCGCCTTTCTTCGGGGGTTTCGATCCCGTGATCGATGGAGTTGCGTATCATGTGAAGAAAAACTTCGGATAATGACTCAATCAGATTTTTGTCAATTTCATTTTCAGCCCCCTCGATATGGATTTTCACCTTCTTGCCCAATTCAGAGGCAATGGTAAAAACCTGACGGGGGTATTCGTCAAGCACCGTGGAAAGGGGCAGCATCCTCAAGGAAATTATGCTGTCATACGCGCTCCGTATGTGATTGCCCACGTCAAGGGAGTAATTTCTCACCAGGGAGCCGAGTTTGCCCGTCATCAGTTCTATCGAGCGGAATTCCTGAATTATGGGAGAATTCCAGGGCAGGCTTGTGCTGATCAGTTTTGAAAACTGCCTTGAGGCCGCGTTAAGCGATTCGGTGTCACGCGCTATATTTCTGGCGATGATCTCCAGCGACTGAAGCGCCGCCATATCGTGAATAACCTCGTCGATCCGTTCAAGCGGTATTCTTATGCTTTCGGATTTTACATCTTCTTTATTGTGTTTGTTATCTTCGGGCTTTGGTTTCTGTTGGGGCTTTTCTTCCGTATCCGCATCGGGTATGACATATTCCTCGTTTGCGGCAAGGGATGAAAGCTCCTTCTGAAGCAGTGCCGCCCTTATGTCGTCTTTTTCGCCGGATTTGACTTTATTGATCCCCGTTTTCAGTTCGTCCAGTCCGGCAAGAAGCATTTTCACCGCTTTATCATTAAGCCCGATGCGCTCTTCTTTTAGGGAAGCAAAGGCCGTTTCCAGCGCGTGAGAGACGGTTTCAATGTTTTTAAATTCCAGCATACGCGCGGAGCCTTTTAAGGTATGCAGGGCGCGCATAAGCGTGACAAGATCGTCCTGAACGGAAGAACCTTCTTTTATCTCAAAAAGCAGTTTTTCCACGGTCGAGACGTTTTCCAGCCCTTCTTCGGCAAATTGGTTTATATATTTGGATTTATCAACCGCCATGTTCACCCTGTCCGATTGCTTCTTTTCCCGTCAGAAAGCGTTCAAGCTCGCGAGCGCGCTCCGCCAGGGTTCCGGCGGACAACGCCGAGGCTTCGACTGCGCCGATAAAATGTTTCACTCCCTGGGAAACTTCCCCGATGGCGGAGCCGATTTTTTCGCTGGACTTCAACTGCTGCTGCGTGGAAACGGTGATCGCCTGAGCCTGGTTGGAAGTTATTTCCGCGCCGGCCTTTATCTCCTTAAAAACGTCCTCCAGATCCTTGATGAGTTTATAGCCCTCGGCGATTCTGTCGGAACCTTCCTCGCTGTATACGATCAGCGAAGAAGAGGAATTTTGAATTTCCTCAACCTGTTCCCGAATCTGGCGGGTAAGGACGGCTATGTCGTCGGCAAGCCTGTTTACCTCTCCGGCCACCACTTCGAAACGCTTGCCTGTTTCCCCCGCGCCGGCCGCTTCCAGCGCGGCGTTAAACGCAATTACTTTTGTTTGATCTGTAATGGTGTTAATGACCCTGACAATATCCCGGATTTTGTTTACTTTATTGCCAAGAGATATAATGCCGTTGATAACCCCGGAATTTTTTTCTTTTATATCTCCCATTTTTTTAACGTTTTTTTCCAGCACCGCAAACCCGTTAAGCACGTCCTCTTCCATTTTTGAGGATATAACGGCGACACTGCGCGTTTTTTCAACGATTTCAGCGGCGACCCTGGCGTTTGCTTCAATGGTGCTTTCAATTTTTTCTATGCCGCCTGCCTGCTCGCTTCCCGACGCCCTGTTATCCCTGCCGGAAAGGGAAATAACCCCGGCGGATTCCTTCACGCCTGCGGCAAGTTTTATGGTTTTATCCCTGAATTTGGATATTCTTTCGGCAGACTCTTCCATTTGAGCTTCCAGTTCACGGATTCGCTTCCCGCGCGAGCGCAATACCGGAACCAATACGGCCCCCGCAAGCACGATTCCCGCAATAAAAAATAAAAACTGCATAACGCGCCCCTTAGCTTTCCGTGCGGTATTTTTCCACTCTGCCTTTTAAGTCCTCGGACATACCGTTCAGGCTGTCGGCAATTTTGGAAGTGGATGAAGTGGCTATCACAAACTGTTTTACCCCGGCGGAGATTTCCTTGAGGGCGGTAAAAATCTGAGAGGAAGCCAGTTCCTGCTGTTTGCTCAAGTTTGAGATCTGCTGGGAACGTGTCGCGACATTTTGTGAATTATCAACAATATGCTCAAACACAATTTTCTGTTCGCTCATTCTCTCATAGCCTATCTCAATTTGCCTTGAGCCTGAGTTGGCCTCCGCGATGAGCGCCTGCGAAGCGCCCTGCACTTCTTCTATCTTCTGTTTAATCTCCCGCGTCGATTCAACCACGTTATCCGCGAAACGCCGTATCTCGGAGGCGACAACCGAGAACCGCGCCCCCGCTTCACCCGAAGACGACGCTTCAAGAGAGGCGTTAAACGCAATCAGCTTCGTTTGATCGGCGATACCGTCAATGATCCTTATTGCCTCGCTGATTCGGATAATCATGTCCGAAAGGTTGCGTATCTCGTTTATGATCTTCTGGTTTTGATTCCTTATATCTTCCATCATGGTCTGGTTGGCTTCCCTGAGTTCCGCGCCTTTACAGCTAAGCTCCTGCGTTTGTTTCGCGAGATTTGCCACCTCGGTAGTTTTGTAGGCGATCTGCTCGGACAGGTTCTTGCTGCCTTCCATCGTGCTGACAATCTCGGAGACGCTGGCGGACTGCTCGTTGGCCGTGGTTGAAATTTGTTTTGACGACGAGGAAAGATCAAAAACCGAATTGGCGACCAGTTGGGCGCTCTGCTTGAAACTTCCGAATGTGGAGCGGAGTATATTGAGGAATCCGTTGAAAGCCGTCATCAGGTCGCCGAATTCATCTTTGGAGTTGACCTTCAAAGACAGGGTTAGATCGTTTTCGTTAAGCCCTCTGAACAGGGTTTTAAGAATCCTCACCGACTTGTTAATATCCAGCGTGATAAACGCCACAAACCAGATGGCGATTCCCAGCGAAACCAAAACAACCGCCAGATACAGGATCAGGTTGATCCTCGCGATTGCGGTATTCCGCTGCACCCGCGCGTCCAGGCTGGTGAAAGTTTCCGCCCACAACTGGCACAGGTCAACATTAAGATTCGATACGGTTTCCAAAGCTTCAGCTATGGTAACGGGGTTCGCTATATTAAAACCGATCATCCTTGTGTACTGTTCAAATAAAAAATCAATGGTTTTTTGATACCGTTCCAGCCTTTCTTCCAGTTCTTCGTATTTATTCGCCTTCTTTCTGTCCTCATCCATCGCCGATTTGAGGTTGGCGCTGATTCGGTCCTTGTCCGATTCAAACAGTACGCGGCTGTTATAAACAGGCAGCCTGTCATCGGACGCCATCATCGTAACGGTGATTTTCCGGGGGTCTCCCTCATAGGGTCTCGCGTTCAGCCTGCGCCCCTGAGACTGAGCCGTGGCAAGCTCGCTGTTCCACCGCGTCATTACATTTTCCGCGTCATAGAGGTTTTTACGGAGCATGTTACCCACGTTTGCAAGCCGCACCAGAGCCTCCGGTATGTTTGAAAGCGCGGTAGTGGAGAAATAATAAGTGTTCATATCCGACACCAGGATTAGACCGGAGCGTTCCCCCACCCAGTTTATAATATCTTTAATTGAATGCTCAAAATCCAGATATTTTTGATACAGATCCTCGCTGTCTTTTCCGGTTTTCTTCAGGGCCTCCCAATCGGCCAGGAAGTTGGGCAGTTCTTTGTCCTCGATCTTGTACCGCCGCACCTCTCTTTCCAAAGACCTTATTGCGTTTGTGATCTGTTCATCAATGTTTCTAAGGTTTCCCTGTTCCAGCCCCAGAGAAACATTGAGATAACGGGGCAAATTCTGCATCACCGTTACCGCCGGTTTAAGCGAATTGATCCCCTCATGCTGGTCCATGTTCTTTCGTATTATTCCGAAATTTATGGAACAAATGAAAAAAAGCATTACCCCTACTGGTATTAAAAACACAGCGCTGGAAATAATCAGTTTGGTAGAAATCTTTAACCTGGAAAAAAGCATTTTTCCTCCTTATCCATCCCGCATTTAGCTTCAATAGCTAACCAATTCAATTTTATTATGCAATTCCGTTTCTGTAAATAGACTTTTCTTTTCAAAATAAAAAACGTCTTTCCGGTATTTTTGGTCAAGCCCCGCGTCAAGACATACCTTGTGCGCCCCGGCTGTTTCAGAAACCCCCAAAAGAAGTATGCCTCCTTTCCTCAGAACACTTGAAAGGTTTAAAAGTATCCGGCCCCTGTTCCGATTCGAGAAATAAATAAAGGCGTTCCTGAAAAAAATAAGGTCGTACTCTTTCGGGGGCAGCTCGTCCATGAGGTTGTGAACAAAAAAGCGGATGTTTTTCTTTAATGACTGCGCCACACGGTATTCGTTTTCCGTTTTTTCAAGATACGGATCAGCCATGTACCGGAAACAGCTCCCGTCTTCCCGCAGGGCGCGTCCGCCGTACACGCCCCGGCACGCCGTTTCTATTACGCGGGTGTTAATATCAAACGCGTCAATATGATACGAGAGCGGAACCGGCGCGGATCTGTTATACGCTTCAATCATCATAGCCGCGCTGTAGGCTTCACAACCGGCGGCGACTGCGGCGCAGCAGATCCGTATCCCCGTTTTTTCAAAAGAAGGCAAAATATCCCAAAGGAGCGAAAAATGCGCCGGCTCCCTGAAAAAATACGTCTCGTTCACCGTAAGAAAACCGGCGGCCTCGCCTGATGAGAAAACCTTATTTATAATTTCCGGATTCTCCGAGCCGTAAGTGTCCCAAAGATAGGCCCGCAATTTTTCAACATCATCGGGGTCCGCTTTAATCCCGAATCTTTCTTCCGCTTCCCGGCTGAGACTGTCTGTCATTCTGTCAACCTGGCCAGTTCGGCGGGTATTTTGTCCAGGGGCAATACCGTGTCCAGACAGCCTGTTTCCGCCGCAGCTTTCGGCATACCGTAGATAAGGGAAGAATCTTCATCCTGGGCAATGGTAATGCCGCCCATTTCATGAATCTTCCGTGTTCCTGCCGCGCCGTCGCTGCCCATGCCGGTAAGCACCACGGAAATAACCGACTGTTTAAGGCTTTCCGCCGCAGTCCTGAACAGAACGTCCGCCGCCGGTTTCTGGTTGTTTTCCGGATTGTCATCATTATAGCGCATAACCATGCGCCCGTCTGTTATGCGAAGTTCAAGGTGTTTGTCTGTTTGGGCGATATACACCGCGCCCGGCTTTGGAACTTCCCCCTCCTCGGCAAGTTTCACGTTCAAAGCCGTGTAAGCGTCCAGCCATTGAGCGAAGCTTTTGTCAAACCCCGAAGAATTATGCTGAACTATAATTACCGGCACGGGAAAAGCGGCGGGGAGAAGCGAGAAAAACCGTGACAACGCCTTTGGCCCGCCTGTAGACGATGCCAGGACTACCGCGTCTATCTTTCGTTTTTTTATAAGGCTCTGTTCTGGCTGCGCTATCCCTGCGTCCGCTGCCTCGGCATCCGCTGTCGCGGCGTTTGCATGATGATTTACCTCTAACGCTTTTTTCCACGCCGCCCTGACGCTGCTTATCCGTTTCAGGGTTTCATAAATTTCCTTTTGTTTTTCAGGAGTCAAAGAAGCCGAGAAAGTATCTTTGGGATAAAATTCCAGCGCCCCCTTAATGGTTGCCTCATAGGCGTTTTTTACCGTGTCATGACTGGTAACCACCACAATGGGAACAGAGGTTTTCTTCATTACCGTTTCGATCACCTCAAGCCCGTTCATTTTGGGCATTTCAAGATCCAGCGTTACCAGGTCAGGATTAAGGGAGAGTATTTTCTGAACACCGTCTTCCCCGTCCACCGCTTCGCCTATAATCTTGAAATTTTCATCACCCTCAAGAAAATCGCGGATAATATCCCGCGCCAGGGCACTGTCGTCAACAATAAGCGTATTAATCATTGTATGCCTCAACAAGTTTTTCAGGATTAAGTATGAGAATCACATTTTGACCGGTACAATACGCGCCCCTGAAATGCCTGTACGATCCGGACAGAATTTTCGGCAGGCTGCGGACGCCCTCTTCCGGTATCTCCAGTTCCGCGTCAATCTTCGGCGTTAACAGAGTTGTTTTCGCTGTAGTAACAACCGGCTGCGACACGAGGACGAAGGGTTTCAGAACAATCCCGTGAGGGGCGGCGGTTTCTTTTTGCCGCAGCAGCACCGGCAGGGATATAAACACTTCCTGGTTTTCGGTTTCACGTACTGAGTTTTGTATCCGTGTAACAGGAATTATCCGTTCCGTCTTTTCCGAGGGAATGCCTATATTAATCTTCCCCAGGGCGCATATAAAATATTTCAAATTTATTGTCCAAAATCTTTTTCTATCCGGATGATAAGCTCTCTGATGTCCAGGCACAAAATATGGTTGCCTTTCCATTCAAAGAAATCGCTTATAAAGGCTGTTTCTTCCTGCTCGATTTTCATCAGTTGCTCAGAGGGAATATCCGCAATATCAGTTACATCGTCAATAAGGAAAGCAAGTTTGTCTATTTCTTCCTTAAACACAATCATTTTCCGCGCGTTTGAACTGCCGTTAACAAGAAGGAATTTTATATCAATGAGCGCGTAAGGTATGGAATACCGGTTGATAATGCCCCGCACATACTCAGGCGCCAGCGGCAGGGGAAAGACTTCTTCCAGAACCGTAACTTCGCTTATTATCTTTGCCGGCAGCGCGTACCATGTTTCCTGAATTGTAAAAATCAGGTATTTTTCGATTACAGTATTTTCAGCCATAATAAAAATATACCATATCTATTTCCTCGCCAGTTCCGCCACGCTCGTGACCAGCCCCGCAAGGTTCTGTATTTCCGAGGGTATGATGATCTTGGTGGCCTGGCCGTCGGCGACTTTTTGCAGCGCCTCAAGGCTTTTCAGCCTGATAAGGGCCTCGTCCGCGCTGACGGCTTTTATCATGGCAAGCCCGTCCGCAGTGGCCCTTTGCACGTTGAGAATCGCCTGGGCTTCGCCCTCGGCCTCGCGTATCGCCGCTTCCTTGGCGGCCTCCGCCTGGAGGATAACCGCGGCTTTTTCAGCCTCCGCTTTCAGAATCGCCGAAGCCTTCTGCCCCTCGGCTACCAGAATCGCCGACTGCTTTTCGCCCTCGGCCTTGAGTATAGACTCGCGGCGCTCGCGCTCGGCCCGCATCTGCTTCTCCATCGCTTCCTGAATGCTTCTGGGCGGCGCGATATTCTTCACCTCAACGCGGTTCACCTTGATCCCCCAGGGATCGGTGGCCTCGTCAAGCACCAGGCGCATACGGTTGTTGATCATGTCGCGGCTGGTCAGCGTCTCGTCAAGTTCAAGTTCGCCGATGATATTCCGCAGCGTGGTGCTGGTAAGGTTTTCAATCGCGCCCATGGGATGGGCCACGCCGTAGGTGTAGAGCTTTGGATCGGTTATCTGCATGTAGATCACCGTGTCAATCATCATGGTTACATTATCCTTGGTGATAACCGGCTGGGGATCGAAGTCCGCCACCTGCTCCTTCAGGGTAACTTTGCCGGCAATGCGGTCGATGAAAGGCATTTTTACATGGATGCCCGTACTCCAGGTGGAGTTGTAGGCCCCAAGCCGCTCAATCACAAAAGCATTTGACTGGGAGACAATTCTGATGTTCCCGATAACCAGCGCCAGAATAAACGCCACCAAAACAATAAGTACAGCAGTCATACATTTTCCTCCATTAATCGGCGGACAATAAGCTGGACGCCCTCTATCCGCAGTATTTCGCATTTTGACCCTTCGGTTATTTCTTTGTCGTCTTCAGACCTCGCCGTCCAAATCTGCCCGTTGATTTTTGCCTCGCCTCTTTCAAATTCGCCGATGGTTTTTACAACCAGCGCGTGTTTCCCGATAAGGCTGTCCACGTTTGTTTTTTCCTGCCCTATTTTAAGCTTCTTTTTTACCAGCGGCCGCGTAAAGACCAGCAGCAAAGTCGCAATCGCCAGAAAAATCAATATCTGTATTTCCAGCGGTATCTTCGTAAAGGAAAAAAACACCATGACCAGCGCGGCTATGGCAAACCACACCGTAGTCAGCCCCAGGGTAAATATTTCAATGAGGGCAAAAACTATAACCAACGCGACCCATATCCAGTGGACAGGCACAACGCCAAAAGAAAATAACATTACGGTCTGAATCATATACTTTGCGGGAAGGAAGAGTCAAGAGGGGGAACAGATTGCGGTGTTTTTTTTCCATACTGCGGATTTTTTTTTACTATAAATATTATTGCCAATAAACTAGCGGGGTTTCTGATTGGTTTAACAGGATAAGATCATTATATTAAATGTACACTTCGTAATCAATTGTTAATTGATTGCATATCGGAAGAATGTCTCTGTAAGAGATATTCGGGAATAATCTTATAGAAATAAGGAGATAGATGTATGAAATTATTACATTCTCTTAAATTCAGATTTATCGTGTTTTTTTCTTTTTTCATTGTAGTTCTGAGCGTGATAACAGCAACACTGGGAGTACAGCAAATAGCAGAGGCGGCATCCCAAACCTTTACCGCGCAGGGCATTGCAGTTGTGGAAAAAGCGGTTTCCATAATTAACGGGGATTCCTTTGAGGCCCTGGCAAAATCGCGTGACATAAACGACCCTTATTATGAGGAAACCAGACTTAAACTGCTGCAGTTAAAAAATCTCACAAGCTGCCTGTATCTGTACACCATGGCGCCGTTGAGAGGTTCCGTCTGGCAGTTTGTCATTGACGGCAGCACAGACCCTGGTAACACTGAACATTTCTCCAAATTAGGAACTGAAGAAGATATCAGCAATTATGGCGAAGCGTTTGACAAGGTATTTATTTCAGGGAAGACCGAGAGTACCAAATTGGTAAAGCAGGGAGAATGGGGCTGGCTGATTACGATTTACGCCCCGATCAAAAATTCCTCCGGAACTATAGTGGGAATAGCCGCATGCGATTTTGACGGAAGGTATCTTCATAACACCATTATCGCTCATGAAAAACGGCAAATTGTTATCAGCGGAATATCCGTAGCGCTTGGCCTTACGCTGATTTTGTTTTTCCTGTGGCAAATTTTTTCGCCCCTCGGCAGAATCAATTCCATCCTGGAGGGGATTTCAATGGGCGAAGGCGATTTGACCGGAAGGATCGACGCTGGCAAACAGGACGAGATGGGGAAATTAGCGGGCTATTTCAATATGACATTGGACAAGATACGGAATCTCATTGTCGTGATTAAGGGAGAGGCGGCGCACCTGCAAAATGTAGGCGGCAATCTCGCCGCGAATATGCATCAGACCGCCGATGCGGTACATCACATTACCTCCAACCTCAATGCCGTCAAACAGAAAGTAACCAGCCAGTCCGCCTCGGTTACCGAAACAATCGCCACAATGGAACAGGTAACGGCCAATATAGACAAACTTAGCAAAAACGTGGAAACCCAGACGGAAAGCGTAACCCGCTCTTCATCGGCAATCGAGGAAATGCTTACCAATATTGAAGATGTCACACAGACCCTGGGCCGCAACGCGCAGAGCGTGCAGGAATTGATCAAGGTTTCCGATATTGGACGCAACAGCCTGCAAAAAGTTACCCAGGACATTCAGGAAATCGCCCGGGAATCCGCAGGGCTTTTGGCAATCAACTCGGTAATGGAAAACATTGCCAGCGAGACAAACCTGCTTTCAATGAACGCGGCAATCGAAGCCGCCCATGCCGGAGAAGCCGGCAGGGGCTTCGCCGTTGTCGCCGGAGAAATACGAAAGCTGGCGGAAGACGCCACCCGGCAGTCAAAAATCATTTCCGAAGTTTTGAAGAAAATCAAAACCGCCATAGACACCATCACCGGTTCGACCAATACGGCATTGGAAAAATTCCAGGCTGTTGACGAGCAAGTACGCGCCGTTTCGGAGCAGGAAACCAATATCCACAGAGCGA
>Ga0268262_10005271_pt1 | contig 12896 bp, 11 predicted proteins | sample TergutNc150P3_FD_190354 | JGI IMG/M metagenome (GOLD analysis project Ga0268262, IMG submission 190354) | Nasutitermes corniger P3 segment gut microbial community from laboratory colony in Florida, USA - Nc150 P3 (SPAdes) (version 2) | ecosystem: Host-associated > Arthropoda: Insects >... | reverse complement strand
TTCGGGAAGTGTCATAGATTACGTATTACGTAATCTGATATTTATCTTTAATATGATGTTTAACGCGAATTTAAACATCAATTGTGTAAAAATGTGTCTCGATTACGTAAAACAGCGGGAGTTACGGGTTAAACGTTAAAAGGCGCTTAAAAAAGTCAAATTACAGTTCCTGTGTAGTTATAACTTTTATACCTACATACAAGAAAAGAATTTGGCGTTTTTAAGCTCTTATAGCTGTCTTATGGTTTTTCATGTATTTTGATGTTGTAGGTATAAAAAATTCGGGAATTTAGGTTCAAAAGAAACCTCCCATTTCACTTAACTTAGGACACCACCCTTTTTTGAAGGGTATGTTTTGCTTAGATGTAATTGGTTGTTGTTTTACCCGAAAATTTTTAACTTTAAATGGTTATTGATGAAATATGGCTGTCGATGATAATATTGATGATGTACGTTGTAGAGTTTCTCGTGAGGCAGCTGCTTTGCTTTATTTTGGTGTTGAGAAGGAGTATAAGCAGGCTAAACTTAGAGCTGCTGAGGTTTTTGCGTCTCATTTTTTGCCTAATAATTTTGAGGTTGCCTTAGAGCTTGATAAGTTAGCTGATGAGAGGGAGGGTTTGGCGCGGAAGGCGCGTCTTGTTTTGATGCGGCAGGAAGCGTTGAAAATTATGAAGCTTTTGGCTGCTTTTTCTCCTTTGTTGATAGGTAGTGTGTGGCGAGGTACTAATAGGGTTGGTAGTGATATTGATATAGCTGTCTATTCTGATTTGCCTGAGCAAATTCTTGAGATTCTAAAAAAGTTTAACATTAAAATTCAACATTCCTGTTGGGTTCGGGCTAATAAGCGGGGTGTGACTTTTGTGTCTTATCATATTTATGTTGAAACTGTAATAGAAAACGGTGATATGGAAATTGTTGTTAGGAGTCCAGATGAGGTGGGTAAACCGCGGAGATGTGAAATATTTGGGGATGAAATTAAGGGTTTAAAGATTGCTGAGCTTGAAAAAATCTTAAGAGAAAATCCGACAAGACAGTTTTTGCCCTAACATTTTTAAATAAATAACCACTTAAAAATCCTTAAAATTTGATCTACTGTTTAATGGTTGATGGTTATGGCTATTGATAAGCGTTCGCTTAAGAAAATGTTTCCTAATCTCTATCGTGAGCTTGAAGATGAAACCTCTGAAAGTAAGATATCTATAGATGCCGTTTCTGCTGATGCTGAAGTAGCTAAAGAACCCGTTGAAATTGAGGATGTTAGTGAAGAAGAATTTCTTAAACTAAGTAAACCGGTTGATAAACTGCAGCATTTTAACCCCTCTGCCATAGATTTCATTCGTCGCTGCGATACCGATGAGCAGGCGCAAGAAATTATTGTTTATCTGCAAAAGAAGGGTGAGTTAACACAAGAGCAGGCTAAAGAGTTGGAATGCAAACTTAGACGAGAGGGCGTACGCGGGTTTGGCTCTAAAAAGGAAGAAAATTATTACTTCCATGAAGGCGGACTCTGTTAAATACCTGTCTAATTTTATGACTAACAAGTTAACGTTTTTAGTTTAGCCGGTTGTTGTTGTATTTTTGTAGCAATAAGCTCGTGTATGCTAACATTGTATATGTCAGGTATGGTTAGTTGTTGTTGAAGTCTTTTACGTTACCGTGAAAAATGTGGCAAAATACCTAAATGCTTTTATTTTACACTTCCATTCTCAAAAAAACTATTAGAGGATACTAAAATGGTAAAAATCATTATTGATCCAAAATGCACTGGCTGCGAAACTTGTGTGAATACTTGCCCTGTAATGGTTTATGAAACAAAAGGCGGTAAGGCTGTTGCAGTTAAAGCTGAAGAATGCCTTGTTTGCAGAGCATGTGAAGCACAATGTCCTGAAGGCGCAATTCAAATTATTGAATAAGCGCGTTTGCAAAAATTTTAGCCCAGTCTTTAGAACTCTCTTTATTGAGAGCTAATCCCTTTTTATCATTTACTCTTTAAGAAAAATTGTTATTTGCCATGTCTTTTTGTTTTTCGTTGAAAAGACCTGTTATGTACTCTTTAACTGTTTGACCATCTTTTTGTGCAATGCGTTTAATTGCGTTATTTATGCCTGTGGAATACTGAACAGCTTTCTTAGGCTTATTTACAATTGATGTTGGCAAATTCATGTTTAATGCGGCTTTGCGCAGTATTAATTTTCTAAGTGAATCCTGCTTTTGTTCAAATTTTAACTCAACAGGTAAACCCAATGCTAATTCTATCAGCTCAAAGCTTACAAAAGGCAGTCGTAGGTCTACATCTAAGTCTATACAGATCTTCTTATCCCGCTCCAAATTGTTCTCATGAATATTTACCACATCATTAAACATTAACTGCTGAACCTTTTCCGCTCCATAATTACAGTATTCATTCACATACCGCTGATAGCCACCAAATAATTCATCCGCGCCCTGACCAGCAAGTAAAACTCTACAGCCTACCTCCCTCGTTTTCTGCGCAGCCCAATAAATAGGCACACCAATAGCGGCTTTAACTGGATTAGCCTCTTCAATTAACTCTACAATTCTGGGAAGAGTCTTTTCCACATCCGACTCTTTAAACAAATGCACATGCACAGGCAGGTCCAGTTTCTCTGCCGCTTCCAAAGCGGTCTCTATCTCTAACTCATTTTCAAGACTTACATGAATTAAATTAACTTTAACTCCACATTTACCTGCTATATATGCAATTAAGCTGCTATCTAAACCGCCTGAAAACGCAACTGCCACCTCTCCAACTCCTACCACTCGCGCTCTAACCGATTGCTCTAAAAATTTCTGCAATCTCTGTGCTGTCTCATCCATAGACAGCTGCACAGGTTCTGAGTAGCTAAAAGTTTTAACCTGCCTAAACTGCAACCCCGACTTTGTAAGTAAACACAAATTGCCCGATGGAAAAGACAGGGTTTCAGATATGCCTAACTGCCAAAGCGCTCTACGACATGACGCAAAAGCCGCCAACTCTTTACTTTCACCATAATAAAGCGGTTGAGCACCAAACACATCTCTAACTACAGCCATATCTCCATCTTTAAGCATCAACGCTGAATAATCCCCCTCAACATTTCCCGCCAAAGTCTGCAATTGAGCTACATCATAAGGCAACTTTTCTGTTAACTCTTGCATATAATTCTCTTCAGTTACTGCTGTTGATGATGCATAAGCTATGCCTTCAAAAACAGTTATGACGTTATCTGCTTGCAAAAAATTGTAAGCTCTCTTTGCCTCATCAGTAAAAGAGCAGCCAATGACTATAGAAGAATTGAGATCCTCTATGTTTAACATGTTGAGGTTTTTGTGAGAAACAACTTTTCCAGGAATAGCGACTGTAAAATTCATAGCTTGCTCTTTTTGAGTATTCTTTAATACTTCAATAATAGTCGGTAACGCGCTGTCGCCTTTCTTGTTTAGCACAGCAATTGTTGTCCTCATCTTCACTCATCAACTTATTCTATGGTATGTTTTGGTAAAACATTAACTTTGACCTATGCAACATAACTGCAGCCATAGTTGGCAAGGTATGGTCATACATCTTTTCAGTGTCATATTTGTGTAGTGGAATTTTTCTTAGCGGCTTAAAATAGCGTTTTTTGTTTAAACTCCTGCTGTGTTGGTTCTTGATACCAATTATCATCTATCTCTTCCTTTTCTTCTCCCTCTTCTTCTTTTTCCTCTTCTTCGGTTAATCCATATATTTGTTCTTTGATTTTTTTAGCTATACGTGGACCAACTAGATGTAGGCGAGTTAGGTCTTCAAGGGATGCTGCTTTTAGGTCTTCTATGGTTTTGTATCCTGCATTATAAATTATTCTGCCACGTATTCTACCTACACCTTCTAAGCGTACTATAGGTAATAGTTCTCGTTTTATTCCCTTAGAGATACGCTCCTCAAGTTCATCTGCAAGCGATCTTATCCCTTTAATTGCACCTATAAGTGGAGATAACTCATAAGTTGCATGAAGCAGCCATTTCGCGTTTTCTATTATACGATATAAATCTCCCGGTTGTATTCCAAATTTTGCCAAAAGCTGCTCCTCAGTGGTCTCCTCTATCCAATTTTTCATAACTATGGCTGTTTTAATTTCGCTAAGGAATTCTTCATAACCAATATGGTCTTTCCACTCATTTGGCGGGCTAATTAATAGTTCTTCTTGGTGCTGTTCTAATTGCAGATTTAGCACATCTATTTCTCGGGCATAGGGTCGCATGGCTGGTCCCATGTCTGGAGTATGTGCAATCATGTGAAGTAGACTAAAATCTGTTAAATAATCCGTCTTTTTTGTGAGCGCTTCACGCATAATTACAGCTGATAATGGATCTATATATAATTCACTTACCCGTTTACCAAACTTTGTCGCATAAATCTTTCCGTGATCCACCGTTATCATTTGTTCATCAAATAAATATTTAAGAATCCTCTTAATGATGTCCTTAATAGCTTTAACATCATATTGATAGGCATAGAAAGTTTTTCCAAAAAACTCTAAAATCTCCTCCTCACTATGAGCATAATCTGACGCAACCGTTGCTAATACATGACCACGAATAATTTTTTCTACAGCCATTCTTGACCAAATACGCTCAGTTTTAGCTAGCACATAACCCTCCATTAAATAGTCTGCTTCATCCCGCGTCTTAGCAATAACTACTGCCTCACCAAACTTGTCATACTTAGGCCTACCCGCCCTACCCGCCATCTGCTTATAGTCTAATACAGGAATAGGATAATTACCATACCCCGCTTCAAAACGACGATAATCCTGAATAACTACCATACGAGCCGGCAAGTTAACACCCCAAGCCAACGTAGGCGTAGCAGTCAAAACCTTGAGTTTCCGCTCCTTAAACGCCTCCTCAACAACTTTACGCTGAGCACCAGACAAACCTGCATGATGATACGCAACCCCACAACGAACCATCTCAGCTAACTCATCACTAATCTGCGTCCTCTCACCCGCCTCCTCAATCTTATCCGCCTCCTTCTCTAACAACTCCCTATTAGCCTTCTCCACAGCTTGCTTAATAAGAGCTGAACCTGTCTTAGGTAATGCCTTACTCATATTACCCGCAAGCGTTTTAGCAGCAGAAACAGCATTTCTCCTAGTAGACGCAAAAACCAACACTTGACCCCCACTCCTAAGAGTATCTAACGCAAGATTAACATATGTAAAACGAGTCTCCTGACCTATCCTCCTCGAACCACCATCTTTATACTGAATCTCATCCTCAAGCACCACCCCCTCCCTCAAATCAATAGGCCGCCAATCAGTAACAATAAATTTAGAATTCAACCACCCAGCAATCTCATCAACATTAGTAATGGTCGCACTCAAAGCCAAAATCTGAATACACGGATTAATCTGCATAAGCCTAGCCAACACAATCTCCAACGTAGGTCCACGCTCAGCCTCATTAAGAATATGCACTTCATCAGCAATCACAAGAGAAATATCCTTCATCCACTTCGCACGATGCCTAAGCAATGAATCCGCCTTCTCATTAGTAGTAATAACTACATCAAACGTTTCCATCCAATTATCAGCATCATCAAAATCACTCGTACTTATACCAACCGACACACTACTACCATCATCTTTGACTATATGCGCATACTTTTTAAACTCATCATACTTCTCACTTGCAAGCGCCCGCAAAGGTGAAAGATAAATAACTTTACCATGCTTTTCCAACACATGCTTCATACTGACAAGTTCAGCAATCAACGTTTTACCCGACGCCGTTGGACTAGCTAACACTATATTCTGTCCTTCAAGCAGTCCTGCCTGTATGGTATCTGCTTGAGGTGGAAATAACTCTTTAACTCCCAAACTGTCAAGAACATCTTTAACAGATTGCGGTACAGATACTTCGGAAACTTTCAACTTAACTCACCAATAGGACAATTTTTAAAATTTAACACGCTGATAGTTATTAGGGTTTTTTAACCAATCAACGCAATTTTTATCTAAAACTTGAAATTATTGTCACTACAATAATTTGCTCGCTTTTTACATACTCTGTCTTTGTAAGTTGATTCACGCTTATAAAATAACTGTGATGATATATGTTGAGTCGAGTGGATGAATAAAATTACTTTGTGTATTTTGGTGGTAGTTTGATGTTTGTGTGTTTGTTTTGCCTTGTTGCAATTTTTGAACCAAGACAAGTTTTTGGTCGTTTATTTGGCTGATTTGGTGGATGTGTTTTTCAGTTAGTTTTATAAAAAACCTAGCAGAATACCTGCCGCGTTAGCGGCAGGATGAATGCGTCAGGTCTATTAGCGTCATGAGTTGTAGTTTTTGTCACTATAACTGCAAGGAGGTGATGGTTTGGAGAAGACTAGGTCTTGTGCTTTCTAAGCCAATTACCATCTTATCTGGGCTGTTAAATACCGCCGCAAGGTACTTGTGGGTCCTGTTGAGGTTAGGTTGTTGGAGGTACTTAAAACGATTGTTTGTCAGAGTGGTTTGGTGCTGTTGACTGCTAGGGTTCATGATGGTGATTATGTGTATGTGTTTGTGTTTGCTCAGCCAAAGATGTGTATCGCTGATATGGTTCGTGTTTTTAAGTGTAATTCTGCACGGGTTTTGTTTGTTGAGTTTTCACAGTTAAAGTTGCGTCTTTGGGGGTGGTCACTTATGGTCTGAAGGATATGCTGCTGTACTGCTGGCGTTGTGACTAGTGCTAAAATCGAAGACTACATAAATCGTTCTTAAAACCAGAGATACTCACCCCGTAAGGGGTGAGTAGTTCATTTTTCCATACATAACTTTAATATAAGGCGCACAAAAAGTATGAGAGATGATATATAGATGCAAGCGCGAAATTTCAGGCACGTGAAGAACCGCCCTTATACTCGCAAAGAGTATGCTCGTGGTTTTCCACCGCCAAAGATTGTAAAATTTACTATGGGTGATACAAAAGCCGCTTTTGACTGCGAACTTCAATTATTATCCACAAAACGCGTCCAAGTACGCCACTGCGCACTCGAAGCAGCGCGTGTCGCCACAAATCGTGTTTTGATGGAGAAATTAGTAAACGATTATCTATTAGTGGTTCAGCCATATCCCCACATTATCTTGCGCGAGAACAAAATGATTTTCGGCGCGCACGCCGATAGGCTTCAACAAGGTATGAGACGCTCATTTGGAACACCTGTAGGCACCGCCGCAAAGGTCGAAGTGGGTCAACCGATAATTACTGTCAGAGTGAAATCGGCTGCTGTTGAAACAGCTAAGATGGCTCTCAAGCGCGGGAGCGCCAAGTTGCCGATTCACTGTAACGTCGTGGAAACAAAACTTGTTGTTGCCCCAGAAGAAGTTTCTTCGGATTCTTCGGAGGATTAGTCGGGAGACTAAACCGCTTGAACAGCAAAGTTCACAAAGCAGCTGAGGTATCACTTCCATCAGCTGTAAGCAGAGTCCCAATCTTATGGTTTAAAGATGTACGTAACGGAGATGTTGCTGTTGTTGGCGGTAAGAATGCGAGTCTCGGTGAGATGATTCGTGCGGGCTTAAGAGTTCCAAACGGATTTGCCATTACCGCATACTCATACGAGCGATTTATTGAAGAGGCTCAGATTTCCAAAAAAATTTATGAAATAATTAAGGACACTATTACAGATCCTAGTGATCCTACTCAATATGAGGATGCTTCAAAGATTATCCGTGAGTTAATTGAAAAAACTCCTATGCCTAAGGATATAGAGACGTCAATTAGAAAGGCGTATGAAGAGTTAAACAAGAGTTTTAATCTTAAGGATACTTTTGTTGCTGTTCGTTCTAGTGCTACAGCAGAGGATTTGCCTGATGCATCTTTTGCTGGACAACAAGAGACTTACCTCAATGTTAAGGGTGCTGATGATCTTGTTGACAAGGTTGTGAAGTGTTGGTCAAGTTTATTTACCCCCAGAGCTATTTTTTATCGTGCTGAGAAGAATTTTGCGCATGATCAGGTTTTCATTAGTGTTGGGGTTCAAAAAATGGTCAACTCGCGTGTTGCGGGTGTTATGTTTACAATTAATCCTGTAACTGGCGACAAAGATGAGATTGTTATAGAATGTACTTTTGGTCTTGGTGAGGCCGTGGTTTCAGGCGCTGTTACTCCTGACGGTTTTGTGATTGACAAGGCAACAGGTCAAATTAAAAATCGACGTATTGCCAAAAAAGTAGTTGAGTACATTCGTGATCCAGTTACAAGTGAAACTATTCATTCACCAATTACAGATGATAGGGTTGAAAAACCTTGTGTAACTGATGGTGAACTCGCGATTCTTGTGGGTCTCGCTCGTAGGATTGAGAAGCATTACGGTAAGCCCATGGATATTGAGTGGGCAATAGATAGAGATTTATCTTCTGACAATATTTTCTTAGTTCAGGCACGTCCTGAAACAGTGTGGTCAAAAGCTATGGAAACACCCCCAGTTGTTGATTCTAAAGAAAAAGTTGGCTCTCTAAATATCATCGTCAAAGGTATTAGTGCTGGTAAACGTGGTTATGGTTTTGGTGTTGCCAAAGTTGCCAAAACGACTGCTGAAGCAGCATCTATTATGCAAAAAGGCGATGTTTTAGTTACCGACATGACAAACCCAGACTTTGTTCCATACATGAAACTCGCCTCTGCAATAGTAACTGATAAGGGCGGTATTACATCGCACGCGGCTATTGTAAGTCGAGAGTTAAACATTCCATGTGTTGTTGGAACAGAGGTTGGAACTCAAGTTATAAAATCCGGTAAAGAGTATACTGTTGACTCAAGAAATGGTATAATATATGAGGGAATATTGAAGCAGGCGCAAACTGCGACAGGTAGTAATACTGCCCTGTTACACATTACAGGCAACACCGTTGATGCACCTGCCCCGGTGACTGCTACAAAGATTTACATGAATTTAGCCATTCCTGAAATGATTGAAACATACAAAGATCTGCCATTTCAAGGCATAGGTTTAATGCGCGCAGAATTCCTCTTTGCAAATTATATTAAAGAACATCCAATGTCTCTAGTTGATAAAGGCGAATCTCAGAAACTCGTTGATAAATTCGCTGAAGGCGTAGCAACAGTTGCCCGCGAAATCCAACCACGAATAGTAGTTGTCCGATTTAGTGACTTTAAAACAAATGAATACCGTGATCTTGAAGGCGGCGAGAAATATGAAATTGTTGAAGAAAACCCAATGTTGGGCTGGAGAGGTTGTAGTCGGTATATTAGTAAATGGTATGAGCAGGCTTTCCGTCTTGAATGTCAAGCTATAAAGAAGTGCCGTAACGAGTGGGGTCTTAAAAATGTTTACGTAATGCTCCCGATGGTTAGGACTATTTGGGAGGCGAAACAGGTTATTGAGATCATGCGGCAAGAGGGTCTTGAGCGTTCACGTGACTTTAAGATCTGGTTTATGGCAGAAACTCCAAGCATAGCTATTATGGCTGATGAATTTAGCAAATTAGTAGATGGCTTTAGCATTGGTAGTAATGATATGACTCAGGGTGTATTAATGATTGATCGTGACTCTGAACGGCTCGGTCAAATGGGCTATTTTGATGAGCGCGATCCCGCAGTAAAACGCATTATTGCCCATTTAATCAAAGTTGCCCATGAAAATGGTTGCACAGTGAGTATATGTGGTGAGGGTCCATCGAATTTGCCTGATTTCTGCGAATTCCTTATCCGCGTTGGCATTGATAGCATATCAGTAAACAACGATGCTGTCGCCGCAACACGGAGAAACGTTGCAGCTATAGAGCAAAAGATAATTCTTGAACGCTTAGCAGAAGCTGCCGCAATCGCTGCTGGTCAACCATTGAAGAAACCCGTTCCTGATTGGGAATGGTAAACTACCCTTTTACAATATCTTTTTTAGTTTTTAATTGCTAATACTCTTTAACGGTTTATGTGTATGAAACATTTTGATTTTGAGGAAGAAAGAATTAAACAGGAAATCCAAAATCTCGGTGCTAAACGTGTTTTAATACAAATGCCTCAAGGTTTAAAACCTGAAGCACCCCGAATAACTAAGATAGTGGAGAAAATCGGTGCGATTGCCGTAATTTCTGCAGACTCATGCTATGGTGCATGTGATATAGCTAGTAATGAAGCATTAACCCTTGACGCGGATATGATTATTCATTTTGGGCACTCAAAATTTGTTAAACACACACCAGTTCCAACTATTTATGTTGAGGCAAGAGCTCTAACAAGCATTACTGAAGCATTAGAGAAAGCTCTACCCCTGCTACATAGTTATTCAAAAATTGGTTTAGCAACATCTGTTCAACATATACAAACCCTCAATGAGGCGCGCGAGCTTCTGGTGCGTGCAGGAAAAACGGTAATCCTCGGCGAAGCCGGTCATACGGAGTATGCTGGACAAGTTATCGGCTGTGATTATAGTAATGTGAAATCAATTGTTGATGAAGTAGAAGCATACCTATTTGTCGGCGGCGGAATTTTTCATGCCTTGGGCATATCTTTGAGTACTTCTAAGCCAACATTTGTTGCTGACCCATACGATAACCGCGCTTTCTCAGTTATTGAGACTGCTCAAAAACTGTTAAAGCAACACTGGGCATGTATAGAGCAAGCAAAAACTGCTAAAAATATTGGTATACTTGTCGGTTTAAAACTTGGACAAAAACGATTCGATGATGCCTTAAAAGTTAAAGAGTTAATTGAAAAACATGAAAAAACTGCTTGCATTATTGCAATACGTGAGGTAACCCCTGAGGCTCTTCTTGAGTTTCCAACAATTGAAGCATATGTGAACACAGCTTGTCCGAGGATTTCCATTGATGCGCCTGAAAAATTTGCAAAGCCCATATTAACAATTAACGAGTTTATGGTTGCATCTGGCGAAGCTTCATGGCAGAGCATGCTCAAAAAAGGATTATTCGAAAATTAGATCTTGAACTGTTTCTTTCAACAGTACAGGTTAATCCAACGCCTAATGTTACTCTTGAGCAGTACACTATATCTGAAAGTATAGCTGCAACTATGCTCCATATTGCCGCGTATGCAAATAATGATATAGTAGGTAAACATGTTTTGGACTTGGGCTGTGGCACTGGCAGGCTTAGTTTAGGAGCAGCTTTCCTTGGAGCAAAAACTGTTCTAGGCGTTGATATTGACAGAGCAGCTTTAAAAGTTGCTATTACAAATTCACAAAATACCTCTTTAACTGCTAATACTGATTGGATAAATGGCGATATCTCTACTATTAATGGCCAATTTGACACAGTTTTGCAGAACCCTCCTTTTGGGGTCCAAATACGTAATGCAGACCGTGCCTTTCTAATTAAAGCATTAGCATCTGGTAGAAAAATATATTCTCTACATAACCATCCACAGGTGGATAAACGCTTAGTTAATATGCTAAAATCTTCTAGAGCAGACTTATTTGAAGTTCAACCATCCGCTTTTCTAAAACACTTCATCGAACAGCACGGCGGCATCGTTAAAACCGTTTATGCCACCCTTATGACTATACCTAAAATGTTTGATTTCCACACTAAAGAGCACCATGACTTTGTCATTGACCTCTATGTTATCGAACGCGCTTTTGATAAATAGTTTCTTTTATGCAAAGTTGTTTTTCTTTACTAAATCAAAAGGTTTATTGCATAGCGTAGAATTTTAGCATATACTATTTAATAATCGTGTTCATACCGTAGGTTATTAAAGTAACAAGTTAAAGAGAGAAAATTACAATGAGTCTAAAACAGCCGGAACAAAAAAGCGGACATATAGTTTTACCGGGAGAGCGACTAGGTGTTATTGAAGAGTTCATTCCTGATTCAGGAACGTATGTTCAAGACAGTGTTATCTACTCAAAAATTGTTGGACACACATTAATGGATCTCCTCAACAAACGAGTCTCAGTATATCCATTAGTCAACAGTCCTATAACCCCAAAAACTGGCACAATAGTTCTTGGCCAAGTCGGAAATGCACAAACAGATAATGCACTGGTAAGGATTTTCAAAGTTGGCAACAAAAAAATCAGCGGCGTTTTCGGTGGCATCATTCACATATCTGACGTTTCTGACCGCTATATTACATCCATGAATGAAGTCTGCAAAACTGGAGATATTATCCGCGCCAAAGTTCTAAGTGAAAAAAATCAAGTTTTTCATTTAGCAACTCAAGATAGAAATTTAGGTGTTCTTTACGCTTTCTGCTCACGATGTAGCACACTTACAAACCTTGACCGTTATGACTTACGTTGCCCTAAATGCGGCAACATTGAAAAACGCAAAATCGCCATTGACTATGGCACTGAACTACTCTAGAGGGAAAATAATAAAATGAAAATTAATGTATTAAATAAAACTGAAAATGAACTAAAAATCGAAATTATAGGTGCAGATCATGGTATCTGTAACTTGTTACAGAAAAAAATCTTGTTAGACGAAAACGTTGACTTAGCCGGTTATGACGTCCCACATCCTTTAGCCTCAAATCCAATCATTTATGTCCGAATGAAAGATAATAAGTCAAAGCCCCAAGATACATTATTAACTGCTGCTAAAAAGGCAATCGCAGACAATGATGACTTCACTAAAGCACTTGAAAAGGCATTAAAGGCCTAACATTTTTTATCCATTTTTCAAAAACTTTTTCCTCTTAACTAACTTTTTTAGCTCTAAACCTTGTAAAACTATGGTTTAAAATTAATACATATTCCTACTGAGTACTACCCTGAATTCCCGAATTTTTATACCTACAAAAATCGATACGCTCGAAAAAACAATTAAACAACAATACCGACTTAAAAACGCTCGATCACTTCTATTGCGTAGGTATAAAATTTATACCTACAACAAAACAATAATTCATCTTTTTTAATCCCCTCTCAACATTTAACGGAC
>Ga0268262_10005270_pt1 | contig 12897 bp, 8 predicted proteins | sample TergutNc150P3_FD_190354 | JGI IMG/M metagenome (GOLD analysis project Ga0268262, IMG submission 190354) | Nasutitermes corniger P3 segment gut microbial community from laboratory colony in Florida, USA - Nc150 P3 (SPAdes) (version 2) | ecosystem: Host-associated > Arthropoda: Insects > Digestive... | reverse complement strand
GCAAAATTTCCGGGTGGAATATGGACATCAGGTCAGCCAAAACCAGGTCTGGATTTGCTACCGCAGATTCGTAAAAATCCCTGCTTCCGTTTTTGCCTATGCGTTTTGAGCTTTGATAAATTTTGTTACCCTGCCATAATGGAAGCAGGGATATTCTGGGTTCATTTTGCATTATTTCCGCCTTGCTTGTCCAAAGGCTTGGATGCAGCCAAAACTCCGCTTGCACTCCTCTTTGCAAAGCGGTTTCTATTCCAAGCGTTAAAGTCCCTGCTTGAGTGTTGCTTTCCCAAATATATTTTGCACCTGCGTCATTTAGAAATCTAGCAAAGTAACTGCCCCCACCGCCTGCGAGCCATTCCGAACCTTGCGGATAGCCTGTTAAAACAAGAGGCTTTTTGGCTGTACCTAAAGCTAATTGCGCAAGGGAATCGTATCTTATCTGCGTTTCTGCGAAGATGGAATCCGCTTCGCGTTCCTTCCCAAACAAAACCCCAAAAAAGCGTATCCACTCAAAGCGAGCCAAAGGGTGGCTTTCCATCCATTCGGCAGTTAGAACCGCAGAAATTTCTGCTGTTTTAAAGCGAGGATAGTCATCGTAAAGCGTAGAACCTGTGCCAAAAGTGAGGACAAGAGCTGGTTGCAAAATCAAAATGGTTTCTAAGTCAAGCGAGTTTCCGCTGCCAACTTGTTTTATTGAAAAAGAGTCAATTAAATTTTGCATTTTTTCGCTGTAAATCAAATTTCTGTTTTCAACGGCTATGATTCTATCCAATAAATCCAACCGTTCCATAAAGGCTATGGCTGTGGTAGAGAGCACAATAGCTTTTTTAACTGGAACGCGGATTTTAGGTAGTTTTTTTAAGCTGTCGTGGAGTTCAGATTCTTTGAAGGCAGAATCCAAAAGCAGCCATCTATGCTTTTCCAAGTCTCCATTCCAAGCCTCCCTTATGCTCAAAATTTTATATCCGTTAAAATGATTAACAATAAAATGCTCGGCTCGCTCATTTGCTGCATTGGGCGTAAATTCTTTTGCGCAGGAGGCTAGGAAAAATAAAAGAAAAAAGATAAAAAGAAACTTCATAGTGTTCGTTTAAGGTAGAAAAATTTCTACTTTAAACCGTTATGAGAAATAGGCATTTATTTATATGACAAACCGCAGAGCTATTTTTTTAATTCTATGCTGGGCTTCTTTCACAGTGCCTTTTATGGGTTCTGCTCTTATTTTAGCATTGCCAAAAATAGGTATTGAAATGAATTTGGATAAAATAGGGATGGGCTGGATTTCTTCCGCGTTTCTGATATCCACTGCGGTTTTTCAAGTTCCGTTCGCAAAGCTGGGAGATATGTTTGGCAGAAAGCGCATTTTTGCAATCGGGCTTATGCTTATGGGCATAACAGGGCTTTGCAACGCTTTTTTCGCTTACTCTTTTGAGCATATAATAATTCTCCAAATAATTTCAGGTATTGGCGCATCTATGATTTTCGGTACGAATATGGCTATTTTAACCTCGGCTTTTCCACCTGAAAAGCGTGGCAAGGCGATGGGCGGTTTAACTTCCGTTGTGTATTTAGCCATTGCCGCTGGGCCTCTTTTTGGCGGAATGCTTGCGCACAATTTTGGCTGGCGCAGTATATTTTTGATTACGGGTTTAACGCTCCCAATCCTCTCTGTTTGCGCAATAAAATTTATGCAAGGCGAATGGAAGGAAGCATATAGCGGAACTTTTGATTTCGTAGGCTCTGCCATTTACGGGCTTGCTTTGTTCGGGCTTATTTTCGGTTTTTCCGGTTTACCAAAAACAACCGCGTTTTTTTGGGCAGGAGCAGGTATTTTGCTTTTAATGGTATTCGCTTCTTATGAATTAAAAAAAGAAAATCCCGTCTTTAATTTACGTATGTTTTCTGGAAATAGAACGCTAAGGTTTTCTGCATTTACCGCCTTTATAAGCTATGCTTCCACCGCTGCCGTTGCTTTTATGCTGAGTTTATATTTGCAAACGATAAGGGATTTTGATGCGGCTCTTGCTGGGCTTGTGCTAATTTCGCAGGCGATTGTTCAGTCCGCCATTTCCATCTATTCCGGGCGGCAAGCGGATAAAAGAGACCCAGCATTTTTAGCTACAATTGGAATGTTTTTCACCACGCTCGGCTTGCTCGGCTTGGCTTTTATCGGTGAACAAACTCCTATATGGCTTATAGTGGCCTTTCTTGTTTTGCTTGGGCTTGGCTTTGGGCTTTTTGCCTCGCCCAACACAAAAATTATCATGGGTTCGGTTGATAAGAAATTCTTTGGGCAGGCAAGCGCAACCATAGGAACTATGCGCCTTACGGGGCAGGCGATGAGTATGGGGTTTGCTATGATGTTCATTTCCATTGCGCCAGATTTTATCACAAGCACTAGAATTACGTTTGGGGTTTTTGCCGTCTTATGCGCCATAGGGATGTACGCGAGCAAGCATCGGTGAATTTTCTACATTATCCCAATGCTAAAAAAACTCTCCTCTTCATTCGAAATTAAAGGCCCCATTTTGACCATCGTGATGGATGGCTACGGGCTTTCTGCTAACGAAGTTGGCAATGCCATAACCGCCGCTCGCAAACCTATTTTGGAAAGGCTCTTTGCCAAATATCCAAACACTTCGCTCAGGGCACACGGCACAGCCGTTGGAATGCCAAGCGATGAAGATATGGGAAATTCAGAAGTAGGGCACAATGCCATTGGAGCTGGGCAAGTTTACAACCAAGGAGCAGCTCTGGTAGCCGATTCCATAAGCAAAGGCGAAATTTGGAAACGCGATGCTTGGAAAGAGGTAGTTAAAGGAACAGCAAACGGGACGCTGCATTTTATAGGGTTGTTCTCAGATGGCAATGTGCATAGCCACATAGACCATTTAAAAGCGATGGTTGCAGAGGCAAAAAAAGAGGGCGTAAAAAAAGTTAGAGTTCATACCCTCTTAGACGGGCGAGATGTTCCCGAAACAAGCGCACTGGAATATGTTGAGCCATTTGAAAAATTCTGCTCTGAATTGAGCGATTCCGCTTTTGATGTTTGCATTGCAAGCGGCGGCGGAAGAATGAAAATCACAATGGATAGATACGAAGCGAATTGGAAAATGGTGGAACAAGGCTGGCAAACCCACGTGCTTGGGGAAGGCGATAAATTTGAGAGCGCATCCGTTGCAATTAAAGCCTTGCGCGAAAAATTCCCAAAAACAATAGACCAAGACTTGCCACCCTTTGTGATAGCAAAAAACAATGAGCCAATTGGAACTATTCAAGACGGCGATTCCGTTGTGTTCTTCAATTTCCGTGGTGACCGCGCAATAGAAATCACGCAAGCATTTGAAAACGCGAACTTCAATAAATTCGACAGAAAAAGAGTACCTAAAGTAACTTATGCCGGGATGCTTCAATACGATGGCGACTTAAAACTCCCAAACCGCTTTTTAGTTCCGCCTCCGGCAATTCAAAACACAAGCGGAGAATGGTTTTCCAAAAGCGGCATAAAGCAGTTTGCCTGTTCGGAAACGCAAAAATTTGGGCACGTCACATATTTCTGGAACGGCAATCGCTCCGGCAAATTTGACGGCGAAACATATTTGGAAGTGCCAAGCGATGTTATACCTTTTGAGCAACGCCCGTGGATGAAAAGCGCGGAAATTGCAGATGCCATGATAGAGGCTTTGATTAGCAAAAAATACAACTTCCTTCGCTGCAATTTTGCAAACGGCGATATGGTTGGGCACACCGGTTCTTTCCGTGCGGCTACTATGGCTATTGAAGCTGTGGACTTAGCCCTTGCCCGTATTTTGCCTGTGGTTGACTCTCTCGGCGGCATTGCGTTAATCACCGCAGACCACGGCAACGCAGACGAAATGTATGAGATAGATAAAAAGACCAAAGCCCCGGCAAAAAATGCGGATGGGAGTTTCAAGGCAAAAACCGCGCATACTCTAAACCCAGTGCCTTTTATTCTCTACGATAATGTGAGCAACGGAAAGCTTTCGTTAAAAAATATCCCTAACGCAGGGCTTTCCAATATTGCGGCAACGGTAGCAAATTTGCTTGGATTTGAAAAGCACGAGAGCTGGGACGAGTCACTTCTTTCTTAAGAATTCTTCCCAGTCGCTTATAGCTCCGGGTGGCGGATTCCCGGAAGTATCTATGTCAAAACCCATGCTTTTGAGCGGGGCTACAGAAGTTTTTAGATTTTCCAAAGCCTGAACGGAGTGCACATATTTATTCTGCAATTCGCTTAAAATTGCTTCCCTCTCCCGAATATCCCTGTCTTGGCTGGAGATTATGGAAAACAGGGTTAAAAGCCAGCCAGCCAGCAATACCAAAAAAACTATCGCAACGCCAGGCGCGAGCCTCAAACCGGTGCTTCTCTGATATGTCACTCCCATCATTTTCAGCTTTTCCCAAAACCCTATGTCTTTTCTATAAGAATCTTTTGAATCGTATATTTTGAATACATTGAAAAAAGGGCTAAAGTATTTTGCGCAATCATCGTTGTGAAAAATAATAATAAGCTCGGAATCCTTTCCCCTTACAAAGTTCAAAAATTCCAAAAACATATTCAAATAATTTTTATCTCTGAACTTAACTTGCTCAATATCCACAAAGTAAATCTTATTCAACCCATCAACCGAAGAAAACAACTCGCTTCGCACAGCTCCCAGATGCTCCGCTTTTAAAATCCCTTTGAATTCAAGCGATATTTCGTTTCCAGAAAACTCCATTGCAAAGTCTAAACTTCTGCTCACAATAAAAAGCCTCCGCCATTTAACTTGACTCGCAAATGGCAAGTTTCGCTTTCTTGCCCTTTTAAGTCCACTTTGCGAAAAATAACAAGCCTTAGCCCTTGTGCTGTATTTGGCGTAGCAATAGAGCCAGCACCTAAAATAGGAGCGCACAAAACATCTACATTTTTACTGATTTCTATAGATGCGCCAATGCCTAAATATCTATCTCTGAAATTTATTTTTGCCACATTCGGGTGAAAACTATTGCTGAGTTCGGTTTTTATTTTTTTTCCTTGAATTCTAAGCGACTGCCCGCGAATATCATCATAGCGAAATCCAAGGCAAAGCTCTGTTGCAAATTCTCCCTTAAAGGCATTGAAAGAATTGTTTGTGGTGGAAATGCTGACTAAAAGTTCTGCCTCATTGTTTTTTAAGCTAAAAACCTTTTCCGTTTTGAACGGATATTCCTTTCCCAGATAAGATATGCTTTGTTCACCGAAAAGCAATATCTGTACTTTGTCCAATTGCTTTTTTATGGAACTTTCATAAGAGTTCAAAAAAGCTCCGAGCCTGTCGTTAATCCATAAATTTCTGTGGTCTAGATTTTCAAATTCAAATGGGCATATATGGTCTAAAAAAAGCGGTGAAATTTCGCCGTCATCGCGCATAGCGCAAGCGAGTTCAGAGAAAGACTGCCTGTATGCGAGCGAGCGAAGCCAGCCGCCCATAGCAGGTTCAATAAGGCATTCCAAATGCGGATTGCTGAACAAAAGCTGTTGGTTGCCATCCAAGAAAAAACTATGGGTGGCAAATCTAGTGCCGGTTTGTTCTTCGCTGTCTCTTAAAATTTTTTCCGCTTTCATAACCGTGCGGTTTGCCCGGAATCTCACGAGGTTTTGCGACATCCCATCTGCTGTATTCTTAAAATAGCTCTGAGGCATTGCTTTTAACAAACTTTCAAAAACGTTTTGCTGGTCTTCTGAGTCGCTTAAGGCACGTGCCTTAAAATACACGTTCAAAATTCTTTTATGCAAAAAATTTATCTCCGGCATTCGCAAAAGAATATCGCGGCAACTAGGGGCAAAAGAGGAATAGCTCACCAAATTCACCCTACCTGCCGCTTTTTGTTTTTGCGTGGCATTGCATAGCAGCTCGTGTTCAAGGTCCAAACCCTCGGCATTTGCGGTGTCCATCACTTGCAGCCACTCGCTGCTCAGAATGGTTTCATCTAAGTTCACATTTAAGAGGATGCAGTTTATACTGCCTGAATCGTGAAAATTTTTTAGATAACTTATTATTTCTGCTCGCTGGCCGTTTTGGAAAACAGAAGAGAGGCCTTGCGAATATGTTAAGATTCGCATAAAAGAGCCGCCGTATTCCGCTGCGAACCACCCTACTACCGAGGCTTTTCTGCCTAATGCCTCTTGAATGGAAATGTCGGGCATAACGGTGTATTCAAAACCGCATTTTTCAAGGGTTTCTATCAAATCTATTTCCCATGCGTGAGAGCGGCAAAAATAACCCGTTGACTCCATCAGGGAATCCAAAACCTCTTTATGCTTTTGCAACTGCAAGATTTGGAGGTCTTTTGGAAACAAAGGGAGCATAGCATCATTATACGCTCCGCCTAAAAACTCCAGTTGTTTATTATTTACAAACTCTTTTAGCTTTTCCCTTTCTGTTTGATGTTCCTTGTTTAGAGCTTTTAGCATTTGCCCTGTCCAAAACACGCTTAACTTCAGCGTAGGTCTTCCAGATAGCAGGGCTATTATCTTTGAGGCGTAAACTTCAGCAGCCAAGGCATGCGCATTTTTTTTATGCGGATTATAAGCAGGGGAAAGGATAATAGATAGTTTCATTGCGCATATCTGTTTTTAAGTTGCGGGGGCAGGACTTGAACCTACGACCTTCGGGTTATGAGCCCGACGAGCTACCAACTGCTCCACCCCGCGATAAAGGGTACTCTAAAATATAGAAAAAAAATATCGTATTGTCAAGAAATTGCTATTTTTCTATATTTATTTCTCATCACAGTGCAAAATAATGTCAAAATACATAGCTAAAAGATTGTTGTTAATGCTCCCGACAATGCTTGGGATTTCTTTTGTGTGTTTTTTGATAATACAGCTTGTGCCCGGCGGTCCTGTTGAAGAGATGATTTCAAAGGCGCAGAGCGCGGCAAATATGAAAGGCGGCTCGCATACGCTTACCCAAGAGCAGATTGAGCAGATAAAGGCATACTTCGGCTTTGACAAGCCTTTGATGGAACGCTATTTTATATGGCTTTGGAAGGTTTTGCATTTGGATTTTGGGAATAGCTTTGCGTATGGGGAGTCCGCTTGGAAGGTTATATCCTCTAAATTTCCCATCTCGCTGTTTTTCGGGGTGAGTTCGTTTTTAATATCCTATTTGGTTTGCATTCCGCTGGGGCTTGCCAAAGCGGTGAAAAACGGCTCTAAATTTGATTCCATAACAAGTGCTTTTATATTCTCCGGCTATGTTGTGCCCGGCTATGCGCTTGGCATTTTGCTGATAGTGTTTTTGGCAGGTGGTTCATTTTTGGATTTATTCCCTTTGGGCGGAATAGTATCGGATAATTTTGACGAGCTTCCTTTTTTTGGAAAAATTATTGATTTGGCTCATCACCTATTTCTGCCATTCCTCTGCTACATATTGGCGGAGTTTGCCTTTTTAACCCTTCTTATGAAAAATTCCGTTTTGGAAGAACTCGGCAAAGATTATATGCGAACCGCTTTGGCAAAAGGGCTTTCCTTTAAGGAGGCGTTGTTCAAGCACGCTTTGAGAAACGCGCTTTTGCCCCTCGCAACCAGAATGAGCGAAATTTTTACCCTTATGTTTGCAGGTGCTCTTTTGATAGAAAAAGTGTTTGACATAGACGGCATGGGACTTTTGTACTACAACGCGATGGTGCACAGGGATTACAACGTGGTTTTGGGCATAATAGTGCTCTCGTGTTTTATGGCTATGCTTGGGCGGCTTTTCAGCGATTTGCTCTACGGGTTTATAGATCCGAGGATAAAGCTGGGGTAGGCGATGAAAACCCGATTTGCCCCTAGCCCAACCGGATATTTGCACAAAGGGCATATTTGGAGCGCGCTGTGCGTTTCTGCTGTGGCAAAGGCAAAAAATGCTAACATTCATTTAAGGCTGGAAGACCACGACTTGCTGAGATGCACAGAGCATTTTTCTGATGTTATAAAAAAGGATTTGGAATGGCTTGGTTTTGAATGGCAAAGCGAGAGCGTTCAAAGCGAGCGGAATGAAATTTACGAAAAATATTTTAGAATTTTGCAGGAAAAAGATTTGCTATACGAAGTGTATAAAACGGAAAAGCCAAAAATTATGTTCAAAGATTCAGAGCAAGGCGAGGATTTTGCGGTAAAAGATGCTTTTGGGCAATGGACTTATATGTTTGCCGTTGTTGTGGATGATTTTGAAGAAGGGATGGATTTGATAATGCGCGGCGAAGATTTAAAAGATTCCATAGACAAGCAAATCCACTTAGCGAAAATTTTGGGCAGAAAAGAGATGCCGCAATTTTTTCACCACAGCTTAATCTACGATTCAAGCGGAAAAAAATTGAGCAAGCGAGATGGCTCTGAGGGAATTTTTAAAGAGAGGGAAGCGGGAATTTCTGCGAAAAGAATAGTTAGCGGTTTGTGCAAAACCGCTATGCCCAATGCGGAAATTCCAGACGAAATTTCCTGGGCAGAAGCAGTCGCTATTTGGAATACTTACTTTATCTTGCCTTGATAAACCGCTTTTTTGCCGAGCTGTGCTTCTATGCGAAGGAGCTGGTTGTATTTGCAAATACGGTCTGTACGGGAAAGAGAGCCAGTTTTGATTTGGCCAGCGCCAGTGCCCACTGCAAGGTCGGCGATAAAGGAATCTTCGGTCTCGCCGGAACGGTGAGAAGAGATTACGCCGTAGCCTGCTTTTTGAGCCATTTTAATTGCATCCAAAGTCTCGGTTACAGTGCCAATTTGGTTTACCTTTATGAGGATGGCGTTGGCGGCTTTCATCCCAATACCCTTTGCCAAACGCTCTGGGTTGGTGACAAAAAAATCGTCTCCAACGAGCTGCGTTTTAGCGCCGAGTCTCTTTGTGAAGTCAACATAACCCTGCCAGTCGTTTTGGTCAAGGCCGTCTTCTATGGAAATTATCGGGTATTTTTCTATCCACGCAGCATATTTTTCAACCATCTCTTGAGCGGAATGGAGTTTGTCCGGCTCGGACTTCCAGAATTTGTAGCCTTTGCGTTCACCTTCGTCAAACAATTCGGAAGAGGCGCAGTCAAGAGCTATTGCTATTTGAGAACCGGGTTTGTAACCGGCTTCATTAATCGCTCTCATTATGTACTCCAAAGCCTCGTCGTTGGTCAGATTAGGGGCAAAGCCGCCTTCGTCACCAACAGAAGTTGCTTGGCCATCTTTTTTGAGCAGGCTTTTCAGCACGTGAAAAATTTCAGTTATCCAGCGAAGGCCATCTGAGAATGTCTTTGCGCCAACGGGCATAATCATAAATTCTTGGAAATCAATTTTGTTGTCTGCGTGTTTGCCGCCGTTGACTATGTTAGCCATAGGCGTGGGCAGAACGAATTTCTTTGTGCCGTGCAATTTGCCTATGTATTTCCAAAGCGGCTGTTTTGAAACGTGGGCGCCAGCAACCGTTATGGCCATAGAAGCTCCTAATATGGCATTTGCTCCGAGTTTGCTTTTGTTCTTTGTGCCATCCAGTTTAATCATAGCTGCATCTAGTTCTCTTTGCTTCAAAGGGTCTTTTCCTTTTAGCAGCTTGGCAATGTGGGTATTCACATTTGCCACGGCTTTAAGCACGCCTTTGCCTTGATACAGTTTTTTATTGTCGTCACGCAGCTCACACGCTTCGTATTCACCGGTGCTAGCTCCGCTTGGAACGGCAGCACGGGCTACAAAGCCATCGGTTAGCGTTACTTCTACTTCAACGGTTGGGTTGCCACGCGAATCTAAAATTTGGCGGCCAACTACAGATTTGATTTTTGCCATTTTCGCAACTCCTATTGGGATTAATAGCTGGAATATAGAAAATTTTAAGCTGCCTATCAAAAATTCGGGAAAGTTGCCGCGTTAGTGGATGCGGAATCCGCTTTTAGAGGCAAGCCGCCTTTTTTATCCACCTCAATGCTGGCTGGCATATTAGGCAGAGAAACCTCGCCTTGGGATATGGTGTTTATGTAGTCTATGGAATTTCCAAGAACGCTTTCCACTTTGCCCCCTGCAAGAACTGCCGCCGCAAAACTCGCCCACTGAGGCAACGCGCCAGAAGCCCCAGCCAAGCTAACGGACTTTCCCTTTAGCTTATCGTTGTCATCAAAGCCCACATAGCTGCATATCGCTAAAAGCGTGTCTAAGGGCAAGCCGCCGCAAAAAACAGCCGTGCGGTTTTCGTTTGTAGTTCCTGTTTTTCCCATAGCCGGGAAAGGATATTTTAAGCCGGAATAAGTTATGGATAACTTGGAATATGCACTCGCCGCCGTCCCATATTTGACAACCGCCCTCAGCATAGCACGCATAGGCAATACCACGTTGCTCATCAAAGTCTCGCTTGAATCAACTCCATTTCTAAAAATTAAATTATTATTTCTATCCCAAATTTCCTTTATTATGCAAGGCTCATTCCAATTTCCATCTTCGCATTTATATTTTTTGCCGCTTAAAATATTGTTGTAGGCAGTTGCCATCTCTGCAACCGTGGCCTCATTCACTCCAAGCGGCATACTCATAACCTCTTGCAAATTGCGGTTTATGCCTATGCTTTTGATAAAACTTGCAAATTCTTTCATAGCTATTTTTTTACGAAGCTCTGGCCATAAAAACACATCGTTTGGCAATATAGTAGCCGCCTTGTTCTGCTCCACCAAACTGCGAACCTGCCTAAAATCCGAAGCGGTAAAATTCGGAAACAATTCCCTTTCCGACTCAGCATAGCTTTCAAAATAATCCGTATTTTCTGGGGCAACGGCAACAGCAGAATCATAATACTCATAGCTATGCTGCAACAGCTTAATCCTATCGGGATATCCCTTTTGTTTTTCAACCTCTTTTTTGTTGTAACGATATTTGAGTGCCTGCAAAGCACGTGCGCTTTCAAAACGCCCTTCCAACATCCAATCGCTGGAGAGTTTCATCTTTGCTTTTTCAAGGGCAATCTCATTTTTTGCATTTGCAGGAATGCTGACATCTAAATCATATATCTCTGCCAAAGCCCTTATGTCTTCTGTGGATAGCTTGTCCAGCAGATGTTCCAAAAGCCATACGCTCGCTATATTTTCAGAGCGAACCGCTGCCCAAGCCATACTAACCTGCGGTGCTTTATCCAAATGGTCAGGGCGTGGAAAGTAAACCGTTTCTTCGTAAGTGAACAAGTTATATTCGTTTTCCAATTCGTCCAAAGGATTCCAACCCAATTTAAGAGCAAGCGCAAATAGAAAAGGTTTCCAAGAAGAACCGAATTGCCTCTCGGCTATAAATACCCTGTCGTAACCGGTATTGTTTTGCCCGGATTGCGCGGCAACTACCGTTCCATTTTTCAAAGCCACAAGCGCGCCTTGAATAGGGTTTGCTGTGTCAGCTCCTATTTTCTTTTGCAAATTGCTCAAATTTTCCCTAACCGCCGCTTCTATTTTGTTTTGCAAACCGGCATCTAAGGTCGTGACTATTTTTATCTGGGCACGCCGCCAATCCTCTATGCCAAATTTGTCAAAAACCACTGCAAAAAAATCATCGTTCAGTTCCCTATCAATTTTATCCAGAATAAAAGACGAATTAAATCTGAATTCGCCATAGCTCAGTTCGGGTACTTTTGCAGAGTCGTAAGTCTCTTGGCTTATATAATGATTTTCAAGCATTCTACGCAAAACATATTTTGTTCTGAGTTTCCCTTTTTCCAAAGCTGCTTGTGCTTTCTCAGGTGTTTTCTGCACGCGAGGGTCATAGTTGTAAGGGCCTTTGACAATGCCGGCTATAAAAGCACATTCTTCAAGGCTGAGTTCCGAGAGCGGCTTATTGAAAAAATATATAGCGGCTATGGCAGTTCCCCTGCCAGAACCATAAACTTGAAATTGGTTCAGATAAAACTCCAAAATCTCCTGTTTGCTAAAACGTTTTTCCAGCTTTAGGGCATCCGTTAATTCCAGCCACTTTGCCTTCATACTTTTTTCTTCTCTGCCAAAAACATTTTTTACCGTTTGCTGGCTGAGCGTACTGCCACCCTGCCGAAAACCCATACTTTTCACATTATTGAACATCGCACGCATAAATCCGCTTGGGTCAAAACCTCTGTGTTCCCAAAACCTTGAATCCTCGGCGGAGACTATTGCATCTATAAGGGTTTGAGGGATTGAATCGTAGGGTACATACAAGCGGTGGTTTGTGTCAAAAAACGAGCCTATTACGGTAGCTCCATCGGAATAAAAGACCCTGGTTTCGCCGTTTAAGTTTTGCAAAATATTTTCTCTGGTGAATTTATTTTCCGGGTCTTGTGAGGGGACTATAAAAAATAACCAGCAAAGGAACAAAGCAATTACAATCACCTTCACGATTGCAAGCACGAGCACTATGCGTAAGACTTTGCGATTGAAAAAACGGCTTAGGAACATTATTTGGAACGCTCTACGTATTCACCGTTGCGGGTGTCCACTTTTATGCGCATTCCCTGCTCTATGAAAAGCGGGATTTGCACTTCTGCGCCAGTTTCTAGAATAGCGGCACGCATAACATTGCCGCTTGTGTTGCCTTGAACCCCTGGAGGAGACTCCACAATCAGCAAATCAACAAATGTAGGCGGAATAACTTCTATAGCCTTTCCATTCCACCAGGTCACCTGCACGGCTGCGCCATCCAAGAGCCAGAGCTCTGCGCCGTTGAGAGCGTCTTTTGGTATTTCCACCATTTCGCCGCTTGGGTCTAAAAAGAACCAGTTTGTGCCATCGTTGTAAGAATATGTGACTTCATTGTATGTTACGTCCGCTTCTTCCACCGTGTCGCCGCTTTTCCAGGTGCGTTCCAAAACGCGCCCTGTGATTAAGTTTTTAACCTTAACCCTATTGAACGCCTGCCCTTTGCCGGGTTTTACGAATTTATTTTCAATAATC
>Ga0268262_10005269_pt1 | contig 12898 bp, 12 predicted proteins | sample TergutNc150P3_FD_190354 | JGI IMG/M metagenome (GOLD analysis project Ga0268262, IMG submission 190354) | Nasutitermes corniger P3 segment gut microbial community from laboratory colony in Florida, USA - Nc150 P3 (SPAdes) (version 2) | ecosystem: Host-associated > Arthropoda: Insects >... | reverse complement strand
GATCGCATACCCGCCGCTTACCGCTTTCTCAAACAGCTTCTTGGTATTCACCAAGCCCAATTCGGTATAACTGGTCATAAAACGCTCCTTAAAAAGATAAAATCTTCTATAGTAGAGATACTATTCCCTTATGCCGGTGTGGTCAAGCCTTAAAGCCGCCTCCTTGCAATTCAGGCGGTATAGGGGTATCGTAACAAGGCGTTATGAATCGTACCAAACTTTTGGTGATTTTGGGGGGCGTGTGCGCGGCCCTTGCCGCGTCCGTCGTGATTTTTTGTATCCGGCCGCCGGTGCTGGTTGTTACCGATGTGCCTTTTCTTCTCCTGTACGGAAAATCCCACCTGCGACAGCAGCAGATTGCCGCATCACTTGCCCTGTTCCGGCGGGTAAAACCGATAATGGTTGCCGATGGCGCTGGTTCCGATGTGGTGAGCATTGCCATACAGGGAGCGGCCCGGCAGCCGTCTTGTGTGTTGTTCCCCCGTAATCGGACTGATGCGGCCCTGCGCTTCCATGAACAATTCCCGGAAACCCCGGTCGTACTGTTCAGAGGGCTTGTCCCGGTTTCCGAAATGCCGTCTCCGAATGGTTTTTTGTGTGTATACGGTACCAATCGTTCGATTGATTTGTACCGGGCGGGGCTTTTTGCGGGAATATTGGGCAAAATACCGGCCAAATCGGTAAAAAAAGTAAAAAAACAGGATGAATCTGCCGAATTTTCTGCGCCTTCTGGCTCCAAAACCTATGTTTTGTGGCAAGATAGTCATGTACAGACTATGGAAAGGGACCTTTTTTCCCGGGGAATCCGGGAAAAAGACCCGGAATCGGTGATTATCTTTGCCAATTTCATCAATGATATGCCTGACATGGGGATAATTTCCTGTGCCGTGCTTACCAATGCGGGGGCTGAATATCTGGGAAAAAACCCGCGGATGCCCCTAATTCTGTTTAGTTGGCTGAATCCGGAATTTGCGGCGCGGGAAATTGTCGTACTGTTTGATGATTCCGCCTGGGCTTTGGCTGTTCCGGCAGTACGCATGGCTGTACGGCAGCAGGCCGAAGGAACAATTCCTTCAAAACCCTTGATCTTTTCGGCAAAAATCGCCAATAATAGTGTGTTTCGTACGCTGAAAAAATCGGCTAAAAAAATGCCATAGGGGATGTATATATTTTTTCAAAGTCATTGACAAAGGTTTGCCAAGGAAATATAATTAGGTAGAAAGAATTCGTATTTAAGGAGAAAGGGATGAAATATGGTAGTATAAAAGCTCTTTGCCTTGTTGTTTTGACATTCGTAGCAATTGTGTCAACTATGTCAACTTATGGCGATGAACGTACCGTTGATTTAACATCGATCGTGCTGGAGGACTTCGGCGGTGTAACTACGCACGAGTGGAATGATGGAAGGCACCCCAGGAAATTTGAATATTCCTGGACAATGGAGGCCAGCAAATTTGCGACAAAATCCAAAGATGAAAACGGACAAGAGGTAAGTTTCCCGGTTGTCCAGTATGTTGAAACATGGCCGATTGCTCTTGTTGGTTACAACCGTGAGGGAAAGGACATTAAGAGCCTGGGTATTCATGGCCGCTTTGACCGCCGCGGTTTTAACTGGCTGGATTTATTTCCGATTGGAGTGGACGGTAGTCCGTTTGAGATACCGATGCCCGGACGGGTGCGGTATATGGATATGTGGGCATGGGGTTCCAACCTTGATTACCTTGTGGAAGCATATGTACGGGATTACCAGGGGGTAGTACATATTATCAGAATGGGCAGCCTTGCTTACACCGGTTGGAGAAACCTGCGGGCTCATATCCCCAGTCACATCAGTCAGGCAAAACGGGTGTTGCCCAACCTGGCCCAGCTTCGTTTCATAAAATTCCGTATTTGGACTCAGCCCAGCGAACAAGTTAATAATTTTTATATCTACTTTAAGCATTTCAAGGTACTCACGGATGTCTTTGAAAGCACTTTTGACGGTGATGAACTGGCTGATCCCGACCTTTTGCCGCAGTTGTGGGCAAACGGCGGTACTAATTAAAAGGAGAGTGAAATGAAACGCATTGTAATAGTTACTTTATGCTTTACTATTGTCCTGGGGACGGCTTTTGCCCAGCAAGAACGAGGCGCTCCGGATCCGTACGAAGTAGGCATTGATTCTGCTCAACAGCAATTAAAAGAAGTATCGGTTGATAAATTCGAGCATGACGGTTTTTGGCATTCCTCGATGTCAGGCGATGAAGGTTACACCTCGTCCAGATTGTTTGCGGGCGGGCCTGCGAGTAAAGAAGTAATCCCTGATGAAGAAGGAATGGATATTCCCGATAATTATGTTTTGGGTACCAAAGTGGATTTCCTTCGCCGGGGCTATAGCAGCTTCACCATCCGCGCCCTTCGTCCTATTCCCATTGAGGGGATTACCAAAACGATTTCCGTATGGGTAATCGGGCGGAATTTTAACCACGAGCTTAAACTGCTTATTCAGGACTATTTTGGCAGGCACTATGAAATTTACGTAGGCAAGCTGAATTTCCAGGGTTGGAAAAAATTAACGGTGGCTATTCCCCCGCAATCAATGGACGGGAAAAATGGCGTTGTTCAACGGAGCTACCACTATAATAACCAGATGGGCTTGAAAATTATCGGATTCCGGATTGACTGTGACCCTCTGGAGACTTACGGCACCTACTACGTTTATTTTGACGACCTGAGGGCAGTAACCGACCTCTTTGCCGAAAATAACCGCGATCCCGACGATATGGCGGATGGTTGGTAACCCAATAAAAGCGCCCCGTCAAGGGGCGTTTTTTTTGGCTAATGCGACTCGTTACCGCGCACAACAGAAGCCACCGCGTACAAAGATGCCGGCTGGCTTTAGCCAGCCGAGCGCGCGGCGGAAACCCAATAAAAGCGCCCCGTTAAGGGGCGTTTTTTTTTGGCTAATGCGACTCGTTACCGCGCACAACAGAAGCCACCGCGTACAAAAATGCCGGCTGGCTTTAGCCAGCCGAGCGCGCGGCGGAAACCCAGTAAAAGCGCCCCGTTAAGGGGCGTTTTTTTTTGGCTAATGCGACTCGTTACCGCGCACAACAGAAGCCACCGCGTACAAAAATGCCGGCTGGCTTTAGCCAGCCGAGCGCGCGGCGGAAACCGAATAAAAGCGCCGCGTCAAGCGGCGTTTTTTTTGTGCTTATACGGCTCGATGGCTTCGGCGCTTCGAGAGCCTCAGCGACCGAAGCCACCGTGTGAGAGTATTGACAAATTCTTCTTTTAGTTTGTATATAGCCAGTGGAGAGGGGCTGGCGGGGCGGTGAATACATTTGGAATTCCCCGCCGGAGCAGACCAGGGAAAAAAAGCATAAACTAAGGGTACAGTAACAGCGTCCGGCACAAAAAACATGAGGACAGCACTGATTTACAGAACTGGAAAATGCCTGGTTGTAGAATAAAAGGCCGGACGGGGCTGCGTAGGCGGATTCTACAAGCGTATTCGCCGCCCCGCCAGCCCCTCTCCATATGTTTATTTACGGAGAGTTATGCGCCCAATCGGAACCAGAAACGAAACAAGCCTTCACCGGGACCTCAAATTCAGCTATGCCGGGCAGGATGGCAGGACTGAGGCGGAAGTTGACGGTTTTGTAGCCGACGGCATAAGCGCTTCGGGTGAATTTATAGAAATACAGACTACCAATTTTGCCGTACTCAGGGAAAAGATCAAAAAATTTACCGCGCGGGGTAAAGTCCGTATTGTCTATCCGGCAATCATTACCAAATATCTGGAAGTTTTTACGGTGGGCGGCAAGCGCGTATACCGGCGAAAAAGCAACCGCCGGGGAACCCCCTGGGATCTTTTCAATGCCCTTGTCTATGCGCCGGATTTACCGTTTCTTCCCCGCGTGTCCATTGAGCTTGTCCTGGTAGACGCTTCTGAACAGCGTGTCCGGGACGGCAAAGGTTCATGGCGGCGGAAAGGTTTAAGTATCCGGGACCGTCAGTTGATAACCGTGCATGAGCGTATCTCTCTGGAGAAACTCTCCGATTACCGTCGTTTTGTTCCCTTTCAAAAAAAAGAAGAATTTACCTCGGCAAGTCTGGCGGAAAAAGCGGGGGTTTCTCTGGTGCTGGCGCAAAAAACTCTCTATGTACTGACAAAATTGGGCATAGTGTCAAGAACAGGAAAGCAGCGTAATACTCTTATTTACCGGCTCACCGTACTCAGAAAAACAAGAAAACGATCCGTATAGATATAAAATACAAAAAAAGTAAGAAAGTTTAATTTAATTTACAGTATCCGCCATTAAAACGACGGATACTGCCACGACATGGCTCCAAATAAGTGAATTTTTTTATGTTATTATGACAGAAAGCGTGAATGTGTCGCCGTAAATGATGTAAAAAAATTTGAAAAATGAATAAAAGTATTATCAAAAAGATCATTTTGAAAAAAAATTTAAACAACTACATAAACGTATAGGTAAAAGACAAAAAAAGATTCAAAAAAAAGAATTTTTTTTTGAATAGTACTTGACGACAATTAGGATTTCAGAGATTATGAATTAAATGGAAACTTTTGGGGAAATCTGGGGAAAACTGGTATGTTGAGTGGTGAATACAACGTTACACTCGACGAAACAGGCAGGATTGCCCTTCCCCATTGTTTGCGGGAAATTCTGGAAAAAGACAAAGTTGTACTGACCAAAGGAGCTGATTCCTGCCTGTGGTTGTATAGCATCCGGCAATGGGAAGAACAGGAAGAATTGATTTTCAGTACAACCAACCGTTATTCTTCCAAGGGCCGTATAATGTTGCAGCATTTTATTGGTCCCAAAAAAACTCTGGATATGGACAAACAAGGGAGGATATTAATTCCCCCGACGCTGCGTGACCATGCGGGCTTGTTAAAAGACTGTATTGTTTTGGGTCAGCGCGATTATGTTGAAATTTGGGCAGTGGATCGTTATAGGACGCATCTGGATGCCAGTGTGGATGATTTCAAGGCCGGTTTGGAAGAACTGGGCAATAAGATCATGATGATGAAGGACGTGGGTAATGATGGAAATAGCTCACACGCCGGTATTGCTGGAGGAAGCAATGCAGTATCTCGCTCCGAAGGGCAGGCATGAAATGATGATAGACGCAACGATGGGCGAAGGCGGACATAGCTATGCTTTTTTATCCCGTTTCCCGGATCTTTCCGTTATGGGCATTGATGCCGACCCGGTGATTCAGGCTGTTGCCCAACAGCGGTTGGCTGAGTTTGGGAACCGGGTGCAGTTTTACCAGGGTTGGTCGCAGGACTTTTTTGCCGATTATCCCGCCGGCCTTGCCCGTCCGCATACGGTGCTTGCCGACCTGGGGATCAGCCTGTTTCATTACCGGAAGAGCGGCAGGGGGTTTAGCTTCTCCGCCGATGAAAAACTGGATATGAGGCTGGATACTTCCCGTGATTTTTCGGCCGCGGATATTTTGATGCGAATGTCTGAGCAGGATATTGCCGATATTTTATATAACAATGCCGGCGAACGTTACTCGCGGCGCATAGCGCGGGCAGTTGTGCGGGAACGGCAGCGGGGAGGAGCGATAACGACCGCCGCCGCTCTGGCGGAATTGGTTGAACGGGCCGTACCGGCCGCGTACCGGCATGGGCCGACTCATCCGGCGACTAAAACCTTTATGGCCCTGCGGATAGAAGTTAACCGCGAGCTTTTTCGGCTGCCCGATCTCCTTGAAAACGCGCTTGAGGTTTTGGAGCCGGGGGGGAAACTGGGGATCATCAGTTACCACAGCGCGGAGGACAGGATTGTCAAGAATTTTTTCAAAATGAAGAGCAGGGATTGCAGCTGCCCTCCGCAGGCCCCATCGTGTACCTGCGGCGGACGGCGGAAGCTTAATATATTGACCCGAAAGGGCGTAACGGCGGGGGAAGAAGAAATCAAGCGAAACCCTCCCTCGCGCAGCGCCCGGTTGAGAGTTGCGGAGAAAATAATGGAGAAGGATGTACGATGAAGAAGTATTACGCGGTGTTGTTTTTGTTGGCTCTTACGATACCTCTTTTTTGGGGGATAAACGCGTGGCAGGCGAATGAATGCGGAATAATCAGGAGTGAAATAAAGAACCTTGAAAAAACCCAGGAGAATTGCCTGGATGAAAATAAAACAATCGCCAATGAAATTGGCAATTTGCTGACGGCCGACAGGCTGGATACCGAAGCGCAAAAAATGGGACTGCACAAGATGAGGCCCGAAGATGTAATACTGATAATCATGGGGGGGAAGGGGCGTGATCTCTGACGGCGTACTGATGGATTTTGCCGCGTTGTCCCCGTCTTTGGGGGCGCAGCTTCTTTCCTTTGGGGATAAAAGCGTCCGCGGTTTTTCTTCGGTCAGCATTGATTCCCGTTCGGTTCAGGAAGGGGCTCTTTTTACCGCGCTTTCCGGCTCCGTTCATGACGGCCATTCTTTTGTAGAAGCGGCTTTCAGGAAAGGGGCCGCCGCCGCCCTGGTGGAACGCCGCAAAATCGAAACATTTGATCTTGCCCGTATTGCCCAGGCGCTGGGAAAAACGCTCATTGTTGTTGATGATACGCTGCGGGCTTTACAGGACGCCGCCGGAGTATACCTTGAACAGTTCTCACGTTTGTTAAAAATCGCCATTACCGGCTCTTCGGGAAAAACCACCACCAAAGAAATAGCCGCCGCCATTATCGGCGCGGAAAAAAACACGGTGATGAATCCGGGAAATTATAATTCCGAGACGGGGCTGCCCCTTTCTGTTTTTGCCGTCAGGCCCTGCCATGAGGTCGGCATCTTTGAGATGGGCATGAACCGCGTGGGGGAAATTGCCGAGCTTGCCCGCGTGCTTAAACCTTGCGTCGCATTGATCACAAACATAGGTTCCGCCCATATCGGAATTCTCGGCAGTAAAGAGGCAATTGCTGAGGAAAAGAAAAAAATTTTTTCACAGTTTGACGGAGAGAACATTGCCCTGATCCCCGCCGATTCCCCCTTCCGCGATTTTCTGGCGGAAGGGCTGAAAGGCAGGACGGTTTTTTACGGAGAAAGCTCTTTTGCCGCTTTGGGCGGAGTGCGCAGTCTGGGACTGGACGGAACTGAAATTACCTGGGAAGGACAGCGCGTCCGTTTTGCCCTGCCGGGCAGGCACAACCTTGCCAACGCTTTTGCCGCCATTGCCATCGCGCAGGAGGTTCCTGTCAGCGCTCAGGCGATCAGGCAGGGCCTTGAATCGGTCAAGCCTTTATTTGGCCGCGGCGAGATTTTGCAGGGCAGGGTGACGGTGATACAGGATTGCTATAATTCAAACCCGGAGTCTGTAACAGAGGCACTGGAATTTTGCGACAGCCTGGATTGGCCGGGGCGCAAAATTTATGTTTTGGGAGAAATGCGGGAGTTAGGGGAGGATTCCCGCGCAGCTCATGAAGACCTGGGCCGGCTTTTGTCGGGTTCAAAAGCCGGCCTGGTCTTCCTCTTCGGAGATGAAATAAGACCGGCCGCCGAGTTTCTGAAAAACGGCGCGCTCTCTTATACGCATACCTGCGATATTGATGAACTTTCCCGCGCCCTGAACGCGTATGTACGCGACGGGGATTTGGTTCTGCTCAAAGGTTCGCGGGGCTGCGCTCTGGAACGATTATCCGCCGCGCTGGTACCGGCGTACCGCCGGCATGAGGGGGCCGCCTGATGATACTGGAATTTATCTATCCGCTGGTCATTTATTTTACCCCCTTAAACGTGTTTTCCTATCTGACCTTCCGGGGCGCTTACGCGGCGCTGACGACGCTTTTGGTATGTTTCCTCTTTGGCACCAGAATTATTGAAGCGCTGAGGCGGTTCAAAATCGGGCAGTCTGTCCGCAACGACGGCCCCGCGACTCATTTGGTAAAATCCGGAACGCCGACTATGGGGGGGATTTTTATCATTGGCTCGGTGGCGGTTTCGATGCTGCTCTGGGGAGACCTGAACAACAGAATGGTCTGGCTGAGCCTTGTTTCACTCCTTGCGTTCGGCGCAATCGGCTTTATTGACGATTACCTCAAGGTCAGCCGCCGCAATTCAGCCGGTCTGCCCGCCTGGGGAAAACTTGCCGGGCAGTTTGCCGCGGCGCTGGCCGTTGTCCTGTATCTGTATTTTTCGGGAGACGGGGAAACAACGAAACTGTACCTGCCCTTCCTGAAAAGTCCGGTTATAGACATGGGAACCTGGTTTATACCTTTTGGGGTGCTGTTGATTATGGGAGAGTCAAACGCGGTTAATTTTTCGGACGGGCTTGACGGGCTGTTGGCCGGATTGTTGATTTTGGTGTTTATCGCTCTGGCAATTCTTACTTACATTTCAGGCCGTGTCGATTATTCGGCGTATTTGGGCATTCCCTACATTCCCGAGGCGGGTGAACTGACGGTGCTGTGCCTTGCCGTTGGCGGCGCGCTTATCGGCTTCCTGTGGTATAACTGTCACCCGGCCGAAGTTTTTATGGGCGATGTGGGCAGTCTTTCGCTGGGAGGGGTGGTTGCCGTTATATCCCTCATCATAAAAAAAGAGATACTGGTGCTTGTTATCGGAGGCGTGTTCCTCCTGGAGATTTTTTCGGTTGTTATACAGGTTATTTCGTTTAAGCTGAGAAAAAAGAGAGTGTTTTTGATGAGTCCCATTCACCATCATTTTGAGATGGCGGGCTGGGCGGAATCAAAAGTGGTGGCCCGTTTCTGGATACTGGGCGGGCTTTTTATGCTGATCGCGATTTCCAGTTTGAAGATACAATAGGGGGAGTTGTGGGTTTTTCAGGTAAGGAACGCGGAACAGTAAGATACGATTTTATTCTTATTGCCGTTGTCCTGTTATTAACTCTGCTGGGCCTGGTGATACTGTATTCCGCTTCCTATTTGTTCGCGCGGAATCAGCCGGGGCGCTTTACCAGCGGCTGGGCTCCCCTTACCGGTAATCTTGTGGCCTGCATAATGATGCTTGCCGTTTTTCCCATTTTGGCGCTGATCAGGATTGAATGGTTCAAAAAAGAATGGATGGTTATCTTTCTGGTGATGTTCACGATTATCCTGAATATACTGCCGCTTCTGAAGCCCCTGCGCCGGGATGGTTACGCGATGCGCTGGATCATCATAAAGGACGGTATAGGATTCCAGCCTTCGGAACTGATCAAGATTGTACTGCCCCTGTATCTGGCCTATATCCTTGACAAAAACAACGACAAACTGAATTCGTTTATGTACGGCCCGCTGCCGCCGATAGTGGTAACGGCCCTGTTCTGTACGCTGGTATTAATCCAAAGTAATCTTTCCGACGCTATCCTTATCGCGTTGTTCAGCATGATAATTTGTTTTATCGCGGGTATCCGTTTGCGCTGGTTTGCCCTGGCGCTGGCGGCAGCGCTGCCCATTGTCTACAAATTGGTTTTTGGCAATAAAGACGGACGCTGGTATCAGCGTATAGTAAACTTTCTTTCACCGGAAGAATCTCCGCCTGAATTAAAGACGCAGATTGATTTCAGCCTGGAAGCCATACGATCAGGCGGTTTTTGGGGAAAGGGTATCGGACAGGGCACCATAAAGATAAGATTGCCGGAAGTTCACGGTGATTTTGTGTTTGCGTCTTTTGTGGAGGAAACGGGATTTCTCGGCATGTTATTTTACCTTGTCCTTATCGGGGCTTTCGCCGCCATAAGCTATATGGTAGCCTGGCGGAATAAAGACCGCTTTATCCAGTTGCTGGCTTTTGGCCTGGTAACCCCGATAGTTATTCAGACTTTGCTGAATATTGCCGTGGTTGCCCGCATTATTCCCACAACGGGGGTCCCCCTGCCGTTTGTTTCATCCGGCGGGACTTCCTTGCTGACGACTTTGGTGAGCGCCGCACTGCTTGTCAATATGGCCCGTCAACATATAAACTCTGAGTTGGGGGGGGATTATGTTGGGTAATTTTATCTATTCCGCGGATGTAAGCGATGCCACTGTCAGGTACGCTGCTCCCCGGAAACTTGAAAAAACGGTCAGACGGTTTTTAACGCTTGCGGTGATTTTTGTTACCGGCGGGCTTATCTGGATTTTCTGTATCAGTCCCTGCATGGTGCCGGTAAAGGCGGAAATAAAGAGTTTCCCCGGATTTGGCAAGGCGGATGTATTGAATATCGCCGGCATAGGCGGCGGAGCCGCTTATATTTCAATTAACGCGGGGGAAGCGGAACGGCGGCTTGCCGACTATTATCTGGTAGAGTCGGCAAAAGTAATCAAGCGTTTTCCTGACCGTATTTCCATTTTCCTTGAGCCCCGGCGGGCGGCCGCCGTGGTTTTTGCCCGAATCAACGGCAGGATGAGGCCGGTGTACTTTGACCGTTACGGCGTGGCAATCGGAATGGGAACCGGGGCGAACGATATACCGTCATGGCTGCCGGTTGTTTCGGGGGTTCTTGATGATAACAGGCCGGTAAAGCCGGGAACGAAAATTTCCGCCGCTTATCTCCCCCTGTTTGAGCGCATCGGGGCAATCAGCGATGAAGACCCGAAAATCTGGCAGGCAATCTCTGAGATAGGAATAGCAAAAAAAGACAATGATCTGTATGACCTTATGCTGTATCCGCTCCATGATCCCATAAAACTCAGGATGAGGAGCGATATAAACAAGGACAGTATTTATTACGCGCTGTTGATGTTTGACGTATGCCGTCAGGCCGGGAATCCAATGCCCCGTGAGATCGACGTACAATCGGGTATCGGCGTGGTTAATGCCGTGGTTAATAACAGGGCTAACATCCGGGAGGTCAGCTATGGTAAATGAAGATTTGGTTGTCGGCCTCGACATAGGAACGACAAAGGTATGCGTGGTTATTGCCGAGCGTAACGAAAGAGGTATTCTCGAAATAACCGGCGTAGGACTCAGTCCTTCCACCGGGATGAGGAAGGGCGTAGTAGTCAATATTGAGGCTGTGATTAAATCAATTATCGAAGCGATTGAGGCCGCGGAAATGATGAGCGGGCGGGAGGTAAACGCCTGCTGGACGGGCATTGGCGGCAGCCATATTGAGGGGATCAATTCGCGGGGCGTAGTGGCGATTGCCGGACAAAAGCGGGAAAACCGTGAAATCAGCAAAGATGACATGACCCGCGTTATTGAAGCGGCAAGGGCCGTGGTAATTCCCCTGGACCGCCAGATCATTCAGACAATTCCCCAGTCCTACACCGTCGATGATCATCCGGGCATAAAAGACCCCCTGGGCATGATCGGCGTGCGCCTGGAAAGTGAAGTGCATATTATCACCAGTTCCGCCACCAGCGCGGAGAACCTGCTGCGCTGCGTCAACCGCGCGGGCTTTAAGGCGAATAATTCCCTGCTGCTGCTGCAGGTTCTCGCCGCCGGACGCGCCGTGCTGACCCCGGAAGAACGGGACCTCGGCGTCGCCCTGCTCGACCTGGGCGGCGGCACTACCGACGTGCTGGTATACTATGACGGCGCCCCTTATTCAACCTTTACCATACCGGTCGGCGGCGTTGAGGTTACCCGTGATATTTCCACCATAAAAAGCATTTCCATCGAGGTTGCGGAAAAAATAAAACAGGAATCGGCCTGCTGTTGGGAACCACTGCTGGAATATGACGAGGATATTCTCGTTCCTGGCATGGGGGGACGCCCGCCCATGGCGATCCCCCGCTCGCATATTTACGCCATTGTCAGGCCGCGCATGGAAGAAATTTTTGATCTGGTCAAACAAAAGCTGGATTGCCTGGGTCTGCCCCGGCCATTAAGCGGAGGCATCGTCATTACCGGCGGCGGCGCGGCGTTGATCGGCGCGGTCGAACTGGCGGGCGAAATCTTCAAGATGCCGGTACGCCAGGGTATGCCGATTCGTTTCGCGAATCTGGGAGGTTTGATAGATGAATACCGTTCCCCGGTCTACGCTACCGCCATAGGTTTGGCGCTGGAAGGCGACAGGCGGGAAACCGACGAAGCCGGTGAACGGGAATCTTCCCTGCGGCCGCTTATGTCGGCAAAGAAGAATGGGTCGGGACTTTGGGGACGGTTTAAGAACTGGATACAGGATGGCCTTTTTTAAGGACATTAACTAAATAAATTTACTATGGAGGGAGGGAAAAGATGAACATTATTTCAATCAATGAGTTCGGACCGCGGGAGGATGGTATGACTCATGAATCGCCGGATTCGGCAATCATCAAAGTTGTGGGCTGCGGCGGCGGTGGATCAAACGCGGTGAATCATATGATTGCAAAAGGGCTTTCCGGAGTGCAATTTATTGCGGTAAACACGGATAAGCAGCACTTAATGGAACAGAGCCAGGCGGAAATCAAACTGCAAATCGGCAGCAAACTTACCGGCGGTCTGGGAGCCGGCGGCATACCCGAGAGGGGTGAAGACGCCGCCAATGAGGATCATGAGTTGATCGGCAAGAATTTGCACGGGGCGCACATGGTGTTTGTTACTACCGGCATGGGCGGCGGCACCGGCACGGGTTCCGCTCCGGTTGTCGCTAAAATCGCGAAAGATCAGGGCGCCCTTACGGTCGGCGTTGTTACCAAACCTTTCGGGTTTGAAGCGCCCAAAAAGATGAAAATTGCCGAAGCGGGAATTAAAAAATTACGCGAGGCGGTTGACAGTTTGATCGTGATTCCCAATGAGAATCTTTTTAAGATGGTGGATCGTAAAACGTCATATCAGCAGGCGTTTGCCTACGCGAATGATGTTTTACTTCAGGCGGTTCAGGGTATTTCCGATCTGATTACCAAAACGGGTTTGGTTAATACCGATTTTGCCGACGTTGAATCAACCATGAAAGGGCAGGGCGACGCTTTAATGGGGATTGGGATAGGCAGCGGGGATGACCGCGCGAAAGACGCGGCGGAAAAAGCCATCGCGAA
>Ga0268262_10005268_pt1 | contig 12899 bp, 11 predicted proteins | sample TergutNc150P3_FD_190354 | JGI IMG/M metagenome (GOLD analysis project Ga0268262, IMG submission 190354) | Nasutitermes corniger P3 segment gut microbial community from laboratory colony in Florida, USA - Nc150 P3 (SPAdes) (version 2) | ecosystem: Host-associated > Arthropoda: Insects >... | reverse complement strand
ACAAGCCGCTGTGAACGCAAGTGTACGCACAATCGCTAGCGCAAGAGGAAGCACTGCCGCCGCCGCTGCGGAACACGAACCGCGAAGACGGCACAACAGCAGCACCATTTATAGAATGTATTTTACAATAACAGTTCGTCTTAGCCCCAGCGTCGCCGTGTGTGGTTTCTGCGGATGGCGCAGCATAGCAATTACTGCCGCCGGTGCCGCAAGTTTGAATCTGCGGGTTGTTAAAATCGCCTTGACCGGCCGTCGAGCTACAATATCCGCCCACATTAAAGTAGGAAACCTCCGCGTCGTTCACACTGCCGCCGCTACAACCGTAGACGCCATTCTCAGCCGCAAACCTCGCATAGGTGTACATTGAGCAGGACGTCGGGCGCGTAGCGCTGGTTATAAGGTTTGAACCGCCGTTCGGTATTGTCGGAATCTGCGCAGTCGGAACTTTGCCGCCCGCATCCAGCGTAGCCACGCCGTTCGCCGCGCCCTTTTCAGAGCTCGGAACGTACGAGCCGACCGCGGCCGCTATCGCCGCCGCCACGTCCGCCGCGCTTGGCTTCGTCGCAAGGCCGGAACGGACGAATCCCTCCGTCGCGAATACTTTTGTCGGTGTCGGTTCGGCGGCATCCACATTCAAGGCTATGCTGGCGACTATAATTGCGAATATTGCTTTGAGCATTCTCCTTCCCTTTTATTATGCATACAGCCGCCGGGAAAGGCGGCCAGGGAGTTAAACAAATCATCAATGGAAAATGACCCCGCAAGCTTTTGGGTTGCCCCTATTGTATGGCCAGCGGCTCCCCGACCAAGCGGGGCATTTAGTGCATAAAAAAAGGGCCTCCGCCCATACTGTTTTTTATGCGGATTTACAATGCTCCGACTATAAGTTCGAATACATTGTTCCATTAGTAGACTTGTTTAAGGTCCTGAACGCACTATCCTTGTGGGTTCGCGGGTATTATAAAACGAAACCCGGAACAAAGCAATATAAATTTTCAAAAAAATTTATCCGCCGGGCCCTTGAAATGCGTTTTTTTGAGACTATATATATGGGAGTCTTTAAAGAAGGAGTAAAAGATGAGCAAAGTTTTAGGCATAGATCTCGGAACGACCAATTCCGCCATGGCTTTCATGGACGGGTCCGAACCGAAAATCATAGAAAATTCCGAGGGCCAGCGCACGACGCCGTCCGTCATAGCGTTCAGCCCGACCGGCGAGCAATACGTCGGAATTACCGCTAAGAACCAGGCGATTACGAATCCGAACACCGTCTACGAAATCAAGCGTCTGATGGGCGTGCGCTTCGATTCCCCGGAAGCCAAGGAAATCCAAAAGCACGTGCCGTATAAGATCGTCGCGGGCGACAACGGCGACGCCTGGGTCGACATCGACGGCAAGAAATACGCGCCGTCGCAGTTGAGCGCCCTTATCCTGGCCAAAATGAAAAAGGACGCCGAGGCGTACCTCGGCACGCCCGTCGCGGACGCGGTTATAACCGTCCCCGCATATTTCAACGATTCCCAGCGCCAGGCGACCAAGGACGCGGGCAAAATCGCCGGGCTGAATGTTCTGCGCATAGTGAACGAGCCGACCGCCGCCGCGCTGGCCTACGGCCTGGACAAGCACAAGAACGGCGTGGTTGCGGTATACGACCTGGGCGGCGGAACGTTCGACATTTCCATTTTGGAAATCGTGGACGGCGTGTTCGAGGTCAAGTCCACAAACGGCAATACGATGCTGGGCGGCTCGGACTTCGACGCGCGGATTTTGAAATATTTGACCGACGAATTCAAGGCCGGCAGCGGGATAGATTTGTCCAAGGACAAGCTGGCCCTGCAGCGCCTGAAAGAGGCGTCGGAAAAGGCCAAAATAGAATTGTCATCGAAAACCACGTCCGAAATAAACTTGCCGTTCATTACGGCGGACGCCAGCGGGCCGAAGCATTTTAATCTTACGCTGTCGCGCGCGAAATTGGAATCGTTGGTCGCGGATCTTATCGAAAAAACGATAGAGCCGTGCAAAAAGGCGCTTGCGGACGCGGGCCTGGACAAGTCCAAAATAGACGAGGTTATTTTGGTCGGCGGCCAAACCCGCATGCCGAAAGTCCAGGAAACCGTCAAGGAATTTTTCGGGCGCGAACCCCATAAGGGCGTCAACCCGGACGAAGTCGTCGGGCTTGGTGCCGCGGTCCAGGGCGGCGTGCTGAAAGGCGACGTCAAGGACGTGCTGCTGCTGGACGTGACGCCTCTGTCGCTGGGCATCGAAACGCTGGGCGGAGTGTTTACGCGGCTTATTGACCGCAACACTACGATTCCGACGAACAAATCGCAGGTCTTCTCGACCGCCGAGGACAACCAGTCGGCCGTTACGATCCGCGTGTTCCAGGGCGAACGCGAAATGGCCGCCGATAACAAGTTGCTCGGCCAATTTAATTTGGAAGGAATCGCGCCCGCGCCGCGCGGCATGCCGCAGATAGAGGTCTCGTTCGACATAGACGCCAACGGCATCGTAAAGGTCTCGGCCAAGGACAAGGCGACCGGCAAGGAACAGCAGATTTCGATCAAGTCGGACGGCGGTCTGTCGGACGCGGATATAAAGCGCATGATGGACGAGGCGGCGGCCAACGCCGATTCGGACAAGAAAAAGCGCGAGCTGGCGGACGCCAAGAATACGGCGGACTCCGCCGTCTTCGCGATAGACAAATCGCTGAAGGAACACGCCGCCAAGCTGGACGACGCTACGAAGAAGACGATTGACGAGGCGAAAAAGGCGCTGGAGGACGAATTGAAAAATCCGAACGCCACGGCCGAATCGCTGAAGGAAAAAACGGACAAGCTGAACGACGCGGCGATGAAGCTGGGCGAGATAGTGTATAAGGCCGCGCAGGAAGCCGCCGCCAAAGGGCAGGGCGATTCGCCCGACAAGCCGGACGGCGACGCCGACGCGAAAAAGAAAAAATAAAGCCTTTGCGACAAGCGTTCTGATAAAAATGATTAGTTGCTAGTGATTAGTAGGATGGTGAATATTAACACTAATCACTAATAATATTTTCTTGCTTTTGCTCCGCGCATTATTTATAATGCATAAAGGAAAAAGAGGATGCTAAAAGCAATATTTGCGACAATAATCATAGGCATAGCGTCCAACGCAGGCGCGGCCCAGTTGACGATAACGGAAAAGCTGGCGGACATCGTAAACAGTAAGGAAACGATCCGCCAGGCGATAGAATCGCAGGGCGTAGAGGTCGGTTCCGGCGTCCCGCTGTCGCAATACTCTAACAAAATCAGCCAAATAACATGCGATATAGGCGGGTTTGTAGGCACAATGTGTTCGACGCTCGGCTCGGTGAATCCTGCGGGCGGGGTCTTCTCGTCGGTTCCTCCGTTTGATAACATAACAACCTGCCGGTTACGGCTCCGGCAAAAAGCATAACCGGTTGCGCGTCCGTTCAGACAAACACAGTCGCGTATAACGGAACATCTTGGCCGGACAGCACTTATACGATTACGGCGAACGCGGGATATATTATCGCAAACGACAACTCGGCTTCGGCGACATGCGCGTCGTGCGCGGGCGCGTGCAGTACGTCGCAAAGCTGTACTCCGGACGGTTGCGCGGTTGCGAATGGAACATGCGTCTTTACCGCGAATTCCGGGACGCAGACGCGAAGCGCCGATTGTACGAACGCGGCGGGCAATACCGATACGTCCGCAACCTGTGCGGCATGGGGCGCCTGTAGCGCCGGGACTACGAAGACTGTGAGTTGCGACAACGGGTTTATGGCGCAGGATCAAGGTACTTCCATCGCGTCGTGCGTTCCAAGCGGCCCGTCATATAGCAGCGATTTTTGTAGCGGTACTCTTACTTCCTCTACGCCCCTGTCTATAAATGGCATCTTTTCCAGCAGTATATGCTCTCCGCTTAGTACCACTGCCAAGTTCCCTTACAACTATTGCGGCGGTAGGACTCAAGACGCGGCAAACTACATTTGGGAGGGAACGTCATGTCCGTTGGTATCAAGCACCACTTCGATATACGGCAACGCTAGATGTTCGGCGCAGGATGATCGCAATCATGGTATGACGCAGAGTTCGTATGACGCTTACAATAGTGCTACGGGTTATTGTCTTCGGGCAACCAACAGCGAACCGTCGAACGACCCCGGCGCAGGTCAATATTGCTGGTGTCAAATGTGTACCGACAGTTCCAGGACGTCGTGCGGCGGCTGGGTGTTCCGGAGCGCCGAGAACTCGGCGTCGACTTGCGCCAACAGTTGTGCGGGCAACTGTTCCAACCTCATCGCCAGCAGCACGCCCTACCGGGCCCTTCGGGCCGCGCTCTGCGCCGCGCCGTGGTAAGCCCCGCCGCTTGACAAAAGATTATTATTCTGTATAATATTTCCCATGGCTAGCAATATTATAGACGATCTTAGAAAATTCGCGCGGGCGCAACTTGCGACGTCAAAGAATACGAAAGGCATAAAGCTGAACTATTACGCCTGCACCCAGGACGGCCTGGTTTATCAACTGACGCGGGATAATAATTTTCTGTATAAGAGCTATGAGGATTGGCTTGCGGACATGTGGCTTAGATGGAAGCGCGCCAAAAAGATCAAGATGCATAATATGATGAATTACGAGCGCGCGCAACAGGCCGAAATAAGATACGCGATGAAGCTTTCGCAGAGGATAGCCCAGGATATGGAAGATGGGCGCGATTTCGTTGAATGGTGCAAAAGTTGCCTGACCCGCGTGGAGCAGGAAAAGCAATACCTGCAACAGCTGACGCAAGAACTGGAAAATTCCAAAGTCGCCTAGCCGCGGATTTCCCGCGCCGCGTCAATTCTTGCCGCCTTTTTCATTCTTTTTTTTAGATTCTTGGGACTGGTGGAAGAAATCCGACAGCTTTTTCTTCGCGCCCTGGGTTTGTTGGAAAAGTTCCGACAGTTTTTTGCAAACGAGAGAAGTAAAAACGGTCTTCTTGTCGCAATTCGCGCCGCCCGCCTGCGCCTGCGGAGATTCGACATTTTGGCAGAAACTGTCGTCGACGGCGGCGGCCAGGGCGTATTTATAGGCCCATGACGCGTTGTTGCCGGACATCATGCGGTACAGCTTGCCTTTGTTGCTGAATATGGTGTTCGCCCCGGCCGGACAATATTCGGTTCCCACCCAGTTCAGGGCGGCGCAATCGAGGCAGTATTGCGATTTCATCTGCGGTTGCTGGGATGGTTGCGGCGCCGGTTGCGGCGCCGGTTGCGTTTTTTGAGATTGTTGTTGCGACGGCGCGGGCGAAGACGCCTTTGCCTCTAGATATTTGTCGTAGAACAACTCTGTCTTCGTGGCCTTTTCGCCAATCCCAACCTTCTCGTTCAATATATTTTTACCGACGGTGGTGTGTCCGCCCGATATAACGCCGACCACGCTGTAGCGACCTCCGTCCTTGTCGAGAATCAGCGCGCTTCCCGAATTGCCCCCGACGGCATCGCAATTATGGTAAATCAAATTCGGATGACCATAAGCGGCTTTGGTTTTACAATACGGCGTTAATTTCAATCTGCCGCTGTCACCCCACAGCGGCTGTTTGGGCGGCTGAAACGCGGCCGTGATGGCCTTATAAACGTCAGTTTCTTTGTCCGCTATGTGAACTGTCGTCGCAAATATAAATTTTTGACCCTGGGCTTTCAGGGTGGAAACGATAATCTGTTTAATTTCGTCTATCTCGTCGTCGTCGACTCTGCGCATCCCGCCGAATCCGGCGTTCCAAACGGTTTCGAATAGCGGGCTTTTGGGCTCCACGTCGAGGGGTTGTACGCCCTCGGGCAGGAAACCTTTCGGGTTGGTGATTCTGAACAGGGCCCAGTCCTTTTGTTGCACCAAGAGAACGTTATTGAAGGAATCGTCCCAAAAGCCCATTGCCTCCAATCCTACCGGGAACTCCCTTCCGTCCGCAGTCTTTACGGTATGCTGTTGGCCTTTTTTCACGCAATGGGCGGCTGTCAATATCAAATCCCGCGCGACATACTGTCCGGTGCAGGTGCCGATTTGGGACGATAGCCTCACTATCAGATTATACGGATAGTCGGTCCAGCGCAGAACTTTTCCGTCCAGCTCCCACGTGCCGTCCACGGGCAGTCTGGCGTCCGAACCGGTTGAACTTCCGACGCCCGCGGCCTCGGCAAAAATAAGCATGGAAAATACTCCGGCAAGGAGCGCCTTTTTCATAAGGGAATTTTATCATATTGCGGGAAAATCCCCAACCGTTTTGACATTGATAATAGTCTTGACTTCATCGGCGTTTGTAAATACAATAATCGTACGGAGAGGGGCGACTAAAAGGAACAAACCATGCTGAACGAACGATACAAAAACCCGATGTCCGCGCTTTTCACCAATCAACGATATTACGATTCCTGGAAAAAGGTGGAAACGGCCGTAATTCACGTAAGGGCCCATGACGAGGTCAACCCCTCGGCCGAGCATCAAGAGCTTTTGCAGATTTTGGATAAGATCGAGCACGTGGACGCCGCTCGCGTGGATGAAATCGAAAATAAGACCAAGCACGATATGAACGCGCACGTCCGCGCGGTGGCGGAACAAACCGGCGTCATCGCCCGCGAAATGGGGCTGGACCCGACTCTGGGGCGCCTATACCATCAGGACCTTACGTCGTACGATATAGAGGATCCTGCGCAATCCAGGCTTTTGCGCGAGGCGGGGCAGATGCTGTACGACAAACTGACCAAGCTGGTCGACGCCGCGCATAAAAAGGCGACGATGTTCAAATACGCGCCGGCCAACGGATTCACCCACAACCAAATAGCCGAGCCCGTCACCATCGGAAAAAGATTTCTCGACTTTGAAATCTCTCTGCGCGTCCAGCTGGACAGATTCAAGGACGAAATCGAAAAAATAAACCTGTGCAAGATCAAAGGGGCGGTCGGCATCTACGGTGGAAACCTCAGCCCGAAATTCGAAGCCGATGTTGCGCGCGAGCTGGGGATGCGCGTCGCCCCGATCGCGACGCAGATATTGCCGATTGAAAACCTGTTGCAATTCTTCAATCCCCTGCTCGTCATCGCCTGCTCTGTGAAGAATTTCACGCAGAACCTGCGCCTAGAGGCGGGCAGCCTGGCCGGAGAGGTGAAAGAGGGCTTTTCCAAAGGCCAAACCGGAAGTAGCACCATGACCGCCAAGGAAAACACGATAAATCTCGAACAGCTCGCGGGCGCGGCGCGGAAAATGCAAGCCTTGTATGCCGAGCTGATCGGCGCGACCGAAACCTGGCAAGAGCGCGACATCTCGAATTCGTTTCAGGTTCAGCGCCATATCATTCCGGAAATGTTCGAAACGATGTGGCATATCGCGGCTAGGCTGGCGTCCTCATTGGAAGATCTGAGAATCTTCCCGATCCAGGCGTTGCGCAACATCTGCAATCACGGCGATTACATGTTCGCGGGCGCGGCCAAAGGGATTTTGGCGAAAAACCTTTCCCTAAACAACGACAAAGTCTACGAGCTGGTTCAAGGGCCGTCCATAGCGGCGAAGAGCTCGGCGGAATTCAGGGGGCGGCCGGTTTCGCTTTATGACGCGCTCGCGCAAAAGGTGCGGGAACACGTCGCGGTCGCGGACCGCGGCGATGCGATTTTGGCGGAATTGAAAACCGCCATGTCGCTGCCCTACAACCTTAGGAACATCGACGGATACTGGCTGAACGCGGTGCGGGATCATCCGAACTATCCGCGCGTCCTCCAAAACAGCATCCATGCGGACATAGTGGACTATATCATAGAAAGCGGCCAGCTGGAAAAATTCGACAAAAGTGATTCCGAAGAGTGGATAAGGACGTACCAAGAAATCGTCCTTGAAAATTATGGGCACAGTGTGTCCGAGGACCTTCCGTCCGAGGCGTTTAACAAGCTTGTCGCGGCGGCGGCCCGCTTCCGCGCGGCGCTGGAAAATACAAATACCAAATAGTAAAAATAGCGAAGAAACAGTCTATTATACAGCCCTGTCCGATATAAATCGGACAGGGTATAATTTTTTGTCTTGCTTTTGCTCCGCGCATTATTTATTATGCATAAAGGAAGAATGGAATGCTCAAAGCAATATTCGCAACAATAATCATAGGCATGGCGTCCGGCGCGGGCGCGGTCCAGTTGACGATTGCGGAGAAGCTGGAGGACATCGTAAACAGCAAGGAACGGATACGCCAGGCGATAGAGTCGCGGGGCATACAGGTTCAGAATGATACCCCGCTATCGCAGTATTGGGCCAAGATTGAACAAATTACATGCGATACGATCAACCGTGTGCCGGTTGGTCAAATCAGCGTATCGTGCGGCGCTTATAACATAGACGCGGGCACGACCACTACCTGCGTGGAAACAGTCGGTCCGAACAACGCTACGAACAAGGCGGTATCGTGGAGTAGCAGCAATACGAGCGTCGCCACCGTCAATTCCGGCACCGGCGTTGTAAGCGGGGTTGCGGCGGGAACTGTGGCTATAACGGCGACGGCGGTCGACGGTAGCGGAGTGTTTGGAACCTCGTCCAATATAACTGTGTCGCCCGCGCGATTCAGCGGCAACAGCGCCGACTTTTGTACCGGTACTTTTAGCTCCTCTACGGCCCTGTCTATATACGGCATCTTCTCCAGTATATGTTCGCCGCCTAGCGCCACCAACAACTTCCCTTATAAAAATTGCGGCGGTTATACTCCCACCTCTACCGGCACGGGTACCTATGATTGGACGGGTACGTCGTGTCCGTTGGTATCGGGCGCGGCTACGATATACGGCAACGCTAGATGTTCGACGCAGTCTGACCGCAATCATAGTTATACCGCCAGTTTTTACGATGCTTACAACAGCAGTAATCCAGGCTATTGCTTTCGGGCGACCAACGAGCCGTCGAATAACCCCGGCGTCGGCATAAATTGCTGGTGTCAAATGTGTACCGATAGTTCTAAGACGTCATGTGGCGGCTGGGTCTTTTTGTACAACGCCAACACGACGGCCATTTGCGCGTCGAATTGCGCGAAAGAGTGCGGCAACGACGTCAACTACACGTATGCCATCTACCAGCCTTTCCGGGCCGCGCTCTGCGCCGCGCCGATGCCATAGGCCTTGCGCAATGAACGGTAAAATCGAATCGGATGAATTATAGTACGTCGTTTTCGTAATATCTGTACAGTTCTTTCATTACGAAATTGAAAACCTTGCCGGAAAAGCCGAAATTCTTGATTTCCTCGAACTTGAGCGAATAGGGCAGCGCGGCGAACAGCACGAACTGGGCGATGTATCTGAACAGCTGTATTTCCTCTTGCACCGACAGCGGGCGCGGTCCGTAGGGTATGTGGAAAACCTCGTTTTTCACGGTATCGTCCATCTTTTCCAAAATGGCGTCGACGATTTTCGAATCGTAGGGCAGGGCCGCGACCTCGGGAAAGCCCTTGAAAAACGACCTGGTGTGCAGCTCGCGCTCGTACATGATGTTCCACCCAACGCGGTGCATCAGGTTCGCGACCGCCTGGCAGATGATTTTGTTGTATTCGACGATGCCGTTGTGATGTAGTTGCGCCAAGGCGTTCTTCGCCGACGCCTTCCGTCCGTCGCCCGCGCGCAGATCCTCATAGTCCCCGTGGCTGGTCCGCTCGGCGTCGAAGAACGTGCGCACGTTCATGATGATTTCAAGCGGTATGTCGTTTCCGTCGTGCTCGAACAAGGCGATGATCTTCGCGTCGCGATATCCGCTTTCGCTGTCCAAGTTGTAGAATTTGTTTTTGATATGCGCTATGCGTATCTGCGGAAGTTGCTTGACGTAATCGATGAACGCGTTGATTTGCGGCACCGCGTCGAACAAAAGTTTCATGCGGTACGCGTCGTTCAGCCGCGCGTAAGGCGGCGTTATCACGTCCAATTCCCGCACCAGGTCGACGGATATCTCCGGGAACAGATTGCCGATTATTTTTAGTACGGCGCCGGCCGCGGACGATACGAATTCGGCGCGGAAAACCGCCGTAATCTTGTCTTGAATCGCCTTGACGGACGCGGCCCTTTGATGCCGCGAAAGTACGCGCGCTATCGCCGCCAAAACCTCGTCGAGATAGTCGTCGTAGTATTTTCCGGTTATCTTGTCCAACGCTCGGCCGATGGATTTTTGCGACGCGACTATGGCGGACACGATGGACGAAACGAACAACTTGACGCTCGTGCCGTCGTAGGTGAAAAATTGATTTCGCAAAGGGTCGTTGTCGAATCGGTGATAGACCAGCCAGGTCCCGTCGGGATTTACGTCCGCGATGGTCAGCTCTTTGTCTTCGGTTGTGTCGGCGGCGGAGTCGTACGAATACACCGGCGACTTAGGCGCGCTGAGCGCGTGGCCGAGAAAATGAAAGTTAAAGCGGAAACACCCGGCGCTGTCGGAATAGAGCGCGATCAGATAATCGCGCGCCGCCGCGTCGATGCGCCCGTTGTCGAACGCCTCGGCGATTTTCTTTAAATTCTTCGCGTCCAAATCTTTCGTTAAGATGCCGTTTTTGCCCTGCACGATGCCAGCCTGCGCGACTAATATTAGTATATGAATCCGCAAACATCAAATAAATTTTTGCGGTCGGATTGCGATAAGAATCATTTCTCAAGCGGTTCGACGGCGTATTCGCCGGGGCGAATCGTCAAGGCCGCGTTTCTGTCCTGCTTGGCCGCGGCGCCTGCGGCATATCCGCCACCCCGCTTTGAAAACTCCATTTTGAACAGCGCATAGCCCTTGCCGCCGCCGGTCGTCGGCCCCTGCAAGCCGAACGAATAGTATCCGCCCAGTATGCCGTAGTCCAAATCTATGTAGTCCAAGTTTATCAGTAAAGATACGTTTGTCGGCCCGTCCGCCGTCATCGCGCACGAGAATTCGCGCGAAACAAGCATGGCGTTCGCGTCCCCCGGGATTTCGATTTCCGCGACCGTAGGCTCGCACCTTACGCCGATTCCGTTGACCATGAATTCGTAGGTCATGCCGATCGAGGCCCGCGACAGTCCGGTCGTGACGCCGACGTTGTTAATGGTCGCGCGCGGAATTTTTATCAGGGCGCTTGCGATGCCAGCGCGCGCCGCGAACGAAATCCCGCCCTGCAGGCACGCCCGCGCGAACGGATCCGCCTCGCAGATATTCAGGCGGCTACGCGAATTTAGAATGAACATGTTGGACAGCGAATTGAACAAAAACGTCTGGGTGATGCGGTCGTTCAGCCTGGTGCACCCGTGATCGCGGCACACTACGACGGGCTTTTGCGCGAATTGTATTCCGGGGACGGCGGCGGCCTCGGCCCGGCGCGCCATCTCGATGTTCAGGTCGAAGTTCATCTGCTCTTGTCCGCGCCGCATGAATTCGGCCTCGGGCACGAAATTGACGTCGTCCACCCTGGCCGAATAAGAACTGACGGGCGTTTCCACCACGACCGTCTTGTCGGCCGGAACTTCGTCTTCCTCGTCGGGAAATCCGAACGGGGATTCGTCGAAACCGTCGTCGTCCTCATCGGGCGCGGCAAGGGCGGGGCCGCCGAAGCCGCCCGTCGTTGCCAGCCAGCAACCCGCGGCGAACGCCAAAAAAAGTTTTTTCAACATAACCTTTCCTTCCTTAGGCAATCATAAAACAATTACGCGCATGCAGGCAAGGGAAAAATTTTCTCTTTATCCCGCTGTCGCCAATCACAATTTTGTTGAATCTTTTCCGATAAAGGCGTATACTTGGCCTGGAGAAAATCCAAAAAGGATATAAGATATGAGCATGATTTCTTGTTATGAATGCGGAAAAAAGATCAGCGACACGGCGCGGGCGTGCCCGAATTGCGGCGCGCCGGGTAAAAGCCGCCGGAGTGGCAGCGAAAAAGAGGGCTGGATTGCGTTGTTGTTGGCCTTTCTTTTGGGCGCGTTCGGCGCGCACAGGTTTTACGTCGGCAAAACCGGCACGGCGATAACGATGCTGATTCTTACGCTGACGCTTTTTGGGGCGATTATAAGCGGAATTTGGTCGCTGATAGACATGATGATCATAATCTGCGGTTGCTTCACAGACGCCAAAGGTAAAAAGCTAAAGTTCTAACGCCTCCCGGCATGGTAAATTTCCACTCGCCGCCCGAAAGATGGCGGACAATCAAACGCTTAAACCCCTCGCCCACATCGCAATATATGGTATCCAATAATATTCTTGACATCGTCATACTATTATACTAGTATGATGTAAGTTTAATAACAAGGCCCGATTCGCGGAGGGCGGACGGGCGGGGTGGTGCGGCGACAGACAATGGCAAGCCTTTATACGGCCTTTTCAGAAATTAAAACGGAAAGGGAGTTTGACGACTTCCTTCGGGACCTTTGCACGCCTGCGGAAATCGCGGCGCTTTCCGAACGCTGGAACATAGCGCGGGAATTGTCGCAAAAGCAGTTGTCCCAGCAGGCCGTCGCGAAAAAGCTGAACGTCAGCGTCGCGACCGTCTCCCGCGTGGCGCGATTTTTGAATGACGAGCCGTTCGGCGGCTACCGCCTGATTCTTTCCCGCATTTATCACGCCTAAGGCGTGTGTTCTTCATATTTTTCAAACAAAATCGACTATCGCGCGGCGGCGCGGTCCGCCTGCGCAAGACATAAGGAATAACAAAATGAAACTAGTGAAACCGAGTTGGAAATACAGGGCCGAAGTATCTGATTTTATATACGAAATGAAAAACGACGTCTGCCCGTTCAATGCGGAATTTCCCGCATATATGGGCGGCGGCTTCAGGGCGCTGATGGATAAAATATCTTCGGGGACGGAGAGGGAAACCTATTGGATATCCACGGCGGGCGGTATTCTTGGGGCGGTCCTTTTAAGGCGGATCTCCGATACGGACAAGGCGGTCGAGGCGGGCGG
>Ga0268262_10005267_pt1 | contig 12899 bp, 13 predicted proteins | sample TergutNc150P3_FD_190354 | JGI IMG/M metagenome (GOLD analysis project Ga0268262, IMG submission 190354) | Nasutitermes corniger P3 segment gut microbial community from laboratory colony in Florida, USA - Nc150 P3 (SPAdes) (version 2) | ecosystem: Host-associated > Arthropoda: Insects >... | reverse complement strand
CGGTCACGGTTATGGGAAGCGGTATGGCATTTAGAATGGAGTTATACCAATGAGCCATGAACTGGGAATTCTCGTTTTCTTTGTGCAACTCGTCTAGCATTGTTTTAAGCCCGCGCAAATCGCGCAGATATGCTACCACAGAGAGATCGTCTTTATATTTAACGCGCGTAAGGATAACTTCGCAAGGGATAGGTTCGCCATCTAATGTTTGGTGCATCCATTCAAACTGGTTAAAGCCTTTCTCAAAAGTTTCTTTTATAAGTGCAATTGCCCTCTCTTTCGATGGTTTTCCATTTGGCTGATATTCTGGCGAGAGGTCGTGAAATTTGTCAATGCACTCTTGCCTGCTGGTCAACTTAAATAATTTAATAGCCCTCTGGTTGCATTCTATAATATTGTACTTTTTATCGAGCATAGTGTAGCCGAGTGGTATATTGTCAAAAACCATTTGCAGATGTTTATCTGCTTCACGCATTTTAGTGATTTGCAAATTGCGGCTAATCGCATTGCTCATCATAAACCCAGCAGAGGTGAGTATTTCCATCTCTTCTCTTGAAAACTTACGTTCTGTGTGGCAATTATCAATATTGAAAAATCCCCAAAAGTCATCATCTAAAAACAATGGAATCAAGACTATGGATTTCACATCATGGGCACTCAAAAATTCTTGCTCGTTTTGCGACAAATCTTTTACAGAAGTGTTTATATTTTCTCTGCGTAAAAATATTTTTTTCCATTCCTGCCGTTTGCCGTAAGAAAAACTGAATCCAATTGGAATTTGCACGCATTTTTTTCCATATTCACTGAGCCATTTATGCCTACACACAAAATGCAATTCGCCGTCAATCATTTCATTGCGGTAAATTTGAACACGGTCAACATCAAGGCATTGCCCCATAAGCTCAAGGCTTTTTAACAGTGAATTTTCAAAATTGCTTTCGTCATGATTCTGCAACAAAGTAAAAGCCATCTGATTCACCGTATTCAGCAAAAGACCCCTATTTTTAATTTCATTCATCATTCGTTTTGTATCGCGCAAATCTCGCATATATGATACCAAAACAAATTCTTTGTCAAACTCAATGCGTACAAGCGTGACTTCGTAAGGAACAAGCTCACCGTTTAATTTTTGGTGCATCCATTCAAAACTATGGGAACCCTTTTCATAAGCTTTGGCTGTGACTTCAGCCAATTCATCGCGTGATAATCTGCCATTTGGTTGATATTTGGGAGAGAAATCCAAAAACCTTTTAACGCACTCTTCCTTGCTGGAGAGTTCAAACATTTTAACAACTCTCAAATTGCATTCAATGATGTTTTTATTTTTATCAAATATAATGTTGCCAAATGGCGCATTTTCAAATATCGTCCCCATTTGCTTTTCCATTTTGTTGTTCACCGCTGTTATGCGCGACAGGAGCAGGCTTAAAGCGATTGCCATCGTAAAACCTAAAATCGAAAGGAATTCCGCCATGCCATTCAAATTTTGGTAATACTCTTTAGAAGGTATTATAACAGCGAGGCTCCAGCCATTTTCCAATTGCCGCATAAAAGCAATGGCTTGATTGCCCTTGTAATCCATCACTTTGCGCTCAGAAATGCTTATGCCCTGCCTTAAATCACTTTCGATAGAGAGACCATCATTTAGCTGGCGCAGTGATTTACCCAAATACGAGGGGCTTGGATGACCGATGATTTCAAACTGCTTATTGAACAATATGCCATAAGTGTTTTCAGTTATATGCACATTGCTTGCATTCTCTTTAATTTTGTTTAGCTTTATGTCCATGCAAATTATGCCGAGCGACTTGCCTTTATCGTTCATAATTTTGCGCGAATAAGTGATAATTGGCACGTCCAAAACAACATCCATATATGGTTCCGTAACAGCGATGCCACCATTAGCTTCAATAGCCGCTTTATACCAAGGGCGGTTTTGAGGCGAATAGCTTTCTGGGGGAACCCTATCAACGCCAGCATAAAATTTTCCTTCAAATACATCAAAAATTCCATAAATATCTGTGACCTGAGATAATACATTTTTATGGTGAGACATATATTCAAAAACACTTTTCAAATGCCCAGACACCTTCTCATAATTTTCGCCTTTCTCAATCATTTCGCGAGCAGTTTCTGAAATCATGCCCATCATGGTTTTTAGTTCGGTCAAATCGGTTTCTATTTTTATGCTTGTATTGTCTAAAACATTTTCGGCATCTTGCTTGAGATGCTTTTGCTCCGCGTTGCTTATCAAAAGGTAACTTGTTCCAACAACCAGCATAAAAGCAAGGAAAACAAGAATCACTTGCCAATATGATAATATGCGTTTATACTTCGTCACCATTTTACACTTACATTCATAAAACGTTCATGGACATCACAAAATACTTCTACTATTTTAGGGTCAAATTGTTTTCCAGACTCAGACTTGATTATTTCAACCGCTTTATAATGGTCAAAAGCCTTTTTATACACCCTCTCGGATATCAGGGCATCGTAAACGTCCACCACAGCCAAGATTCTCCCTTGAAGAGGAATTTCAAGACCTTTAAGCCCGCGTGGGTAGCCTGTGCCGTCCCAGCGCTCGTGATGGTAGCTTGCGAAAATTTTTGCCTTGTTCCAAAAAGATTCTTCTTTAGTTTTGCTTATTATTTTATCTATAATCTGCTCGCCTGCGTTTACGTGTTTTTTCATAATTTCATATTCTTCTTCGTTTAACTTATCTGGTTTATTCAATATGGAATCTGGAACGGCTATTTTGCCTATATCGTGCAAACGTGCCGAAGAAGCAACCAAATCTGAATTCCAGCTTTTTATTTCATCTGCATACACGTTGCGTTCCAGCATGGCATCTATTAGAGTTTTAGTTTGAATCGTGGTTCGCTCAATGTGACCACCAGTCAAGTGGTCGCGGCTTTCAACAACATCTGCCAGAATAGATATGATATTATCGTATAAAGACTCCATCTGCTTTGTTTTTTGTTCCAAATGCTCTGTTCTTTCACGGACAACGCCGTCCATATCCATGTGCATTTTAACGCGGTTCAGCAAAACAAGGGCAGAAAATGGCTTGACTATAAAATCTATAACACCGAGGTCAAAGCTATGAGCCTCTACCATAACATCTGCCTGCCCTGTTAAAAATATCACCGGTATATTAGCGGTTTTGGGGTTATCTTTCAATATGCGCAGCGCAGTGTAACCATCCATTTCCGGCATGGAAATATCCAGCAATATCAAATCTGGCGTAATTTTTTCCAGCATGGCAAACATTTTAGTAGCAGAAGGCAAAGTCATAACGCGATACTGGCTCTCCAGTACCTCCTCTGCCTTAGATAGGCAAGTATCGCTATCATCAACTACAAAAACAGTTTTCATCAATTGGAGTAATATATAAATTTTCTACATTGCATAATGTGGAAAAAACATCAATTATGAACCTCTGGATACTAACTGAAGAGCGTCCAAAAATCAAAGTATTGCAGCAGATACTAGCCAAGTTTGCCAATGACAGAAAACTTGATGACTTTAAGGATAATCTGCGTATCCTGCCTATTCTTAAAGGCAATAAATTCACTTTCACCTATGAATTGACTGGATTTAGGTGCAATAAAGTCAATAAGATTTTTATAAAAACAGTTAGCGGCAATTCGAGCTTTGTTGATTTTTTGGTGTTTTACCAAGATAAAGAACCAACGATAAAAGACACTCCAATCTATGCAATAGAAGAGACCAAAACCGATGATAGCGAGAGCCGAAACACAGGCGTTTATCAACGTTGCTCTAAATTCGTTTATATAAATCGCTTCTATCCAAAAGTTCCTAAAATTATGCTCTACAATTTGCAAATAGAGCAAAAGGAATATCCAACAGGAACAAACATATTTGGGACTCGTCTGCTTTTGACACTGGGAGTAGAGATTCTTGGAAAGAAGACTTTGGACCCTAAGATATTCAAGCCTTTCAAATCCATCGATGAGCTTATTGAATTTAAGAACAATATGGGGAAACCACCGAAAGGCAATGTTCCCATTGATATAACAAAAAAGAATGATAAGATAGAAGTATCTGGTAGGCTATTCAAATCAGGAAGTTTATCGCACGACCCGAATATAGGAGCTCTTTCAATAATCAGTGCAGTTATACGCCAGCTTGGTTGGGAAAAGGATATTGTAATTACCCTGCACGGCTTGAAACAGGAACATATCAAAAGCAAGAACAAGTTTATTCTCATAGCCAATATGCTTGACCTAAAACTTGATGGCTTAAAAATGGTAACGGCCAAAGATCGTACAGACTATTGGCATTATGACCTGAAAGGTGAGAAACTCGGCACTATATTCCTGCATATCGTTGTTGAAAACTTTACGAAGGGGAAGGGTGATTCCATATTTGAGAATCATGCTGGGAGTGAAAAAGGATATTTTATTACTCCTACTGGAAAGCCTATTCCATTAGCTAAGTATAACGATAGAGCCAAATACAAGGCTGGCGATAAGAAAGAAATTATAGCCATTCCAGACTTGATATTGAAAGACTCCGGGCGAAGCGAGATAATAATCTGTGAAGGCAAAAAATGGGAATCGCGCCAGAATGGAATAGACGAGCTTGCCAATTACGGTCCTATGGAAAAGAAATATATCAATGAACATTACCCCAAATTCTCTATAATCAGAACTGTAGTTCTCTATGGCAGCACAATCGAAACACCGCCAGCTGAAGTCAAGGTAGGTTTTGTTTTGAACGAAAATGGCGGATTGGTGCTTGGTACAAAAGCTCCTGAGTTATTCCAAGACGCAATTAGAAACCTGCTGAATTTTTGGAAACAAAAGCTATGAGAAAATCGAATGGTAATTTTATAAAATCACCTTTAAACTATATCGGTGGAAAATATAAGATACTAAATCAAATTATTTCTTTGTTTCCGCATAATATTAATTATTTCGTCGATTTATTTGCAGGCGGTGGAAATGTAGGTTTGAATGTTTCAGCCAAAAAGATTATTTTGAATGATAATCTAGTTTACTTGATAGATTTTTATCGTGAATTAAAACAAAAATGCAAGTACTCAATTATTAAGCGTATTAACAATAGGATAAAACAATACGATTTATCCCTTACCAATGAAGAAGGGTATAAGGCTTTGCGCACCCATTACAACAAAACAAAAAAACCGTTGGATTTATTTATTTTAGCAGCTTACTCGTTCAATCACCAGATTCGTTTCAATAGCGGGCATGAGTTCAATAATCCTTTTGGCAAAGAAAGGAGTTGTTTTAATCCGTCAATGGAATACAATTTAAAAGCATTTATTGACAGGCTGCAAAACCGCAACGTTGAATTATATTCCAATAATTTCAATGATTTCAATTTATCTTTTTTACGTGCAGACGACTTTGTTTATTGTGACCCACCTTATCTTATAAGCACGGGAACATATAATGATGGTAAACGCGGTTTTACCGGTTGGAATGAGCAAGAAGAGCTGGCTTTACTGAATAAATTGGACAATCTAGATCAACGTGGTGTTCGTTTTGCCCTGTCTAATGTTTTAGAACATAAAGGCAGGAAAAATAAATTACTTGAACATTGGCTTAGGCATAATAAGAATTATCAAATTAATGTTATAACAAATGATTACTCTAATGCCAACTATCAAACCAAAATAAGAAACAAGCAATCAACTCGCGAAGTATTGATTACAAATTATATTCCCGTCTTCTGATTAATGCGATGAGATTTATTGGAAATAAAGAAAATTTGATTGACAGGATTTATAATGCTCTGTTACAACGGAATATTCATGGTAAAACTTTTTTTGATTTTTTTTCAGGTACTGCAAGTGTAGCTAGCTTCTTCAAAAAAAAAGGTTATAAAGTATTTTCATCTGATTTGCTCTATTTTTCTTATTGCATGCAACGAGCTTATATAACAAACAACGCAGAACCAAAATTCAAAAAATTGCTTCCGTCCATCAAGATTTTAAAAAATAAACTTTTTGCCTCCAACTTAGATAATGTTTTAGATTTTTTGAACGAAATAAAACCAGTTAAAGGATTTATATATAAAAATTATTCAATAGGCGGAACAGCAAATTTACCGCAACCCAGAATGTATCTGTCAGATGATAATGCCAAAAAAATTGATGCTATTCGTATTCAAATTGAAAATTGGAAAATTGCCAATCTGCTAACTAAAGATGAATATTTTATACTGATAACGTGTCTAATTGAAAGCGTATCTTTTTTCAGCAATGTTTCTGGAGTTTATGCTGCTTTTCAGAAGAAATGGGATCCCCGTGCATTAAAACCATTTTTTATAAAACCGATATCATTGGTTTTTAATAAAGAGCAAAACTATGTTTTTAATAAAAATAGCATTGAATTAATTCAAGATATTGATGTTGATATTATTTACCTCGACCCTCCGTATAATGAACGGCAATATGCGCCAAATTATCATTTAATCGAAACCATTGCTAAATACGATAATCCAATTATACGTGGCATCACAGGAATACGTGATTATAGCAATCAAAAGTCTTCTTTTTGCAATAAAGTTTCTGCTTTGCTAGAACTAGATAATATCGCTAAAAACGCAAAATGCAAATATCTTCTCTTAAGTTATAATACCGAAGGAATAATGCCGCAAAAAAATATTGAAGCAATTTTAAGTAAATATGGCAAATTGGAAGTTATAGAATTTGACTACTTGCGTTTTAAAAGCAATAATAACGGTGAAAGCAAAACAAAAAAACATATTTTTGAACAACTCTATATTTTAAATTTCCTCTAACATCCTATGCATTGTTAGGCTGCGGACCCATTAGGGCGTTTTTATTTTTCTATATTACCCTTGTATGCATAATGCGAAGTTCATAGTTCCAAATGCTTTCACCAGCATTAATTTTTTACTCGGTGTAGCTTCTATATGTTGCTCTGCCAGTTTGTTTGAAATAAAAAACGAATATCCTGTGGTTATGGGGGCGCATTTCATAATTTTTTGCGCATTACTGGATAAATTAGACGGTTTTGCCGCCCGTGCTTTTAATGCAAGCTCGGAATTCGGGGCGCAGTTCGACAGCCTTGCAGACTTAATAGCATTTGGCTTGGCACCCGCATTTATGATAATGTTTGCCTATAAAGATATATTGCCAGACTGGTATGAATCGCACAAACTAGCCCTATTTGCCGGAGCTGCGGTTTATATGGTATGCGCTGCCATGAGGCTTGCCAAATACAACGCAATGGATAACGATTCCTACCCCGATTATTTCTCTGGAATGCCCTCTACCCTTGCCGGGATTGTAAATGCCTTGGTCATAATTTTGCTCTGCAAATATAAATTCTTTGACTCCTGCCCCGACGTTCTCTACATTCCCCTTGTTATTATGCTGATCACCAGCGTGCTTATGGTTAGCCCCTTGTTTCTCGTTAAACTAAAAAAAAGAAAAAGCAATATCATAAATGTAATACAAGTGATAAACATAGCTGGAGCTTATATTGCTGGCTTTGCCATGATTTTGCCTGAATACCTAATGGCTTTGGTGCTGATATATTTTATAATAGGTTCTGCACACGGAATAATAAACCGTAACAAAATAATATCTAAGGAGCCTTAAATGGAAGCGGAAACCTCAAGCGATGTTTTATATTATATATGGTTTGCTGTTCTTGTGGCTTTTTTGGCAATTCTGTTTGTTGCAAAATTTAAATTTGATAACAGTTTTGACAAAAGACAAGAACGCCGCAGAATGCTAATATATTCAAAAATAAAGCTCTCTCCAACCAATGAAGGGCAAAGCAGAGCGCTGAAAATAAAAAGAATTAGAGATTTAAGATGATTTTAACCGAGTTTGCGCCCGCAAAAATAAATCTTTTTTTATCCATAATAAATAAGAGAGAAGATGGTTACCACGATATCGGCACTATGTTTCACACCCTTAATTGCGGAGACCGTCTTTTTGGCGAGCGAGACAGCAGCGGCGAAATTTCCATCTCCTACAACACCCCACAAGAATACTCACCCGAAAAAGACTTGGTTTGCAGAGCAGCCGAGAAATTAAAAGAAAAGCTTATGATTTCGAGCGGAGTTCGTTTTTATTTGGAAAAAAATTTGCCTCTGGGTGCAGGGCTTGGCGGTGGAAGCTCCGATGCCGCAGCCGCGCTCAGGCTTTTGAACAAATTGTGGGGACTGCGCTCCAGCCCAGAAGAATTAGAAGAAATAGGGGCAGGTCTTGGTGCAGATATTGCCTTTTTTGTGAAAGGCGGTGCAGCGCTTGCAACCGGCATTGGAGATATTTTAACACCACAAAACACAATAGAAAGCGACTGCTGCATAGTTTTAGCCACGCCCAAATGCGTAGTCCCCACCGCCGATGCCTATAAAGACGTTATCCCTGCCGGCAGCCTGCACTGGCAAAACTTTTTGAAAAACGCAAACCCTCTGGACAATTTGTACAATCAATTTGAAGAAACCGTGCTCGAAAAATATCCCCTTATAAATTTCTTAAAGCAAAAACTAAATGACTGCGGAGGAAATTCCCTGCTCTCCGGTAGCGGGTCCAGTGTTTTTTCTCTGTTTTATTCTTTGGAAAATGCGGTGGAAGCTTATGAGAAGGTTAAAAACGAATGCCGGTTTTTGCGGATTACGAGTTTTTCTCCAAAAAATTATTTTTAACTTCCACATATTTTTTTGCGCTCCATTCGCAGTGCTCTATCTCATCTCTTGTCAAATCCCTGACTCTGCGCGCAGGGCTTCCGGTTATCAGGGAATAAGGAGGAAATTCTTTGCCGCTGGTGACAAGAGCAGAGGCACCGACAATGCTGTGATGACCAATTACGGCTCCGTCCATAACGCAAGCTCCCATACCGATGATGCAATAATCCTCAACTGTGCAAGCGTGTATAATAGCATTGTGACCAACGGTGACTCCCTCGCCTATAACAACACCTTTGTCGCTTGCCAAATGCACCGTTGAGTTGTCTTGGACATTTGAGTTTTTCCCGATTTTTATGCTGTTTATATCTCCGCGCAAAACCGCATTGTGAAAAATGGAAACATCATCCGAGAGTTCCACATCGCCTATAACACAAGCACCCGGAGCAATGAACACATCTCTCCCAACAAGCGGCTCTTTTCCTTTAAATGCGTAAATTCCTTTCATTTTTTCTTTTTCTCTCTAGTTGGAGTTACTCCTTTGTCGGAGGTTAAAAAACCTAGCTGTTTAACACCAGCAAGCTGAACCAAAGACACAATTTTCATAACGATGCCATAATGCACGGATTCATCGGACTGTATCACCACCGGTATATCGCTTTTGCAAAGTGATTCAAAAATTTTATCAAAGTTGTTTAAGCGCACTTCCATGCCTTCAATGAAAATTTTTTCTTCCTTGTTTATGGAAATTGTGCACATCTTTTTCTGTTCCAAGGTAGGTGCCTCGGCATTTGGCAAATCCACCTTTATGCCCTGACTCATAAGAGGAGCAGATATTAAAAAAACTATCAAGATGGCAAAAACAACATCTATCATGTTGGTCAAGTTCATCTCTTGGTTCAGCGATTTTCCGCGGCTTCTTTTCATAATTTATCTTTTGGCTGTTTCTCTATCTGTGAAAACTTTTTCTATGGCGAGCAAATCCCCGCGTTTGAATAAACTCAGCAAGCGCGAAGCAAAATTGTAATAAAAAATTTCTTGGCGGGTATTGCGCGAAACAAAGTAGTTATATGCGATGGAAGCGGGAATAGCTGCTATAAGGCCGGCAACGGTGGTAACCAATGCAACCGCTATGCCTGGGGCAACAACGCTCAAATCTGCCGAGCCATGCGTTCCAATTTCGTAAAAAGACTGCATAATGCCCCAAACAGTTCCAAAAAGCCCAAAAAACGGCGAAACGTTGGAAGCCATCGCCAAAAAAGAGAGTTTGCCATCGTCTATCATTCTGCAAGCCTCAACCTCGCGCTGTATGGTGTCTTCTAGCATTTCTGAGCGAGGACCAAGGGTTTCAACACTTACAAAGGGGCTTAAATTTCTAGCCTCTTCTAGCACGGCACCCGTTATGAATCTAAGCGGACACTTAGGCGATGCTGCAAAAAAACTCTCCACTTCTGCAAAATGTTTTATAGATTCAAAATTTTTGTAAAAACGAACATTTGCGCCCATTTTGCTCTTAAGGGAGAGGAACTTTGTTATTATTATTCCCCAAGCGAATAGCGAAAAACAGCATAAAATTAAAAGTACAGCTATGGTAACAGGGTCGCCCAGCGACATTTTAATTATTTCAAAGGTGATTTTCATACGGGTAATTTAGAAAATTTCGCATTTCCTTGACAAAATTTCCAATTTTTTCTATATTTAAAGCCTATGAAAAGGACTTTTCAACCGCATAATCGCAAACGTGCCAACAAACACGGCTTTAGGCACCGCATGGAAGACCGCTGGGGTCGCGACGTACTGAGCTCTCGCCGCTCCAAAGGCAGAAAAAGGCTCACCGTAAGTGATGAGCTATACAAAAAATAACCGCTATACTAGCTTTGGGCACGCTTAGGAATTTTCGCTTTCCCTCGCAGGATTCTTATAATGTTGTGGCATCTAAGGGCAAAAGGCTCCGGCTTGGCTTTTTAAGCCTTAAAATTATGCCTGCACCCGATGCCTGCAACAGGTTTTGCTTTATCGTTAAAAAGAAAAGCGGAAATGCTGTGTTTCGCAACAAATGCCGCCGAATTCTGCGTTCTGTGTTATTTAAAAAAGCAAAAAACTTCAAATCGCCCGTTTGGATTATGGCTCTTGTGGAAATGAGCCAAGCAGATGCGAACTGGGAGGCTCTGAGGGGAGATGCTGGGAAGCTGGTGGCTGAATTATGCTGATTAAACTCATAAAATTATATCAAAAAGTGCATCCGGCTTTTTTTAGCGGATGTTGCAGGTTTTACCCAACTTGCTCAAATTACGCCATAGAAGCACTGGAAAAACACGGCGTGCTCAAAGGCTTCCTGCTCACAATATGGCGAATCTTGCGGTGCCAGCCCTTTTGCAAAGGCGGCTTTGACCCTGTTCCGTAGGTTTCTATATTTTCTCCATGCCTGTAATTCAAGCTGATATTGAAACATTTGAGCAAATTGTAATAAATGGTTCTGCGGAAAAAGCCATTGCAGTTGCATTTGAGGCATCGCCAGCTCTGGAAAAACTCGCCAGCGAACTTAAATTCACCATAGCAAAGCTAGACCCCGAAGACCCTAACAACCAGCAGCTTGCCGCTTACCTGCGCATAAGCGCGATAACCGATATTCGCATTTTCAAAAACAGGCAAATAGTAGCCAACATAGATGGCACTCTTTCCGAAGCGGATTTAAAAAAGCAACTTTTGCCGTTTTTTTTATCAGAAGAAGAAAGCCTATTGCTGAATGCCGAAGAAGCCATAAATTTTGGGCAAGCAACTGCGGCTATAAAAATTCTGCAAAAATTATTTGAAAAAAATCCGAGCAACAAAAAGTGCTGCTATCTTCTAGCAAAAGCCAAAGTTATGGCTGGCAAAAAAGAAGAAGCAAAAACGTTAGTGCAAAACATAAAGGAAGGCGATGATTTTTACAACGAGTCAAAATCCCTTTTGGAACTGATGGAATTTTACGAGGACGCAAAACCCCCTTACGACAAGGCTTATAAATTGGCATCCCAAAACAAATACAAAGAAGCCTTGGATTCATTTTTAGAACTTATTGAAAACAAGCAAGACAAAGAGGGCAAAGCGAAAAAAGCCATGATAACGTTGTTCTCCGTTCTTGGTCCCAAGCACGAGCTTACTTGGGAGTATAGGGCAAAACTCAATAGGTTGATTTATATTTGATTCAAATATTTTTCGCAATAAGAATTTAATGTAACTATGGATTTTTCTATTATTGGTGTATATTTCAAAGAAGGCTTGAATATTTCGCTTGCAAAATTATCAATATCATAGTCGTGGGCTATTGAGTTTCGCAGTTCTTTTATTTTTTTCCATATTTCTGCGGATTCTATTATTTCCCTTTTTTCCGCTTTGTTGAGCAAATCTATAACCGTACCTGAGTCTTCCAATTCAACTTTGTATAAACTGCGAAGGCTTTTATTTATGAACAAATCTATTGTTCGGGCAAATCTTGCCGTTAAAGATTCAAATTCGGTTAATTCCTGAGCGGAAAAATCATCTTTTATGCCTATTTCTTTGCAAATAGAATAAGAATACGAAAGCCAACTCATGCTTTTGTTCAAAGCATTTAAATTTTCTTTTAGGATTTCCGCTTTTTCATCCATTTAAAATAACTCCCTCTTCCATAACTGCGTATTTAAAAAAAGCTGTATCTCCGGTTTCAGACACAACCAAATCTATTTTTTGTTCGCCTATTTTTTCGCAAATGTTAGAATTTATATTTAATTTCTTTTTGCAATCTATTTTTTTTGATAATATGCCAATATCAATATCCCCACCTTTTTTTGAATCGTCTGCACGGGAACCGAAAAGCCAAATTTTGGCTTCTGGGTCGCAAGCGGTGATTGCATTTACTATGCATTCTTTTTCAAAGGTTGAGATTCGCATATTATTCCAACCTTTATAGAGCAAACCACATAATACAAGCACCCGATAAAATTCCAGATATGAAACCTATTAGAATATTTCTAATATCAGATTTAATCTTTTTGGTACGACTTTCTTTTCTTGTCCATTGCATTTTGTTCTCATATTCACCAATCATTTTCTGTCTAAAATCATCAATGCGATTAAATATATTTTTCCATAACTCAAACTCTTGCTCTGTTGTAATTCTTGGTTTTCCTTCACGAGCTTCGCTTGCAAATTTATGTATTTCGTGTTTCTTAGCCAAAAATTTTGGATAATAATTCCCATTATCCAAAAGTGTTAATTCG
>Ga0268262_10005266_pt1 | contig 12900 bp, 10 predicted proteins | sample TergutNc150P3_FD_190354 | JGI IMG/M metagenome (GOLD analysis project Ga0268262, IMG submission 190354) | Nasutitermes corniger P3 segment gut microbial community from laboratory colony in Florida, USA - Nc150 P3 (SPAdes) (version 2) | ecosystem: Host-associated > Arthropoda: Insects >... | reverse complement strand
AGAAAAAGAACGAGAAGGGGAAATAAATGGCAAAACCGCACAGAGGCAGCAGCCTTAGGGAATTATTCAAACACGGGCGCGGCGAGTGCCCTGTCTGTAAAAGGAAAAATGTTAAAATTTTATATGAACAGGAAAAAGACGGGCAGAAATTCAAGATATGCAAGACCTGCAAAGCGGCGGTTAAGAACGGCACAAAAAGCCTTCCCGCCGTTGAAAAGGCCGCTTCTGAAGAAAAATCGGCCGAGGCCGCCGGCTGAAAGCCGTCGGCTTTCAGCCGGCTAAAAAGGATTGTGCATATAAATTTTAGTTTCCATTCTTTTCAATATTGTATAAAAAGTGTCCATTGTAAGGTCTTTGTTTTTCAAGGCGTGGTTTTTAAGTAATTCTTCCGTGTATGAATATAAGGGATAAACTTTTGTGTTTATATAACCCCGGTCAAAATGGCATATAACAGGTATCATCCCAAAATCCGAAATAAATAATTCATTAGTTTCCTCATCCCGCGTCTTTTTTGTAAAAGTTACAGCTAACATTCCGCCTATTATCCTTTCTGTTTCCCGCTGGTTAGAGACAAAGTTTCCAAGGGAATAGATGCAAAATGTTTTTCTTCCGTCTTCCAGAGTAATGGTTTGCGCCTTCTGCAGCACATGAGGATGATGCCCGATAATAAGGTCTACGCCGTGTTCCGCCATAAAATTTGCAAGGTCGGTTTGCGTTTTTCCCGGTTCCGTCTTGTATTCGTCGCCCCAATGCATGGAAACAATTAAAAAATCGCATAAGGGACGCAAAGCGTCAATTTCCGTTTCCATTTTATTTTTGTTGATCAATGAAACAAGATTCGGATTATCCTTAGGTAGCGTGTTGCCGTTAAGGCCGTATGTATAAGACAGGAATCCAAGGCTTATATTGTTTTTTGTTATTATTCTGGCGCTTTCCCCCTCTTTCCTTGCGCCTATTACGGTTATTCCCTCTATCGTGTCCCATAAATCAAGAGTCGCGATAAGACCCGCCTTCCCCATATCCATGGCGTGGTTGTTCGCCTGATTTACGATGTCAAAGCCCGTGTCCGCGATGGTTTTCGCCAGGGACTGGGGCGTATTAAAAGCCGGGTATCCCGAATAGCCTAATTTAGCGCCCCCCATAACCGTTTCCTGATTGATAAAGGCGAGATCCGCTTTTTCTATTATGCTTTTTATTTCCGAGTAAACAGGCGTAAAGTCATAAACGCCGTTTTTAAGCGATGAATCGATTATTGTTTCGTGAAATAAATTATCGCCTGCAGCGACAAGGGTTAGGGTGTTAGTTATTACAGGAGGAGGAAGATCAAGCTGTTTTTCAATTATTTCAGGGGTGGAATAGCATGAAAAAACAAAAAGAACAAGAATGACCGGAATTAATAATTTATACTTCATATACGCCCTCTATTACCCGTTCTTGTCCCGATAAATCTTTGTATATATTTATATTAGTAAATCCTCCTTTTTCAAGCAACACGGCGATTTTTTTCGTCTGTTTTGCGCCTGCGGTTTCCATTAACAACGCGCCGTTTTTTTGAAGGTAATCCGGCGCGCCTTCGATAATTCGTTCAATAATTTCCAGCCCGGTGTGTCCGCCGTCAAGGGCAACCAGCGGCTCATTTTGCACCTCAAGCGCGAGAGTTTTTATTTCCTCAGTAGAAATATACGGAGGATTGCTTACAATTACAGAAAATTTTTCAACAGACTGCGCGTTATCCGGCAGCGCATTAAATAAATCGCCCTGATAAAAAAGTACGGCGCTGACTTGCAGAAGACGGGCGGCGTTTGTTTTCGCGGTTTCAAGAGCCTGTTCGCTTATGTCTGTCGCCCAAACTTCCGCTTCCGGCATTTCGCTTTTTATTGAAACGGCGATTGCTCCCGATCCGGTACAGAGATCCAGAACGCGGATAATTTCCGCTTCCTTGTTTTTTTTGTTAAGTATGTTAACCGCCGTTTCAACAAGCGTTTCGGTTTCAGGCCGCGGCACTAGTACCGATTTGTTTACCAAAAACTCCAGCCCCCTGAATTCTTTTTTTCCAAGTATGTAGGCGGCGCATTCGCCGTTTAGTCTTCTTTGAATAAGAGCGCGAAAAGCCGCGAGAGCGTCGTCGGTTATCGCGTCCGTCCCGTGCGCGAGAAGCGACGCGCGCGCAGTGTTCATAACATGCGCAAGCAGGAGCGACGCGTCAAGGGACGGCGAATCAATACCGCCTGCTTTAAGCTCAGCGCTTCCTTCTGCCAACGCATCGCGGGTTTTCATGTTTGATTTAAGACGCGGCGGCTTCGCCCGATTGCAGCATTTCTTCTTTTGCGGAAAGTTTTAAGGCGTCGAATAATTCCGCCGTATCGCCCTGCATGATTAAATCAAGTTTGTAGAGGGTTAGGTTGATGCGGTGGTCGGTAAGGCGGTTCTGCGGAAAATTGTAAGTCCTTATTCTTTGGGAGCGGTCGCCCGAACCTACCTGCGTCTTTCTGGCTTCGGCCCTTTCCGCGGCGGCTTTTGCCTCTTCCATTTCGTAAATACGCGCCCTAAGAATACGCATGGCCTTCGCCTTGTTTTTTATCTGGCTCTTTTCGTCCTGGCAATGGACGGTAACGCCGGTGGGAATGTGCGTTATGCGCACAGCGGAATCCGTGGTGTTAACGCACTGGCCTCCCGGGCCGCCCGCGCGCATTACGTCTATGCGCAAGTCTTCGGTTTTTATGTCTATTTCGGTTTCATCCGCCTCCGGCAAAACGGCCACCGTTACCGCCGAAGTGTGAATTCTTCCCGACGCTTCCGTCGCCGGAACCCTCTGCACCCTGTGGACGCCCGACTCATAGCGCATGTTTTCGTATACGTTGTTTCCGGTTATGGAAAACACGATTTCCTTAATGCCGCCAAGCTCGGTGTCGTTTGAATTCATTATCTCAAATTTCCAGCCCTTAGATTCGGCAAAGCGCGAGTACATCCTGTAAAGGTCGGCGGCAAAAAGCGCCGCTTCCTCGCCGCCTGTTCCGGCGCGAATTTCCATTATTATGTTTTTTTCGTCCAGGGGGTCTTTGGGGATAAGCAGGAATTTCAGCTTGTCCTTGTTGTCGGTTAGCTTTGTTTCAAGCTCTTTAAGCTCTTCCCTCGCAAGTTCCTTCATTTCCTGATCTTTTTCTTCCTGAACAAGCGTTTTTGCCTCGATTATCTGTTTTTCCAGCCCTTCAATATTAGCCTGAATTTCGGCGATTTCGCTCAGGCGCGAATGTTCTTTCATGGTTTCGCGGTAGCGGTTTTGATCCTTTACAAGCTGGGGGTCCTGGATCAACAGGTTTAGTTCTTCGTATCGTTTTAACAGGGAATTTAACCGCTCATTCATGGGATTAATATAACAATATTTCGGGATATTAACAAGACACTTCAATAATACGGGTTTTTATGGTATAATCTGTACGGGATGGGGTTTATAGAAAAAATAATCCGTTTTATTCAGGACGGGTTTAAAAAATTAACTGACGAAAGGAAACGGCAGGCAGTCCTTATTTGCACCGTGGTTTTTGCGGCGCTTTTAACTTTATCCGTACTTCTTTCGTTAAAATTACCCGAAAAGAAAGAGAAGGCAAAAGATCAAAACGACTTGAATTTCAGGATTCCGATTCCTTCCGAAGAGATTTTTCTGCCTGAAGAACCTGATTTTACGCCGGGGGTTATTTTGGAGCGGGAAAGGCGGACTGAATGGACGGAAAAGGACGCGCAGGAATATTGGCAGGATCCGTTAAAAGACGGCGAAGAAAAGTGGCGGGATAAAATTGAAGGCGAAATAGATAAATATTTGGAGCGTGTTCCATGAAAAAAGTTTATTTGTTATTGTTAATATTTTTTGTTTTTTCATGTAAAAATACGCCGAATAAAGATAAAGCCGCGAATGATCCCGGTTTATCGCAGTTGGACTTAACGAAGGAAAAAGATCAAGCCGGAGCAAACGCCGGATTTTCAGACGAACCGTCCGCAGACGCGTTTATTGATTCGTCCGCGGATAATTTATCTGTAGACGGCCCCATGCCTGCGGACGAAGACGCGCTTGCGCAAAACGGCATATCGGACGGACCTGTTCTTGCCGAAAACCCTGAAACGAAAACCGATGATTTAAAAGCGGACGCGCTGAATAATGAACAAAAGACAGCCGCCAAAGCTGTTGAAGAGAAAAAAGATACGACGGAAGAAAAAAAACTTTCCGCGAATGAAGTAAAACCTCCCGCTCCCATAGCGGCGGTTCAGCCGCCGCCCGCGCCTGTAACGGCGCCTGTTCAGCCGCCCGCCGCGGCCAAAGAAGAACCTCCCGCGGCTGAAAAGCCCGCTGATGAAAAACAGGAAGCCAAAAGCGACGCCGCAAGCGGCACTGTAAGTGACAGCGGTGAGCCGCCTCCGCCGCCGCGATATCAGCCGTGGATAACGCCGCCGCCCACCGTTTCGGCGGTGAAAGATGACGCGCCTGTTCCTAACAAACAGGCGTTAATTCAGCCAAAAGAAGAAAATGTTTTTTCAAGGACAGTGCACGCGACGGTAGGGCAGTTGGTGGATATTCCTTTCCGGGGAAACAACTGGTCGTATTTGGAAGATATGGTTTCCCGCCGCGGTATTGCCTATATGTCGCGCCGCGTTGATTCTGAAGGAATGATCTTTACTTTTAGGGCCGAAGATACGGGAATTTTCGCTTTAAGATTTTACAGGCGCGATTATATCAGGGATTTTATTTTATATGATTATGTTCAGGTTATTGTAGAAGAGCCGCCGGACAAAGGAAGCGCGGCAGCTGTTAATCCGTCCATAGACCGCGGTAAAGTAACGGCGGAACCACGCTGGCCGTCCGCGCTTGAGGAAGCGGAAATGCTAAGGGGCGGCGCAAGACCTTCTTCCGCCGCGGAAGCCGCTTCCGGTAATAAAAACGGCTCTGCTTCATCACCGCCGGCAGCGTCCTCAAACAGGGATTCCGCCGTTTCTCAGATACAGGGAACGACGCCTCAAACCTCGTCGGCTAACAGGGATTCAACCGCCGCTCCGGCGCAGGGAACGACAGCGCCGCCGCAGACCGCGTCTAATAACAGGGATACTCCCTCTCAAACACAGGGAACAGGCGCCGCGCCGCAACCTGTAACGCCGTCGGCGCCGCCGCAGACGATGCCGGCAGATACCGCGCCTCCCGCCGAAAAAAAGGAGAAACTTCCGCCGGAAGAAATATTAAAAAAGGCGCAGGACGCTTTTAACGGAGGAAATACCGCCGATGCGATAGCGTTACTCGATCAATATACGGAGTTTTATCCCGGCGGCAATGATGAATTATATTGGCTGTACGGCCAGTTTTACGAGGCCAATACCCCTTCAAGAAACATTCTGCTTTCTTTGGATTATTACCGCCGTCTTGTAAATGAATATCCGCAAAGCAGGCGTTACAACGACGCGCGCAGAAGAATCTCGTATTTGGAAAGGTTTTATATCAATATACAGTAGGTAAAGATGAATATTAAAATGCTTTTTGACAAGGTGTTTTTAAAATTTCTTCTTGTCGGAGTAATAAATACCATTGTTGGTTACTCTATAATGTTTGTGATGCACAATGTTATGCACATGGGTTATTGGCTGTCATCCGGCTTAGGTTATTATATTTCCGCCGTATTTGGTTTCTTTTTAAATAAACGTTTTACTTTTACCGTAAAACGCTGGTCGGTCTTTATGATTGTATCGTTTATTGTCGTTATAGTTATTTCTTATTATATACCTTATTGGGTCGCGGAATTTGTTATAGAAATTATTTTCCGGGACAACACAACAAATTTCCGCGGAAACGTCGCCTTAGTCGCCGGAACATGCATGGCTTCCGCGGTAAGTTATCTTGGACAAAGATTTATAGTGTTCAGGAAGAAAGAAGAAGAATTTACAACGAATAACACGAATACAACGAATAATACTAACAGTAATTAAATTAACAATTTCTGCGTATGTTTATACGCCGCGGACCTAAGTTGTTTTACGGAGCTGTCGGCGAGGTAGTCGTCGAAGGGCATCATTCTGTCGATTAGGGCGCCGGGGGTTTCTTCCTGGGGGAGAATTTCTACAATACGGTTCGCTATTGAATTGATGAATTCGTGATCGTGGGAGTTAAAAAGTATCACTCCGGAAAAGGCGGCAAGGCCGTCGTTAAGGGCGGTAATCGCTTCCAAGTCAAGGTGGTTGGTCGGCTCGTCAAAAATAAGCACGTTTGCCCCTGAAAGCATCATCTTGGAGAGCAAACAGCGTACTTTTTCGCCGCCTGAAAGCACGTTTACCGGCTTTAGCGCCTCGTCCCCCGAAAAAAGCATGCGGCCCAGGAAACTGCGCACATAGGTTTCGTCCTGATCCGGCGAATACTGCCTTAGCCAGTCCGTAATCGAAAGCTCCGAATTAAAATACGCGGAATTTTCTTTCGGAAAATAGGAAAAAGATGTTGTCTGCCCCCAATAACAGTCTCCCGATACAGCTTTTTTCTCACCTGTGATGACGTCAAAAAACGCCGACTTGGAAGAGTGCTCAAGCCCCACAAAGGCGATTTTATCGCCCTTGTTTACCATTAGCGAAAAATCTTTTAACAGGGATTTTCCCTCAAAAGTGTAGTTTAATTTTTCCGCTCTCAGCACATTGTTCCCTATTTCCCTGTCGCTTTTAAATCCCGCGTACGGAAATTTGCGGCTTGTTACAGGCACATTGTCAAGATCGAGCTTTTCCAGCACCTTCTTGCGGCTTGTCGCCTGACGGGCTTTGCTCGCGTTAGACGAAAACCTTTGGATAAATTCTTTTAATTCCTTCGCTTTTTCTTCCCGCTTTTTTAACTGATCCCGCGCCTGCCTTTGCAGTATCTGGCTCATCTGATACCAGAAGTCGTAATTGCCCGAATACGGGGTGATTTTGCCGAAGTCTATGTCGCATACGTTTGTGCAGACCGCGTTCAGGAAATGGCGGTCGTGGGAGACGACAATTACCGTGTTGGGAAAGTCAATAAGAAAATCTTCCAGCCATGAAATTGATTCTAAGTCCAAACCGTTGGTAGGCTCGTCAAGGAGCAGAATGTCCGGGCTGCCGAAAAGGGCCTGCGCCAAAAGCACGCGCACTTTTTTTGATTCGTCAAGTTCCGCCATTAATTTGCCGTGATCATCCTCGTCCAGGCCAAGGCCGGAAAGAAGCTGTCCCGCCTGCGCCTCCGCTTCCCATCCGCCAAGCTCCGAAAAATCCGCCTCAAGCTCGCTTGCCCTCATTCCGTCCGCTTCGCTGAAGTTTTCCTTCGCGTAAATCGCCTCGCGCTCTTTTTGAACGGCGTAAAGTTTAGGGTAACCCATGATTACGGTTTCCAGCGCGGGATATTTTTCAAACGCGAAGTGGTCCTGTTTTAGAACGGCAATGCGCTGGTTTTTGCCTGTGGAAATTTCTCCCTTGTCATGCTCTATTTCGCCGGAAAGAATTTTAAGAAAAGTGGACTTTCCCGCCCCGTTAGCGCCTATTATCCCGTAACAGTTGCCGGGGGTGAATTTAAGGTTAACGTCCTTAAAAAGAACGCGTTCGCCGAATGACAGGCTTAAATCCGTAACAGTTATCATTTTTTTCTGAATAATCCTATAAGTTTTGACAATAATCCCTTTTTGGCGGGCGCGGAACTTTCCTGTTGTTTTTGTTTTTCATGTTGTTGCGTTTTTTGGGAAGAGGGGCGCGCAGCATCCGCCTGTTTGTTATGGCGGTGTTTTGCGGCTGTTGGTTTGTTATGTTCCTTATTTACGCTGTGTTTTGCCTCTCCTGAAGTGTATTTCTTTTTATATAACGCCATTCGCTCTTCCATGGAAAGGCGCGACAAGTCCTGCTGCGGCGCTTCTTGCCTCGGCAAATCCTGCTCAACGGGCTTTATGCCGCTTTTATGCGGCATATTTTTGCGAAAAGCCCCGCCGTGAGCCGCGGTTTCGTGGCGTTTCTTGCCGGTTTCCCTGCCGCGGTGTTCGTCAGGCTTTCTTTTCTCGCCATGTTTGCCGCCGGGCGCTTTAACTCCTGTGTGGTGACGCTCTTCATAAAAATCGGTTTGAATTCTCTGTCCCGCGCTTTTGTCGCGCGCGTAAAGTTCCTGTCCGGCGATTTCAGACGGAATTTTTTTGCCTATGTAGCGCTCTATGGCGGGTAACTCGTACACGTCCTGTTCGCTGGAAAGGGTAATCGCTTTGCCTGTTCTTCCGGCGCGCGCGGTTCTGCCTATGCGGTGGACGTAATTTTCCGCTTCCACGGGCAGATCGTAGTTAATCACCATAGCGAGGCTTTCGATATCAAGGCCGCGCGCCGCTACGTCGGTGGCGACAAGGGTTTTTATTTTTCCGGCTTTTACGTCGTCGATTATTTTTAACCGTTTGCTCTGCGGAAGGTCCCCTATGATAAACTCACAGTCGTATCCGTTAATTTTAAGCCGCTTTGCGACAATCTCGGTGCTTTTCTTTGTGTTGCAAAAAATAATCATGCTCTCCGGCTGTTCGCGCTGCATGATGCCTAAGAGGAGCGGCATTTTTTCTTCCGAGGGGACATGGTAGAGAATTTGCGTTACTTCTTCCACCGTAATTATTTCAGGCTTTATCTCAATCTCAAAAGGCTTCTTTGTGTATTCCCACGCCAGATTTTTTACCCATGCGTTCAATGTCGCGCTGAAAAGCATGGTCTGGCGGCGGTCGACGGAAGGGACAACCTTGATAAGTTTGCGCAGGTCGGGATAAAAGCCCATATCGAACATTCTGTCCGCTTCGTCAAGTACAAGGAAAGCAATCTCCATTAAATTCATGCGGCCGGATTTGTTAAGGTCAAGCACGCGGCCGGGAGTTCCGACTAAAATTTGAGCGTTTTCCCTTAAAAGTTTTTCCTGCTGGGCATAGCCTACGCCTCCGTAAAAACTGCCTGTCTTAAAAGGCAGATGCTTGCCCAGCATTTTCGCCTCTTCCTCAATTTGTACGGCCAGTTCCCTTGTGGGGGCCATAATAAGGGCTTTCTTCTTAAATAATTGATCTTCTGTCAGCATACGCTGGAAAATGACGATGAGAAAAGCGGCTGTTTTGCCCGTCCCCGTCTGGGATTGGACGTACAAGTCTTGCGAAGCATGACAGTCTTGCGAAGCATGACCCTCGCCGAAGGCATGGGTTAATACCTGCTCCTGAACAGGCATACAGCTTATATATCCGGCTTCATCTATGCCTTTTTGTAAGTCAGGATGAAGGTTAAAATTCTTAAAATCCATACAATAAGGTAAGTCTATCTATTTTAACTGTTTTTGACAAGGTTGCGCTTTTATATAACCGGCGTACTCCAAAAAGAGCGCAGTTTTTCGAGAACTTCCTCAAAATCCAGCGGTTTTCCCACATGGCTGTCCATGCCGGCTTCCATGCATTTTTCAACATCCTCCCGAAACACGTTAGCTGTCATGGCGATTATCGGGACGATTTTAGCCTGCGGATTATCCAAAGCGCGGATGCGCCTTGTCGCCTCATAGCCGTCCATTACCGGCATTTGTATATCCATGAAAATCATATCGTACTTAAGCGGATCATCGGAAAACATATGGACCGCCTCAGCGCCGTTTTCGGCGCAGTCTATCTGTAGTTTTGTCGGTTCAAACAAGGTTTGTACAATTTCCCTGTTAATTTCAACGTCTTCGGCCAGAAGTATGCGCTTCCCGGCGAAAATGCCGGCAATTTCCGCGGACTTCGATTTTTCCGCCTGTTGTTTGTCAATTCCCATGCATTCATTAATGACTTCCGCAATGGTGGAGGGAAAAAGGGGTTTGGAAAGAAATTTATCAACGCCGGCGGCTTTCGCCTCATCGGCGATGGAACTCCATTCGACGGCGGATATCATTATTACAATGGAATTTTCCGTAACGCGCGCTTTTATTTCCCGGGAAAGCTGTACGCCGTCCATAACCGGCATTTTCCAGTCTATAAAATAAATATGATAGCCGCCGTTTTGGTCGACAAGCTGGAGCGCTTTTTCCCCGCTTATGGCGATATCGCACATTATGCCGAAGCCCTGCATTATTTCCAGGAAATATTTTAATACGTCCGGATCGTCGTCTACCGTTAGAATACGGATGTTTTTCAAATTTATATCGGGGGCTAAAAGCACGTTTTTTTCTTCCGTGCCGCGCTTTAGCCTGATGTTAAAGGTAAAAACAGAGCCTTTTTTAAGTTCTGATTGTACCCATATTTCCCCGTCCATCATCTCTACTATACTCTTGGAAATCGCCAGTCCCAGCCCCGTGCCGCCGTATTTGCGGGTCGTGCTGGATTCAGCTTGTTCAAAAGAATTGAAAATTTTTTCCTGCTGTATGGGGGATATGCCTATACCTGTGTCGCTTACCGAAATTTGCAGTTTACAAATGTCATTTACCTTTTCCACAAGGCGCGCGGTAAGGCTTATAACGCCGCGCTCCGGGGTGAACTTTACCGCGTTCCCCAAAAGGTTGGTAATCACCTGCGCTATCCGCTGGTCGTCGCCTATGAGGGTGCGGGGAATGGAACGGTCTATATGCACGGAAAGTTTTTGCAGTTTTTCATCCACGCGGAAATTTACGACATTCACCACGCGCCGCAGCATTTTTTCAAACTCAAATTCCGCGGGTGCAAGCTCAAATTTGTTTGCCTCAATTTTTGACATGTCCAAAACATCGTTAATTACGCCTAAGAGATGGTTCGAGGCGTCCTCAATTTTTGTAAAACAGTAATCCTTGCGGACGGAGTCGGCCGCGGATTTTCCTATAGTTGTCATGCCGATTATGGCGTTCATAGGCGTGCGAATTTCGTGGCTCATATTCGCGAGGAACGCGCTCTTATGCCTGTTCTCCGTATCGGATTTATTTCTCGCCTTGTCAACGCGGATGAGAATGAGAATTAACACTACCGCAAGCGCCGCGCCCAATATGCCGAGCACCAACGCCATATATTTTACGCTTTGATAATACACGTCTGTCGGCGTCATAAGGCCTAAAACCCAGTCATTTTTCAGCACCCTGAAAAAACCGACGATAGGATCGCCTCTCCATGTGGTAAATTTTATTCCCGAAACATACCCTTGCTTAACCAAATATTTTACAACGATTGAAAGCGGAATTACCGGGTCATACATTTTCATTCCCAGAAAATCCGGGTTAGGGTGGCCGATTAATGTAAAATCCTGACTGCCCAGCACTCCGTAGCTTTTCTCTCTGGCAAACGCGGTATGGGCGACTCTTTCCCCTATATGGCCGGCGCGCACGTCTATGCTGATAACGCCTATACGGTTCCCCGCGTTGTCAAAAATGCAGCGGGAATATGAGAAAACAGTTTCGCCTGTTACTGTATCTTTAAAAGGTTCGGTCTCGGCGATTTCACCGTCCGCTTTCAGGGCGGCTTTGTACCAGGGACGTTCCGTCGGCTTAAAACTATCCGGCGCTTTCCAGCCTATGCCGTTAAAAAAGTACGGACCTTCCGGAGATTTTTCGATATAGCCGAAAAGGCCGTTAGGGCTGACAGTCTCTTTATGTTTTGAGAGTAAATGTTCTGTTATTTCTGTGGTATAAGATGTCAGCTTTGCGCGGTCATATCCGTTTCGGATTAAATTTTGTACGGTTTGTGAAAAATCATCCAATACCGTGCGTGATTCCAGCAGATCAGACTGGATTTGAGCTTCAACATAGTCAAGAACGCTCTCAACATGGACTATCATATTGGCCCGTACGATTCTGCTGGCGATTATGTAGCTTAATACGACCATTAATATAAACGCAAAGGCCGTAAATAACAGTTGTATATACAATGGATGTTTTATTAAAGCCTTTTTCTTCGAAATTCGCATTACACCTTACCTATTATATTAATGATAGACTTATTTTCCGCTTTATGCAACCTTGGAACCCGGCGGATTTGGTTATTCAGGCGTTAAAGTTAACTTGACTACATTCAAAAAATACTGCATTATTATCATAATATTAGTTATTGGAGGACGAAATGAGTATTATTGAATATGTGGAAGCCCGTGAAATCCTTGATTCGCGCGGAAATCCCACGGTAGAAGTAGACGTTATGCTTGAGGACGGCTCTTTGGGCCGCGCGGCGGTTCCATCCGGCGCGTCCACCGGCGATTACGAGGCGGTGGAACTTAGGGACGGCGACAAAGCCCGCTATTTGGGCAAAGGCGTATTAAAGGCTGTTGACAATGTAAACAACATTATCGCGCCGGAGATTTTAGGGCTGGACGCTCTTGAACAGGTCGATATTGACAAAACAATGATCGAGCTTGACGGAACCGATAACAAGGCCAAACTGGGAGCCAACGCGATTTTGGGCGTATCCATGGCGACGGCCCGCGCCGCGGCGGAATTTCTGGGCGTGCCGTTATACAAATATCTGGGCGCGTTCCACGCGAATCTTCTGCCCGTCCCAATGGCGAATATTATTAACGGAGGCAAGCACTCCGACAACAAGATCGATTTTCAGGAATTTATGGTAATGCCCGTCGGCGCGCAGTCCATCAGGGAAGCGGTCCGCTGGACAGCCGAAATTTTTCATAACCTGAAGAATATTCTTCACGCCGCCGGCAAGAACACCGCCGTAGGCGACGAGGGCGGTTTCGCTCCCGACATAGGAAACGAGGAAGCGCTTGAATACATAATGAAAGCGATTGAAAAAGCCGGATACAAACCCGGCGAGCAGATAGGTATAGCAATGGACTGCGCCTCTTCCGAACTTTACGGGGAAGGCGGCAAGAAAGGCTACAAATTCTGGAAATCCAACCCCGACAAACTTTTCTCCGCCGATGAAATGATCGAAATGTACACCAAATGGGTTAACAAATATCCTATTATTTCGATTGAAGACCCGCTGGATCAGGATG
>Ga0268262_10005265_pt1 | contig 12900 bp, 5 predicted proteins | sample TergutNc150P3_FD_190354 | JGI IMG/M metagenome (GOLD analysis project Ga0268262, IMG submission 190354) | Nasutitermes corniger P3 segment gut microbial community from laboratory colony in Florida, USA - Nc150 P3 (SPAdes) (version 2) | ecosystem: Host-associated > Arthropoda: Insects > Digestive... | reverse complement strand
CCACCGAATAATAGGATTCCGAGACAAACGGTTTTTTTATTTTTTCCATTTGAACAAACCACCAGCGTTCCTTCCTGTTGCCGAGATTGCCCGATGATCGTCCTGTCTGCATTCCGTCCATGCCCTGGGCGTAGAGGAGTTCAAAATAATCGTTTCTTTGCGCGGCGCCAACAAGGGCGGGGGCCTGCCGCTGTGTATTCATCGAAATTACATCGCTGTTAAAAGAAAGGTCTTCAATCGCCTTGTAAGCGGCGTTGATAAACGATTGCAGGGATCGTGCCACATACAGCGTCTGCTCTGAATTTTCCTCCATTATCTGTTTTTCATAGCTTTTTGAATAAACCAGAAAAAAACTTGCCAATACCGAAGAGATCATCATAAGGATGATGATGCCGAATGATAATAACAATTTTCCAAATAATGTTTTCATTGGATTATTTTACATTTTTTGGTATTATTGTCAAGGTAAAAAAAGTATATAAATCTATTTTAACTTCCGCGACAGCCAGTACAATCCGCCCACCATGCCGGCTCCGCCCGCAATGTTGCCGAGAGTTACGGGGATTAAGTTTTTTACCGCAAAGCTGAGCCAATTTAAATTGGAAAGTTGATCGGCGTTAAGCTGAGACATAGCAAGCCATTGCGGGTTTTGTTTGGCAAGAATACCGGCCGGTATATAGTACATATTCGCTATTGAGTGTTCAAAGCCCGACGTAATAAAAAGACAGATGATAAAAAAAATCGCCAACACTTTTCCCGCCGTCTCCGCCGCCCCGTAAGAAACCCATATCGCAAGGCAGACAAGCCAGTTACACATTACGCCGAGAAAAAACGCCGAAAGAAAAGACAGGCTTGTTTTGTACGAGGCGATTTTAATTGTCATGCCACCGAGGAGTCCGTTACTGCTGTTGAACAGCCCCGAATAGTACATCATAATGGCGATACAAAGGCTTCCAAAAAAATTTCCTATGTAAACCAAAAGCCAGTTTTTCAGCATTGCGGGGACGGTAACTTTACGTTCCATCACAGGCACAATAATAAGCGAATTGCCTGTAAACAGTTCAGCGCCCGCAAGAACGACTAGCATAAGCCCCGTACCAAATACCGCACCCGCCAAAACTTTTCCAAGGCCGTAGGTGTCAGCGTTGGCGAGCAAATTGTACGCCGCCATAGTGGAGCCTTCAGAGGCAAAGGCGATATATACCCCGCCCAGAAACGCCAGAATCAATACGGATAAAATTTTCCGCTGAGTTTTTATCAAGCCTGTATTAATTGTATGTTCTATAATTTCCATATAACTTAATCATCAAAAGATTTAACCATGTTTTTTTTGCCCATCCAATATGATTTAGTAATAAACTTTTCGATGATGCCTTGCGCGTCCTCGCTGCTTTTTTCAAAAACCTTTTTTGACAGCATAATCAACTCTTCAACAACCTCGGCAGACTCGATTTTTTCTTCTATTTTTCCCAAATCCATATATACCCCTTCTTTGTTATATATTATTATAAATGATCAGGCAAGCTTTTCATAGCGGTAAGGGTTTTCTCGATTAAAGTGTCTAGCTCCCACGCCTGCTGTCTGTTAATTCCGGCGTTCCTATATCCCTTGTTTTTGTAGAAATCTCATATAAATAGTATTATACTTATAAAGAGAAAATAAATCGCCCCCTGTATGTCTCATCTTTATTTACTTTCTTTGCTTTTATGGTAATAGTTATAATAACATGAACTGGTTTAATAGTCTGAATATCAAGTCAAAATTGATTATCGGTTTTTTGCTGATTATCACGCTGTTGGCGAGCATGACTCTGTTCGCAATCAACCGCTTGAACAAGGTTGCGGACATATACAATAACACTATCAAATACCCCATGACCATAAGAGTCGCAATTATTGAGACGCAGTCCGCATACAATGATCTGCGCAGAATTACAAGCCTTATTGTGGCGTTTGCGCCCTTCGGCGATCCTAAGAGAATCGATGAGTTGTACCAGGACGCATTGTCGGCCTATGAGTCGGCTATGAATACCATACAGGAATTTGAAAGCCTTATGAAAATAAACCCTCTTTTAAATGAAGAGGAAAAAGAAGAGAGGCTTAAACGTGCCAACGCTCTCAAGAACTATATACAGAAGTACAAAAACGAAGCTTGCGATCCTATAATGAATGCGGCACGAGCCGGCGATCATGACAAGTGCATGGAGATAGTCGGCAATTTGACGGGTTCCGCAGACGAAGCGAGAACGCTGATTAGTGAATTGTTCGGGCTGGCGAGTATTGTGGCGGAAAGAACAAATAACAAAGCGCAGGTTACCGCCAATTATTCCAAAGCTCTGCTTGTTACAATTTCCTTAATTACCGTTTTTATTTCAATTGTTTTGGCTATACTGATTGCCTCTTTCGCCTCAGCCGCCCTCCGTGCGAGAGAATCGGCGCTTCTTACCGTGTCGGCGATATTTGATTCTAACCCGCATATCAACATATTATTTGATGACGCCTTCAATGTAATCGACTGCAATCCCGAAGCGGTTAAGTTTATGGGTTTCAAAAACAAGAAAGAACTGCTTAACGGGTTTGTTGATCTTGTTAACGGGTCTCTTCCGCTTGTGCTTTCCAACGGGCAGCGCTCATATACTTTAACCGAACGGCTTAAAACCGCTGTCGATGAAGGCAGAGTCCAATTCGAGACGGAGCTTTCTTTTAACGGCGGCTTGCGCAGATTAAGCGTTGATTTAAGGAGAATACACTATAAGGGCAGTTTTGCCATTGTCGCCTATATATTCGATATGACCGAAATGTTTCAGCGGGAAATGCAGTTGGCGCACGCCATAGAATTAAACGAGCTTCAGCTTGCAAAACTTAATCTGGTTGTTCAAGCGTCCAAAATCGGCCTGTGGGATATGGAAGTTGTGCGAGACGATCCCGTAAACCCGAACAACACCTTTGTATGGTCGGACGATCTCAGGCATATGCTAGGGTTTTCGGACGAGAATGATTTCCCCAATGTGTTAAGCAGTTGGAGCAGCCTTCTGCACCCTGAGGACAAGGAAAAGACACTGGACGCCTTCGCAAAACACATGCTCGATAAAACGGGCAAGACGCCCTACGATGTTGAATACCGCCTTCTGCGTAAAACAGGAGAATACGCCTATTACCGGGCGTCAGGGGAATCCATTCGAGACAAGGACGGCAACGCCATAAGAGTGGCGGGCGCTCTCATGGATATTACCGATACCAAGAATATGCTGTTAGACAAGGAACGGCAGAAGGATGAGGCGGAAGCCGCCAACCGGGCGAAGAGCACCTTCCTTGCGACCATGAGCCACGAGATACGCACGCCGATGAACGCAATTATCGGCATGACCACGATAGGCAAATCCGCCGCCGATACAATTCGCAAAGATTACTGCTTCTCGAAAATAGAGGACGCTTCCAACCACCTGCTCGGCGTTATTAACGATATTCTTGATATGTCGAAAATCGAAGCGAACAAATTTAATCTTGTCCCGGCGGAATTCGAGCTTGAGAAAATGCTCAGGCGTGTTGTGAATGTCGTCAACTTCCGCATAGACGAAAAACGGCAGGAACTTTCCGTTCATATCGATCATTCAATTCCCCGCACTCTGGTAGGGGACGATCAAAGAATAGCGCAGGTTATCACAAACCTTCTGGGAAACGCCGTAAAATTTACTTCCGAACGGGGAGCGATCAGCCTTATCGTGCGCCTCGCTGAAAAAGCAAACGACATCTGTACCTTGCAAATTTCCGTAAGCGACACCGGAATAGGCATATCTTCCGAACAGCAGAAAAAATTGTTCCGCTCATTTGAGCAGGCCGAATCAAGTACCACCCGAAAATACGGCGGTTCGGGACTGGGCCTCGCTATTTCCAAAAACATAGTAGAGATGATGGGCGGCAAGATTTGGGTGCAATCGGAACCGGGAAAAGGCTCCGTCTTTACTTTTACGATTCAGGTTAAAACCGGAAAGGAAGAAAAGCACGAGTATTTGAAAAATGTTAACTTAAAAGATATCCGTATACTGGCGGTTGACGACGACCCTGTAATATTAACCTTCTTCGATGAAGTGACAAAGAGGTTTGAGCTGCCGTGCGATACAGCCATAAGCGGAGAAAAAGCCCTTGAGCTTATAAATCAAAATGACGGCTACAATATCTATTTCATAGACTGGAAAATGCCGGGCATGGACGGCATACAGCTTGCCCGTGAGATAAAAACCAGAAAGTCCGAAAACTCCATCGTAACAATGATCTCCGCCGCCGAATGGAGCGCAGTCGCCAAAGAAGCGAAAGCGGCGGGCGTTGATAAATTTTTGTCAAAACCGCTTTTCCCCTCCACGCTCGCCGAGATAATCAAGGAATGTCTGGGCGTAAATCAGCAAGCGGAAACAACGCAGGCGGCCGATATTAAAGGCGTATTCGCCGGGCGGCGCATACTGCTTGCCGAGGACGTGGAAATTAACAGGGAAATTGTGCAGGCCTTGCTTGAACCGGCAGAGTTGAAAATAGACTACGCCGAAAACGGAGCGGAAGCCGTCCGTATATTCAGCGAAGCGCCCGATCAATACGACTTGATCTTCATGGATATACAAATGCCCGAAATGGACGGCTATGAAGCGACACGGCGTATCAGGGCGCTGAATAACCCGAAAGCGAAAACCGTTCCCATTGTCGCTATGACGGCGAATGTGTTTAAGGAAGATATTGAAAAATGCCTCGCTTCAGGCATGGACAGCCACGTAGGAAAGCCGCTTGACTTCGGGGAAGTTATGAGCAGTCTTTATTCATATTTAGGTTAATTTTAACATTATAAAAAAACCTTTTATTCTCTTTTATTCTATAGATATTTATAACAAAAAATGATAATATTGTCATAACGAACCGAAAACACACCTACGGCATGGCACTGCAAAGGCGAAGGGAAGAAAAATGGAAACAAGAGTCAAACTTAGCATTATTATGATCGCTATTATGGTAATCATTGCGGCGGGCGTTCCGGTAGTTCAACTGCATAACGCGTCCGACGTAGCCTTAAATCTGTCCAAACAGAAAACCATGTACCTGTCGCGCCAATACGCCCAGTACTGGGACGGTAAAATAGACGGCTATATAAAGGTGTTACAGTCCTTATCAAATGTAATGAATTTTTATGAAAGCCTGGATCCTAATATACGGCGTCAGGACTATGAAACTACGATGCAGGCAGTTTTTGAGGACATGCCCGAATTTGTCCGCATGTTTACCGTCTGGAAACCTAACGCCATTGACGGCATGGACAGCCGTTTCATAGGCAGAACAGGTTCAACGCCAACGGGACAGTTCGCTTTCGCCCTGTCAAGGGAAAACGGGTATGTAGAAAAAACAATCAGCAGTGTTATTCAAGAAGCAATTAATCATATGAACGGACCTAACAGTAAAGATGTTGAAATGATGGATCCTACTATTTTTAAAAATATGGGAAAAGACACCTGGTGCGTAAGAATCATGGTTCCTATTATTAATAAGCGTCTTAATGAAACAGTCGGCGTCATAGGCTGCCGGTTTAATATTGATCTGATACAGCCCCAGATAATGGACGCTATCAACGCTCCCAATGAAATTTTCAGTATGGCAATTTACACAAACACCGGGTTTATTTTGGCGAATTATCTGCCGAATTTCATAGGAAAAACAATTCATACGGAAACGCAATACGGCGATCATTTAAGCCAGGTCTCCGAGGCTATTAGAACCGCGCAGGAATACGAAGTCGCTAATTACGACCCCGAACTAAAAACAACCATGTATATGAGCATAGCTCCGATTCCTCTGTCGGCATCCCCTACAACATGGTCGGTTATGGTCGGTTCAACGGAAGACTACATATTGAAAGACATTAAATCAATGGTCAAATTTACCGTTATACTTTTGGTGATAGTTATATTGGCGGCATCGGCGCTGGCAACCGTACTTATCCGCGTAGACGCGGCAAAAAACAAAGCCGACGCAGAGAGCAAACACAAGAGCTCGTTCCTCGCCAACATGAGCCATGAGATACGCACGCCGCTTAATGTTGTCATCGGGCTAACCTCATTAATACTGGAAGATGAGCGCCTGGATAAACATACTACGGATAATTTGATAAAGATAAGCAACGCCGGCACTACGCTTTTAAGCATTGTAAACGACATTCTTGACTTCTCCAAAATCGAGTCGGGTAAGTTGACCTTGTCGCCTGTCGAATATTACACGGCAAGCCTTTTGAACGATATAGCCACGCTTACAATTACCCGTCTTGGGGAGAAACCGATAACATTCCATCTTGATATCAAAGAAGATCTGCCGAACAACCTGTACGGCGACGATCTGCGTGTGAAGCAGGTGTTAACAAATCTTCTCACAAATGCGATTAAGTACACCCAGCAGGGACATATTGTGCTCAAAGTGCGCTCCACGGTTGAAGGCGGTTCCGTATGGATGGATTTTGCCGTTTCCGATACGGGCATGGGCATACCCAAAGAAAGCCAGAAAAAACTTTTCCTTGATTATTATCAGGTCAATGACAAAGCAAACCGCTACATTGAGGGCACGGGATTGGGTCTCGCTATTACCAAAAGCCTTGTACAGATGATGGAAGGGCAATTGGGCGTAGAGAGCGAACAGGGCAAAGGTTCAACATTCAGCTTCCGCATAAGGCAGGGCTTTGTCAACGATTTGGTTCTTGGAGCGGATGTTGCGGAAAAACTGCGCAGTTTCAGCTATACCGACAACAAACGCATCATTACCCAAAAACTTGTAAGGGTCAATTTAAGCTACGCCAAAGTGCTTGTTGTAGACGATATGCAAACCAACCTGGACGTAGCTTCGGGTATCCTGCGCAAATACAAAATGCAGGTTGATCTTTTAAGTAGCGGACAGGCCGCTATAGACAGGGTAAAAGCGGGAACTCCCGTTTACGACGTAATATTCATGGATCACATGATGCCCGGAATGGACGGCATAGAAACCGTAGACAAGATACGAGCCTTAGGCACGGAGTACGCTAAAAAGGTTCCGATTATCGCCCTTACCGCCAACGCCATACAGGGAACCGACAAGATGTTCTACGCTCACGACTTCCAGGCGTTTGTGACAAAGCCCATCGACGTAATGGAGATGGACTCGGTTCTAAAAAAATGGGTGTACAACAGAGACCGTGAAATCGTTTCCGATTCGCCTTCCATAGCCGAAGAAGAAGAAAAAGAGATAGTGATAGATATACCGGGAGTTGATTCTCAGAAAGGACTTTCCCTGTACGCCGGTGACACGGGTATTTATATCCCCCTCTTGCGCTCGTACATTACAAACACGCCGAACACTTTGGAAAAACTGAAAAAAGTCACGGCGGAAAATCTGTCAAACTATGTCATTGCCGTACACGGGTTAAAGGGAACTAGCGCGGGAATCGGCGCGGAACAGATACGGGTACAGGCATTGGAACTGGAAAACCTGTCCAGAGCGGGCAACCTGCAGGCCGTTCTGGAAAAGAACGACAAGCTCATTGCCGACACGGAAGCCGTTGTAGCCAATGTAAAAGACTGGCTGGATAAAAACGCCGTTCAGGAGAAAAAACCGCGCGCTAAAGCTCCCGACACGAATCTTCTGATCAAACTGCGGAAAAATTGCGAAAACTATGATATGGACGGAATTGAAGAAGTCATGGCCCAACTGGAAAGTTACGAATACGAGGAAGGCGCCGATTTGGTAAAATGGATAAGGGAAGAAGTTGACGTATCCAAAATGGGAGAAATAATAAAACGGCTTAAAGAAGTATAACCTAAGAAAAACAAGAGAGAGAAAAATTATGAACTGGTTTGATAATCTGAAAATTAAGGTAAAAATGATTTTAGGCTTTGCGTTGTTTATCATATTGATAACAAGCATTGTTCTGTTCGCCGTCATCCGGCTGAACGAAGTCGCGTTTACATACAGCAACACAATCAAATACCCCGTAAGCGTAAGAGACGCCATAATAGAGACGCAAGCCGCTTACAATGACTTGCGCACAATGACAAACAAAATAGCCGCGTACGCGCCGCATAAAAACACCGAACACATTAACAATATGTATAAGGACGCAGTCTCCGCCTATGAGCAAGCGATGAATTATATACAGGTATTCAGAGACCTTATGGAAGCAAGCCCTTTTTTGAGTGAGAAAGAGAGGACTACACGGCTTTATAATGCCGACACGCTCAAGAGGGATGTGAAACGGTATAAAGAGGAAATTTGCGACCCCATAACAATTGCCGCCCGCTCAGGCGATTATGAAGGCGCCATATACATACTTAACTACACGGGAGATCTTGTAAGCGAAACAAGAGCGCTTACAAACTCGCTTCGCGATATGACGACAGTCGTAGCGGAAAGAGCGCACATCAGCGCGCAGAATACCGCCACCGAAGCCAAAACGCTGTTATGGATTACTTCCATTGTTTCTATAGTTATTTCAATTTTATTGGCCTTGCTGATAGCCTCTCTTATAGCCAATCCGATAAATAACATGACGAACGTGGCAAAAAACGTGGCGAGAGGCAACCTGAACGTAAATATCGACACGTCGGCTAAAGACGAAACGGGTATGCTGGCAAAAAGTTTCTCGGATATCGTAAACGTCGTCAACCTGCTTACCACAGACCTGAAAAATTTAAGCAGGGACATACAAACCGACAGCGACACGGACACGAAACTGGACGCCGCCCATTTCTCCGGAGCGTACAGCGAGGTTGTCGAAAGCATAAACACATTCACCTCCGCCCTCCTTAACGCCCAGAAATCGGCTCTGCTCACAGTTTCTACCATATTTGAGTCAAACCCCCAAATCAACATATTGTTTGATGACAAACTCAACGTAATCGACTGCAACCCCGGAGCGGTTCCATTCCTTGGTTTCAAAACAAAAGAAGATCTGCTTAACGGATTTACGGAGCGTGTGAGCAAGAGCATTCCCGAAATTATGTCCAACGGGCAGCGCTCGCTGTCTTTAAGAGAGCAGTTAGAGACTGCCGTAAGGGACGGCGCAGCCGATTTAGAGACGGAACTGCATTTTGAAGACGGCATACGCAGAATAAATGTAAACTTAAGGAAGATACCCTATAAAGGAAGCTTCGCCATAGTCGCCTATGTGTTTAATATGACCGAAATCTTCCAGCGGGAAATGCAGTTGGCGCGCGCCAAGCAATTGAATGAACTTCAGCTTGCCAAATTGAATCTGGTTGTTAAGGGGACAAAAATCGGCCTGTGGGATATGGAAGTAATACATGACGATCCCGTAAACCCGAACAACACCTTTACATGGTCGGACGAGTTCAGGCACATGCTCGGCTACACCGACGAGAAAGATTTCCCCAACCTCTTAAGCAGTTGGAGCGACCTGTTGCACCCCGAAGACAAGGAAAGGACGCTGAACGCTTTCGCCATACACATGCTGGACACAACAGGTCAGACACCCTACGATGTAGAATACCGCCTAAAGCGCAAAACAGGCGAGTACGCTTACTACCGTGCTTCGGGCGAGTCCATTAGGGGCAAGGACGGCGTCGCCATACGAGTCGCCGGCGCTCTATTGGATATTACCGACACCAAGAATATGCTTCAGGACAAGGACCGGCAAAAGGAGGAAGCGGAAGCCGCCAACCGCGCGAAGAGCACCTTCCTTGCCAACATGAGCCATGAACTGCGCACTCCGCTGAACGTGGTTATCGGGCTTACAGGCCTTGTAATGGAAGATAAGCGCCTGGATAAATCCGTTACGGATAATCTGGTAAAGATAAGCAATGCCGGAAGCACGCTGTTGAGTATCGTAAACGATATTCTCGATCTTTCAAAAATCGAGTCGGGCAAACTTGAAATATCGCCGGATGAATATTACACCGCAAGCATGCTGAACGATACAGTTACCTTTACACTTGCCCGCATCGGGGAAAAGAACTTAAAGTTCCATTTGAACATCGACGACAACCTGCCGTACAAACTTATCGGCGACGATCTGCGGGTGAAACAGGTTTTTACCAACCTGCTTACCAACGCCGTCAAATACACCGAGGAAGGAAGCGTAGAGCTCAATGTAAACTGCGAGCGTGAAGGCGATGCGGTGTGGATTAATGCCTCCGTCACAGACACAGGCGCAGGCATATCCGAAGACGCCATGAAAGACCTGTTCCAGGATTATCACAGAGTCGATTCCAAATCCAACCATCATGTTGAGGGCACGGGCTTGGGTTTGTCTATCACCAAAAACCTTGTGGAATTAATGGAAGGAGGAATCAAAGTAAAAAGCGAAGTCGGTAAAGGCTCGACATTCAGTTTCCGCATAAAGCAGAGATTTGTCAGCGATGCCGTTCTGGGATCGGACATCTCGGAAAAACTGCGCAACTTCTGCTACACCGATGACAAGCGGGTTGTCTCGCAAAAACTTGTAAGGATCGATTTAAGTTACGCCAAGGTGCTAGTCGTAGACGACATTACGACGAACCTCGATGTGGCGGCCGGCATTTTAAGCAGTTACAAATTGCAGGTTGACTGTTTAACCAGCGGACAAGCGGCGCTTGACAGGATACAGTCGGGAACTCCCGTTTACAACGCTATATTCATGGATCACATGATGCCGGGAATGGACGGCATAGAAACGGTAGACAGGATACGCGCTTTAGGCACGGACTACGCGAAGAAAATACCGGTAATCGCCCTTACCGCCAACGCCATAAAGGGTACGGAGAAGATGTTCTTTGAGCATGATTTTCAGGCGTTCATAACCAAACCCATCGACATAATTGAAATGGACACTGTCTTAAGGAAATGGGTGCGCGACGATACCCACGCCGAAGTTCTGATCAACGAAGAGCTTTCCGAGTACGAACTTCAAATCGAAAAACTGAATATAGAAATACCCGGAGTGGACACAAAGAAAGGGCTTTCCCTGTATGCGGGCGCCAAGAAAATTTACCTGCCTATGATCCGCTCTTACGCCCACAACACTCCGAAAGTTTTGGACAAACTGCGCACCGTTACGGCGGAGAATCTGCACGACTATGTTATCACCGTACACGGATTGAAAGGCACGAGCGCCGCCATAGGAGCCGAGCACATCCGTGCCGCCGCTTTGGAACTGGAAAATCTTTCAAGGGCCGGAGACTTGAACGGCGTTCTCGCGAAAAATGACAAACTTATTACCGACACGGAAATCGTTGTAAATAATGTACAAGAGTGGCTGGATAAAAATGACATTCACGAGACAAAGCCGCGTCAGAAAGCCCCCGACAGGGAACTTCTCGCCAAACTGCGGGAAAGCTGTGAAAGTTACGACATGGACAACGTGGAAGAAGTCTTAACCCAACTGGAAAAATCCGACTACGATGAGGACGCCGAACTGGTAACGTGGCTAAGGGAAAAAATCGACATGTCCAAATTGGGCGAAGCAGCTAAACGGCTGAAAGATATAACATGAAAAGATTTGTCATTATTTTGGTGTCTATAGCCTTTTTAGCGGCTGTTACGCTAATATTTCTTGTTTTAAGCGGAAAAGAAAGATATCTCGCGCCTTAATAAGGTTAAAATAATCCCTTTTACCTCTTGTAAATTATCCAAAAAAATGGTAATATTGTATAAATAAATCAAAGTATCGCTTATTTATACAGAAAACAGGAAAAAAGTAGGAGAAGGGGAGAAAAAATGAAACTTAAAATCAAATTGAGCATTATGATGGTCGCCATTATAGCGGTTATAGCGGGCGGTATTGCCGTAATTGAACTGCAAAAGTCCAGCGCTGTGGTTTTGGATCTTGCCAAAGAAAAAACCCTGTATCTGGCACGCCAGCGAGCCCAATACTGGGATGGCCGCTTGAACGGCTATATAAGCACGTTACAAGCCTTATCGAATATTTTTAACTTTTATGAAAGTATAGCGGTAGCGGACAGGCGCCAGCAATTTGAAGATAACATAGAAGGTATGTTTGAGGACACACCCGATTTTGTACGTCTTGGTACAATCTGGAGGCCTAACGCCATTGACGGGCGGGACGCCCAAAATATAGGCAGGTCAGGCTCAACCCCCACGGGACAATTCGCTTTTACCATGTCACGGGATACCGGAAAGGTAACGGAAGGCGCCAGTTTACTTGTTCCGGACGCAATGACTTTCATGGACGGTCCCAACTCCAAAGTAGTCAAAATGAGCGACCCGATCGCAATTAAAAATCAGGGAAAAGATACTTTTGCCGTAACAATCTTCGTCCCCATTATCAACAAACGTCTCAATCAAACAGTAGGAGTCATAATCGGCCGGTTGGATATTGCCATGATACAGCCGTTGGTAGAGAAGACCATCAAAGATCTTGATGAAGTTACCAGCGCGGTTATTTATTCCGACGACGGGTTTATTTTGGCGAACTACCTGCCGGAGTTTATAGGAAGGCAAATTGACGAGGAAACACAGTACGGCAAACAATTAAACGATGTCAAAACGGCAATTAAAAACGCGGAAGAATGGGAAGGTACAGAGTTTGACCCCGAACTGAAAACAAACATGGTAATGGCAATAGCCAATATTCCCATAGGGGCGTCTCCGACAACATGGTCGGTAATGATCGGTTCAACGGAAAATTTCATCCTGAGAGATATTAACATTATGAGAAGATTCGTCATTATTCTGGCGTCATCAGCCCTTTTGGTGGCGGTGGTTCTTATCTACTTTGTCCTTAACAGCACTACCGCCCCAATCGTAAGGGTATCAGAGACACTCAAAGACATATCCGAAGGCGAAGGCGATCTTACGAAGACTATAACCGTCAGCTCCAAAGACGAGGTAGGCGACCTTGCGTTATACTTCAATAAAACGCTCGGAAAAATCAAAGACCTTGTTCTTA
>Ga0268262_10005264_pt1 | contig 12901 bp, 13 predicted proteins | sample TergutNc150P3_FD_190354 | JGI IMG/M metagenome (GOLD analysis project Ga0268262, IMG submission 190354) | Nasutitermes corniger P3 segment gut microbial community from laboratory colony in Florida, USA - Nc150 P3 (SPAdes) (version 2) | ecosystem: Host-associated > Arthropoda: Insects >... | reverse complement strand
TTTTGAACCATTTTGCCTTCTATGCAGCTGTGATTTTCAAGATAATTCAGGCGATTATATACGGTAGAAGGGCTTATCATAGCCCATCTTTCCAATTCCCTCACCTTTATTTTAGAAATAATATCGTACCCACTGGAATCCTCCTCCAATATAAACCCTAACAAAACCAAATCATAACGATTCATATCACCCCCTCACTTGTCCATTTCCTTTTAACAACCACTTGTAACTGCAAAGGCTTTCCACTCCCATAGGACCTCTTGCGTGCAGTTTATCTGTGGAAATTCCAACCTCTGCGCCAAGCCCATACTCACCGCCATCTGCAAAACGAGTGCTCGCATTCAGCATAACGCTGGAGCTATCAACATTGTTTGCAAAATATTCCAAAGCATCACCATCTTCTGCAACTATTGCATCTGTGTGATGACTGCCATATTTCTCTATATGCACACAGGCTTCATTAACTCTATCCACAAAACCAACCGAAATTTGCAAATCCAAATATTCTATTCCAAATTTGTCGTAATGAAGTTTTACACCCGCTTCTTTTAAGGGAGCCAAAACTCTCTCTACTGCATCACTAGGCAATTCCTTGTGAAAAAGCACGGTCTCTGCGGCATTGCACACGCTTGGGCGTTGTACTTTTGCATTGTATAAAATATTCGCGGCTTTTTCCAAATCTGCGCTTTTATCTATATAAACGTGGCATATTCCATTGAAATGCTTTATCACTGGAATTTTTGACTGTTCGCTCACAGCCCTTATTAAACCTTCTCCACCTCTGGGTATAACCAAATCCAAATATTGATTCTGCTTTAGCAATTCGCCGAGCAACTTACGGTCTGGGTTATCTATGTATTGAACAGCATTTTTTGAAATGCCTTCTTCGGCAATGGCTTCGCAAAATAATTTTGCCAAAAAATAGCTTGAATACACGGATTCCTTTCCACCGCGCAAAATAACAGAATTACCGGCTTTAAAGCAGAGGGCTGCGCCATCTATTGTAACATTGGGGCGACTTTCGTAAATAAAGAAAATTGCCCCAAGCGGAACGCTCACACGGCTAATGTCTATGCCGTTTTTCAAGGTTCTATATTCCAATACTTTGCCAAGAGGGTCTGCAAAAGAGGCAATTTCTTCTACACCACGCGCCATATCTTCCACTCGGTTTGGATTAAGAGCAAGGCGGTCTATCATATAGCTGGTTAAACCGCTCTCTTTTGCCGCTTCCACATCTTTTTTATTCTCTTCTATGATACTTGCCTCATTAGCACGAATGGAAGCCGCCACTTTTTGCAAAGCCCTATTGCGAAGCTCAAAACTCAAAGTTCTAAGCTCAAGCGATGCGTTTTTTGCAATACCTGCAATACTTACGGCAATATCAGTGTTTCCCATTTTCAAAATTTCCTAAATTTAGGCAGATGCAGAGCAATATAGAAAAAATAATAAATAAAACTCTTGAAAAATCTTCGGTGTTCAGAACTTGGAGAGTACTATTCCTATGCGCTTGCATTATCGCTTTTGTGCTTTTTCTCAGGTTTTTTGTTTTTTCTGTTTGGAAATTTGAAGGAAAACGCGTTTTTATATGCGAACTTGAATTTTGCAAGGAAAAATCCAAGAAAGGAAATTTGCTGCTGGTTAAAACAATCAACGGAAATTCAATTATACTCAGGCAAATAGGAAAAAGCGGAGATGAAATAAAACTCGTCACCCCTTTTGACACAATTTCTATCAGCATTCCCAAAAAGGGCGATACCATAATTTTTGAAGATTTAAATCCGATGCTCTGGGACAGAGCTTTTTCTCTATACAGAGAGCAATTCCCAAATGAAAAAATCAAAACGAATATTTCTCTGAACAGCAAAGAAAAAGAGCTCCCTTTTGCTTATGTTGGCAGGGCAAGCATCTCTGGCCGCCCCGCCTCCGAAAAGGAAGTGCCTTTTTTACCTTGGCAAGAACTTAGGCTTTTGGAACTCCAACTGCAAAAAATTTTCCCAGCCATAGATAGCATACATTTTAAAAGAGAACCTTATACAGACTCTGACTCTTTGCAAGAAATAAAAGATTTTGTTGTTGAAGAGGATCTTTTTTATCTCTCTTGCGAAAAACCAAAGCAGAACAAGCTATGCTACGATAGCCGCGAAAAGGGATTTTTTAGAAGAAGCGAGATTAAGGGGCGGGCTGTGAGGAGGTAGTCTGAATCTCACCTCACGCACCGCACAGAAAGTCCCATTTCGCTCTTGGAACCAATATCCGAGAGCATAACATCGTAGCAAATATAACCCATTTCTGAGCAATATTGGTTAATCAATACGTACTTAGCCGAAACATCTAAATGCTCTTGCTCTGTGGCAGTCCACCAAGCAGCATTCAAATCCATTCCGGTAAAACGAGAGGATTTGCGAAGACCGCCCGGCATTGCATAAAAGCCAAAATCGTCTGTTCCGCCTCCCCTGCTCCAACTGTGCTTTGCTTTAATCGCTCTAGCATTGTCTTTGCCACCTGCAACATCTATGAGCTTTTGCCATTCCTCTTGGCTTGGCAAATGCCAACCCGCAGGGCAGGCATTCTTTGCGGAATTCCAGTCGTAAAGGCGGCCGTATTTGTCGCAGTTCTCTTTGAGGTCGTCAAAGCACCAAGAATTGCCTGCCTTGTAATTCAGATTTTCGGACATCCAAGTTTGCTTATCTATTTTCACATATTTATAGATTTTGCCATTTCTTGAATCGACAAAAAAATCTTTTGCAAAATAACCATCTTCCATATATTTGTATGTCTGAGCATAACTCGGATTATGCTCAACGGCTTTTTTATAGCTATTTGCCGCTTCAACGTAATTTTTCTTGTTCTTGTAAATATCACCGATGTTTTTATATGCCTCAGCAAAATCAGGTTTTAGTTGCACTGCTTGGCTGTAATATTTTATTGCCGCATCTTGCTGCTTGTTTATTTCGGCAACATAGCCTTTTAAGAAAAATTCATTCGCTGTTTTTGGAGTGCTTATTGCCTCTGCCAGCATTTTATATTTTGCCACAAAATATTCAGAAAGCTCCTCAACCGGAATTTGCTTGGCTTCTGGCAACATATAGCCTTTTTCTATGGCTTTCATTTTGTATTCTGTGCCACTCGCTTTATTTCCCTTTTTGAGCAAAGCCTCTCCCAAATAGAGATATGATTCTTGCATATTAGAATCCAACTCAATGGCTTTTTTTGTGTATTCTATTGCTCTATCGTAATCCTGTTTGAAAAAATACACCTCTCCTATATTGTTGTAGGCATAAGGCAAATTTTTAGCGGAGTTTATGCTAATGGCTTTGCTCAAATATTCTATAGCTTTATCGTAATCCTTTCTGTGAAAATAAACACCGCTCATAAGGTCGTATATTTCGGCTTTGTCTTCGGGCTGGTATTTAATGGCTTTTTCCCAGTACTCCAAAGCCTTGTCGTAATTTTGCTTTTTGTAATAAGCACCTCCCGTGCTGATGTATGCATCTATTTTTGGGTCTAATCTGATAGCCGTTTCGTAATATTCAATTGCTTTAGCGTAATTGCGTTTTATGCTGTAAATGCTTCCCATTGTTCTGTATGCCTTTACGTGTTTGGGATTCAAATCAACAACCTTTTTCAAGTACTCCATAGATTTATCGTAATCGTGTTTTCTTATGTATGCAATTCCTATATTGAAATATATGTTTGCATCTCCGTCTCCAATTTTCAAATCAATGGCTTTTTTGTAATATTCTATTGCCCTATCAAAATTCTCTTTGAAAAAATAAGCTGTTCCAATGCCGTGAAATGCCGCATATTCCGCTTTGGGGCTCGGTTTCAATTTGAGAGCTTTTTCATAGTATTCTATGGATTTTTCATAATCTTCTATATCTCTGTTGATAGTTCCCAAATAGGAATAAGCATCGGCAAAATCTGGTTTTTGCTCAATGGCATGTTTAAAATATTCCATCGCCTTCTCAACGTTTTTTATTCTCTCATAATAAATATCTCCAACATCGTAATATGCCTCTGCTTTATCTGGAGAATATTCAATAACTTTTTTGAAGTATTCATCGGCATTTTTGTAATCGTATTTAAAGGAATAAAGAAATGCCATAGTAATGCAGGCTTCAACATTGTTTGGGTAAGCTGGTTTTAAGTCAATATATTTTTTAAAATAATCCATAGCCTTGTCTAAATCTTTCTTGCCAATGTATATTGCTCCTGCATTGTAATAGGCTCTTGCGTAACTGGCTTTTAATTCAATGACTTTATCGTAATATTTTATCGCTTCATCTTTATCTTCGTCTATCTCTGCAATGTAGGCTTTCAAAAAAAAGTCATCTGCTGTTTTGGGGTTCTCCATCTTTTTTGTTATTTCCTTGATTTTTACTTTTACGCTGCTGGAAATATCTTGGGCAGAAATTTGCTTTGCTGTAGCCAGCACTTCTGCATAGTCACTGGCTGATGTTTGGTTTATTTCTGCACCTTGTTTGGCGTTGTGGCAGCCAAACACAAAGCAGAGCAATAAAATTCCTGCAAGTTTTCTATATTCATTCATAAAACTCTCCAAAAGCGATATGTCGTTAAAAGATATAAAAAAAATAATAGCCATTGCAAGCGGCAAAGGCGGTGTGGGAAAATCCACCGTTGCCGCTAATTTAGCTATGGCAACCGCCCTTGAAGGAAAAGCCGTTGGCATTTTGGATGCCGATTTATACGGACCGAGCATGGGGCTGATGTTCGGTTTGGACAGCGAGGTTATGCCCTCAATCTCGCACGGCGTTAAGGTTGCCTCCATTGCTCAGTTATCTCCAGCAGAAAAGGCAAATGCTTGGAGAGGCCCAAGAGCGGCATCCTTGATAAATAGTTTGCTGAATGTTGTGGAATGGGAAAATTTAGATGTGTTGTTTATAGATATGCCACCAGGCACAGGAGATGTTCAGCTTTCCATTATTCAAGGTTGCAAACTTAGCGGTGCCATTATGGTGAGCACACCGCAAGAGGTGGCTCTTGCAGATTGCGTAAAAGGCATTGACCTTTTCAATGAATTGAAAGTGCCTATTTTAGGTTTAATTGAGAACATGAGCAGTTTTATTTGCGATAAATGCGAAAAGGAGCATTTTATTTTTGGCAAAGATGGCGCAAAGAAGTTGGCAGAAAAAATGGGGATTCCTTTTTTGGGACAAATTCCAATTGAAGCATCGCTTATGGAAGGCGGGGAAAAAGGTTTGCCTGCAGTGCTTGCGAACCCAAATTGCACAGGTGCGCGTGTGTTTGGGGAAATAGCAGCGAGGTTGTTGGAGTGTTCTCAGTAACGGGCAAGCAAGCTAAAGCAATAGTGTACGCAAGCGATGTGGAAGAAGCCTGTGTTAATCAGATTAAAGAAGTTCTGGACAACGAGTTTTTGGCTGAGGAAAAAATAAGAATAATGCCCGACTGCCACGCCGGAAACAATATTTGCATAGGCTTCACCTCAACAATGAACAAGGAGTGGGCAGTTCCCAATTACATAGGAGTGGACATAGGCTGCGGAGTAGCCTCATACCCAATTGATAAAACCGAAGTTGATTTTAGGAAATTTGACGTGCAAGTTAGGAGAAGCATACCTTCTGGATATGAAATCCATAAACGTTTTGAGGAAGATAGATGCAAAGATGTTTATTCAAAAATTGCAGAAAATTCATTCCATCTGTTCGTTGAGGAATTGAACGAACTTGTCAAAAAACTTGGGCTGAACTTTCGCTCCAAGAGTTATGTAGCACAGTCTATGGGAACTTTGGGCGGCGGCAACCATTTCATAGCCATAAATGAAAATTCGTCTGGAAATAAATTTATAACAGTGCATACCGGCAGCAGAAATTTTGGGCTGAAGATAGCAAACCATTTTCAGAAAAAAGTTGGAGAGAAAGGCTATCTATCAGGTGAATTATACAACGACTACATATATGCTATGGAATTAGCCCAGAGATATGCCGAATTCAACCGCGCCAAAATTCTGTGGGAACTTGTTAGGAATTTCGATATGAATTTTGAAAAAAGCAATCTCATTGAATCGGTGCATAACTACATTGACATAGACAGCAAGATTATAAGAAAAGGAGCTATTTCTGCCAAGAAAGACGAAATTTGCCTAATTCCTATCAACATGGCAGACGGAGTGATTCTGTGCAAAGGAAAGGGCAATTCCGAATGGAACTATTCTGCCCCGCACGGAGCAGGGAGAGTGCTTTCAAGGACAATGTCCAAAAAAAGTTTCTCAATGGAAGAATACAAAGAGAGAATGAGCAATGTGTGGAGTTCTTGCGTGAGCGAAGCCACCCTTGACGAATCGCCTATGGCCTACAAGAAAGCGGAATATTTGATGAGTTTCATAGGCGAAACTGTTGAAGTGATTGACCATTGGAGCGAAGTTTACAATTTCAAGGCTGCGGAGTGAGCAATAATTTTTTATATTCAAAGAATGTTATGCAAAGAATGTGCTACCTGCTTTTGGTTCAATCCAAGCGAAACTAGAAGAGATGTTTCTGACTGCGATGACTATTCCCAAAAATGTATCCCCATTGATAGATCTCAAGTTTTTGCTATAGCAAAGGAACTAACTTACAAAAGAAACGCTAAAAGCGAAAATGTACTGAAACCATCTGTTTTAGATGTTTCCCAAGCATTGTCGGAAATGTACGGGAAAAAAAGAAAAACCATTCCAATCAGCTCTATAGAAAAGGTATTGAAAAGGTGGACAATGAATGCCTGAACCTTATCACATAGGCTCTCCGCTTGATTTCTGCCACATTTCCTTGCACTCATCCGAGCAGAAGTTGTGCAGCTTGGGGTAGCTCTCGTTTGCGTTCTGAACGGCAACCGTCATAATTGCTGGCTTAACCTTGCATTGATCGCATAGCGTTTTTCCGAATACTTTTTTCATATACAATCTTCTCCTTTGAAAGTAGTCGGAATAGCGAGATTCGAACTCACGACCTTCTGCTCCCGAAGCAGACGCTCTACCAGGCTGAGCTATATTCCGAAATTTTGAATTAATATAGAAAATTGTTTGTGAGAATTTACTATATTTGCAATAAATAAAAATAGGAGAGAATATGAGTGCAACAATAATTGCAATTATAATTGCAATACCAGTGCTTATAGTTATTGGTTTGTACAATTCAATGATAAAATTGCGTAATAATAGAGAAAACGCATTTGCTGATATTGATGTTCAACTGAGGCAACGCCACGACCTTATTCCCCAACTGGTGGAAACCGTGCGCGGCTATGCAAAGCACGAAAGCACAACTTTACAGGCCGTTGTAGAGGCTCGCAATGGAGCTATGCAAGCAACCTCTATTGACGAAAAAATCGCAGCAGAAAACAAGCTGAGTTCTGCCTTGCAGGGATTAAAAGTTACCATTGAAAGTTATCCCGACCTAAAGGCAAATCAAAACTTTATGCACCTGCAAGAGGAAGTTGCCGATGTTGAGAACAAACTTGCCGCAAGTCGCCGCTTTTTCAATTCTGCAACCAAGGAATACAACAACAGCATTCAAACATTTCCGGCAAATATTGTTGCAGGAACTTTCGGTTTCCATAAAGAAACATTCTTTGAACTTGGAGCAGAGAGGGTTGCTGTTAGCGAAGTGCCTAAAATTCAATTTTAATTTTCAAAAACTGATTTATGGAATATGTAGGTATAGCCACTCAGCAGTCGCGCAATAATCGAAAATCGATTATGCTTTTGGCAAGTTTTCCCTTGCTTTTATTCGCACTGTTATATGTAGGCTGTTTATTATTCTACATACCAGAAAGCAATTTAACGACTGAAAAAATTTCTCCAGCAATAGTGTTTTTTTACCTGTTTCCTCGCTTTCTAGTTATCGCCATTGTGTGGTTCATAATTGGTTATTTTATAGATGTTCATTTAGCAACACTTGCAGTTGCCATTGCTTTGTCGTACATCGGTTGTGTTGTTTTGATATTCATAAAAAGCAATCACAATGTTTATTTGCTTGCAAATGATTTATTTTTTATGCTTTTGCCTTATGTTGCCATTGGTACACTTATATGGTTTATTGTGGCTTATTTCGCCAATGTCTATATTATTGATAAAGCTACTGGAGCTTGCGCTTTGACACGCAGTGAAAATAAACGTGTATATAATCTCGTAGAAAATCTTTGCATATCTCGCGGAATGGAAATGCCCAAAATTCACGTTATTGAAACCTCTGCCTTGAATGCTTTTGCAAGCGGGGTAAGTTCAAATTCTTATACGGTAACTCTTACTCGCGGCATTATTGATACTTTGGATGACAAGGAACTAGAAGGGGTAATAGCACACGAACTCACGCATATTCGCAACAATGATGTTAAGGTACTCATAATTTCCATTGTATTTGTTGGATTTTTTGATTTGCTTGCAGAATGTTCCAAACGCGCTTTATTTTCTTCTAGCAAGCGTAGTAGGAGCAGAAAAAACAATGGCTCAGGAATCTTATTAATAATAGTTATAGTATTGGTTCTTGCAATCGTAGGGTATGGCATTTCTATATTGATGCGTTTTGCAATTAGCCAAAACAGAGAATATATGGCAGATGCCGGAGCAGCAGAATTAACTAAAGACCCCAAAGCATTGGCAAGTGCTTTGCGTAAAATCGCTGGACATTCCGCTTTACTCGGTATGCAAAACGAATCCGTTGCCCAGTTGTTCATTGAAAATAAACCCGAAAGAAGATTTTTCGCAACACATCCCCCAATTGAAAGCCGCATTGCTATACTGGAGCAGTTTTGATATGCAAGAAATAATAGATGTTTGCGATTCCAAAGGAAACTACACTGGGCAAAAATTGCCCCGAAGCGAAATTCACAAAAACAAATTGTGGCATAGAACTGTGCACATACAAATTTTTGATTTTGACAAACGTACTCTTTTCCAGCTAAGGTCTAAGGACAAAGATTCATTCCCAAATAAATTAGACATAAGCGCGGCGGGACACATAAGCTCTGGCGAGAAAATAATAACCGCAGCACTCAGGGAATTGGAAGAAGAACTCGGTTTGCGACTTGAAGAAAACAGATTGGAATACATAAACGATTTTACCAGCGAGCAGGCTATGCCAAATGGCGATGTTGACCGCGAAATACAGAGTTTTTTTATAGCAAAAATAACCGAAAACGAAAAACTTATGCTTAAAATTCAGGAAAGCGAGGTGCAAAAAATTATATGGTTCACAGGGCCAGAATTGAAACAGGCTTTGCACGAAAATGCAGAAGATTTTACCCCTAATGATGAGGAGTATGAGATTATTTTAAATTTACTACATTAAAATTTACTATATTAATTGTAAAAAAGGAGACAACACAAAAAGGAGATAAATTATGACAGAACATACGCGAACAGGAATTGGCGATTTTGTGCGTAATACTATTAGCCTTAATGACATTGGATTTGAAAAGGCAATGCGTGTGGATAACAAAGATGATGATATAAATGATATAGAAATAATTGTTTTAACAAAGGATGCAATAGAGATTTATGAAAGAAGTTAAATTTGATGAAATTTGGAACAATGTTATAAAGCCTATATTAGGGTATAAACTTTCAGACGAAAGCCATCTGTTTTATTTAATGGATGGCTCAAACAATAAATCTGATATGCGCCGCAATATGGAATCTTGGTATAATTCTTCCAAAGACAAAATCAAAGCAGAGTTTATGCGGCAATCCAACAAGAAGTTTGACCGCCACAAGGTTTGTGCGTGTATATTCAAAGCTATTGTTGAAGTGAAAATCCTCAAAATTAAGAAAGGCTCCGCAGAAAAGGAGAGGCTTGTCAATACTGAAATAGCATTCCTAGTTGCTTGCGTAGTTCTCGCCTCCTTTATGCTGCACGATGCCAAGAAAGTTACATCAGATCTTGAAGATTTTTTGAATCATCGCAAATTACCGTGCTTTCCAGAAATCAGGAACAACGATTCACACGATTCTTATGTAGTTCAGACTATAAAGGCTTTGTGCTACGACCAAAAGCAAGGGAATCTCAGCATTCTAGCTCTTGCAAATATATTTTGCTTGCTGGAAATGCACACAAAAGCGGTTTACTCAAGAGACCCTGCCCACGTTCACCAACAAGTGCGCAAAATAATTGAGCACCGTGAACAGATACTTAAATCTACCCCAAAGTCTTCTTCTCAAACTCACCCATAAAAGCGACCAGAGCCTGAACGCCTTCTATAGGCATAGCATTGTAAATGCTCGCTCTAAAGCCGCCAACTGAACGGTGACCTTTCAACTGCTCCAAACCTTTTTCCACAGCGGTTTTCAAAAATTCTTTTTCAAGAGACTCTTTTTTATCTGCGGCAACAGCATCTTCTTTGAACACAAAGGGAATATTCATTGTTGAGCGGTCTTCTTTTGCAGCCGTGCCTTTGAATAGTTTTGAATTATCCAGAACATCGTAAAGCAGATTGGCTTTTTTGGCATTTAGTTTTTCCATTGCGGAAACACCACCCAAATTTTTCAACCAGTGCAAAACTCTGTTCATAACATAAATGGAAAATACTGGCGGGGTGTTGAACATACTTTTTTCTGGAATATGAGTGCGGTAATCCAGCATTGTTGGAATATCGCGTTCCACCTTGCCCAAAATATCGTTCTTGACTATAATGGTAGCCACACCAGCAGGCCCCATATTTTTTTGCGCACCTGCATATATAAGCCCAAATTTGGACACGTCTATTGGCCTGCTCAAAATATCGGAACTCATATCGCTAACCAAATAGGTGTTCGCTTTTGGAAATTCTTTCCATTGCGTTCCGTAAATGGTATTGTTGCTCGTTACGTGCAAATAAGTTGCGCCGGATGTTTGCTCAAAGGTTTTGGGAATATGGTTGTATGTGGAATCTTTGGAAGAGCAAACCACATTTACCTTGCCGAATTTTTTTGCTTCTTTTAGAGCCTTGTTTGCCCAAACGCCTGTGTCTGTGTAGTCCGCAACGGAATTTGCGCCGAGCAAATTTATTGGAACCATGCAGAATTGAAGCGATGCTCCGCCGCCCAAGAATAAAATCTCATAACCTTCCGGTATTGAGAGCAATTCTTTCAAAAGAGATTCTGTTTCTGCAACCATTCCCTCTATGGGCTTGGTACGGTGGCTCATTTCCAGAATACCGATTCCAGTACCTGCGAAATCTGTAATGGCCGCTTTTGCTTCTTCTGTTGCTTGCTTAGGAAGAATGCTAGGACCTGCGCTAAAGTTAAACACTGTTTTCATAGGGATAAAGTAGTAATTTCCACGCTTTCAATGATAATTTCATCTTTTGGCTTGTCTCTGCTATCGGTTTTTGACTCTGCAATGGAATCCAATGTGCCAAAACCCTCGTAAAGCTGCCCAAAAACGGTGTAGCCTTCGTGGGAATGCCCGTCTGGAGGGTGGTCTAAAAAGTGTGCTCCGTCTTCTGCGTGAACTATGAAGAATTGGCTGCCTATGGAATTTGGCGCACTTGTTTTTGCCCAAGAAAGAGCGCCCCTTATATGCTTCAAGCGAGGGTCGTAAACATCGCCTATATTCTCGCCTTCTCCGGCGGCAGCGTGACCTCCGGTACCGTTTTTATTTGTGAAATCGCCACCTTGAATCATAAAATCTTTTATGACTCTGTGAAAAGGAACATTGTTGTATTTACCTTGCTTCGCAAGCTCAATAAAATTCTCCGCAGCTCCCCCCACAAGCTCTGGAAACAAGCGAATTTTCATTTGCCCCTTGTTTGTGGTAATAACGGCTATGGTTTCGCCGTTTTGCGGCTCATCGGTTTGATGGAAATCAGTCATAAAAAGAATTTAGAAATTTCTCCAACTCCTCTGGCAAAGCCGCTTCCACTTTTATCTTTTCCCCTTTCCAACTGAATTCCAAAAGCGTAGCGTGCAAAAAAAGCCTAGAAAGCCCAAACTCTTTTTTCATTTTTCTATTAAAAGCAAAATCCCCATATCTTGAATCTCCCAAAAGCGGATATCCTTTTTGTGCAAAGCTAATTCTTATCTGATGCTTATGCCCCGTTTCCAAACCCACACGCACCAAATCACATTCCTCAAATTTTTTTTCCACAATCCAATTAGTTTCAGAAATTCTATCATCGTCTGGGAGCTGCATACTCATCTTCCCTTTTTTTTGCGGCAGATGCCCTTTCACCAAAGCTAAATATTCCTTCTTTATTTTTCTCTCTCTAATAATATTTCCAAACTCACGCGCAGCCTGCCCAGAAAGAGCCGCTATAAGCAAGCCCGATGTCTCTTTATCCAAGCGATGCACCAGAGCTGGCTTAAAATCAATGCCCTGTTCCTGCGCCCAAATTTCAAGTATTCCAACCAAACATTCCTCTTCTTTAACACCGCTACCAGATTGACTGGCAAGGCCGCAGGGTTTATTGAGAATTGCAAAATCTGAATTTTGAAAAACAAAACACAGCTTTTCTTTTGCATAAGTTTTTGTCTGTTCAAAAGTTACCTTTTTTTGAACTTGCGGTAAATTTTCGTAAATTTGCACAGCATCATTTTCGCACAGCATTTGAGCAGCTTTCCCCACTACCCCATTCACCCTCACCTTTTTTTTGCGTATAACAGAAAACAGCAAACCGAGTGGCGCAACCGGAAAAGCCTTGCGCAAAAAGCGGTCTAGCCTTTGCCCTGCATTATGTTTGTTAATTGTTATGGATAGCACGTTTGGAAATTAGAAAATTTTCTAATTTTACTATCATGGCACAGGAAAATACTACAGAAACAGATATTCGTTGTAAACAGAGATTTGAGAATTACGGCAAATCTCTGGCTTTGTTATCTGATATTGTAAATTCCATAGACAAAAACAGTCCGCTGACAAACAAAGATAGATTGAGCATTATCAAATCTTTTGAAATAGCCTTTGAGCTT
>Ga0268262_10005263_pt1 | contig 12902 bp, 12 predicted proteins | sample TergutNc150P3_FD_190354 | JGI IMG/M metagenome (GOLD analysis project Ga0268262, IMG submission 190354) | Nasutitermes corniger P3 segment gut microbial community from laboratory colony in Florida, USA - Nc150 P3 (SPAdes) (version 2) | ecosystem: Host-associated > Arthropoda: Insects >... | reverse complement strand
CCTATATTAAAGCTCATATTGGCTCGTATATTGGCTTTCATATTGAAGCATAAAAAACCGTTGGCAGTGTCCGCGGGGATTTTTTTCGCCCTGGCTATAGGGGCGCTGGTTTTTAACAGCCGGCCTCCGGCGCTGGTTGTCACCGACGCCCTCTTTATAGAACTGTACGGGAAAGGGCGGATCCGGCGGCAGCGGTTTGCGTCTTCGCTTGCCCTTTTCCGCAGCGTAAAGCCAGTAATAACCGCCGACGGCGCAAGCCCTGATATCATCGTCGCGGCCATATCCGGGGCCGCCAGGCGTCCTTACTGCGTGCTGTTCCCCGGCTACCTTGCGTCCGCGGCTGAACTCTACCATCTGGAATTTCCCGAAACCCCGGCGGCTCTTCTGGGCGGTTATAGCGCGTCTTACGATTTGCCGAGGCCTGACGGGGTTTTATGCGTTTACCGCACGGACATCAATACCGACATGTACAGGGCGGGGCTTTTCGCGGGGGCGATTGGCTTAAAAAACGGCTCCGGGGAGGCCAGAAGGACCTGTTTTCTGCTGCAGGATTTTTATATACAGGCCGCGGAGAGGGAGTTTTTTTCCAGGGGGCTAAGGGAGAGCGATTCCGGCGCCGTCGCGCGTTTTGCGAACTCGGCTTCTGACATACCCGCCCTGGAAGGCATATCCTGCGTGGTTCTTACCCGTTCAGGATCCGATTATCTGGATAAGAACGCCAAAATACCCCTGATTCTTTTTACCTGGCTGGACCCCTTCATGCTGCCCCCGGAAACCGCGGCGGCATTTGACGACTCAACCTGGGCCCTTGTTGTCCAGGCGGCGCGTATGGCAGCCGCCGGCCAGGCTGAAGGAAAAATTTCTTCAAAACCATTGGTTTTTTCAAGGGGAACAGCCGATAATGGTATAGGCAGAATCTTGAGGCAGTTGGCAAAAAAAACGCCTTAAAAAAACACACAAGATTCATTAGGAAGCATTGACAAAGGGTTGTCAAAAAAATATAATTAGAGATATGGAACGAAAGAAAGACTTCGGAAAGGAGAAAGGGATGAAATACGGCAGTATAAAAGCTGTTTGCTTTGTTATCCTGGCATGCATGGTTGTTATGCCGGCGATTGGCGATGGGCAGACCGTTGATTTGACTTCCATAGTTTTGGAAAGCTTTAATGGCGACACTGTCCATGAATGGAACGACGGCAGACGTCCAAGAAGCTTTGAATTTTCCTGGGCGCTGAATGCCAGTAAATTTGCTACAAGAAGCACGGATAGTGACGGAAACGAGGTGGTTTTCCCCCAGTCAACCTATGTAAAGGCCTGGCCAATCGCCGTTTTTGGTTTCAACCGTGATGATCTAAAGAGCTTTGGCATCCGCGGCCGTTTTGACCGCCAGGGCTATAACTGGATAGACGTGTATCCGGTTTCCGGCGACGACTCCACGCCGTTTGAGATACCGCTTCCGGGAAGGGTACAGTACTTTGATTTATGGGTCTGGAGCGGCAATATGGATCTTTACATTGACGCCATGATTCGCGATTACCAGGGGATAGTTCATACTATCCATTTTGGCAGCCTGGCTTATACCGGTTGGAGAAACCTGCGGGCGCATATTCCCGCTTCCGTACGCCAGGAGAAGAGAGTGCTTCCCAACCACGCCGGCCTGAAATTCGTAAAATTCAGGATATGGACCCAGCCAATTGAGAGGGTGGGTGATTTCTATATTTATTTCAAACAGTTAAAAGCGCTGACGGATACCTTTGAAACCATGTTTGATGGGGATCAACTGGCTGACCCGGATATTATACCAGGGCTCTGGTCAGGCGGCGACGGTTTAAGCGGTTCAACCGGCAGACAGTAAAAGGAGAATCAAATGAAACGGATTTTTTTAATTGCGTTGTTTATATTAATCGCCGTTGGCATGGTCAGCGCCCAGGATGCTATCGGCGATCCGGACCCTTATATGATTGGCGTGGATTCCGCCCAGCAGCAGCTTAAAGAAGTGTCGGTTGACAAATTCGAGAATGAAGGCTTTTGGGTTTCGCATATGTCAAGCGATGAAGGCTATACCACTTCAAAACTGTTTAAAGGCGGCCCCAGCGGCAAAGAGCCGATACCGGACGAGGAAGGCATGGATATTCCCGACGCGCTCGTGCTTGGCACCAGGGTGGATTACCTCCGCAGGGGATATAACAGCTTTACCGTTCGCCCCATACGCCCTATCCCCATTGAAGGGATCACCAAGACTGTTTCTGTGTGGGTTGCCGGAAGGAATTTCAACCATGACCTGGTACTGTTAATTCAGGATTATTTCGGCAGAAATTATGAAATCTACGTGGGAAAACTCAATTTCCAGGGCTGGAAAAAACTGACTGTGGCGATACCCCCTCAGTCCACGGACGGCGTAAACGGGGTTATCCAGCGGAGTTATCATTATAACAACCAGATGGGCATAAAAATCATGGGTTTCCGCATTGACTGTGATCCAATGGAAGCTTTTGGAAACTACTATATCTACTTTGACGATCTCAGGGCAGTAACAGACCTCTTTGCCGAAAACAACCGCGACCCGGACGACATGGCCGACGGCTGGTAGACAAAAGAAAAGAGAAGAGAGAAAAAATAAAAAAGCAGGGAAACCTCTAAAAGTCCGGAAGGATTTTTAGGGGTTTTTCTTTTGTCTTTCTCTTTTCTTTTTTCATTTTTCTTTTGTATATGTCAATCGGGACCAAACATGAATCAAGCCTCCATAGGGAATTGAAATTCCAATACGCGGGGCAGGACGGGCAGACCGAAGCGGAAGTCGCGGGCTTTGTCGCCGACGGCATAAACGCCGAGGGCGAATACATTGAAGTCCAGACCGGCAGCTTTGGCCCGTTAAAGAAAAAAGCCGCCGCCTTGCGGCGGTTAAAAGTAATTCATCCCGTAATAATCGCCAAATATATCGAAGTTTACGACAAAAAAGGCAGGCTCCAGTACCGCAGGAAAAGCCCGCGCAAGGGCACTCCATGGGACCTCTTTGACGTACTGGTTTACGCGCCCGATCTGCCCCTTATACCCGGCCTTGTTATCGAGCTTGCCCTGGTGGACGCGGCGGAACAACGCGTACAGGACGGCAAGGGCTCATGGCGCAGACGCGGAGTAAGCATTCGGGACAGGCGGATACTGGCCGTGCATGATCGCATAACGCTTAAAAAACCCTCTGACTATATTCGTTTTGCCCCTTTTAAAAAAAATGAAAAATTCACTTCCGCGCTGCTTGCCAAAAAAGCCGGAATTAACGTCGATTTGGCAAGAAAAACCCTGTATGTGCTGAAAAAGCTTGGAATTGTGAAAAAAACCGGCAAGCAGGGCAATTCGTTTGTTTATGTGAGAAAAGGGAGTAGGGAATAGGGATCGTTTTTCACATTCCCCCTCCTTTTACTACACAGGTATTAAGTAAAACCCCCAATTTTTTAAAAAAAAAGTTGATTTTTTTGATAAATTTTGCTTGACGGCTGAACTGATACAGGGTACATTAAGTTCAATTGGAAAAAATTGGTAATGATTGGGGAAACTTGGTAAATGATGTTTGGCGGTGAATTTAGCGTTACTTTGGATGACGCAAGCAGAATTGCTCTTCCCCGGCGCATTAGGGACTTGCTGGAAAATGACAAAATAGTCATTACCAAGGGGCTTGACGCCTGCCTTTGGCTGTACCCTGTTAACGAGTGGGAGAAGCTGGAAAAGCAGATTGTTGACGCGACAAGCCCTTTTGATGATGAAGACCGCGCCTTATGGCAGCGGATCATCGGCCCTAATCATGAAATTGACATTGACAAGCAGGGAAGGATTTTAATTCCCCCGCCATTACGCATCTTTGCGGGGCTGAACAGGGATTGTATCGTGCTTGGGCAGTATAATTACATAGAAATTTGGTCTGAAGGCCGTTATCAGGCGCATTTGGACGCGAGCGAGGAAGATTTTAAGGCTGCGCGCAGGAAATTGGGCGCCAGAATAAAAAAAGAAAGGGATTTAGGGTATGATAGTCCACGTTCCGGTGCTGCTGGAACAGGTGCTGCATTACCTGGCGCCTAGAAGCCCAAAAGAGCTTCTGATAGACGCGACCCTTGGAGAGGGCGGTCACAGTTTTGCGTTTTTGTCCCGGTTTCGGGACCTTTCCGTGGTTGGCGTTGACGCCGACCCTGAGATTCAGGCGGTCGCGAGGGAACGGCTGGCCGAATTTGGGGAACGGGCGCGGTTTTATACCGGCTGGTCCCAGGATTTTTTCGCGGATTACCCCGCGGATCTTGAGCGCCCTGACACGGCGCTTATAGATTTAGGCGTAAGCTCGTACCATTACGAGAAAAGCGGGAGGGGTTTTAGTTTTTCGGCCGCGGAGAAACTGGATATGAGGCTTGACGCCACGCAGGGTTTTTCAGCGGCGGAATTTTTGGCGCAAAGACCTGAGAAGGAAATTGCCGATATTTTATATATGAACGCCGGAGAACGTTACTCGCGGCGTATTGCCAGGGCGATTGCGCAGGAGCGGCGGAAAGGGGCGATTTTCACCGCCGCGGCCCTTTCGGAACTGGTAAAGAGGGCAGTACCGGCCGCCTACAGGCGCGGCCCCATACATCCGGCGACCAGAACTTTTATGGCGCTGCGTATTGCCGTGAACGGGGAGTTGGAAAGGCTTCCCGGGCTTCTTGAGGGCGCGCTTAAGGTTTTAAAACCGGGCGGCAGGCTTGGAGTAATCAGCTTCCATTCCCTGGAAGACAGGGTGGTCAAGAATTTCTTCAGAACGAAGAACAAGTCTTGCGTATGCCCGCCGGAACAGGCGGTCTGCAATTGTTCAGGCCTGCGGTCAGTGAACATACTGACCCCGAAAGGCGTGACCGCGGATGAAGATGAAATTAAACGGAACCCGCCTTCGCGCAGCGCAAGGCTTAGGGTTGCGGAAAAAATTTAGGAGCGCGGCAGATGAAAGTTTATTATGCGTTGTTTTTTCTGATGGTTGTCACAATTCCGGTTTTTCTTTGGGCCAATGCCTGGCAGTCCAATGAGTGCGGCATCTTAAGGAATGAAATAAAGAAAATAGAAAAAACCCAGGAGAACGCCGTAGAAGAAAACAAAACGGTTGTCGCCGAAATCGCCGATCTTCTGGCTGTTGACAAACTTGAAAATGACGCGCGCAACAAGTTGGGGCTTAAAAAAATACGCCCTGAAGATGTGCTGCTGATAATAATGGGGGGGAAGGGGCGTGGTCACTGAGGGTATTACTGACTGCTTGCTTATGGATTTCTCCTCGCTGTCCCAATCTCTTGGGGCGCGGCTTCTTTCCTTTGGAAATTCCCAAAGCGGGGCCGGCTTTTCCTCCGTAACCGTCGATTCCCGCACCGCGCGGGAAGGATCGCTTTTCGTGGCGCTTCCCGGTTCAAACTGCGACGGCCATTCATTCGCGGAAGCCGCCTTTAAAAACGGAGCCTGCGCCGCCCTTGTGGAAAGCGGTAAAATCGAAAAATTTAACCTGGCCGATACCGCGAAATCACTGGGTAAAACCCTTGTTATTGTTGATAATTCGCTTGACGGATTGCAGAAAGCCGCGGCGGCGTATCTGAAAAAATTCCCCGGCCTTTTAAAAATCGCCATTACAGGATCGTCGGGAAAAACCACCACAAAGGAAATAGCCGCTAAAATTATTGGAATCGAAAAATGCGTGGTAATGAACCCTGGTAATTACAATTCCGAGATCGGGCTGCCTCTGTCAGTTTTCAATGTCAGGAACTGCCATGAAATTGCGGTGTTTGAGGCTGGAATGAACCGCGTGGGGGAAATCGCCGAGCTTGCCTCCGTGCTTATTCCTGACGTCGCCCTTATAACAAATATTGGATCCGCCCATATCGGAATTCTCGGCAGCAGGGAGGCCATAGCTGAAGAGAAAAAAAATATTTTTTCCCAATTCAACGGGAAAGGCGTCGCGCTGATCCCCGCCGATTCCCCTTACCGCGATTACCTCGCGCAGGGGGTGCGGGGCAGGGTTTCTTTTTACGGTGAAAAATCTTTTGCGCAGCTTGGCGGGGTAAAGGACCTGGGCCTTGACGGCAGCGAAATTATCTGGGACGGGAAACAGGCGCGCTTTGCCCTGCCGGGCAGGTTCAACCTCGCCAACGCGTTTGCGGCCATTGCCATCGCGCTGGAAATTCCTGTCAGCGCGGGGGCTGTCAGGCAGGGCATTGAAGAGGTAAAGCCTTTGTTCGGTCGCGGCGAAATAATACGCGGCAAGGCGGTGATCGTCAAGGACTGCTATAATTCCAACCCGGAATCGCTTTCAGGCGCCCTGGAATTCTGCGAAAGCCTGGACTGGCCGGGCCGCCGTGTTTATATAATCGGGGAAATGCTGGAGTTGGGCGAAGATACAAAAAAAGCGCACGAAGACATGGGCCGCCTTTTGGCGGGCAGCAAAGCGGACATGGCGTTCCTCTACGGGAAAGAAACGGCGGCGGCGGCCAAAGCGCTTTTACCGGGCAGGTTCCTGCATACCTGCGATATTAACGAACTTACCCGGGCGGTTAACGATTATGTGCGGGACGGGGATCTGGTTCTTCTGAAAGGCTCGCGCGGCTGCGCCCTGGAAAGGGTTTTTGGAGGGGGGATCTGATGTTCAAAGAAATTATTTATCCGCTGTACAAATACTTCACTCCATTTAACGTGTTTTCATACCTCTCCTTCAGGGGCGCATACGCGGCTTTGACGACTTTATTAATATGTTTTCTTTTCGGCTCAAGGATCATTGAGGCTCTGACAAAATTGAAAATCGGACAGTCGGTGCGCAGCGACGGCCCGGCGACCCATCTTGTAAAATCGGGAACGCCGACCATGGGCGGAATTTTTATTATAGGCTCCGTGATTATTTCAATGCTTCTCTGGGGTGATTTTAGCAATAAAATGGTCTGGCTTGTCATTATTTCCTTTACCGCGTTTGGAATAATAGGCTTTATTGATGATTTTTTAAAAATAAAATTTCATAATTCCGACGGCCTGCCGGCCTGGGGCAAGCTTGCCGGGCAGTTTGCCGTGGCGCTTGGCGTAATGCTGTACCTTTATTTTTCCCAGGACGGCGGCAGCGCGCCGCTGTATATACCGTTTTTCAAAAATCCGGTTGTGGACCTGGGCCCCCTCTGGATACCTTTCGGCGTGCTGCTCATAATGGGCGAATCAAACGCTGTTAACTTCTCGGACGGACTCGACGGGCTGTTGGCCGGCCTGTTAATTTTGGTGTTCATCGCGCTGGCGATACTGACATATATTTCAGGCCGTACCGACTACGCCTCATACCTTGGCATACCTTATATTGGCGGCGCGGGAGAGCTTACGGTCGTATGTTTCGCCATTGTCGGCGCGCTTGTAGGGTTTTTGTGGTTTAACGCGCATCCCGCGGAGGTCTTCATGGGCGACGTGGGCAGCCTTTCGCTGGGCGGGGTGGTCGCCGTTGTTTCCTTAATAATAAAAAAGGAAATACTGGTTCTTATTATCGGCGGGGTGTTCGTGCTGGAAATCACCTCGGTCATTATACAGGTAATATCATTCAAGCTGCGGAAGAAAAGGGTGTTTTTAATGTCGCCGCTGCATCATCATTTCGAGCTTAGCGGCTGGGCCGAGACCCAGGTAGTGACCCGTTTTTGGATATTGGGAGGGTTATTCGCCATAATCGCCCTCTCGACGCTGAAGATACAGTAAATTTGTTAATGATTTTTGTATAATTTTATTTTGGGAGGGGATGTTAGGTGACAAGAGAAAAGGCGATCAGGTACGACTTCTTCATGATGGCCGCTGTTCTGCTGCTGCTGCTGCTGGGCCTGGTGATTCTTTATTCCGCGTCATTTTTATTCGCGTCAAACCAGCCTTCCCGTTTTGTCAGCGGATGGGCCCCCATGTCCAGCAATATTGTCGCTGTTTTGATTATGCTTTTCCTGTTTCCGATACTTTCCATGGTTAATATCGAATTGTTCATGAAAGGATGGGTGGTTTCCTTTATTCTGATTATTACCGTGATAATAAATCTTCTGCCGTTTTTCCCGGTTTTTCAGAAAGAGAACCACAGGCCGGGCATTGACGCGATGCGGTGGATATTCCTTAAATTTCCCGGCCAGAGACATTTAAGCTTCCAGCCCTCGGAATTAATCAAGGTGGCGCTGCCTTTGTACCTTGCCTATATCCTTGACAAGAACAGGGACAGGCTGAATAACTTTTTCTACGGCCCCCTGCCGCCCATGGTGGTAACAACGGTTTTCTGTTTTCTGGTTTTGCGCCAGAGTAATTTTTCCGAAGCTGTCCTTATAGCCCTTATCAGCATGGTAATCTGTTTTGTCTCGGGGATCCGTTTACGCTGGTTTACCGCCGTGCTTGCGCTTATGGTCCTGGTCGGCTATCAACTGACTTTCGGCAACCCCGAGGGGAGATGGTACGAGCGCATACAGAATTTTATCAGCAAAACCCCCGATGAATTCGGCGAAAAATACCAGAGCGACCTCAGCCTGGAAGCCGTAAAGGCGGGGGGATTCTGGGGAAAAGGCATAGGGCAGGGCGCTTTGAAAGTCAGGATGCCGGAGGTGCACGGCGATTTTGTCTTCGCTTCCTATGTTGAGGAATCCGGGTTTCTGGGCGTACTGCTGTATATTCTCCTTATGGGTTTTTTCGCGTGGATAGGGTATAAGACGGCGTGGAGAAGCGGCGATCGTTATTCCCAGCTTCTCGCTTTCGGGCTTGTTACGTCCATTGTTATCCAGTCTTTATTGAATATAGCCGTGGTCGGGAAAATTGTTCCGACAACCGGCATCCCGCTGCCCTTTGTTTCATCGGGCGGTTCCTCGCTCCTTGCGACTCTTATCAGCTGCGCGCTGCTTGTAAATACTACCAGACGTTATGTGCTTATGGGGGATAAATATGCTCGGTGATTTTATTTATTCAGGGGAAGTAGAGGATGCCTCGTATCAGTATGATACGCCGGCGGATAATGATAAGGCTCTGAAAATCGAGAAAACCGTCAGGCGTTTTCTTGCGCTGGCCGCGGTGTTTGTCTGCATCGGCCTTGTCTGGATCTTCTGCGTAAGCCCGGCGATGGTGCCTGTCAAAATTGACGTAAAGACTTTTCAGGGCCTTTCCAAACAGGATGTCCTGAATATCGCGGGCATAAGGAGCGGCGCGACCTATATATCAATTAACGCGCAGGAAGCTGAGACTTTTCTTTCCAGGCATCCCATGGTGGAATCGGCAAAGGTCATCAAACGCTTCCCCGACAGGCTCTTGATTTTTCTTGAGCCGCGCCAGGCGGTCGCCGCCGTTATCGCCAGGGTGAACGGCAGGCTCCAGCCTGTGTTCATTGACAGGTACGGAGTGGCGTTCAGGGTAGGAAACGGGGCCGGAGAGGCGCCCCCGGCGTGGCTGCCCGTGGTTTCCGGGGTTTTGGACGAACGCCAGCCCCTGGGTTTGGGTATGAGGCTTTCCCCTGTTTACCAGCCTTTGTTTTCCAGGATAGCGGCTATCAGCGAAGAAGACTACAGGATATGGCAGGCTGTTTCTGAAATAGGGATTGCGAGGAAAAGCAACGATCTGTACGATCTCGTGCTGTATCCCGTCAACAGTCAAATCAGGCTGAGGATGGAGAGCGACATCAACAAAGACAGTATTTACTACGCGCTGCTAATGGCCGACGTATGCAGGCAGATTGGGGGCAGACTCCCCGAAGAAATTGACGCGCGTTCAGGCCTTGGAGTATTTAAACTTAAGGAGGGCGGCTTTGGCGAATGAGGATTTGGTCGTCGGCCTTGACTTTGGCACGACAAAGGTTTGCGTAGTTATCGGCGAACGTAATGACCAGGGGATTATTGAAATTACCGGGGTAGGGGTAGCTCCCTCCGTGGGCATGAGGAAAGGGCTTCCGGTAAATATAGAGGCCGCCATAAAATCAATAACCGAGGCCGTGGAGAAGGCCGAATTTATGAGCGGCAGGGAGATACACGCCTGCTGGACGGGGATCGGCGGCAGCCATATCGAAGGAATCAATTCCCGGGGGGTTGTGGCGATAAGCAGCCAGAAGCGGGTAACCCGTGAAATTGAGGAAGAGGATATATACCGCGTTATTGAAGCGGCGCGCGCCGTGGTTATCCCCCTGGACAGGCAGATCATCCAGACAATACCCCAGTCGTACATCGTGGACGATCACAAGGGCATTAAAGACCCTCTTGGCATGATAGGCGTGCGCCTTGAGGCGGAAGTGCATATAATTACAAGTTCGGCCACAAGCACCGAGAACCTTTTAAGATGCGTAAACCGCGCCGGTTTTAAGGCGAACAAATCCGGACTTCTGCTTCAGGCGCTGGCCGCCGGCAGGGCCGTGCTTACGCCCGAAGAGCAGGAACTTGGCATTGCCCTTATAGATCTTGGCGGCGGGACAACCGACGTCCTTGTTTATTATGACGGCGCGCCGTACTCCACCTTTACCATACCGGTGGGGGGAATGGAAGTGACGCGCGACATATCCACGATAAAGGCCATTTCCATCGAAGCGGCCGAGCAGATAAAGCTGGAGGCGGCCTGCTGCTGGGCGCCCCTTCTGGAAAATGACGAGAACATACTTGTTCCCCGCATGGCGGGGCAGCCGCCGCTGAAAATACCCCGTTCACACCTTCACGCCATTGTAAAGCCGAGGGTGGAGGAAATCTTCGATCTTATAAAACAAAAACTGGACTGCCTTGGCCTGCCCAGGCCCTTAAGCGGCGGGCTTGTAATTACAGGCGGCGGCGCGTCTTTAGCCGGCATCGTGGAACTTGCCGGCGATATTTTCAGGATGCCGGTCCGTGTAGGCGTGCCTATACGTTTCGCTAACCTCGGAGGCCTGATTGATAATTACAGGACCCCCTCGTACGCTACCGCCATCGGGCTTGTGCTGGAAGGCGACAGGCGCGAAACAGAGGAGAAAAACGAGCGGGATTCCCCGCTGTGGTCTAGACCTCAAATAAACAGGAACGCTTCAGGGGTATTGGGCAAAATCGGAAAATGGATAAAAGATGGGCTTTTTTAAAAGGCGCATTAATAAGAATTTTTATTAGGGGAGGAGAGAGAGCAAATGGAAATTTACGCTGTAAAGGAGTTTGAGGAAATGATGTCAGAAAACGAAAATGAACAGTCTCCGGCAAAGATCAAGGTTATCGGAGTGGGCGGCGGCGGATGTAACGCGGTTAACAGGATGATAGACAGCGGGCTTTCAGGGGTCGAATTTATCGCCGTTAATACTGACAAACAGGACCTTGTAAATAAAAGTAAGGCTGAGATCAAGTTGCAGATTGGGGAGAAGCTCACGGGCGGAAGGGGAGCCGGCAGCAAACCGACCGTAGGAGAAGACGCCGCCAAAGAAAGTCATGATGAGATCATCGACTTATCGCGCTGCGCCGACATGGTGTTTGTCACCGCCGGCATGGGAGGCGGCACCGGCACCGGAGCCGCTCCTGTAATCGCCAAAATCGCCAGTGACCAGGGGTCGCTGGTTGTCGGAGTGGTTACAAAGCCCTTTGGGTTTGAAGGCACGGCGAAGATGCGGCAGGCCGAAGAAGGAATTAAAAAGCTGCGCGAATCTGTTGACACCCTGATAGTAATTCCGAATCAGAATCTCTTTAAGCTGGCCGACAGCAAAATGACCGCGATCCAGGCATATTCGAAAGCGGACGACGTGCTTCGTCAGGCGGTACAGGGCATAACCGATCTGATTACCAAGACCGGTTTAATAAATATTGATTTCGCTGATATTCAAACTACTATGAAGGGGCAGGGGGAAGCCCACATGGGAGTAGGGATTGGCAAAGGAGACAACCGCGCCAAGGCCGCGGCCGACGCCGCCATTGACAACACCCTTCTGGAAGACACCGGCATTGACGGCGCGACGCGGCTTTTGGTCAGCATTTTTGGCCCCGAAAACGTCACTATGATGGAGCTTCAGGAAATCATGGATACTATCAAGTCAAAGGCGGACTCCAATGTTGAGACAATCTATGGCCAATACATTGATCCGGAACTTGGCGAGGATATCAAGGTAACCGTCATAGCCACCGGTTTCAACGCCAAAAGCGGGCCGTCGGCAAAGATTTCCGACTCCGGCAGAAAAGCGGAAACCGCGCCCGGCGACGTTCTCAGCATTGAGCATTTTAACAGAATCCGCCAGGGTTCCGTCATCCACAATAACGATACCTATGTCGGAATTTCAAACAGGTCCAGGGATATAAGCAATAATCTGGATATTCCCGCGTATGTCCGAAAAAACGCCATTGAAGAACTGGACAAGGCTGCGTCAAGATAATGCCAGTCCTTGACAGGTTCTGCGCCTGGCTTGCCGCCGTGGAACGCAGATCCGCGCTGACTGTCGCCGCCTATAAACAGGAATTGCGGCGTTTTATCGAGTATGCCGGAGGCAACGGCCTTGATATTAAAAGCGTCAACGCGGATCAGCTTGCCGCATACCTGGGCTGGCGCAAAAATTTCGGCGGGCTGGATTCCAGGTCTGTGGCAAAGGCGGTTTCGTGCCTGCGTTCTTTCTTTCGTTTTATTATGGGGGAAGGAATGCGCCCGGACAACCCGGCCACCCTTTTGGACAGCCCCAAACGGCGTTTAAAACTGCCGGAGACTATGGACAGGGAAACGGTGGAAAGGCTTCTTGGCGTTATGGATGCCGGAACGCCCATGGGGCTGCGGGACAGGGCTCTTTTTGAATTGATCTATTCGTCGGGTTTAAGGATATCCGAAGCGGCCGGCATGGACGCGCGCGACCTGGATTTTAAGGAGGGCGTCGCCCTGGTAAAGGGAAAGGGAAGCAAACAGAGGTTTGCGGTTTTCGGCGGGGAAGCCGAGGCGTGGCTTAAGCGCTACCTTGGGGAATC
>Ga0268262_10005262_pt1 | contig 12902 bp, 11 predicted proteins | sample TergutNc150P3_FD_190354 | JGI IMG/M metagenome (GOLD analysis project Ga0268262, IMG submission 190354) | Nasutitermes corniger P3 segment gut microbial community from laboratory colony in Florida, USA - Nc150 P3 (SPAdes) (version 2) | ecosystem: Host-associated > Arthropoda: Insects >... | reverse complement strand
GTGGGTAATGATAAATAATCATGAAATAATATGAAAAAAAATATTGACATAATTCTTTATATGATATAGACTTATGAGTAATAAAGCATATTGATGAGTAGGCATTATAAAACTGTAACGCTGTACCGGACAGCGTTACCGGTATTGGGAATAATGCTTTTTCTGGTTGCACTGGAATAACCAGCGTAACCATACCGAATAGTGTTACCAGCATTGGGGAGAGTGCTTTTTCCGGTTGCTTACTTACCAGCGTAACCATACCTGAAAGCGTTACCGGCATTGGGAGTAAAGCTTTTTCCAATTGCACTCGTCTTACTGCAATAAATGTTGATTCAAATAGTACAAATTACAGTTCAGACCAAGAAGGCGTATTATATAACAAAAATAAAACTATACTAATAAAATATCCAAATGGGAAAACTGGTACTTTCATTATACCGAACAGCGTAACCAGAATTGAGGATGATGCTTTTGGTTCTTGCCATGGACTTACCAGCGTAACCATACCGGATAGTGTTACCAGTATTGGGAGTCAAGCTTTTTCTAATTGTACTAGTCTTACCAGCATAACCATACCGGATAGTGTTACCAGTATTGGGAGTCAAGCTTTTTCTAATTGCAGTAATCTCAATATAACATGGTATTATAATCCGGCATTGACAGTAGCAAATTTCAGAGATTATTTGAAAAACGTTATTATACCTGACAGCATTACCAGCATTCGGGAAAATGCTTTTTCCTCTTGCTACATCCTTACCAGCGTAACCATACCAAACAGCGTTACCAGCATTGGGAATAATGCTTTTTCTTATTGTACCGGTCTTACCAGCATAACGATACCAAACAGCGTTACCAGCATTGGGAATAATGCTTTTTCTTATTGTACCGGTCTTACCAGCATAACGATACCAAACAGCGTTACAAGTATTGGGGAGAGTGCTTTTTACAATTGCACCGGCCTTACCAGCATAACCATACCTGACAGCATTACCAGCATTGGGAATGGTGTTTTTCGTGTTTGCACCAGCCTTACCAGCGTAACTATACCGAATAGTGTTACCAGCATTGGGAATGATGCTTTTTACAATTGCATCAACCTTACTAGCGTTAAGTTTGATAGAGCGGATACAAATATCAATGCAGCCAATTCATTCCCCGATAGCGGCAGATTAACAATAGCGTATTATAGCGGAGGCATTGGAACATATACGAGGGTAATCGGTGGTACGGGTTGGACAAAGCAGCCTTAGCGTTAACGTTCTAAGGAAGCTCGGCGTGCCTATCACCTAAAAATCGTAGCGTACCACATCTTGCGTGATACGCTACGGGCAACGGTGGGAGAGACGGTACAGTGTGCCTACTCCCTCTTTGCGCTCTGTGCACTGTCGGACAACTAAAGGTGTCCTTGCTTTGTTGTAACAAACAGCGGCATTTATTGGTGCTACGCTATGCGGCATTATTTATCTACACGGCTTCGCCGTGCGTTTATTTAGCGTGTGTGAAAATCTTGCGAATAAAATGAAACGCTAACCAACAAGGACAACGATAGCCGTTAATTTATACAAAAAATTTCCTTGACAATATGAACTGTATGGCATATTATTAAATTGTGAGCGTATGGGAAATAATTACCAGTGAAATTTATGATACATGGTTTCAAGAGCAAAAAGAGGACGATAAGGTTATTATTCGTTCAAAAGTTTACTTGCTTGGTGAGTATGGTCCGAATTTGAAACGTCCCTATGCGGATACACTTAAGGGAAGCAAAAAACTGGCTAATCTCAAGGAACTTCGGGCAAAAACAGATGCCCATGAGTTTCGGATTGCTTATATTTTTGATCCTGAACAAAAGGGGCTGCTCATTATCGGTGGGGACAAAAAAGGTAAAAACCAAAAAAAGTTTTATAAGGATCTGATAAGAGAGGCGGAGCAAATCTACGCCGTTTATCTGAAAAAGCGCAAAAACGAGAAGGAGAAGTAAAATGGAATTTCACCCTATAAGCGAACTTGACGCAAAAACAAGTCCTGAGGTTCTGGCAAAAGCCCGCAAACTCTATGAACAAGACAGCTTGAATATCAAACTAAAAGAGTTGCGGGGAAAATACGGTATTAAGCAGAGCGATTTATCTTCTTTTTCTCAAACAGCCATATCCAAACTTGAGCGCCGCAAAGACTTAAAAATTTCAACGCTAATTGATTATCTTGAAAGCTTAGGTTTTGGGCTTGAAATAACAGCTCTGCCAAAAATGAAAAAAAACGCAAAAGAGGTTCTTTTGAGAATTTAATCTGACATCTATGCCACTGATTTTCCAAAATTTATTACAGAGGAAGCGTGGCGTGCGTTTATTTAGCGTGTGTGAAAATCTTGCGAATAAAATGATACGCTAACCAACACGAACAACGACAAGCCTCGGAGTAAAAGTTCGTGTTGGTTCGTGTGGTTCGTGGTAAATTCTCTCTAAACTAAAACCCTTCCATAAATCTCGAAATTCTCCCGATCAAAGCAAACAAAAACAACACTCTCAATAGATGTTTTATTACTATTCATAAAATCAACAACAGTGGAAACGGCGATCTTAGCAGCCTGTTCTTTTGGAAACCCAAAAATTCCAGTGCTGATATTCGGAAAAGCAATCGTCTTAATCCCATTCTCGGCTGCCAAACGTAAGGAGCTTAAATATGCGCTAGATAACAATTCAACTTCATGTTGTTTCCCGCCATGCCAGACAGGACCAACCGTATGAATAACAAACTTTGCCGGTAAATTGCCTCCGGTTGTAATCACCGCGTCGCCTGTTTTACATCCGCCTTTTTCATCGTGGATTTTTCGACAGGCTAAATCCAGTTCTTTGCCCGCCGCAGAATGAATTGCGCCGTCCACGCCTCCTCCGCCAAGTAATGATTCATTAGCGGCATTGACAATAGCGTCAACTGTCTGCCGGGTTATATCTCCAAAAATAACTTGTATCTGATTATTTTTTATCATAGATTTACTTACCGCCATCATTATATAATTTTTTAGAATTTGATCAAATATGAGAATATCCGGCGGGACAGTTACGTCTTTGATAACCGAATACTTGACTACCCTCTAAAAAGCCATAGAATTAAAACATTGGAGGTAAAAATGAAAAAACTAATAATTATTTTTATCATTGTTTTTTTATTATTTTCCTGTGGGGATTTGTCTGGAAAATATCGCATACATTATTACGGAAACGGGGCGACATCCGGATACCCGCCAGATGACAATACCGAGTACACATCCGGATCATACGCTGTTGTTCTTGGCAATAAAACGCTGAAGAGAACAGGATTTACATTTAGCGGTTGGAATACCATGCAGGATTATTCGGGAGACTATTATATAGAAGGACAAAAAATAGAGATAAAAAATTTTAGTGTTTTTCTTCATGCCGTTTGGAATTGAATTCAATAATTATTGTAGTAATACACTAATAATTTGTATTTAATTACGTTATTAGTATATTACTATGCAAATATATTGATATATGGTATTGAAAAAATAGCGAATCTTTTTGGATCTATTGCAATAATTGACAAATTTTTGTAAAATGTCAATTATGAAAAACATACAGGATAAATTGATTTTAATCACCGGAGGAGCATCCGGTATCGGGCAGCTTATGGCGTTCGCCTTTGCTGAAAAAAAAGCCAAGGTTATTATTTGGGACATTAACGACAACGCGATAAAAGCGGTGGAAAATGAAGCCCGTGCAAAAAACCTTTTTATACGGGGAATGATCTGCGACGTGTCCGACAGGAACGCCGTTTACGCTCAGGCGCAAAAACTTACCTCGGAATTCGGACAGTTGGACATTCTCATTAATAACGCCGGCGTTGTGTCAAAAAAAGGGGAAAAGGTCGTCGGCCCCGCCTTCCTCGGCATTCCCGATGAAAGTATAATTAAAACTATTACTATTAACGCGCTTTCCATCTTCTGGACAAGCAAAGCGTTTCTGCCTTCCATGATCGAAAGGAACACCGGTCATATTGTAACAATTTCTTCAGCGGCGGGAATGATCGGCGTAAAGGGATTGTCCGATTACTGCGCCGGAAAATTCGCCGCCTTTGGTTTTGACGAAGCGCTGCGTATGGAACTGCGGCGCATGAAAAGCAAAATAAGGACTACCATAGTCTGTCCGTTCTTTATTAATACTGGAATGTTTGAAGGGGTAAAAACCCGCGTCCCGCTTCTTCTGCCGATTCTTAAAAAAGAATATGCCGTAAAAAAAATTGTCAAAGCGGTATTGAAAAATAAAACGCGGCTCATCATGCCACGGTTTGTATTTTCGGTATTTTTACTGCGGCTCGTACCCACGGCAATAATGGATTTAATCGCCGACTTCTTCGGCATCAGCCACGCGATGGACGATTTTAAGGGGAGAGCATGACACATAACGAATTTCACGAACTGGTAAGTAAAGCCAGAAAAGCGCAAAGCATTTGGGCTGAGCTTTCGTATAACGAGAGGGCGCGGCGCATAAAAAAAGCGGGGTACAGCCTTGCCGATAAACGCGATGAAGTTACGGAAATAATCCACAAGGAAAATGGAAAGCTTAAAATTGACGCTCTTGCCGCGGAGGTTATTCCCGCGCTCATGGCGGTTCCCTACTATATCCGTCAGGGGCGGCGTTTGTGCAAACCGCAAAAAATCCGTGGCGGCAATATACTGATGTTTTTTAAACAGAGCCGCATGATTTATAAACCCTGGGGAGTGGTGGGAATCATCTCTCCCTGGAACTATCCCTTTTCAATTCCCTTCTCCGAAGTTATCATGGCTCTTCTTGCGGGTAACGCGGTGATTCTAAAAACGGCGTCCCTTACTCCCGGATCGGGACGCATTATTGCGGAAATACTAAAGGCGGCAAATCTTCCCGACGGACTTTTTACCAATATTGAGATGCCCGGGCACGAAGCGGGCCACACTTTTGTCAGAGGGGGAATAGACAAGTTGTTTTTTACCGGCTCTACCGCCGTAGGTAAGGAATTAATGTCTCTTGCCGCCCATAAGCTTCTCCCCCTCACCCTTGAACTTGGCGGCGCGGATGCCGCGATAATTCGCAAAGATGCCGATCTTGACCGCGCCGTTGCGGGAATTATCTGGTCGGGTTTTTCAAACGCCGGTCAGTCTTGCGGCGGAGTCCAGCGGGTTTTAGTCCACCGTGATATTTACGATAAATTTTTGGAAAAGTTAAAAACAAAGGTTGAAGCCCTTAAACCGGGGAATGACGTTTCATGCGATCATGGTCCGCTTATCTCCCATAAACGAAAAGAAAAAATCCGCAGGCAGATAGAAGCGTGTCTTTCACTGGGGGCAAAAATTGCCGCTCAAAGCCCCGCGTTCAAACTTCCCGATGGAAGCGCCGCCGGCTCTCTTTATGATGAAAGCCTGTTTGCCCCCGTAATAGTTTTAACCGGAATAAAAAAAGGAATGCCCATTATTGACCATGAAGTTTTTGGTCCCATCATTGGAGTAATTCCTTTTGATAGTGACATTGAGGCTTTAAATATTGCCAACGACTCCCACTATGCGCTGACGGCTTCCGTCTGGTCAAAAAACCACAAACGGGCAAAAAAAATTGCGGCTAACATCAACGCCGGTTCAATCATGATAAATGATCACCTGATGTCCCACGGTCTTGCTGAAACTTCGTGGGGAGGCTTCGGCGATTCAGGTCTTGGAAGGACGCACGGCGAAAGCGGATTCCGCGAAATGCTCAAGGTAAAAGTTGTTGTAGACGACGTACTGCCCGGCGCAAGACGCGAACCCTGGTGGCAGCCCTATTCGCAAAAAATTTACAAAGGTCTTGCCGCCCTTGGAACCTTACTTGCAGAACGCAATCCATTCAAGCAAATCGGGGCGCTTCCCGCTATAGTTGGTTTTTTCATGACTGCATGGAAAAAAGACGGCGTAAAAAAGTAGGCAATTCGGCTGCGCCGAATTGCTAAGGAGTTTAGTGCTATCCGGCTGCGCCGGATAGCAAGGGAGTTTTACCTTCGGTAAAACTCCAGACTTTTTTAAATGACTTGTGTTTGGCAAAACTCCACGCTTTCTGTTGTCTTTTTTAATTTATTATTTTTTATTTATTATTTTTTCCTTCGTTTCGCATAACAGAACGCGGTTAAACCACTTGACATTTGTATAGAAATTTGCAAAATACATAAATAAAGGGAGGAATACGGCCATGTTCAGGCTTCGCAGTTTAACATCACGTTTAGGCCCCTGGTCATTTTACAAAGAAGCGTTGGCAATCGCCCTGCCTGTTATGCTTCAGCAGTTAATTATGAGTATGGTCTCGCTGATTGACAACTTTATGGTTGCCGGTCTTGGAGACGTCAGTATGGCGGCCGTAAATGTTACCAATCATCTTGTTTTTGTTTTTATTGTACTTTTAAATACAATATGCCAGGCGGGCGGCATTTACATATCGCAGTTTAACGGCGCGAACGACAGCGAAGGCATGAAGAACGCCTACAGTTTTAAACTGCTTTTTGGCGTTTGCGTCGCCGTTCTTTATTTTGCGGTCTGCCGCATTATTCCACATCAGCTGATTGGTATTCTTACGACGAATAATGCCGCGCAGGAAGAAATCGTTGTTGTCGGCTCCGATTACATGCGGATCGTGTCATGGTCGTTTATTCCAATGGCGATATCAGTGGCCATCGCGACAAGTTTCCGCGAGATTGCCAAGCCTAAAATACCGTTGATTATTTCCGCGTCTACCACCGTGATTAATACTGTCGGAAACTGGATTTTAATTTACGGGAATCTTGGCGCCCCGCGTCTTGAAGTTAAAGGCGCGGCTTACGCTACGATCATCGCGCGGTTTGTCGAAGTTGCGGCTTTTATAATTTACGCGGCGGTTTCCGACGCGCCGTTTTTCGCGAATCTTAAAAGACTGTTTGTTATAAAAAAGAAATTGATAATTGAGATATTCGGTAAATCCGCAATGATTTTCGCCTCTGAAATATCATGGATTGTTTCTGAAACATTGATGATCGCCATGTACAACAGGAGAGGCGGCGCGGAAGTTGTCGCGGGAATGTCGGCAGGATGGACTATCGCGAATATTTTCTTTTTACTGTTTGGCGGTTTGTGGACGGTGTCTTATGTTTTGGTTGGAGGGGCGCTTGGCGGCGGCAAGCTTGACGAGGCGCGAAACCGCGCCGGGTGGCTTAAGTGGGGCGGAGCGGCGGCGGGGTTTGTTTTCGCGGTACCGGGATTTTTCATAACTTCCGCATTGGTGCCTCTTGTGTTTAACAATCTAAGCGTGGGAGCGAGGGCGAACTGTCTTGGGCTTGTTTTTGTCATTCTTGCCTATTTGCCGTTGTGGTGCTTTTTAAACGTTCAATTCGCCGTTTCCCGCGCGGGAGGAGACACTGCAATGGGAATGTATACGGACGTATCCGTCAACACAATTCTTTTCGCGCCGGGTTCCGTTCTTCTTTCGTTATTTACAAATCTTGCCCCCGTGCCGATGTTTGCGATTCTTAAACTAACCGATATTATAAAAGTTTTTATAGCTAGGCATCTTTTACGCAAGGAAAAATGGGTGCGTAATTTGACAATTACGGACGAATGATCGATATATTGAATATAAAAGAAAAATGCGTTATATAAGTATTATGAAGAATTTTAAATTTTTAATTATTGGAGTTATATTAATTTTGAGCGCTGCAGAAACAATTAACGCCCAGAATCTGGGCGACGGGCTTTTTGCGCAGATTACTACCAACAGAGGGGACATCATTGTAAAGCTTGAATACAAACGTGCGCCTCTCACGGTTTGTAATTTTGTCGCTTTGGCGGAAGGTAAAATGGCTACCCTTAAAGGCAAACGTTTTTATGACGGTTTGATTTTTCATCGCGTTATTTCAAAGGCAAACGGGGACAAAGATGATTTTATGATACAGGGCGGCGACCCGCAAGGTAACGGCAGGGGAGGGCCGGGTTATGAATTCCCCGATGAAATAGTTCCGGCTTTAAAACATAACAGGCCAGGCGTTTTAAGCATGGCAAACGCGGGTCCGGGAACAAACGGCAGTCAATTTTTTATCACTATCGTTCCCACTCCTCATTTGGACGGAAAACATACGGTTTTTGGTTATGTCGTTCAGGGGCAGGATATTGTAAATAAGACTAAACAAGGCGACAAAATTCAAAAAGTTACCATAATACGCAACGGTGCGGACGCTATCGCGTTTAAAGCCGATCAGGAAAATTTTGACAGATTGCTGGCGCAAAAAAAAGCCGCGGAAGAGGGCAGATTGCAGAGTCAACGTCAAAGCGATATCGCTAAAATAAAGAAAGATTATCCCGACGCCAAACAAACAAAATCAGGCATTTATTACATTATTCAAAAAGAGGGAACGGGCGAGAAGCCCACGCGCGGCAAGACGGTAAAGGTTCATTATACGGGCAAACTGCTTAGCGGGGCTGTTTTTGACGCTTCTTCTTTAAGGGGTCAGCCTTTGGAATTTGCCGCCGGAACGGGCAGAGTTATTCCCGGGTGGGATGAAACTGTTCTTGATATGAAGGTTGGCGAGAAACGGCTTGTAATTATTCCTCCCGAACTCGCTTACGGAAACAGGGAAGTAGGCGGAGTAATACCGGCAAACAGCTTTTTGATCTTTGAGATGGAGCTTGTGGGTATTAACTGACGGCTTGTATAATTTCTTGTTTTAATTTATTCTTATCTTATGAGCGATAAAAAAGTCCAATCCGGCGATAAACCGGAAAAGAAAGATGAAGTAAAACCCGCGGATGCCGGTAAAGATGAAAGCGTCCAGCCTGAAGCTCAAGCGGGGCAGAAGTCTGAAGAGACTCAGGGTGAACCGCAACCGGAAAAGAAAGAAGAAGTAATTAATACGGAAATTGTCGGTAAAAAGGTGTTTTTTCTTTGTCCGTCCGTACAAATGCAGAACCAGATATTGGAGGAATTAACCCAGCAAGAATTTGAAGTGTATGCCATAAAAGATTCCGCCCATCTGACGCGCGTTTTAAAGAAATATGATGATTCTATTGTTTTTGTAAACCTTGACGACAGCTCCTCCAAAAACGAATTGGAAAAATGGATTGAAACAATATATACAGCCGTACCGACCGTCAAAATAGGAGTTTTTTCTTCCAATAATGATGAAGACTATAAAAATAAATTTATTAAAAAATTTAATATTTCATGCGGCTTCATGAATTTAAAACTGGACATGAGCAAGGCCGCCCAAAAAATCAGCGAAACCCTTGATGGTTTGAATGTAAAAGGCAGAAGAAAATATCTTCGCGCTTCAACCGAACATGAAAATACCGCGACTATAAATTTACCGCATGAAGGAAATTTTATTAAAGGCACAATCAAGGATGTCAGCGTTGTCGGCATTGCATGTGTTTTTGACCGTGATCCGCCTTTAAAATCTAAAACTCTATATAAAGATATTCAGCTTAGGCTGCAGAGCATGCTCCTTAAAGCGGAAGCGGTAGTTTTTGGTTCCCGTGATGATTCCGGCAATAAAACTTATGTGCTGATATTTAATACTCAGAAAATATCGCCTGATGTCCGCGTTAAAATCAGAAAATATGTTCAGCAGAGTCTTCAGCACAAGATGGATTCTGAACTGAAGACTTAAGAAGAATTTACCACGAACCGACAGTACCTTCCGTACATGCGCGAACAATGACAAGATATGTGCTAAAAGTTCGTGTGGTTCGTGGTAGAAATACCTGATTAAACCCCAAACAATTTTATCCCCTCTCCGGGAAATTTTTCCTTCACTCTTACGATAGCCCGCTTTATGCCCTGCGCTTCCTCTTCTTCGCACCAAACGATAAGCGCAAAATTTTCTTCAGGCCAGACGGCGTCTCCCATGCGCGGGCCGCAGGCGCCTGTTCCCAGTACGTTGGGAATCTTTGTGTAAAATTTTGCGACTTCCTCTTTGGCAAGGGCTTCAAGAATGTTTTCCTCGACGGAACGATTCGCTATTATCTCTACCCTAATCATAATCCCTCCTTATCGACATGCGCGGATATTTCCGCTTTTATGCGTCCTTCGCCCGCGGCGATTTTATCGCGTTTTGCCTGCGCCTGCGCGGCACGTCTGTCTGAATGTTTATTTATTACGGCGTAAATTACAGGCATCAGGAATAATGTCATTAATGTGCCGAATGAAAGGCCGCCAAGAACGGTCTTGCCGATTGGGGCGACAAGTTCCGTGCCTTCGCCGGGGAAGAACGCCATTGGCAAAAGACCAAGCACCGTAGTAAGCGTCGTCATCAATATCGGGCGAAGCCTGTTTCCGGCGGCTTCGATACAAGCGTCGTTAAGCGAATAACCCCTCTTGCGCAGAAGGTTTGTGTAGTCAACCAGTACAATGCCGTTATTTACAATTACACCTAACAATACGAGAAGTCCTACGGCGGTAAGCACGTTAAAGATTGTATTTGTTATCAGGTAAATGGCTACAATTCCTATCATGGAGAGCGGAATTGTCATGAGTATAATAAACGGGTCCCTGAATGATTCAAAAAGGCTCGCCATAACGCCGAAAACAAGGAAAACGGCTACAACGCAGATCAATATAAACCGCCCGAATAATTTAACCATTTGCGCGTTTGCGCCGCCGTACTCGATAATTACGTCGTCTTCAATGGGAATTTCACTTCTGACCAAATCTTCCACAAGTTCCTGTATAAGGTTTGTTTTTACTCCAGGTTTGCCTCCCGCCGTTACGTGAATAACGCGGCTTTGGTTTTCGCGGTTAATTGTTAGAGGGCCTGTTCCCTGTTTATAGTGAACGAAACTGGAAAGGGGAACCCTGCCCGCCATCTGGCTGTTGATAAAAATTTTATCAAGAGCCGGCAGAGTGTTGCGATCCGCTTCCGCAAGGATTAAAACTATGTTGTAGTCTTTGCCGCCTGACTTGTACTTGGTCATTACGGTAATTCCGTCAACCGCCGCCTTTATTTCGTTGCCTACAGTTACGGTGTTAAGACCAAGTGCGTACATTTTTTCGCGGTCAAGAATAATTTCATACTGCGGCAGTCCGTCTTTTAAATCAACCTGAGGTTCTTTAACATAATCGGAAAGTCTTTCTTTTAGAAGCGCGGAAATTTTCTCTCCTATTACCTTGCCTTTTTGCAAATTGTCCGTCCGTAAAGTTATGTCTACCACATTACCGCCGCCCATCATTCCGCCGCCCATGCCGCCGCCGCCAAACGAAAAGAACACGCCCGGAAACTGATTGAAATAAGGCCGCATTATATCTTTTACGTCATTGGCGCTCTCTATTCTTTCGGCGTATTTTTTTAAATTGATGCGAAGAGAACCCGTGTTGCTGTTGTTCCCGCCCATACCCATCATGGAACTGCCGCCGGCGCGAAGGATTATTCTTTCGTAACCTTTGATTTCTTTTTCTACAATTAATTGAAGTTGTTTTAATACCGCTTCTGTTTCCGCCAGGGGAGTTCCCATTGGCAGAGTCGCCGATATGCTTACATTGTCTTCGTTCCGCTGGGGCATAAATTCCCAGCCGATTTTGGGAACCAATATCATGCTTCCCGCAAATAACACCAGCAGGAAAATTATAACAACCAGCTTGTGTTTAAGCACTTTTTTTACCGCGCCGCGGTATTTATTTTCCAGCCATGTAAAAAAGTGTTCAAATTTTGAGTCAATACCTACAAGAAAACCCGTCAACGGTTTTTGTTTGCGCGTAACAAGGGGCAGGTAATGGCTTGACAGTATAGGGACAAGGAAAATGGCGGTAAATAGGGAAATGCCAAGCGATATAACGACGGTAAAAGCCAATCCCGCAAAAAGTTCGCCTGCCATTTCCAAAAGCCCTTTGAACATGACAAGCGGGGCGAAAACGCAGATTGTCGTAATCGTAGAGGCTGTGATTGCGACAATCATTTCAGAGGAGCCGATTACCGCTGCGGTTTTTAACTTTGCGCCTTTTTCCCTGTAATGGTAAATATTTTCCAGAATAACGATTGAGTTGTCAACTAACATACCTATTCCAAGGACAAGCCCCGCCATTGTCATAAGATTTAATGTTAGGCCCGCGAAGTACATTATCATCATGGTGATTATAACGGATATGGGTATGCTTATTCCGATAATTAATGTCGGTTTTATCGAGCGCAGGAAAATAAAAAGTACCAATACGGCAAGCAAAGCTCCGCTGAACGCGCTTGATGTTACCTGATTAAGTGAATTTTGCACCATATCCGTAGTGTTAAAAATTTCCGTTATTTTTATATCAGGCGGCAGTTCCTTAACCATTTTTTCTAATCTTGCGCGAAGGTTTTTTGCGGTTTGAACGGAGTTTTTTCCGCTTTGTTTCTGTACCGACAGCATTACCGCCGCCCTGCCGTTTACATAGACAAGGCTTGTTTCATCTTTGTAGCCGTCAAACACATTGGCAATGTCGCGCAGGTATATTTGCTTTGGCATTTCAACCTGTCCGCCGGAATAGCCGCCGCCCTTGTAGGAGATAACGGTGTTCCTGATTTCGTCTAACGATTTATATTCGCCCATTGTCGTAAGAATGTAGGAAAGCCCCCCTTCCGTGATGGTTCCGGCGGCCGTCTGCATGTTTTGCGCGGCGATCAGCTGCTGGATTTGCGTTATTGTCAGCCCGTAGGCTTCAAGACGGCTTTGCGGAATTTCCACGCGAATAATTTTTTCCCTGCCGCCGTCTACGGAAGCTGTCGCTACTCCCTGCACCTGCTCAATGCGCGGGACAATTGTGTCTTCTGAAATTTCACGTAACTCTTCGGGAGTGCGCTTGTCCGATGTGACCATTAACCCCATGATTGGAATCATGGACGGATCAAATTTAAAAATCATCGGCGTTTGCGCGCCTGTGGGCATATAATTTCTG
>Ga0268262_10005261_pt1 | contig 12902 bp, 10 predicted proteins | sample TergutNc150P3_FD_190354 | JGI IMG/M metagenome (GOLD analysis project Ga0268262, IMG submission 190354) | Nasutitermes corniger P3 segment gut microbial community from laboratory colony in Florida, USA - Nc150 P3 (SPAdes) (version 2) | ecosystem: Host-associated > Arthropoda: Insects >... | reverse complement strand
ATGTCCGCAGTTTCTCCACAATCTCGGAAGCCTTGGGCGATCCGACAAAGCTTGTAGAATTGCTTAATTTTTATCTGACAAGAATGAGCGACATTATTCTTAATAATCAGGGAACAATTGATAAATATGAAGGAGACGCGATTATAGCGTTCTTCGGCGCTCCCATTCACATGAATAACCATGCCGCTCTTGCCTGCCGCGCCGCAATTAATATGAAAAAAGCGGAAGAGGAGATCAACCGGGAAGCGCTTGAGAAAGGATTTATCAATCAGGCTGTTCTGGAAGCCCTGGCGGGAAAAGGGATAATAAGCGGTATTGATGATTCCAGCCCGATTTTTACAAGGCTTGGTATCAATACAGGGGATATGGTTGTGGGCAACATGGGCACTCCCAATAAAATGGACTATACAATCATGGGGAACGCGGTAAATCTGGCGGCGCGGTTAGAGGGAGTAAATAAACAGTATGATACAGGCGGTATCCTGATTAGCGAATATACAAAAGCCGGTATCGGCGACGAATTTATCCTGCGTCCGTTAAGCAGGGTGCGCGTTGTCGGCGTTAATACTCCGCTTAGGCTTTATGAACTGCTGGAAATCGCCTCTGTGGCTTCGCCTGAATTGCGGGAAATGGTAAAAGAATGGGAGCAGGCTTTTAGTTTATACGAAAAACGCGATTTTCAGTCCGCACAGAGTATTTTTCAGCTAATTTGCGATAAAAACAATAAAGATTTTACGGCAAAAAAATACCTTAACAGATGCGTTAAATTTGTATCTTCTCCGCCGGACGAAAAAGTATGGGATAACGGAGTTGATAATTTAACTGAAAAATGATAATATAACTATAAAGAGGTGTAAAATGAAAAAAATTGTATTTGTTATTTGTTTAAGTTTATTTGTTGCCGGGCTTGCGGCGGCTCAGTCGGCCGGAAGCGCCCTTTTTGTCGCCGTAAAAACATTAACGCTTAAATCAGGCACGGGATACTTTGAAAGCAATAAGGGAACATTAAGATACGGAGACAAAGTTACGGTAATAAGGGTTGATGGTAAGTATGCGGAAGTAAAAAGCGAAAAAAACCCTTCACTGACAGGATGGACTGTGAAAACCGGTCTCGCAAAAAGAATAGCGTCCGGACACTCAAATTCGATATCGACAAAGGAAATCGCTCTTGCGGGAAAAGGTTTTAGCCAGGAAACCGAAAAAGCGTTAAAGAGTCAAGGAAACAATCTTAATTATGCCGAAGTAGATAGAACAGAAGCGATAATAGTCCGCGATAGAGAAGTAAAAAGGTTTTTGGAAGAAGGACAGTTAAATAAAGGTAAATAATTGATGAAATTAAAAAAACCGGCAAAACCCAAAGCTTCACCTAAACCCAGAACTTCATCTAAAAGCAAAAAAGCATCGAAAAAAACAATTCTTATTATCGTTATAGCAGTTTGTGTTTTGGCCGGAGGGTTTATTGCTTATAAGATTATTTCAAATAAGGACAATATAAGCAATGCCATCAGCGCGTCCGCAGACGCCATCAGCTCCGCCGCGGAAGAAATTAATCCCGAACAGGAATACTATATCGGCAGAGCTGTAGCCGCAAGACTTCTCAGCACTTATAATGTCTATACCAAAAAACCGGCTTTAACTGCATACTTAAACAATATCTGCGCCGCCATAACAGCTAATTCCCCTTATCCGTATATTTATAACGGTTATCATGTGGCAATACTGGACAGTAATGAAATTAACGCCTTTGCGACTCCCGGAGGGCATATCTATGTTACGCTTGCGCTTGTTAACGCCGCTAAAACCGAAGAAGAGCTTGCGGGTGTTATCGCGCATGAAGTCGCGCATATTCAGTTAAAGCACAGTATTAAAGCGATTAAAAACAGCCGGTTTACACAGGCTATTTTAGTCACAGGCACCGCGGTAGCCGGTACTGCCGGAGGAATGGATGTTAAGCATTTGACAGATGCTTTGAACGATTCATTTATGGAGATCGTGCAGACGCTTGTAAACAACGGATATTCACAGGATCAAGAATTTGACGCTGACAGTACAGCAATGTCGCTAATGGCAGGCGCCGGATATAACCCGTCAGGTTTAATTAATTTGCTCATGACATTAGGCTCTGTCCAAAAAAGCGATTCGGGTTTCGGCAAAACGCATCCAAGTCCCGCTGATCGTATTGTTAACGCTCAAAAATCAATATCAAAATACAAAGATATAAATACAACCGCGGCAAGACAGAAACGATTTGCTGCGGCGAAAAAGTAAATACTACAGAGGTGGAAAATGAAAAAAATTTTAGTTTTTTTCTGTTTGGTTTTATTTGTCGGCGGTATTGCGGCGGCGCAGGCTGTAGCCGGCGGTACTCTTTATGTCGCCGTTAAAACAGTAACGCTTAAAGCAAGTACAGGTTCTTTTGCCGCTAATAAAGGAACATTAAATTACGGAGACAAAGTTACGGTAATAAGAATTGACGGTAGATTTGCGGAAATCAAAAGCGCTTCAAATTCTTCTTTAACAGGGTGGACGGCAACAGCTAACCTTTCCGCTAAACAAGTAGTGGCGGGAAACTCAAGCGCCGCTTCCGCAAGAGAAGTGGCTCTTGCCGGAAAAGGTTTTAATCAGGAAGTTGAAAATTCATACAAGAATCAGAAAAACAACCTTAACTACGCCGATGTGGATAAGGTCGAAACGATAACAATTAGTGAAGCGGATCTTAAAAAATTCCTTGAAGACGGCCGACTGAAAATGGGAGATAATTAATGAAAAGCAAAATAGTTGTAATTCTTTTATTATGCCTTTTTCTTGCCGGAACAATTTTTTCATGTGCGGTAGTTTCCGGCGCCGCGCAAGTAGCGGGAGCTGTCGGACTGGTGAACCAGAATACAGCCAATGCGGTCAGCGTATCCGCCAAAGCCATTGGCTCCGCCGCGGAAGAAATTAATCCCCAACAGGAATACTTTATCGGCAGGGCGGTAGCGGCAAATATCCTTGCCGCTTACAAGTTATATTTAAGCAACCAAATACTCACCGCTTACTTAAACAATATCTGCGCCGCCATAACAATTAATTCACAGCAGCCGGATACTTATAACGGCTATCATGTCGCCCTGCTTGACAGCAATGAAATCAACGCATTTGCAACTTCCGGCGGTCACATATTTGTTACGCGCGGACTTGTGAACGCCGCTAAAACCGAAGACGCTCTTGCCGGAGTAATAGCGCATGAAGTTGCTCACATTCAATTAAAGCACAGCATTAAAGCGATAAAAAACAGCCGCATAACTCAGGCGCTTTTGGTTACAGGCACATCGGCAGCCGGAGCCGCGACGGGAATGGATGTAAAGCAATTAACCGATGTCATGAACGAATCAGTCGGGGAAATTGTACAAACAATGGTAAACAACGGTTATTCACAGACTCAGGAATTTGAAGCTGACAATAAAGCAATGTCGCTTATGGCAGGCGCCGGATACAATCCGTCCGGCTTAATTGATATGCTTAAATCATTGAGCAGCGTTCAAACATCAGGCTCAGGTTTCGGCAAGACGCACCCAAGCCCCGCTCAGCGTATAAGCAACGCAGAGCTTTCAGTGTCAAGATATCCGGTAGCTAACGCGGATTCAAGGGTTGTGCGGTTTAACTCGGTGTCAAAGTAAGATAGCATAGCATATAAGCTTACCCGGCTATCAGTGTGGTAAGGGTAGGATTTAGCAAACTGCTCACTTCGGCGTACAAAAAAGTTTCTCCCATACAAGAAACTATTGACATTTCTGCCAATTTGTTCTAGTATATAAGAATGATTAGTCATCAATCTGGTATCACGATTTATGTAAGAATAACTAAATTTAAATTGCGCTACCTAATACCTTCATAACGAATTCTTGAATTTTTTTAGCATAACTTAAAGCAGTTTTCATATCTTCATTGCTAATATCTAGTTCATTTGGGTAACGTGGGGATACAGAATATCTGTTTAAAATATCAATATTCGATGATAATATTGAAAACTCCGTATTATGTTTTTGGCATATTTCTAAAAGGTATTCCAGATCATGGGTTTTTTCCGGTTCAATATCAAGTGAAAAAATAAAAGCTTTTAAATATTTTTCAGCAGATTGCTGGCAAAGGAAACAAATTACTTCATCAGGTGTAGGGTTATGCATTGTAGAAAGGTATTCTGCCGATCTTAAATCATCATTCCCTTTATCAAGCCATTGCTGTAATATTTCTGTTTTACCCATAAAGTTTAATGCCTTCCCTGGCTATTTTTCTTTCAAGGGTCGCATATAATTTACGATCATGAAAACGATTCTGTTTTAGCCCTAATATATCCATAGGCATTTTTTTTACAGGCTTTATAGCTCTGCTAATAGCGGTAATTGCGTCTAATACTCGCATTTGTAATTCATCTTTAAAAACGACATATAAATCTAAATCGGAATCTTTATTCGGCATTCCGTACGCATAAGAACCAAAAAGATAAATTGATTCCACAGGCACTGTTTTGACTATAATTTGAGAAATTTCATCTAAATTTTGTTTTATATCATCTATGTTATTTTTCTGCATTATATTACCTTACTTATTATTATACAGCAGATTTTTGCCTATGACAACAAAAATAGCTTTATTCAGCGCCGGCGCCGTTAGCCGTGCGAGACCTAATCGGTCTTAACTGCGCGTCTGTTACTTTCTTCGGGTCATTAACGCCGACGGGGAGTTCTCTTCCCGATTCGGGCGGAACATCTTCTTCTTCAAACTTGCCGTCGGCTTCCCATAACTCGGTTTGCGGCGGCGGTGAATCCGCTACGTCCAGCTCTCCTTCTTTGAAGCGGGCGGAAATTACTTTGGTTACGCCGGACTCTTGCATGGTTACGCCGATAAGCGTTCCCGCTCCCGTTGTTGTTTTTTTGTTGTGTGTAATTACGATGAACTGGCTTGTGTCGCTGAACTCGTTGAGCAGGTGAACAAAGCGCCCTACGTTTTGTTCGTCTAGGGCGGCGTCAATTTCGTCCAGAAGACAGAAGGGGCTTGGCTTTACCATGTAGGTGGCGAATAAAAGGGCTACCGCCGTCATGGAGCACTCGCCTCCCGAGAGCAGGCTTAGGTGTTCCAGTTTTTTTCCGGGCGGCTGGGCGAAGATTTCTATGCCCGATTCCAGCACGTGGTTCGGGTCGGAAAGCCGCAGTTCCGCTCTGCCGCCGCCGAAGAGACGGCGGAACATATTGTGAAAATTTTTCTTGATACGGTTGTAAGTGTCTATGAATAACTGCGAAGTTTCCTGCCGTATTTCCGCCGTAAGGTCTTCAAGGTCTTTGCGCGCTTTTTGAAGGTCTTCCATTTGAGTGTTAAGAAAGTCGTACCGCTGTTTTGTTTCGGCGTATTCTTCGGGAGCCATAAGGTTTACCGTGCCGAGCTCTTTCATCTTTGCTCTGGCGGAGGCAAGTTTTTCGCGCAGGGCAGCCGGAGCGGTTGTAATGCTGAATATGCGCTCTTCAAACTCCATTAAATCCCTTGAATGGGTCTCCCTGAAATTCTCCTGAATGTTTTTTATCTCCATATCGGACTGGACAAGTTCCAAATGTATCTTTTCCAGTGATTCCTGCACTTTGGAAAGTTCCGCCATCCGCTTGTTGATTGTCTCTTTCTTGCTGGCGACATTGTCGTTTCTTTTGCGAATATCGTTTTCCAATTTTTCCAAATCTGATGAGTAAGCTTTAGTCTTTTCTTCAATCTCCGCAATTTCCGTTTGAGCCGCCGTAATGCGTTCGTTAATTTCTTCCAGTCTTTTGCGGTACAGGGAAAGCTCATCACGGATATTTTTTAAAAGTCCTTCCTGACCGGACAATTCACGCCTGATAAGACGCGCCTGATCTTCGGCGGACTGGGCGCGGGCGTTCATTTGGGCGCGGTTGACTTTTAAGTCTTCAAGGGTTGCTCGGTATTCGTCCATCTTTGCCATGAGGGTGACGTTATCGTCGCGCAGTTTTTTAATGCGTTGGCGTCTTTCCTCAATGCCGTCTTTGGCGTTCCTTATCTGCGTATCCAACTCTCTTTTCTTTGTGATAATTCCTTGGGGGGCTAAAAACTCATCGATAAAGCCGGGCGAATGCTCTCGGTAATTGTTAAAAAGTTCCACGGCTTTATTTGCGCCTTCTGCGGCTTGCGCAAGGCTGTTTGATAAATTTTCGGTAATGCGTTTTACTTCCTGCGCGTCTACAGAGCCTGATGCGTTTGAGACAGCCGCAAGATCGTGAATAAGAGCTTCTCTGTCGGATAAAAGAGTTTTTAAACGGTTAAGTGTTTCTTGTAAAGATTCTTCCGCGTTTTTGCGTTCCGCCGCGGAATAACCCGCTTTTTTAAGACCTGCGTCCAATTCCTCCACAATGTCGTCCGTTATTTTGGCAAGGTCTTTTTCAAGGGCGGCAAGCTCCTTTTCTATGTCATGAATTTCATTTTCCGCCATGTGCGAATCTTTGTCGTTCTCGCTTATGCGCCCCGCGGCAAGCTGAATATTTTCCTCAAAGGAGCGGATATTTTCTTCTATGTTTTCGCACTGTTTTTTTAAGTCCTGAACAACTGCGTCCTGCCCTTCGGCGTCGGCGGTTAGTTCCGTTATTTTTTGAACCGACTGTTTTTCTCGTTCTTCGTTTTGACCGATTTTTACTTTGTTCTCGCCCCGCTGTTCGTTAAAAAGGCGCACTTCGTTTTCTTTTGCGTTCTTCTCAAGAGCAAGACCGTAAATGTTTTTTTGGAGTTCCACAAGCCGCGCTTCCATGGAGTTTACTTCATCCATGTGCGCTTCCAATGCCGTATTTTCCGCTTCCATTTCCGAGCGTATCCTGTCACGGTCTTGCGTCCTGCGTCTTAGGGTTTCGTTCTTTTCGTCTCTTTCATACTTGAATTGCTTTAAACGTAAAAGCTGAATATCCAATTCATAGTTAAAAATTTCATCTCTGAGTGTGCGGTATTTAAGAGTCTTTTCCGACTGTATTTTTAAACTGTCATGGGCTCGTTTTACTTCGTTCAGTATTAAATCAACCTGACGCACATTCTCCTCGGTTTTGGCAAGGTTACGCTCCGCCTCCGCTCCACGTTCCCGGTAGCGAGTGATGCCCGCCGCTTCTTCAAACAAGTAGCGCCGTTCTTCCGGTTTAGACGAAAGTATCTGATCGATTTTTCCCTGTTCCATTACCGAATAGGCGGTCTTGCCTACGCCGGTGTCCCAAAAAAGCTCTCGTATGTCTTTAAGTCGAACCTGCGTCCCATTGATAAAATATTCGCTTTCACCGGAACGGTACAGCCTGCGCTTGATTTCAATTTCCGGCATATCCATCGGCAGAAGCCCGGTTTCGTTTGCGATGGCGAGGGTAACTTCCGCCACGTTGAGCGGTTTTCTGGTTTCCGTTCCGCCGAAAATCACATCTTCCATTTTTTCCGCGCGAAGAGATTTTATTGCGTGTTCGCCCAAGACCCATTTAATTGAATCAACTACGTTGGATTTTCCGCAGCCGTTCGGACCAAGGAGAGCGGTTATTCCGTCGTTAAATTCGATATCTGTGCGGTCAGCAAAAGATTTGAAGCCGAGAATCGTAAGCCGCTTCAGGAACATAAATCAGAGTTGTCCTTCTTTCATAAATCCGGCGGAAAGCCGTTCAATCAATGTATCAACTTGTTTTTGATTTTTTAAGCCGTAATTTTCAAGCGGTTCCGCTTCAAGCTGATCAAAACTGACATTGTTGTTTTCGTATTCGCAAAGCATATTGGCAAGATATACAGTATCAATTAAATCTTTACATTCAAAAGGCGCGGATTCGGGATCGTGGTGATACCGTATCGCCGATACCAATTTGTCCGGGAAATTCCATTTTTCGGCGATAAGAGCGCCGAGTTCCGCATGGTTCATGCCGGCGGAAATATCCTCAAACGCGGCAACAGGAAGGTTTTTATCGGAACAGAATCCTTTAATCTTGTTTAAAAGATCGGGGTGCACGGTGGAGAAAATGATTTTTCCCATGTCGTGTAACATTCCGCCGATATATACGTCGTCCAGAAGAGTGGAGTCGTTTTTAAAGTTCTTAGCCAAGTTGTACGCGTAAAAGGCGGTTTTGTATGAATGTTCCCAAAGCGCCTTTTTGTCGACAGTGTCGTCGCCCAAAATTTTCTGCGTACCGTAGGAATAAAGCAGGTTTTTTATTCCTTTAATACCGATCATTTTTACGGCATCCGAAATATTATCAACTTTTTTAGACAGCATATACTGGGCTGAGTTTACAATTTTTAACAAATCCGCCGTAAGAGCGGGATCCATCGATATTTGTCTTGCTATAAGAGGCATGTCGGAAGCAGGATCGTTAATAAGTTTTTGTATCATCATAACATTTTCCGGGAACTGCGGCAAATTGTTTACATTTTTTACAATTTCCCCGGACAGAGCCGACATATTATCTATCATTGCTTTATCAAGAGGTATGGAAATACTTGCGGATGTTATGTTTCCTTTTGTTTTTATTTCAAAAGCGTCGTCCTCAATTCCCATTTTTTTCAGCATGAGGACAAGAATGACAAGACCAAGACCTGCGCCTTCGGAATCGTCAAGAACCTGAGACAGCGCATCTTCCAAACTGCCGAATTGTCTTGAACGCGCCATTTTATCCTGAATACGCAGCTGTTCCATTTTATTTGTCGTAACATTGTTGCGTATTTCTATAAGAATTGTATTTCTTTTTACTTGTAAAATAATTTTGATATAAAGCCCTTTTTCTTTTTGTAATTGCAGATAATGAGCTATGTTGCTTATCGTATCTTCTTTAAAGTCCTTCATTCCCAGAGCGTAATCGTTGTCATTGTTAATATCTAAGCCGCGTTCCATAAAATATACGCGTTTTGTGTTGGCTTTTTTCGCATTTACTACAAGCTCTTGTACGCAATAGACGATATAATCCCGCAGTTTCATTTGATTCATATGTTTTAGAAACGAATCTATGACTTGCTCAATGTAAATTTCTATCTCTTTGGGGTGAGTATAAGTGGTAATTGTAAGCGGAAGACCGGACTGTATGGCTTTTTTGATTTTTTCTTCATCCACAACCAGTTCGGAGGTAGAACTCATAACTTTTTAACCTGCCTTCTTTAAATATTATTAATATTTTCCATATAAATCAAGATATCTGCCATTAAAGATGTGTGTCAAAATGATACAGTATTGGTGTGTTTTTTTGACACTGTGTCATTATCCCCGAAAACACAATTTATAAAAGCGAAAAAAGCATGAAAAAACACTTAAAAACACCGTAAAAACGTGAAATTCCGCTTGGCACGCATATTGCTACTAATAGTGTAAAAGGTGGTGGATTATGAACAATACAAAGAAAAGAAAAGAATTAAATGACAATCTTACGATTTATTTAAAAGAAATAAACCGTATCCCGGTTTTTACCAGAGAAGAAGAAGAAACAACCGCTCGTTTAGCGGCTGCCGGTAATAAAGCGGCAAGAGCAAAACTTATTAACGCAAACTTACGCTTTGTTATAACTGTTGCGAAGAAATATCAGGGACTTGGGTTGTCCTTGGAAGACCTAATCAGCGAAGGAAACGTCGGGCTTGTTAACGCGGCGGATCGCTTTGATGTGGAAAAAGGTTATCACTTTATATCATACGCCGTATGGTGGATACGTCAGGCGATTATAAGCGCTCTTTATGAAAAATCCAGAATGATAAGACTTCCGGTAAACTGCGCCGCGGATCTTATTAAAATCGATAAAGCCGGAAAGATGATTGAAAAACAAGCAACACAGGAAGATGAAATTAACGAAATAGCGGAACTTTTAAATATGGATAAAAAACATATTAAAGAAATCATCAATATTTCAAAAGAGATTCTTTCGCTGGATAACCGCTCTAACAGTCAGGTTCAGCCGTTACTGGAACTTATCGAAGACAAGCAGTATCAATCTCCTGAAGCACATGCGGAATATAGCTGCATGAAAGACGATATTGAAAGTATGCTTAATACTCTTAACAAAGACGAGGCAAATATCCTTCGCTGTCATTACGGTCTTGGACAAAAAGAAATGTCATTGAACGAGATTGGCGCTTGTTACAACCTGAGCAAAGAGCGCATCCGCCAGATCGAGGAAAAAGCCATAGCAAGGCTTAGAAACCCCAAACGCGCTGATGTATTAAAATCTTATGTAGCATGATTTTGTTATATAATGTATAAAAGATTATGAGAAAATTTATTTTACCGATTACGGCAATCATAATTATGGTTGCTGTTTTCGCATGTAAGACCGCTGAGACTGCTGTGAAGACTGCGTTTCAGGAGCCTGTTGTTTCTCTCCATTCCGTATCAACTTCGGATTGTAATGTTATTAACGCGCAAATCCTTTGCAAAATAGAGGTAAAAAACCCGAATCATTTTGAAATACCCTTTCCGCAAACAGATTGGGAACTCTTTATAGGAGATACATCTTATAAAACGGGAATTATAAATACTGACGGAAAAATTAAAGCGCGAAGTACGGTTTTAATAGATGTGCCGATAAAAATCGACTATGTTGAGTTTTTTAAAAATTACAGAGCATTAATCGGCAGTAAACAGGCAGGGTACAAAACGGCTTTGGCTGTAAAATATTCCATTCCGGAGCTAGGCGAAAAGACTTGGAGTTTCAATAATGCGGGGGAATTTCCTCTTCCTTTACTCCCGACTATAAGCGCGCCTTTTATGTCCATTGAAAGCGCTGATTCCTCAAAGGTGGTAATACTTGTCGCTATTAATGTTGAAAATCCGAATGTTTTTGCCATTCCGTCGCCTAAATTTAACTATGATTATCAGTTAACCAGAAAATCCTTTATAAGGGGAGTTATACAGGACGAAAAGCCGCTTCCCCATTCAGCCGTAACAACGGTAGAATTCCGACTAATTGTAAATTACGCCGACCTTTTCAGGTCGCTTCCGAATATACCACTTTCAAGACAAACGCCGAGTTTGCTCAATATAACCTGTGATTTTGGGATACCGATTTTCAGCGGAGAGTATGTAAATTTGCAAATTCCGGGTACTTTTCCGACTAGAAGGTAAAAAAAACCATAAACATGTAACATTTTATCTAATAATTTGTTAATTTTGGACAAAACTACCGTTGACACAATGCTTTTCTACCAATAAACTTAATATTATGAATATATCCACATATACAGTTAAACCGAAGCTTCCCCCAACCTTGAAGCCTTTGGAGGAGATAGCCCGAAATCTCTGGTTATCATGGAACTATGACGCAATTCAGCTTTTTATTAGGCTGGATTATGACTGCTGGCTTGCGTCCCGACAGAGTCCTGTGAGAGTGTTGGGCATGGTTAGCCAGGATCGGCTTGCTCAAGCCGCCAAAGACGATTCTTATCTTGCGGCGCTTAAGGAAGTATACGATAGATTTCAACGCTATAAAAAAGGCGAGACTTGGTATCGCGGCAGTCACAAGGATGTGGTAGCGTATTTCTCGATGGAATACGGAATGGATGCATCACTGCCTATTTATTCAGGCGGTCTTGGAATCCTTTCCGGAGATCATATGAAGACGACTTCGGATTTGGATTTACCCCTTGTCGGTATCGGACTTTTGTACAGAGAAGGTTATTTTCAGCAGATGCTGAACGCCGACGGTTTTCAGCAGGAAAGTTATCCTGAAAACGACTGGTATAATATGCCTGTCGAAAAGAAAATCGGCAAAGACGGACTGGCCTTGAAAATTTCCGTAGAATTGGCGGGCAGACAGGCTGTCGCCCAAATTTGGGAAGTTAAAGTCGGCCGCTCCTCACTTTATTTATTGGATACAAATATCGATGATAATGCTCAGGATATAAGAAACATTACCGCGGCTCTTTACGGCGGCGATGCGGAGACCCGTATGCAGCAGGAAATACTGCTGGGTATCGGCGGTATCCGCGCTCTTCGCGCTTTGGGAATTAACCCTGCGGCTACTCACATGAACGAAGGACACGCCGCTTTCATGGGGCTTGAGCGTATCCGCGAAATAATGACAGAAATGAATTTTTCTTTTGCGGAAGCGCTTGAAGCGGTTTGGCCTACAAATATTTTTACTACCCACACTCCTGTTCCTGCGGGAAATGAGCGTTTTGAGATTTCCATGATGGAAAAATATTTCCGTTCATGGCCTCAGGTTCTGGGTATTTCATGGAAAGATTTCCTTGGTCTTGGAAGGATCAATGCAAACGATGAACGTGAAACTTTCTGTTTAACGGTTCTTGCGTTGAAGATGGCGGCTTATGCTAACGGCGTTGCGAAACTTCACGGAGTCGTATCCCGTGATATGTGGAAAGGGCTGTGGCCGGGACTTCCGCTTAACGAAGTTCCTATTCATCATGTTACAAACGGCGTTCATCCCCGTACATGGATTTCTTCCGGTATGCTCGATCTTTTGGACAGATATTTCGGTCCTAAGTTTGAAGACAGACCGACAGAGCTGAGTATTTGGGAACGCATGGATCGTATATCCGATGAAGAACTGTGGCGCACACATGAGCGCCGCCGTGAGCGTCTTGTCGCCTTTGTGCGTGAACGTATCCGCGAGCAGTTTAAACGGACAGGCGCTGTAGAGCACAGGATTCGTCAAGCGGAAGATGTTCTTTCCCCTTACACGCTGACCCTTTGTTTTGCGCGCAGATTCGCCACCTACAAACGCGGTAACCTTCTTCTTCGCGATCCCGAACGCCTCTTGCGTTTGGTAAGGGATAACGATCGCCCTGTTCAATTGATTTTTGCCGGTAAAGCGCATCCGCATGATATGCCCGGTAAAGATTTAATCCGCGATATAATTCACTTTGCGGAAAAATACGATGTTACAAACCGCATAGTCTTTGTTGAAAACTACGACATAAGC
>Ga0268262_10005260_pt1 | contig 12903 bp, 8 predicted proteins | sample TergutNc150P3_FD_190354 | JGI IMG/M metagenome (GOLD analysis project Ga0268262, IMG submission 190354) | Nasutitermes corniger P3 segment gut microbial community from laboratory colony in Florida, USA - Nc150 P3 (SPAdes) (version 2) | ecosystem: Host-associated > Arthropoda: Insects > Digestive... | reverse complement strand
GCCCACAGCCTTAGGCTTGGAACCTTGCTTATAGACCAGGCCGCAAGGATTGGGACTCCGCAGGGGCAGGAACGCTACATAAGCGAACACATCAGAAATACGTCGGGCTTTCTTTCTTCCGAGCTTGACCTTGCCCATGTACGTACCTTTGTAATAGCAGGCTTCGATGCTGGTATTGCGGCCGACCATGTGGGAAGGGCGCTTAACGAAAACTGTTGGATAATTGGAAGGGATGCTTTTGCCGAATTTGTAAAGAAGGTTCAGGGCTATACGGACGAAGAGTGTATGGAACAGCTCCAGTTGCCATTTTGGGAAGCAAAAACCTTTATTCCCGGCATTACAATAAATAAGCTCCTTTTGGACAGAACAGGGGCTGCCGAGGTAGTTGTTCCGAGGATTTCCATCAGGGAGGGCCTATTAATTGATCTCGCCCAGGGCATCGATCCGGCCATGCAAGAAGATTTCTATTCGCAGATATTTGCCTCCGCCGTAAACCTTGGCAGAAAATACCACATTGACGAATCTCATTGCCGCCATGTGGCTTCGATGTGTATGTCTCTGTTTGACGTGTTGATCCGGGAACACGGTATGAACAGGCGAGAACGGATGCTGCTTGAGATTGCGGCAATGGTTCACGATATAGGAATGTATATCAAAGCCGCAGCCCATCATTTACACGGTCAGTACATCATTGCCAATTCCGAGATTTTCGGCCTTAGGCGCGAAGAGCTGGATATAATAGGCAATGTTATTCGCTACCACAGGGGAGTTCCGCCGTCTTCAACAGACATTGAATACATTGCCCTTCAAAGGGAAGAACGTATCCTTGTGCTGAAAATGGTTTCCATGCTCAGAGTCGCGGACGCGCTGGACAGGGGACATTCCCAGCAGGTAAAGCTAAGAACGATAGAAAAAAAAGGCGAGCTTTTGGTGATTAACATAGATCCAACTATGGATCTTTCCATGGAACTTATTGGCCTTGAGGAAAAGAGCGGTTTGTTTCAGGATGTATTCGGATATAAAGTAGTGCTGAATTAATGAGCGATAAATTTATAAACAATAATGAATCCGAAAATATTTCTTTCCCTGCTTTTTTTAATCGCGAACTGTCCTGGATCGATTTCAACGAGCGCGTGCTGGGCGAAGGGCTTGGAAAAGAACTGCCTCCGCTTGAGCGTTTCAGGTACCTTTCCATAGTCTCGTCTAATTTCGATGAGTTTTTCATGGTCAGGGTTGCGGCAATAAAGCGCTCAGGAGAAGATGCCGACCCCCAAGCCCTTCGCCCGACTGAGCTGCTTGACAGGATAAATCAGAAAGTCCGTTCAATTGTGAGCCGCCAGTATGATGCGCTGATGGATGAAGTCTTTCCCGGCCTTGCCAGGGGCGGCCTGACTCTCAGGCGTCCAAAAGAATGGACATCTACGCAGAGGGATTATCTGGAATCCTTTTTCGCAAGGGAGGTTTTCCCTCTTTTAACACCCTTGCGGGTTGAGGAAACCGAAGACCTCCCTTCCATTGACGGCAATTCCCTTTATGCCGGTTTTTTCCTGAAAGCGGAAACTGCTTCGGATGAAGGGTTGCCTGAGGAACACATATCCATAATTCGCATTCCCCAGACGCCGGAACGGATAGTTTTTCTTCCTGGAGAACGGGAAGGCCATGGAGATAATGATATTGGACAGACCTATTGGGCCCTTATTGAAGATATGGTGGAGACTTGGGGGCATTACCTTTACCCCGGCTACAAGGTGACGGAGAGCCTGGTTTTTAAAGTTAATCGCGATGCGGATTTTTCCGTGGACGAGCAAAGGGACGAAGATTTTATCGAAGCGATGGAGGAAGTACTTGAAAGCCGATTCCGTTCAATGCCTGTACGGATGGTTTATTCGCCGGGGAGCGCAAAAATCCGTGACTGCCTGGCTGAAAAGCTTTCCCTGGCTAAAAACGATCTCTTTGAGCTTAAGGGCCCCCTGAATCTGGAAAAAATTTACGATTTAATCCGGGGTTATGATCATTTAAGGGAAAAACCATGGAAAATATATTCGCATCCGGCTTTTTCAGAGGATCAGAGTCTTTGGGATCGCATAAGCCAGGGAGATATACTTCTGCATCTTCCTTACCAGTCGTTTGATCCGGTGGTGCGATTTTTCCAGGATGCCGCCTCGGATCCCGCTGTGGCTGCCATCAAAACGGCGCTTTACAGAACCTCTGGCGATTCTCCCATTATCAGGGCTTTGGAGCAGGCGAGCCTGGCGGGTAAGCATGTTACGGCGGTTGTGGAACTCAAGGCAAGGTTTGATGAAGGCAGAAATATTTCCTGGGCCAACAGGCTGGAAAAAGCAGGCGTTATCGTGGTGTACGGTTTGGCGCGGCTTAAGATTCACGCGAAAATAGCGCTGGTAATGCGCCGGGAATACAACCGGATAAAACGCTATGTGCACCTTTCTACGGGAAATTACAACGACAAGACCGCAAAGCTTTACGAGGACATTTCCCTTTTTACCGCAAGGGAAGACATCGCTTTTGACGCGGGCCTCCTTTTCAACATGATAACCGGCTATTCGGCAGTACAGGCCATGAGCAGGCTGGTAATCGCCCCCACCGCTTTAAAGCGCAAGCTTCTGGAACTTATAGCCCGCGAGACAAGCTGTTCCAGTGCGGAAGCGCCCGGCAGGATCATGGCCAAGATGAACGCTTTGGCGGATCCTGAAATTATCAAAGCCCTTTACGCAGCCTCCCAGGCAGGGGTAAAGGTGTTTCTCAATGTAAGGGGAATTTGCACGCTCGTTCCCGGTGTCAAAGGCTTGTCTGAAAATATTCGTGTTGTCAGCATCATTGACCATTATCTTGAACATTCCAGGATTTATTTTTTTTCGAACGGAGGAGCGGAAGAACTGTACCTTGCCAGCGCCGATCTAATGACCCGAAACCTTGAACGGAGAGTGGAACTTATGTTTCCGATTCTATCGGAGGATTTGCGAAAAACCATAATCAAAGGTCTTTTTTCTTATTTTAAGGATAACACCCAGGCCTGGCTTTTGGATTCATCAGGCGCATGGACACGCCTTGAGCCGGGCCCCGGGGAAAAACCTTTTCGCATCCAGGTTTACTTTCACTCCATGGCGTCAAATGCCCACGAGACAGAACTCCCCGGCTCCGCCAATGGAGAATTCATAGTGCGCCGGAGTCCTCCCAGCAAAAGCTGAAACCCCACAGCGAATCAAAAAAAAATTTATTGTTCTAAAGTCAGTCTTTTAGCGGCGGGATTGAGTCTGTCTTACCTGGCTGTCTTCAAAACCATTTATTGACTTGATTAGGGAAAGCCAGTAATTGGCTTCGTTTTGGGAAGTGTAGGGCCCGACCCTCACCCTGAAAACTGTTTTGCCGTTGACCACTTGATTTTCAATAATAGCGGTGATCCCCTTGGATGAAAGGGTGTTTTTAACTATTTCGGCCCTGGCAATGGTTGAGAACGCGCCGGTTTGGACCCAGTAATCATTGTAAACTTTAGTCGGCGTGGACGCAGGCTTTGTCTGTGTTTGCGCGGCTGTAGTGGCGGGAACGGCTGTAGTGGCAGGAACAGCAGGAACGGCTGTGGCGGCGGGAACGGTTGCGGCGGCAGGTTTGGGAGCGGTTTGCGCCGGGGCGGCTACTTTTCCAGCCGTGACGGTGGGCGTGGCTTTCTCTGCTGGGGTGGGGGGTGCGGCCTTCCCAACCGGGGGCGCGTCTGGAACAGCCGCCGTGCTGGGTTTAGGTACGTTGATTACGGTTTCTGTGCTTCTGCCTGTCCCTCCGTTATTTCCGTTGATGTAAAAATCTTCGCCCTGCCGGACTGCCCCTCCGGGAGCTTGCTGGAGACCTGGGACATCGTTCGGCTGTCGCACCAGCTGGACCGGGTCCAGCGGAGAAGACGGCAGAGTTGAATCCTGGCTTTCTGATGGGCCGGAAACTTGAGAGGAGTTGGACGAGGGCGAGGGCACAGTGACGCCGGTATCGACCGCCTGAACAGACCTGGCAGCCGCCATGGAAGTAGCGGAAGCGTCTTTTGGGGCAAAAAATAAAAGGGCCGCCCCTATGGTTAATGCGAGAAATACCCCAACTGATATAGCTACTAAAAGTAATTTTTTCTTTTCCATGTTTAAACCTGGGTTATCCCTTCAATTCTACTTCTCTACTTCAACTTCAATAGAAAGAATCTCATTAACACGCTTGTTCAGCTTTTTTTCCGCGAATTCCCTGTTAAAACTAAAAAAAGCAGAGTTCTCCACATTGTATATATCGGCAATTTCCTTAAAAAGTTGAGCTTTGAATTTTTTCTGGCTTTGGAAACGCTTTAAGAGGACCGTCCAGGACAGGCGATCCCGCTTTCTGGCTCTGAGCAGCCTGATTAAAAAGGGGGCTTTAACGATTATAACCGCATCCAGCATTTCAAAAGCCGACGAGCGGTGAAGCAGCGCCGCGTTTATTACGCAGGCCGTTTCCTGCCGGGTATTGATCCATGCAAGAGTTTCCCTGTTTACGACAGGATGGATTATTTCCTCCAGGGCCTGTAGTTCTTTTTGCCTGCCAAAGACTTTATTCCCGAGCCGCCTGCGATCGATAAGCCCGTCCTGACCCAGGATGTCATCGCCAAAGCGTTCCAAAAGCCGCTTTTTTTCAGTTTCAATGGCCTGGTGCCCCAGCTTGTCAACATCAAGAACCGGAATGAAACGCCGCTCCAATATGGACGCCACATGGTTTTTCCCCGCACAGTAGCTTCCGGTAAGGCCTATTATTTTCTTATTCACTGTTTGTTTCCTATTGATGCCCGCAACTAATCCGTTGATAATAAAGCATGGTCGAGGGGACAGACTTATATTCAATATTAGTAGCATATGCAAACAAAAACAATTCTCCGTATATTAACATAACCGACTTTTTGGATTATTTGGGAAAAGCCGCCAGGAAATTCTCAAGGGATTACCCTGCGTGGCAAAAGTGGACTAAGGACACGGCAGCAAAATTCCGTGAAGATATTTCTTTACTTGTGGAAAGCGGAAAGTGCGAGCTTTTACCTGAGCCCGGAGACGGTCAGGTTTATTTGGCGTCTTATTTTCCTGAAAAGATCCGTGCGGCATACGCGCACGCCGACGAAAACGTGGAGCTTCCCTTTCCAAATGAGGAGTCTCTGGGGATCACTCTCCCTGAAAATCAGGTAAAGCACCTTAATTCTGATTACGACCTTCTTTCAATTCTGGTTGACCCCAGGAACAATAACGCACCTATTTTAAAAATTTGTTTTCCTGATAATTTCGGTTTTGCTCTTTTGCTGTCTGATATGTTTCCGCGGCAGTTTACAGAAATAGCGCTTCTTAAAGTCCGGAATTACATCAACCGTTACGGAAACAAAGAATACATTTACCATCAGCTTGCCGTGCAGCTTCAGGGTAAAGAAGCGCATTTAAAGGATCAGTTGGAGCAAATTTTGATCAAACCAATGGATCAATACAGGATAATTGGAGAGAACAGGGAGATTTCTTCTCTTTTCTGGAACCATCTATGTGGCTTGATGAAGAATGATATAAAAAAGAAACAGGAAAAGCTTACAACGGATATTGCTGTATTTCAGTCGGTTTATATTATCGATATTATTAACGGCTATTTTAGATCTGCGGCAACGAAACGGAGGGAAACGGAAGCGGCCTTTAAAAACCTTGAAAACCAGCTGGCTAAACCGCCTTATCTATACACCATGGATCAGATAATAAAGTTTTCAGGGCCAGGAGGGGGACCTCTTTTGGGTCAGTATACCTCCGATGAACTTTCCGAATGGATGAAAAGGCAGGTAACTGAAAGCAAAGATGATAAACTTCCAGTTTTGCTTATTATAAAGGTTAGAATCAGGGACGAACAACAGTACTTTTTGCTCAAAGAAAAAGTGATACCTCTTTGTACCCGCCTTCTTCATGACGGAAAAATTCTGATTAAAAGGGCAATTACCAAACAGTGGAGCAGATTGATTTCAGATTTCCAAACTGATTTGGCAATGGCAGATGATGGTGAGTTTGAGAAACTCCTTGCTAAGACTGCCGAAAAGCTCTGCCCTGAACTCATGTCCCTGATCTCTGATCCTAAATTCCTTTTGATATACCAGGAGATGGATAATAAGGAGAATAACATACCGGCTGCCATGAGAATTATTCATGAAGGAAAACTTCTTCCTTATTCTTCGGTGTTTCTTATCCATCGAAAGGCCATGCTGCAGGAAGCAAAGTTTGCGCTTCCTTTCTGGTTTTCCCTGCCCATTATCTCCGATTTAATTAGATTTTTTAAAAATCTCTTTAACAAAGAGAAGAAAGCGGTCAAGAAGCCTGCCTCAGGCGATGAACAGGTAATTGTAGAAGAAAAAGATCATGCCGGAGAAATCAGGATGGTTGCGGAGAGGCTTGAATTTGATATTGTTCCGCCAGGGTATACCATTGATAGTTATCTTGAAGAACTTGCAGACCGTTGGAGCAAGCTTCTTGACAGCCAGGCAAGAGAAACCCTGATAAACGATGTAAAGTTTCTGACCAAAAAGCAGCTACGTCGCCGTCTGAAAGTGGATAAAAAATTCGAGCCTACCAGGGAGGCGCTAAACCAAATGGCCTACAATGTGGTAATCAGCAATACGGCGCTTTCTTCGTTTAGTGCCAAGGATTCCCTGCTCCTCTTTATGGAACTCTACATGGTTAAGCTGCTTTTGGGTACCAAATAACAAGCCCTTCTATTTTTCGCGCATTTTTTTAAAAGCTTCGGCAAAGGGATTGTACATGAACCCGTCATCATCTTTTCGCGGTTTTGGCACGGCTGGTTTTTTTGCGGCATTGGTTTTTGGAGCTTTATTTGCGGATACCTTTGGTACGGCGGCTTGAGTTACTGCATTCCCGCTTTTACGGCTCAGGCCGATGCGGCGTCTTTCCCGGTCTAGGCTGATGATGCGGAATTCCAGGACATCTCCCACCTTGATTAAGTCCATTGGGCTTTTGACGTAGTTATCGCTTAGCTCAGAAATGTGTACCAGGGCGCTCTCTTTTATTCCAAGGTCAACAAAAGCGCCAAAATCCACCACGTTCTTTATCTTGCCTGTAACTGTCATCCCCTCTTTCAGGTCTTCGAATGTAATGACATCTTTTTGCATTACCGGTTTTGGGTAACCATCCCTGGGGTCGCGGTTGGGTTTTTTTAGCTCTTCAATAATATCGTTGATGGTGGTGTCCCCGATCTGGTACTGCTTTTTGATCCTGTCCGCAGCTTCTGCGGAAAGGTTACCGGTAACCGTAATGGTCTGTATATCCCTAGCCAGTTTGTAATTTTCAGGGTGTACCCAGGTGTTGTCCAGGGCCTCGCCGCTTTCGGGAATTTTCAGAAACCCGGCGGCCTGTTCAAAACTTTTGGGGCCCATGCCTGGGACTGAAAGAAGCTCTTCCCGGCTTTCGATTTTTCCTTTTTCTTCCCGGTACTTTACTATCTTTTTCGCGAGGGAGCTGTTGATTCCAGAAACGTATTTTAAAAGCGAAGTACTGGCGGTGTTGAGGTTCACTCCCACGTTGTTCACCACCGATGAAACAACCTCGTCCAGGGTGTCGGAAAGTTTCTTTTGGTTTACGTCATGCTGGTAAAGGCCTACGCCAATGGACTTTGGGTCGATTTTTACAAGTTCCGCCAACGGATCCTGCAGCCGGCGGCCAATGGAGATTGCCCCGCGGATTGTAAGATCGAGCTCGGGAAATTCCTCTCTTGCAATATCGCTTGCCGAGTACACCGACGCCCCATCTTCGTCCACTACCGTGTAAAGAACTTCCAGGCTGTTTTCCGCAATAACCGCAGACACGATTTCCTGCACTTCCCGGCTTCCGGTTCCGTTTCCCACGGCAATGAGCTGGATATCGTATTTTTTTACCCCTTCAAGGATGAGTTTCTTCGCTTCTTCCACCCTGTGATTGTGGATAACAACACTGCCAAGATATTTCCCGGTATCGTTCAAAAAAGCGCATTTTGTTCCGGTGCGTATGCCGGGATCTATGCCCATTACCCTGGTTCCCTTGATGGGCTGCTGCATAAGCAGGTTTTTAAGATTCTGGCCGAATACAGATATGCCATGGTCATCCGCAGCCTCGCTTTGATCTCCCCGGATCTCCCGGATTACTGCGGGGGAAAGAAGCCTCTTTAAGCCGTCTTCAATGGCTGTCCTGTGATAATCGTTGTGAATAACGTACTTTTTACAAAGCATTTCCACAGCGGTGTTTTCGTCAACATCGAAAGTAGCAGAAAGCGCTTCTTCCCTTTCGCCGCGGTTAATTGCGAAGAGGCGGTGCGGTTTAATTTGCGATAAAGGCTCCGTGTAGTCCCAGTACATCTGATAAGTGGAAGTTTTTTTCGCCTCTTCATCGCCTTTGCCGCTTTTTCCTGAGCCTTTGACAATAATTTTTCCGTCGGCAAGGTAAAAGCTCTTTAACGTACTCCGGTTCCCGCTTTCCTGACTTACTTCTTCGGCGATGATGTCCATCGCCCCCTGCAAAGCGTCTTCAGCAGTGGCGACTGCCAGTTCCGGATGCTCCGCAATTCTGGGGTCGCCTTCGGGAACTATGAATTCCTTCGCCAGGGCAAGCAGGGCAGGGGCTTCCATAGCCTTCATGGCTTCCGCGAGCGGCCCCAGGCCTTTTTCTGAGGCGAGCATTCCTCTTGTTTTTTTCTTTTTCTTGTAAGGGGCGTAAATATCTTCCAGCTCCGCAAGGGAAGCCGCCTTTGTGATGTTATCGTACAAGGCTGGTGTAAGTTTTCCCTGTTCAAAAATCAGCCGGATGATTTCAATGCGCCTGGCCTCCAGATTCATCCCGCTCTTGAAAAGATGATCGACGTCCCTGACTTGAACTTCGTCAAGACTGCCTGTTTGTTCCTTCCGGTACCTGGCGATAAATGGCACGGTGCTTCCGTCGGCAATGAGGCCCACGACCGAAGAAACCTGCCCCGTCTTGATGCTGAGCCCTTCCGCAATTCGCTTCATTAGCTCTATTTCGTTTACTTTAAGCTGTTCAATAAATTCCGCATTCAATTCCATAAAGGAATAATATACAAAAAGCGTTTTTTTGTAACCACGAAGGCGCTGAGAACTTATGTAAACGTTTCGTTGTTCTCTTGCGCCGCTTCGTGGTTAATGGATGCTAGAAAGAAACCGCCTGTAATTCTTCAGCATCCACGTTTTCTTCGCTATTGCCGTAGAAAGCGCCTGCCTCTCCGTTCGGTTCTAGATCCCCGTTAAAGTAAGCGGCGTCCGCAAGATTGTCCGATTCGGAAACAGTCTCGTCGGTTTTCTTGAAGTCCGAACGGTACTCCACATGCTCCGCCACAATGGCTACCTTGTTGTGGGTTTTCCCGTCGCTTCCGGTCCAGCGATCCTGTTTTAATCGGCCCACTACCCTGACGCCCCGGCCTTTTCGCCCCTGGGTACTGCAAGCGGCGGCAAGCTTCCCCCAGGCTTCAACCTCAAAGAAACCCGTTTCTTTTTCCAAATTGGAATCCTGCCGGAAGAAGCGGTTCGACGCAATTGAAAAATTGCATACCTGCGTACCCTTTGGGGTAGATCGGATCAAAGGGTCGCGGACCATGTTGCCTTCAATAAGGACACTGTTAAGATTATTCATATAAGCCTCCGTTACCCTATTACTGTACGGAGATGGCGGATGCTTTGAAAAAAACTTGGCAAAATGACAAATGTCATAATTTTACATATCGGGTTTTCTTTCCCCCTCCGATAGGTCGGATAGTCTGTTTGTCAGTTAAACTACGCAGGATCCTTACAGCCATAGCCTGAGAGACGGCTAGGGCAGTCCCCACGTCCCTTCTGACAATTTCTTCATGATTATCAAATAAGTAGATTACTTTTTCTTCGTTCACAGTCAAGGAAGGGTTATTTACGTGTGCATAGTGGTGGTTAGTGTTTCTGTTTGGCAGGGTAATCTTAAACGCATTTCCGGTGGTCTGCAATTTCGGCATTCTCGCGCACTGGGCATAGCTCCTAATTATTTTTTGAATACCGGTACCATAGGCTTCAATTAAGTGAAGCCGGTAAAACACATTGGCAAGATTTATATTTCTGGGCGCAGAAAGACCCAGCATAATATCATCAAGCGAGATGCCTTTTAGCAGGCCGCCTACAGAAACGAACTCAATACGGTCTTCAAAAATACTGATTAAAGTGCTGCTTGAAAAGGCATAATCCCGATGAACCAGCGCGTTAAGCAAAGCTTCCCGCAGGGCTTCTTCCGGATAGTCCCGCCTGTCCTCCCTGTAAAGGCCCTTAACCTTCCCATGGTTGTGGTTATACATATCCAGAAAGGTATAGACATCATCCAATTGCTTGAGCAGGGAACCTGAGAATTCCCGCCGATCTTTAAACACTTCTTTTTCAATTCCTTCAAATACAGCCAGTTTAATTGTGTGTACAGACTGGTCGGAAAGCAAAAACCCCAGATTGGTGTATACGCCGTCATTGGTCTGTAAATGGAGTGTCTTTTGCTGATTCACGCCAAAAGAGATATTCCCCATTTTAAAGAACTGTTCTGTCGCAACAAAGGTAAAATCCTGATTAAGCGACCGCACTTCCTCATATTTTTCTCCATCTGTTTCTTTTATCATATTACGTATGGCTGTTTCGCTGGCCGGAACTGACGATGTCCCCTGACGTACATAGACGCCTTCGGGACGGATACCCTTACCGGCCAGATAATAGGGACAGGCTGTTCCTCTTTGAACATTTATGGCAATGATTGCGGCCTTTCCTATTTTCTCCGTCTTGTAATCTACAAACAAAGTAACATCAGGCTTGATAGAAGAACGAACCGCATTTGTAATTTGAAGCAGGGTATCGTCCAGGTTTTTTACGCCGGCAATCGACTTGTCATCGTTAATGCCGACGTAAAGCGTTCCTCCCGCAGTATTGGCGAAAGCAACGATAGCTTTTTTGATTTCCTCGGTATATTCCCTCTTGAATTCAGTGGTGAGATTTTTACCCGCTTCTATCCTGTTTATATCAAATGCCATTTCTTTCTCCTACTCTTACTAATCATTCTAATCATTTTTGTCAATTATTCCTTACCTTCCCAACGCAAACAAAACCTGCTATAAATAGGTTATGAACAAAAAACGCCGTTTCTGCGGTTTTCTCCTTCTTATTGGTCTTGCTTCATTTTTTTCCCCTGCCCAAGTTTCGGCCCAGGACGGAAAGGGAAAAGCCTGGATCATTCCAATTCAAGGGGACATTGAACCCTCGCTGACGGCCTTTGTGCGGCGGGAAGCCCGTAAGGCGCTGGCCGAGGGAGCGGACTGTCTAATTTTTGAAATTGATACCTTCGGTGGTCGGGTTGATTCGGCCCTGCAAATTACGTCCTTTATAATGTCTGTAAAAAGCGCCCGCACAATTGCCTGGGTAAACAACAGCGAAAACTCCATGGGGGTAAGCTGGTCGGCAGGGGCGCTAATTGCCTTTTCCTGCCAGAATATTTATATGGCCCCGGGAACTTCGATGGGGGCGGCGGCTCCGGTAGTACAAGGAGCCGGGGGTGAAATGGAAGGCGCGGGGGAAAAGTCAGTTGCGGCAGTCCGTTCGCAAATGGCGGCCCTTGCGGAAAGAAACGGGTATCCGGTGGGGCTTGCCCTGGCTATGGTAGATTACGACGTGGAACTTTGGGATGTTACTGTGGACGGGCAGACCAGGGCACTCACTTTGACGGAACTGGAGCGCCTTGAAAAAGAAGGCGCGTCAAGCATAGAGCGCGTAGGGATCATTTCTCCTGTGGGAAAGCTTCTTTCTTTATCAGCAGGGGAGGCCTTGCGTTACGGGCTTGCCTCCGGCCTTGTTGAAAGCCGGGATAATCTTCTTTCGGCAATTGATTTCAGGGGAGAAATTGTCGAATCAAGCCCCAGCGCGGCTGACTTCATAATTTCCTTTCTTACATCGGCCCCGGTGCAGGCTATACTCATTCTTTTGGCCCTTGTTATGATCTTTTTGGAGATCCAGACGCCGGGTTTCGGCATTCCCGGCATTACTGCGGTTATTTCTTTTCTTGTGGTTTTTGGTAGCAGTGCCCTATTGGGACGGGTCGGCTCGCTGGAGATTATCCTTTTGCTGGCGGGCCTGGCGCTTTTGGCGGTGGAACTCTTTGTAATTCCCGGCTTCGGGTTAGTGGGTATTTCGGGCTTTATTTGTATTGGCCTTTCCCTGGTGCTTTCCATGCAGGATTTCGTAATTCCGCGTTTTGACTGGGAGTGGGCGCTTTTTGGCAGGAATGCCCTTGTGGTTTTTATCGGCCTTCTGGCGGCCATTACCGGAATCGCGATAATTGCCCTTTTGGGCCCGCGATTAAAGATGTTTGACAGGATCATGCTTAAGGCGCAAATTACCGGAACAGCCGGCGGGCCGGATCCTGACTCCCCGGCGGGCAAGGAGATTATTCCCATGGAGGACGAGGAAAACCTGTCTGCTCTGGTTGGTAAAATCGGCGTTTCCGATTCGATCCTGCGGCCTGCGGGGAAGGCGGTGATCAATGACAAGGTTTACAGTGTTGAAGCTGACAATGAATTTGTAGAAGCAGGCAAGGGTATTATAGTAACCCGTGTCCGGGGCAACAGAATTATTGTAAGAAGAGTATAATAGAGTTGTTCTGGAACTTCAGTTTTTGAACAACTTCCTTATAAAACAGCAGTTTTGTAGGCTGAAAGCCGAAAAACTGCAAGACTTGCGAGGGAACCAACAAGGTTCCCTCGCAAGTCCAATCTTAAAGGAGATAGAAATGGTACCGTATTTTTTTGTCACGATTGTTATCGGTTTATTGGCCCTTGGATTTTTAATCCTGTTTTTCCGTTTCTTCGGGCTTTGGTTCAGGG
>Ga0268262_10005259_pt1 | contig 12903 bp, 12 predicted proteins | sample TergutNc150P3_FD_190354 | JGI IMG/M metagenome (GOLD analysis project Ga0268262, IMG submission 190354) | Nasutitermes corniger P3 segment gut microbial community from laboratory colony in Florida, USA - Nc150 P3 (SPAdes) (version 2) | ecosystem: Host-associated > Arthropoda: Insects >... | reverse complement strand
CGCTAAAGAGGAAGCAACTACCAAAGGATTAGCAGAAGGATTAGCAAAAGGATTAGCAAAAGGAATGAAAAAGGGGATGAAAGAAGGAATGAAAAAAGGACTGGCGAAAGGTATAAAGGAAGGTATGGAGAAAGGAATGGAGAAAGGAATGGAAAAAGGAATGGAGAAAGGAATGGAGAAAGGAATGGAGAAAGGAATGGAGAAAGGAATGGAAAAAGGAATGGAAAAAGGAATGGAAAAAGGCGAAAAAGAACGATTAAAATTACAACTTGAAAATGAAGAATTGAAACGACTATTGAATAAATATATTGAAAATCAAAAAGATGAAAACAAATAAAGGAATACAATATACGGATTTTGAAATGGGTTGTAATTGAATAAAATGTTGTTTCGAAAATTGGTAATTTAAAATGGCAAAGAATAAATTTTATGTAGTGTGGCAAGGGCGAATGTGCGGCGTCTTTGATAATTGGAATGATTGTAAAGTCCAAATAAATGGTTTTGACAGTGCAAAATATAAATCTTTTGAGACAAAAATAGAAGCCGAAAAAGCATTCGCAGACGGATATAAAAATTACTACAAAAAAAACAACATCAGTTTCCAACCCAATTTTGCAAATTTTTCAGGCGAAACGCCGGTTTTAAACAGTTTGGCGGTGGATGCAGCGTGTAACATGGTTACCGGACAAATGGAATATCAGGGCGTGCATACCGGAACCAAAGAATTGTGGTTTAAACAAGGTCCTTTCCCTAAAGCGAGTAACAATATCGGCGAGTTTCTAGCGCTGGTTCACGGATTGGCATTGCTGAAACAAAAAAACATCAACATTCCCATCTATTCCGACAGCATTACCGCAATTGCTTGGGTGCGAAATAAAAAACACAAATCCATTGTGCTACCCACCGAAGAAAATGAGGTAATTTTTGATTTATTAACACGTGCCGAATTTTGGTTGCAAAATAACCATTTCCAAACACCAATTATTAAATGGGATACCAAGAAATGGGGCGAAAATCCCGCGGACTTTGGACGGAAATAATTGAGAATGAACAATGAATAATGAACAATGAATAATGAACAATGAATAATGAACAATGAATAATGAACAATGAATAATGAACAATGAATAAATATCTAATATAAACTACCCCGTCGCCGCTTGCGGCGACACCCCTTCAAAATTTGAAGGGGATTATCCACCCACTTTAAATCTTAAATCTTAAACCTTAATATCTAAACTCTAATCATTAATCACTAATCACTATTGAACTACCTCACCGTTGAAAAATTAACAAAATCTTTTGGCGAAAAGTTGCTTTTCGAGGATATTACTTTTGGTATAGAAAAAGGACAGAAAACAGCGCTTATTGCTAAAAACGGCGCGGGAAAATCTTCCCTGCTCAATATTATTGCAGGTTTGGATACGCCTGATGCCGGAAAAGTTACGTTGCGAAACGATATTACAGTATCCTATTTGCCGCAATTGGAAACCATTGCCGATAATTATTCGGTAATGGACGTGATTTTTGATTCTAATTCGCCTGTTATTAAAGTAGTTAAAGAATATGAAACCGCTTTGTCGTTGGTTAAACGAAATGAAACACATGAAAATTTGACACGCTTTGAACATGCTTTATCGGAAATGGAACGGTTGCACGCCTGGGATTTGGAAAGTAGAGTTAAGGAAATTCTTTCACGGTTTGGTATTGAAGATATCTTCAAGAATGTGAGTGAATTATCCGGTGGGCAACGCAAAAAAACAGCACTTGCCAAAACATTGATCGCTGATACCGATTTGCTTATTTTAGACGAACCCACCAACCATTTGGATATTGATATGATTGAATGGTTGGAAGAATATTTATCTACTTCAAACACAACGCTGTTAATGGTTACGCATGACCGTTATTTTTTAGATCAGGTGTGTAATAATATTATTGAGTTAGATAATCAAAAACTTTACCAGTACAAAGGTAAGTATGATTATTTTTTAGAGAAGAAAGCGGAACGGATTGCCAATGAATCTGCTGAATTAGAGAAAATAAGACAACTCTATCGAACGGAATTGGAATGGGTACATACTTCACCACAAGCCCGTACAACTAAGGCAAGAGCGCGCATCAATGCGTTTGAAGAACTGAAAGAGAATGCTACCCGCAAAATAGAAAAACAGGCAGACGGTTTTCACGTGCGTACAGAACGTTTGGGAAATAAAATATTAGAAATTAATAACCTTGACTTTTCCTATCCCGACAAACTGATATTAGATGATTTTTCCTACATCTTTAAAAAAAGTGAAAAATGCGGTATTGTGGGTAAAAACGGTACAGGAAAAACCACACTATTAAAGTTATTAGTGGGTGAAATTTTACCTAACGCAGGAAAAATTACTCCCGGACAAACTATTCAATTTGGATATTTTGCGCAAGATGGACTGCCCGTGAAAGGCAACAAACGTGTAATTGACATTGTGAAAGAACACGCCGAAATGATCCGCTTGGAAAACGGAAACTATGTGGGCGCTTCGCAATTTTTAAACTATTTCGGATTCAAATACGAACAGCAATATACTTATTATGAAGATTTAAGCGGTGGCGAAAAACGAAAACTAAGTCTGCTAATCACACTGTTAAAAAATCCTAATTTTCTTATTCTCGACGAACCTACCAACGACTTCGATATTGACACTTTAAATCTGTTGGAAGACTTTCTTACACATTATCAAGGTTGTATTCTGGTTGTTTCGCACGACAGATGGTTTATGAACAAATTGGTGGACCATCTTTTTGTGTTTGAAGGCAACGGCAAAGTAAAAGATTTCTACGGAAATTACACAGAGTACAGGATTGAAAAGCAGAAGGCAGACCGCAGAAAGCAGACTGCCCAAAAAAATCTTACGGTCTTACCTTCTTCCGCTCTTACGGTCTCTGAAACTTCACTTCCTACTGAAAAAAAACTCACGTGGAAAGAACGTAAGGAGTTGGAAGAATTGGAAATAACAATTCCGAAATTGGAAGAAGAGAAAGAGATTTTATTGCAAAAAATGAACAGTGGAACCGGAACACCGCAGGAATTGACGGAATGGGGCAAAAACTACCAAACTGTTTCGGAGGAGATTGATAGCAAAACAATGCGGTGGTTGGAACTGAGTGAAAAGGTGTAATCTTAATATTAAAGAATAAGTTATTTTTGCATCCCTAAAAACAACTTAACATCTTCCCTATGTTTACCTTTAAAGATTGCATCACCACCCTACCTATTTTGCGGTTTGTTTACGACAATTTACATCTCTGTTCCCCTCTCGGACGAAAAGAGGTACTGCAAATTCACTTTATTAAAGATGCTGCCGCACTTGAAACCTGTTTTAATGAAATAGACAATGTTTTGCAGTGGCAGGAAACGAACGAGGCTCATTTATACAAAGTTAAACAATTGCTTTCTGCCGTACAGGATATTTTTGCTACGATTTCAAGATTACAAAACAACGATGCTTTAGATGACATTGAACTTTTTGAAATTAAAAAGAGTACGCTTATTATGCACGATTTGAGTAAGATACTTGCTGCAACCTCTTTTACGCTTTTTACTTTACACGATGTGAGCGAAGTAATTACCATTTTAGATCCTGAAAAAACTTCGTTGCCCCATTTTTACATCTATTCTTCTTACAGTAAAGAATTAACCACTTTGCGCAACAAGAGTAAAACCACCAGATTGCCGGAAGAAAAAGAGGATTTGTTGTGGCAAATTGCTCAGTTGGAAAACAGGATAAGAGAGCATCTGGTAAAAAAAATGGCTTCTTTTGCATCTGTTTTAGCGCAAAATTTAAAATACATTGCAAAGTTAGATATGCTACTTGCCAAAGCGGCGTTGGCATTAGAATGGAATTGCTGTAAACCTGAAATCTCGGACAACGATATCTCTTACGTTGCGCTGTTTCATCCGGTAGTTGTTCAGCGGTTAAAAAAAGAGAATGCAGAATTTCAACCTGTTCATATTAATCTGAAACAGGAACCCTGCCTGATTACGGGCGCTAATATGACAGGAAAATCCATTTTCCTCAGAGCCATTGCTTTTAGCCAGTGGATGTTTCAGTTTGGGTTTTATGTACCGGCGCAAAAAGCCTCTATTGTTCCTGTTGAAAAAATTCACTTCGTTGCCGGTGATAGCGATACTGAGCACACCGGTTTATCCTCTTTTGTGAACGAAATTTTTCATATTCATCATATTCTTCAAGAGGTGAAAGAGGATAAAAAGATGTTGATTCTGGTGGATGAGTTTGCGCGAACAACCAATCCCAAAGAGGGTAGCGCTTTGGTTACCGCTTTTTTGGAAATGATGAATCACAAAAAATCAATATGTTTAGTTACCACCCATTATTCTAATGTTGAGGGAGATTTTCGCCGTTTGCGCGTAAAGGGAATTCAATGGGATAAAATGGAACATATTAAGACTCACCCGCAGAAGTTGAATAAATTTATTGATTATCAATTAGAAGATTGCAATGAAAAAACCGCTCCGGAAGAAGCGGTTAAGATTGCAGAAATATTAGCCATTGACGGCGCTTTTATTTCTTTGGTAAAAAACTATCTACGTTCTAATAAAAATGGAACGGGAACGTCCACGTAACAACGTACTGCTTCTCCATCTTTGTTTCTACCCGGATAAAAGTTTTTCAATTGAGAAACTACGCGCATTGCTTCTGCATCTAATTTTGGATGAACAGATGCAATAATTTCCGGATTAGAAATTGATCCGTCTTTTTCAACAATAATACGAATCATTACAACACCTTGTACTTTTTCTTTCAACATATCTGCCGGATAGCGTGCAATTTTGGAGGGAAAAAAGTATAGCGCCTGAGTGCCATCCATGTACATAGGCTTTTGATAAGGCATAAAATAGATAGAATTTTCATCTTTAATTTCTACCTCTGCGTCTTTAGTCTCGTTGTTAATAGAAACTTTTGAGGCTTGTACCGGATTTTTTGTCGGATCAGCAGTATTCGTTATTTGAATGGTTACATCCGCTTTATGTTCTTTCATATCGGCGGGAGACGGATTGTTTTGGGCTAATCCGTTTACTAATAATAACACCATAACTAAACCAAAGAGTGTTAATGCTTTAAAAGAAAATAGTTTTGAACTCATATTGATAATTTTTGATTAATAATTAAACATTTTAAGCGGTGCAAAAATATTAAAAAAATAATATGTTCGGCATTATTCATATTTACATCCCCTAAACATTCTGCTCCAACGAATTTTTCCTTCTCCAAACGACTTGAATTTATCTAACGACAGCCAAACAAACCAAACTTTTCCGGCAATATGGTCTTCGGGAACAAATCCCCAGAAACGCGAGTCGGCGGAATTATGGCGGTTATCGCCCATCATAAAGTAGTAATTTTGTGCAAATGTGTATTCGGTTGCAGGTTTACCATCAATAAAAAATTCTCCATCTGTTATTTGTAAATCGTGCAGTTCATAATTTCGAATAATTTGGGAATAGAGTACGATAGTTGAATCGTTTAATTGTACCGTAACGCCTTTTTGAGGAATAGTAACCGGTCCGAAAAAATCTTTATTCCAGCGATAACGAATGTCGTGCGGAAAAATATCGGAGTTGTATTCTCCTTTTCTGTCTACCAACTTCTCTACATTCATCCCCATTTTTTCAATTTCTTTAATTTGTGCATCATACAAGCAATAGTGGGTTTCATAGTGGTCTTCTTCATTAATATTTAATGCTTTTCGTTTTTTAGAGTTAAGACCAATGCCGGCAGGGTCGGTAACGTTATATTTAAACTGCATACGTTTTGGATTCTTAATGGGTTGGTCATTAATATATACTTGTGTATTAATGATTTCCAACTTTTCACCGGGCAAACCGATACAACGTTTTACGTAAAATTCGCGTTTATCTACCGGTCTGGCCGTTACGTGATACTCTTTTTTTACAGCCTCTCTTCCTTTTCCCGGATAATATCTTCCCGGATATTTTGAAGCAATATAATTAACGCCCTCAATTCTGTATCTGTTATATACTTTAATAAGTTCTTCTCTCGGCGCATTAGGATTGAGCAAGGTTTCAAATTCGCGCACAATAGCGTAGTAACTTTCCGATTGGCGTTCCAAAACCACCGTATCGCCATCGGGATAATTAAAAACCACCGCGTTGCCTCTTTCTACCGAATGGATTTTTGGGAAACGCAGATAAGGAAGTTTGATCCATTCCACGTACGATTTTGTAAATTTTGTTAATGGAATAGTATGATGTACAAAAGGAATAGCGATGGGCGTCATAGGAATGCGGGGACCGTAAGTTACTTTATTTACTGCAAGATAATCGCCCACCATCAAAGAACTTTCCATAGAGGAGGTAGGAATGGCAAACAGTTCAAACAGGAAGCAACGAAGAATATAAGCAGCGGCAACTGCAAATATAAAAGCATCTATCCAATCGCGCGCTACGCTTTTTTTGAATTTGGGAAGATTTTCTAATGTAGTGTAGCGCTCTTTCTTTGAAATTCCAAGATAAGGTAAATAAATGAAAAAGAAAAATGTGCCCGGAATAAGATAGAGATAACTTGTTTTTCCAAACAACCGTATGGTTTTCCAAACCATTAATAAAACCATAAACATGCCGATAAAAGGAAAGAAAATAAGAAACATCCACCATTTAGGACGTGACAACACTTTAAGCCACAACCACATATTATACACAGGAATAAGACTTTGCCAAGGTTTCTCTCCGGCTTTTTTAAAAACAAACCACAACCCGATTTGAAAGCCTGTGATTGCAATAATTAAAAGAATAAATAACGAAAGAGGGGTAAATGAGAGCATATTTTTTGTTTTAACCAATGATTAACGGAGAAACAGAGACAAAATTATAATATCTGCAAATTGTTTTTATGATATTTTTGCAGTCGTTATTTTTATTATACTATGGAACAAGAAATCTTAAAATGTAAAGAACTCCTTTTGCAAGGTAAAATCATATTATATCCCACCGATACTGTGTGGGGCATAGGCTGCGACGCCACCAACGAGGCGGCGATAAAAAGGATTTATGCTATTAAACAGCGCCAGGAAAGCAAAAGTATGATCATTTTGTTAGATGCTGCAAACAGGCTTCCGCTCTACGTGGCGAAAATTCCGCTCATTGCCTGGGATTTGATTACACATACTTATCGCCCAACTACTTATATTTACCCTACTGCCCAAAATTTACCCCAACAACTTATTCACCCCGATGGAACGATTGCTATCAGAATTACCAATAATCCTTTCTGTAAAAAACTTATTAAAGCATTAGAACGACCCATTATTTCAACTTCTGCAAATGCGTCGGGCGAGCCTACCCCCGTGGTTTTCTCTGAAATCTCTCAGAATATCATTGAACTGGTGGATTATGTTGTCCCTCAGGAATATGCAAACTCTATTGAGTATAAACCTTCACGTTTGGTGAAGTTTATTGATGATTATAATTTTGCGGTGATTAGAGAATAACATGAGGTACCAATTTTAATAGTTTTAACACCTTGTATATTTTTGCACGTATCCGACGAAAATGCAATAAAACAATGTCAATCCTAAAACAATGTCAATCCTAAAACAATGCTTCCCCATAAGATTTATTTGTATGATTTTGTACGTACAAATTATCGGAATGTTTTTGAATTATGAACTTTATGATTTTCAACAATTAACAGTTTGGGTGGTTTGGGTACCCATTTTAATGTTACCTTATATTTTTTCAAAGAAAAAATGGGTTTTCAAAATAATTTTAACGTTAATTTTTATTGAAAATCTGCTGAATTTGGTGCATTGGCTCATCATTAAGGGACCGCTTTCGGTTTCGAGCTTATTTGTTGTTGCAAATACAAATTTATTGGAAAGTTCTGATTTTCTTAAACTTAAATTAGAATTTCACTTTTTATTATTGCTACCCTATATTGGCTTGTTTGTATTTGCACTATTAAAAATTCCAAAAGTACAATATTCTCGAAAAAGTCTCATTTTTTTAATTATAATGTTATTATTTTCAGTGATTTATATTACAGATAACATAATCCATGCAAGATTTGTAAGAAAAGCGTTGCCAACAACTACCAAAACAATAATAGAGTTTGCAAAAGAAATGAAAGTACACAAAGCGCTGAAAAGCAGAGAAGTACGAAAGGCGGAAGCCAGCATTAGAAACACTGAAAATGAGCGACAAATCTGCGTTTTGGTTTTAGGAGAATCTGTCAATCGTAATCATCTTGCTTTGTATGGTTATAACAGAAATACCACCCCAAAACTTTCAACAAGAAATGATATTTTCATTTATAGTGATGTAGTAAGTCCACATTCAAATACTTTGATTTCAATTTTTACGCTTTATACGGAAGCCACACTTGAAAATCAAAAACCTATAGACGAGAGTATTAGTCTTTTAGATGTTTTTTATTCGGCAGGATTTAAAACCTTTTGGTTATCAAACCAATCGCCTGTCGGATTTTGGGATAACGGTATTTTTAATTTGGCTCAAACAGCTGAATATATTAAGTTTGTAAATATAAGCGGCGGTTCGTCTATTGAAGCCATTACAAAAATTTCTTATGACGAATTGTTATTGCCGGAACTTTCTAAAGTATTAACAGACAGTTCTCAAAATCTTTTTATTACCATTCATTTAATGGGTAGCCATTCGGCATATTCAAAACGTTATCCTTCCAAATTTAAATGTTTTAAAAACGCAACAGATAAAAAACAAAAAATCATCGATCATTACGATAATTCATTGATATATACCGATTTCATTTTGGATAGTATGATAAATATTTTGAAAAATTTTTCATCAAATACGAATATTGTTTCTTCGTTGATCTATTGTGCCGACCACGGAGAAAATCTTTTTGATTATAACAATACCGTAGGACACGATTGGTCAGGATTTTTACCGGATTGCAATGTTGAAATTCCGCTTATTATCTGGTTATCTGATAACTATAAAGCAAAGTATCCCGATAAAACGGCAAACATTTTAAAAAACAAAGATTTACCTTTTAAAAATGACGATCTGTTTCACGTGATTTTAGATTTAAAAAACATTGAAACACCCTATTTTGAACAGGAGAAAAGTGTGATTAATGAAAATTATAAAATTCCTGAAAATCGTATTTTGGGAGATGGAAGAGCATATTATAAAAAATAAATTTATTACAATATGTATAAAATCTTCCAAGAAAAGTACATTCATCCGCAACTTATGGAAGATATATCTATCGCGCTGGATGTTGACCTTAGTAGAAAAATAGTTATCTTTGCGCCGATAATTTGAAAAGATGAAAACAGCCCTTTTTGCAGGAACTTTCGACCCCTTTACCATTGGTCATCAAGATATTGTAAACAGAGCATTGCCTCTTTTCGATAAGATAATTATCGCTATTGGTGTGAATGATGAAAAAACGCCATTGTTTCCTTTAGCAGATAGAATGAAAATCATTGAGAAATCATTTATCAATAATGAAAAAATAGTTATTGAAACTTATACCGGACTTACCGGCGCGTTTTGTAAAAAAATTGATGCGCAATATTTGATTAGAGGTATAAGAAATAGTATTGATTTTCAATATGAAAGCGATTTGGCGCAGGCAAATAAAGAGATTTTTGGATTAGAAACTGTTTTTTTTATTACCTCTCCTACACTATCGCACGTATCTTCTTCGTTAGTAAGGGAAATTTTTAAAAATAAAGGAAACTATTTTAACTATTTGCCATAAAAAATTATGTTCAGGTTTGAAAATGAAAATTATTTGTACGGATTATTGATTATTCCGTTTTTTGTTGCAGGATACATATTATTATATTACGTTGCTAAAAAACGTTGGCGGCAATTTGGCGATGAGGTTTTAATAAACAGGTTGATGCCGTTGCGTTCGTTTTCCACGCAAACCGTCAAGTTTTCGTTGCTGATGGTAGCGTTGGCGTGTTTCATTTTTGCATTGGCAAACCCGCAGGTGGGCAGCGCATTAGAAAAAGGAATGCGAAAAGGGGTGGATATTATGATTGCGATGGATATTTCCAACAGTATGCTGGCGGAAGATATTCAGCCCAACCGCCTGGAAGCCTCAAAAATAGCAATCTCTCGTTTCATAGATCAATTGAAGGGAGACCGCATCGGATTAGTAGTTTTTGCAGGAAAATCGTTTGTGCAATTGCCCATCACCAGTGATTACGCTGCGGCAAAGATGTTTGTAAATTACGTAAATCCAAAACTTATTGACACACAAGGCACTGATATTGCTGCTGCCATTGACCTTGCCTCTGTTTCGATGTTGCCGGAACTGAAAGACGGCAACGCCGATTTGAATAAAATCTCTCAACTCAACTCAAAAGTAATTTTGGTGGTATCCGATGGCGAAGACCACTTTCCCGAAGCGGTTGAGATGGCTGCGCAGGCACGCAAATTAGGAATTACCATACACACTATCGGAATTGGAGATGTGCGTGGCGTACCTATTCCGGACGGAAGAACCGGCTACAAAAAAGATTTGGAAGGCAACACGGTCATCACACGATTAAATGAAGAGGTGTTGAAAGAGATTGCCGCAACAGGCGGCGGTATCTATGTGCACGCTTCCAATGCCAATATGGGTTTTGAAACCATTTTGGATAAAATTAATTCTATGAATAAGGTAGATTTACAAGAGATCACTTTTTCTCGATATGAAAGCAAATTTCAGTATCCGTTAGCGTTAGGATTGTTCTTTTTATTGCTTGAAATACTGTGGTTTTCGGTAAAATCACGCTGGCGGGAACAGTTTAGTAAACTGCAACGTCTGTTGAGGGTGAAATAATTTGTATTTAATTTTTTTCCATTTTTTTCTCCGCGAATTAAAATTATTATATTTTCGCGCTATCAAAATGATATCAAAATGAATGATAGAATTCTCTTTTATGAACAACAAAAATTTCGCCAACCCTGGTTTTGGATTTTAATTATTATGGCGTTTGGTATTCCACTTATTAGTTTGATTAAACAGTGGGTACAAAGCAATAATCCTACAAGTGGCAAAGAATTAATTATGAGTATTCTCATTTTTTTAGCGCTTGCAGTGATTTTTGTATCACTATTTATTATAATGCGGCTTGAAACCGTCATTACCACCGACGGGGTAAGTGTTAGATTTTTCCCGATACACCGTTCCTTTCGCAACTACCGGTGGGAAGATATTGCAACATATTCCGTAAAAAAGTATTCGCCTCTGAAAGAGTTTGGCGGTTGGGGTATCCGGTTTCGTATTGCTCGTAGTGCTATAGCATATAGCATATCGGGCAATCACGGTTTGCAATTAGAGTTAAAAAAAGGCAAGCGCATTTTAATCGGAACAAAAAAGCAATATGAAATGGAACAGGCGCTTAAAAAAGTTGAACAGATAAAAAATAGAAACCAATTAAATATAATGTAATATGCAAAAAAAAGAAAAATTTATTTCAGGAAAAAACGGGTTTGGGATGTTCGCCCTGCTGTTACTCGTTGCCATTGCCGGTATTTTAACTCCGGCGCTTATGGAGGTTTATGGATCTCAGACTTCTGATGCCAAATGGTTTATGCTCATCGCTTCTTTTGTGGCGTTGATTATGATGATTGGCTTCTCAATCATTCGTCCCAATGAAGCGTTAGTAGTTACATTCTTTGGAAAATATCAGGGAACTTGTGTCAACAACGGGTTTTCATGGTTTAATCCTTTCACTTTTCGCAACCATATTTCTGTGCGTGCACGAAATATAAACGGAGAGCCCATTAAAGTAAACGACAAAATGGGAAATCCTATTCTCATCGGTATCGTGTTGGTGTGGAAAGTGGAAGATACGTTTAAAGCCTCTTTTGATGTGGATAATTATGCGATGTTTGTAGATGTGCAGAGTGAAGCCGCCGTACGAAATCTGGCGGGCTCTTATCCGTATGATAATCTGGAAGATGAACACGCAGAGATTACGTTGCGCGGCGGCGGCGAAGAAGTAAACGAAGTACTTGAAAAAGCGCTGTCGGAACGTTTGGAGATTGCCGGCATTAAAGTCATTGAAGCGCGCATCAGCCATTTGGCGTATGCGCCCGAAATTGCCGGCGCTATGTTAAAAAGACAACAGGCAACCGCCATTGTAGCCGCCCGATACAAAATTGTGGAGGGTGCGGTAAGTATGGTAGAATTGGCGCTGAAACAGTTGTCGGAAAAGAATGTAATTGAATTGGACGACGAAAAGAAAGCCGCTATGGCAAGCAACCTGATGGTTGTATTAACCGCAGATAAAGAAGTTTCCCCCGTAGTAAATACCGGTACACTTTACAACTAATATGGCAACCGAAAAGAAACCGTTTATCATTAGAATAGACCCGGAAACATTGGCAGCCATTGAGAAATGGGCTGCCGATGAGTTTCGTAGTACAAACGGACAAATAGAATGGATACTTTCCGAAGCGCTGAAAAAAGCGAAACGAAATTCACAACAAAAACCAAATTCGTAAAAAAAAATCGATTTATATTTCGTATTAAAAAAATTATATTTTTGCCGTCCCATTTGAGAGGGGTAGAAAGGGAAGGAAAATAGGTGGGAAAAAGTTCTTTGAAAGATTGGAATGAATGTAGCAAACAAAAACAAAGACTCGAAAATTTTATATTTGAGAAACAAAAGCGAACGAGTTGGGAACAGACAAAACAAACAAACGATTTAGGGTTTAAGATTTAAGGTGTTTATCAATATTAAATTTTAAATATTAAATTTTAAATTACACATATTAATTATTATGGAGAGTTTGATCCTGGCTCAGGATGAACGCTGGCGGCAGGCTTAATACATGCAAGTCGAACGGTAACAGGCCTAGCAATAGGTGCTGACGAGTGGCGCACG
>Ga0268262_10005258_pt1 | contig 12903 bp, 10 predicted proteins | sample TergutNc150P3_FD_190354 | JGI IMG/M metagenome (GOLD analysis project Ga0268262, IMG submission 190354) | Nasutitermes corniger P3 segment gut microbial community from laboratory colony in Florida, USA - Nc150 P3 (SPAdes) (version 2) | ecosystem: Host-associated > Arthropoda: Insects >... | reverse complement strand
TTCTTCCGTCACCCCGTAGCTTTCAATAAGGGCCTTTTGCCCTTCCGCGCTGGCCCCGCCGTGGCTGCCCATAGCGGGAACGACAAAAGGCTTCGCGCCTTTGGATTTTACAAAGCCGACAATAGCCCTGGTGATAATCGCTATATTGGCAACGCCGCGGCTCCCGCAGGTAATTGCGATACGTTTGTCCTTCTTTATATAATCCCCAAGATCGGCGCGCGACATTTGCGCGCAAACCGCGTCAGGAATATCGGAAGGTTCTATTTTATGCGGATCAAAAATCTGCCTGACCTTGATCATCCTGGGGAGCTTAACCTCAGAGCATAGCTGTGTAATGATAGCGCCCATTAAAAAATCCTCCCTTAATTAATTGAGAAAATTATAAAATTTTCCCAAACAGAAAATGCAGAATCAGCAATTCCGCAAAACCGACAGCCCACGCTATCGTCGTGGTAAAAGACCATGTCCTTATCTGTTCCTTTGTCTCGCTTATACCCATCAGGCGGTTCGTTACCCAAAAGAAACTGTCATTAAAGTAGGAAAAGAAAAGAGAGCCGACGCAGGCCGCAAAAGCGCCAAGCATCATGCTTCCGCCTGCCGCGGAGACAATGGGCGCGCATATGCTTGCCGCGGTAGTCATAGCCACCGTGCCGGAACCCTGCGCGAAACGAATAAGCGTGGAAATAAGAAAAGGAAGAAGAATAATGGGAATCGGCTGCGATGAAAGCTGATCCGCAATATAACTGCCTATGCCGGCGGTGGTTAGAACGCGCCCAAGCGCCCCGCCTCCGCCTGTTACCAAAATAATAATGCCGGCGGATTTAATGCCGTTTTCCATTTTTTCAAGCGCTTCTTTTCGGGGCATTTTAAGCGCGAGCGTGTAAATCGCTATCAAAAGCCCGATACCCACTGCGATAATGGGCGTGCCAAGAAATCCCAGGATAATAGCCAATGTACCTTGCGCTTTGACCGCCTTTGAAATTGTATTACAGAGTATAAGCACAATCGGCGCGATAATGGGCAGGAAAGACAAAAACGCGCTTGGTAAATTTTTATCATCAGACGCCGTAAGGTTTTCGTAAACAGGTTTCTGATACGCGGGACGTTCCCATGATTCGCCGTCGGCTGAGGGAAGCTGGTATATTTTTTTCCCAAGACGCGACGCGTATATCAAAACAGCGACAGTCATTGGTATGGCAATGGCAATGGAAAGCAGAATAAATTTTCCAATATCAACCCCAAAGAGTCCCGCGACGCCAAGAGGGCCGGGTGTGGGCGGAACAAGCGAATGGGTAATAACAAGCCCGCCTGCCAGCGCGAAGCCCAGCCCCACGACTGATTTTTTGGTCTGCCGTGATACTGCCTTTGCCATAGGAGAAAGAATGACAAACGCCGAATCGCAGAAAATAGGGATTGATACGATGAAACCCGTTATCGCCATGGCGACTTCTTCTTTTCCCTTTCCGCATATTTTCAAAAAAGTACGGGCCATACGGGATGCCGCCCCTGAAATTTGAAAGATCTCCCCCATCATAACGCCGAAACCGATGATAATGCCGATGCTGCCGAGCGTCCCCCCGAAACCCGACGAGATTGCGTCGGTGATTTTCGCGACATCAAGCCCCGCGAGAAGCCCTATAACCACAGCCCCGAGAACCAGCGCCAAAAACGCGTGAACTTTTGTTTTTAAGATTAAGAAAATCAAAAAAGCAAGCCCGATGAATAAAGCCAATACCAACTGAACCCCTGATACGTTCATATAATCTCTCCTGTTCGCGTGATTTGCATAGTCTCAACGAAACTATTTTCTTTTATGTTTTGCCAGCATTACCCCGTACTCAATAGCGCTTATAAGGCTCAATTCATTCGCCAATCCCTTCCACGCGTTATCAAAAGCGGTCCCGTGATCGACGGAGCTTCTTATAATAGGAAGCCCCAATGTAATATTGACGCCTTTAACCGCCGTCCATTTTCCGGAAGACTTGTCATATTGAAACCCCAAAAGTTTCAGGGGAATATGCCCCTGATCGTGATACATGGCCACGACAATATCGTATAGGCCCCCGTTCGCTTTGGAAAAAACCGTGTCAGGCGGAATGGGGCCTTCAGCCTTGATCCCTTTTTCTTTGGCGGCTTCTATCGCCGGCATGATCTCGTCGATTTCCTCACTGCCGAACAAACCGTTCTCACCTGCATGGGGATTTAGCCCCGCCACCGCCACCCTGGGTTCTTGTATGCCAAGACTCTCGCATGTGTTATGCGCCAGTTCGATCACCTTTAACACGCGGTCTTTTTTTACCCGGTCACAGGCCGTCCGTAAAGACACATGCGTTGAAACGTGGACTACCCGCAAATTTTCTTCGGCAAGCATCATGGAATAATCTTTCGTGCGGGTAAGATCAGCGTAAATTTCAGTATGCCCCGCGTAGTGATGCCCCGCCAGGTTAAGCGCTTCCTTATTGAGAGGATTTGTAATAGTGGCGTCAATCTCGCCCGCCAATGCCAAATCAATCGCTTTTTTTACAGAAGTAAAGGCCGCTTCCCCGCTCATGGCATCGACCATACCGATTTTAAGTTTTTCCAATTCAACATTGCGAAGGTCATACACGTCAATGGTTCCGCGTTTAAAAAGACATTCTTTTACGGAAGATACAGGATGTATAGAAATATCCCCCTGTTTTATTACTTCCCGGACTGTTTTCTCCATAACCCCCGCGTCTCCTATGATCACGGGCCTGCACAGATCATATATTTTTTCAAGGCTTAAAGCCTTGACGCTTATCTCCGGACCGATTCCTGAAGGATCGCCCATAGTAATGCCGAGAATGGGTCTTTCGTTCATATATTAACCCCTAAATATTTTAAAATCTCTACAATGGTATTGGGATTCCCAAACCTTCCGCTTTTAGTAACAATAAAACGCCCGTCATAAGCGCCGCCTGTAACGCGGCATAACGGAATACCCGGGCATATTTCAGTCAAAGGTTCTATTGTCTTTATTCCAAGCTGCCGGCATATACCCAAAGAAGTATCTCCGCCAGTGCTCAGGATTACAGGGAAATGAAAAGAATCCATAAGTTTTTTGGTCAAAACGCCAAGCCCTATAGAAATAGCGGCGCTCACAGTATTGCCTTCGGCAATGTCGCCCTCGGCATAACCGTCGGCGGTTTCACCCCCGGGCGCTTCGGAGGCAAACATGCTATCCACGGCGATTACGCAAAGAGGCGTATCTTCTTTCATATACCGCGAAACTTCATCATAAGTCCGGCTGCTTGCCTCCTCGATTTTATTCCCGGCGACCAAACGCACATCAAATTTTATTACCGGAACCTGAAACTCCCGGGAAAGATGATGTATTTGGGAAGCGGTTTCGCCCTGCCTTGTGCCAACCATTATCAATACAGGAAATAAAACCGGAGGTTTTTTAAAAGAAACAGCGTTTACCTTATTTTGATAACGGGCCAACTGGTTCGCGAGCCCGGCGGAGCCCGCCATTATATGGGCGGGCAAAAACGCGGAAGTTTTATATACGATTTCCAAATCACTGTCTGTTACAGCATCGGCGACAAAAACCTGTGTTCCGTTTTTCCTGCGCGTATCAATATACCCCGCCGTATTTTCAACGCCCTGCCTGATTTCCCTGAGGGGGATACTTTCCGTCTTACGCCCTGTTTGATCCGCGAAAATTTGTATCGCGTCAATGCCGCCGGAATCGGATCTTCCCTGGGAAAAAAGCAGCCCGTTTTCAATAATGCTTCGGTTTGCGGGAAACGACGGAGCGACAAGAGCCAACGGGATATTCAAAACATCCATTGACGCCGCAAGCTCTTGTCCCGGGTTTCCCCTAAGCACGGAATCGATTTTTTTATAAACAAAGCTCCCTTTCTCGTTTGGTTTGAGTTCCGATATTGTGTTATATATTGCCCTGTAAGCGTCTTGCGGGCGCATTCCGCGACTGTTGGAATTAATGGAAACAATGTCATAGTTCTTAAAATCAAGACCATTTATTTCCGTGATATTGGTTATAACAAGGGCGGACGAACCCTCTTTCACAAATTGTATTGCGGTATCATTAGCGCCTGTAAGATCATCAGCCAGTATAAAAATTTTGGAATTAATGGTGCCTGGCGCAAAATTCTCGGTTTTCATACAATTTTACCTCACAATTACACTTGTGATAACATTATTATGATAACACGATAATATATGAATATACCCACATTCCAGGAAACTGTCAAGCGGTATTTTGGCTTCTGGGAAAAAAAATATCAAATAACAAATTATAGTGAACTAATACCAAAAATAATATAAAACGCGCTATATAGACTTAACTCAACAAATTTCATCCAAGCGAACTCATCTCCATTCCCGCAACATAGAGCAATCCCTGTAAATTCGCGCCTTTAAATTCTTTTGCGGACGCAGGCGGCTTTGTCAGTATGATCGTACTGGACAAAACATATCAATTTTTCGCAGGTACTGCAAGATTCACTTACGGCGCTATACCAGCGGGATAAGGCAGGATAAAAACACTTCTTTTCCCCTCTTCCCTTTTCTATCTTCTTTCGATAGACTCATGATCAAGGAATGGATGACAGCGTAACAATAGTACTTGACTCAACCGACCTACTGTCGGGGATTTGCGGGGCCAATGACGGAAACCTCAAGCTTATTGAGGAGTCCCTTGGCGGGCGAATCGCCGCCAGGGGCAATGAGATCCGGCTGGACGGCGTGGATCAGGCCGGGGTACTGCGTTTCAAAACCATGATGGATAACCTTATATCCATTGTCAAAGAAGGCGAAATCCCCTCGCCCGAGTATGTTTCGACCCTCGCGGGGACGGTTAACCCCGTTACTCCTGACGATTCGCCCTCAAATACCGTTATACAGATACCACACGGATTCCGCCGGATTTATCCGCGCGGCAAGGGGCAGGCGGCTTATATACGGGGAATGAGAGCCAGCGAAATCAGTTTCTGCATAGGGCCGGCCGGTACGGGCAAAACCTACCTTGCCGTCGCCGAGGCCCTAAGGCTGGTTCTGTCAAAAAACCTGCGAAAGCTGGTGCTGACGCGGCCCGTGGTTGAGGCCGGAGAAAACCTCGGATTCCTTCCCGGCGACCTTGCCCAGAAAATCAGCCCTTACCTTCGCCCCCTGTACGACGCGATGGAATCCCTTGTCCCCTACGAAATCATACACAGAATGGAAGATACGCGGGCTATTGAAATCGCGCCGCTTGCCTATATGAGGGGCCGCAGCCTGAACGACTGTATGGTTATTCTGGACGAGGCCCAGAATACCACAAAGGAACAAATGAAAATGTTCCTGACAAGAATAGGCTCCGGCGCGCGGGCGGTTATTACAGGGGACATAACCCAAATAGACCTGCCGGGGAGGGCCGAATCCGGGCTGCTCCACGCCTCTGAAATTCTGAAGGATGTCGACGGGCTTCATTTTTCATATCTCCATACAGCCGATGTCGTGCGTAACCCGCTGATAAAAAAAATAATACAGGCTTACGATGAAAAAAAACCCTAATTCCCCCGCCGACTTAAAATTACGGGGCTTTCTGTACAAGCTCCTAAAATTGCCGCGCATGGGGCGGCTTCCCGGCATAATATGCCTGTTCTCCTTTATCGCCGCCGTCATTGTCACCATAACCAATTTGAATATGAACGCCGAAGGGCCTGGCGACCTTAGCAATTTTGAAGTCGGCAAGGTGGCGGACAGGGATGTCATTGCGGAACATTCGCTTTCCTACATAGACGAAGAAGCGACTCTCCTCAGGATGAAAGCGCAGGAAAACATGGTACCCGCCGTGTTCAGGTATAATGAAAACATCACCCAGGAAGTGCTGGATGCGTGGAATAAATTCTGCAGCCTGGCCGACAAACTGGCAAATGAAGGACTGCCCCGCGGTTCCATGCGGTTTGAAATCCATGCCGAGTATGAAGACTATTTTACAAACGAGACACTCAACTCTTATTTTAACGCACATGACAGGTCCGCCTTCAGAACATACGGCCTTAAAGTGCTGGAGAGCGTTCTTGAAAAAGGGATATTTACAATGGGTTATACCGATCTGGGCGGTTATAACCCGGACCTGGCGGAACTTATTGTTACACGCGGAGACCGGGTAGAAAGGGAGCGCGTAAGTTACAGCGGCATTACCACCATAGCTAACGCCGCGGACGCGATAACACAGGCCGCCGACTCCGAACAGCTGCCGGCCGATTTCAGGGCTATAGCAATTTCCCTGCTTCTCCCCTTTATACGGGAGAACGTGTTTTTTTCCATAGAAGATTCCAGGCTCAGGGTTTCGCAGGCGATGGAGCGCGTTCCCGCCGTAATGAAACACATAGAAAAAGGCAAGCGCGTTATACGAAAAGGCTTTGTCATTACAAATGAGGATATAAAAGACCTTCAGGCCCTGAACGCCGCCCATCAAAAGAAAGACCCCCGCAGCATTATCGGGCTGGTTTTGCTGTTGGGGCTTTTGTATGTTCTTTTCCTGCTTTTACAGGAAAAACTTGTCATCGGCAGGGAGTTTTCCGGCAATGAGAAAAGCCTTCTTTTCATACTGGTCTTCCTGTATCTCGCCGGCGCTGGCCTTGTAAAGAATATTGCGCCCGCCATGAACGACATCCCGGTTTCGCTTTTGTTCCCTACGGCCCTCATTGTGATGATCCCCGCCGTGTTCATGGGATCCCTGTTCGCCCTTGCCATGGCAATGGCCCTTCCCCTGGGCGCCTGCCTTGCCGGTTTTTATGACATCCCCGCGTATATTTTCGCGCTCATATCCGGCATAGCCGCTTCCGTCGTGCTTAAAGACGCCGAGAAACGCATGGATCTCATCAAGGCGGGGCTGGCAATTGCCGCCGCAAACTGCGCCGCCATTGTTGTAATCCTGTTAATGAGGGCGGCGGCCTTCTCAGAATACCCGCCCATGCTGTTTTGGGCGGCCATTAACGGCATTGTGTCGGGGATGCTGGTTCTGGGCGTGCTGCCGCCTTTGGAGCATGTTATGAAAGCCGCCACCACGTTCAGGCTGATCGAGCTTTCCGACCTTAACGCGCCCATACTGCGAAAACTTTTTACCACCGCGCCCGGCACTTACAGCCATTCGCTTATGGTGGCGACGCTTGCCGAGCAGGCCTGTCAGGACATAGGCGCAAACGCGCTTCTGGCCAGGGTCGGGGGCTATTACCATGACATCGGCAAAATGGATAACCCGGATTACTTTATAGAAAACCAGACCGACCACAACCGGCACGACGATATCGCCCCCCGGCTCTCGGCTACCGTTATACGCAGCCATTTGAAGCTGGGTATTGAAAAGGCCAGAGGCCTGGGCCTGCCGCCGGAAGTCATTGATATTGTCGCCGAACACCACGGCAACTCCCTTATAATGTGGTTTTACAAGAAAGCCTCCCAGCAGGAAGACCAGGTTAATTCCGATGATTTTGCATATCCTGGAACCCCGCCCCGATCCAGGGAATCGGCAGTGGTTATGCTTGCCGACGTTACAGAAGCCGCGGTCAGGACTATGATAAAACCCACAGTGGCAAAGATGGAAAAATTTATCCAGCAGCTTTTTGATAATAAAGTTGAAACAGGGCAGCTTGCCCAGAGCGATCTTACTTTCCGCGACCTTGAGACAATTAAAAAAGCCTTTGTAAAAGTTCTGGCAGGATACTATCACTCCAGAATTGAATACCCGAAGGAAGAAGAATGAACAGGGTTATGGTGCACGTTGCGGAAATACCGCTTCCCGAATGGATCAAAGCTCTCAAGGAATTTGTCCTTAAAACCCTGTTTGTTTTGAAGAAGGATAAATGGGATGTTTCCATATTGATATGCGGCGACGAAACAATAAAAGCTCTTAATAAAACATACAGGGGAAAAGAGGAAGCCACGGACATTCTCTCGTTTCCATTGGGCGAAAGTGCGGATTTTCCCTCCAAAGGAAAATACCATTCCAACCGCTATATGCCCGGAGACATAGTCATCTCCATTGACACCCTGCGGGAAAACGCCCGCCGCTTTCAGGTTGACGAGGATGAGGAGTTACGCCGTTTGCTGATTCATGGTATCCTTCATCTTGACGGTATGAAGCACAAAACCAATGACGAGACCGAGCCTATGTTACAGCTTCAGGAGCATATATTGGCAAAACTGTCAAAAAAGCAAATACTCGGGAGGAGCGCATGAAAGGTCCTTTTTCGGGCATTTTCAAAAATAGAGATATTAAAGACCTTGAAGAAGACAAACAGGAAATGATCCGCGGCGTGGTGGAACTTTCCGCCACGACTGTAAAAGAAGTAATGGTTCCCAGGACGGACACGGTGTTCCTGCCGGTTACCGCGTCCATTGAAGAAGTTCTTTCGACGATTATTGAAAGCGGCCATTCCCGCTTCCCTGTTTATGAGGAAACCATAGACAGCGTTATTGGGATTCTCCATGTCAAGGACGTGCTTAAAGTCATGGTGGACAAGACCCCGCTTGATATAAAGGCCCTTGTCCGCAAACCCTTCTTTGTGCCTGTCTCCAAACACATTGACGACCTGCTTAAGGAACTCCGCCGCAAAAAGGTACATATAGCCGTGGTAGTGGACGAGTACGGCGGCGTTTCCGGCATTGTGTGCATGGAAGATATAATAGAAGAAATTGTAGGCGACATACAGGATGAATTCGATCATGAAACCGAAGACGTAATAGCCCTGGGTGAAAAGGCTTGGCTTTGCGACGCCCGCGTAAATTTAAGCGATCTCGCCGAGAAAACCGGCCTGGAACTGCCTGTGGACGATTTTGACACCCTGGGCGGTTTTGTCTTTGACCTTTTCGGCAAAATCCCGGTGAAATACGAAAAAACAGTTTACCGCGGAACGGAGCTTATTGTGCAGGAAATGGACGGGCATAAGATAAAATCGGTGAAGGTAGTGGGGAGTAGTGAATAGGGAATGGGGAGTGGGGAACAGGAGCAATGCGTGGTCCCACTCCCTACTCCCCACTCCCCATTCCCTACTCCCTGTTATTTTACTTAAAATAGCTTAAATTTATGCCGTTACTTATATATAGGGGAGATTCTTAGACATTGAAATACCGTTTATTGCTTTGTATATTGCTTATATTGTCCGGGTTTGGACGGATTGAGGCCCAAACGGGAGCGGGAGCCGCAGGCGCTGCGGCGCTTTATGAGCAGGCCAGAGGCTTCATGGCGCTTGAAGAATGGTACCCGGCGGCCGAGGCCCTGCTTGACTGCCTTAGGCAGAACCCCGCCCATGCCGAGGGAACAGCCGCCCTTGCGGAATGTTACTATGAACTGGGCGAGTTTGACGAAGCCTTAAATTGGGTGCGGAAAGCCAGGGTGTTGGCCCGTGGAAACACCTCTATAATCAATCTGGAAGCCGTCACCCTTATAGCCCTGGGCAGGCTGGACGCGGCGGCGGCGGTTATCTCCGATCTGCTTGCCCGCGAGCCGTATAACCGCGAAGCCCTGTTTACAGCCGGGGAACTGGACATAGCCAGGGGCAGAACGTCCGAAGCCCTGCTCCGGTACCGGGACGCGTCGCGCCGTTACCCTGACGACAAGCGGCTGCTTATATCGCTTGCCCTGGTATCGGGCTCCCTTGGCGACATTGAGGGCTCTCTTTCGTTTATAAACCGGGCGCTTGCCCAGCATCCCGACGAATACCGGGTGTTTTATTATGCCGCCTATGTCAACGCCAACGCGAACAACCTGAACCAGGCTATCCGCTACGCGGAAATGGCCCTTAACCACAGGCCCGGCTTCAGCCCGGCAAGGTCCCTGCTCGCGAAGCTCCGCTTCCGCAACGGCCAATTCGCGGAGGCGGCGCGCCTGTCCGACGAGGCGATTCTGGCCAACCGTGAAGACCTTTCGGCATGGTATCTTAAAGGGCTTTCATATATACGGCTTGGCCGGGGCGAGGATTCCCTTACGGTGCTGGGCAACGCGCTAGCCATTGATCCAAATGACGAATTCATCCGCGTGGCGCTGGAGGACACTCTTATTTCCGCTACTTCTCTTGAGGACCCGCGCCGTGCAATCTGGGCCAAATGGCATTTTGACCGCGCCAGGGACTTCCGTTCCCGCAGCCTTTCGGATCAGGCGCTTTTTGAGTACAGGCGCGGCCTTCGCCTGAACCCTTACGCCGTTGACCGCCGCGAGTACGCGGACCTTCTGCGCCTGCAGGGCTACCCGGCGCGTTATCTTGAGGAACTGCGCCTCTTGCAGGATCAGGGAATCGCCGACCGCAGCATGAACGACGCGGTGGAAACGTATAATTCCCTGCTTTCAGGCGCGCTGTTTCAGCGCTGGCAGGTCAGGCCCGTAGAGATTGACGGGCGGCACTGGAAAGTCGCCGTGTTTTCAGTCGCCGGCCAATCCAGCTACCTGCATTCCGACGCGGGGGCGGTCGCGTCCTCATATATAAGGGAAATTTTAATACATGACCGTTCCATTATCCCCATGAACCTGGAAGTCAAACAGCCGTCGTTTTCGCAGGCGTTCCGTACCGCGAGGGAGGCGAACGCCGACTTTTTCCTTATAGTTTCCACGATGGAAAACGAGCGCGACATATCCCTTAAGGGAGAGTTATTCGTCGGCAGGACAGGCTCGGCTGCGGCGTCTTTTTACACCTACCGCACAGGCCAGGACAGGCTCCGCAACGCCTCGCGCGGCATTGTCGAACAGTTGGGCAACGCCCTGCCCCTGCGGGGAAAACTTATCCAGAGGCGGCAGGCGCAGGGCCTTATCGACAAGGGCCGCGCCGACAAGGTCAAGGAAGGCGCCGTATACGATATTGTAAAAAAAGACAAATCCCAGCTTGCCAACCAGGGAATCGGCCTTGTTTATTCGCCTGAGGATCTGGTGGGAAAAATAACAATCGAAAATGTTGACGAGGAAGTGGCTTCAGGAAAACTTGAACGCAACGGGTTCTTTGACCGCATAGAGGAAGGCGACGACGTTTTCTTCATCCCGGAAGGCGGATACAAGGCCCCTGCCGAGACGGCCGCGAACCCGGAACTGAGGGCCCTGCTGCGCAGCTTGAGATAGTGCAAAAGAATTCACCACGAACAACACTAACCAACACGAACAACGATAAAATATGTATTAAAAGTTCGTGAGGTTCGTGTGGTTCGTGGTTAGAATACCAGGAATATTTATGCAAAGAGTTTTAGATACTGCGGAACTAATTCCTGTAATCGCCGAGCTTGCGAAAAAAGCCTGCTGCGAACTGGGCGATGACGTTATAGCTTCCCTGCGCGAGGCGCAAAGCAGGGAGGAATCGCCGTACGGCAGGGACTGCCTGCGCCAGCTTGTCGAAAACGCCGAATACGCCAAAAAAGAACAGATCGCCTGCTGCCAGGACACCGGCACCTGCAATGTTATACTGGAAATCGGCCAGGAAGTTTCATGGAAGGGCATGCCTCTTTTCGACGCCGTTAACGAGGGCGTGCGCCGGGGTTACGGGGAAGGTTACTTAAGAAAATCCATGGTTGCCGATCCCTTTGACAGGGTTAACACGGGCGACAATACGCCGGCTATGCTGCACACGGAGATCGTGCCCGGCGATAAGGTAACGGTTACCGTTATGCCGAAAGGCGGAGGCTGCGAGAATATGGGCGCGTTTAGTACGCTTCTCCCTTCAGGGGGGGTACAGGGTGTAATACATTTTGTAATACAGACAGTGGACATGGCCGGAGGCAAGGCCTGCCCTCCCCTGCTTGCGGGCGTAGGGATAGGCGGCAGCATGGACAACTGCGTATGGCTCGCGAAAAAAGCCCTGCTCCGCCCGATAGGCGGCCGCAATCCAAATCCCTTCTACGCTAATCTTGAAACCGAACTCATTGAAAAGATAAACAATTTAGGCATAGGCCCCATGGGAACGGGCGGCAGGATCACGGCCCTGGACGTGCATGTCGAATATTCTCCATGCCACATAACGGCCCTGCCGGTGGCGGTAAACCTCCAGTGCCACGCCAGCCGCGTTGCCAGGAGTGAAATATAGAAGATAACCATGAAAATTTTTTTTACCACGAACCAACACCAACAAACACGAACGACAACAGGATATGACTCATCTTGTCCTTTTTCGTGTGGTTCGTGTGGTTCGTGGTAGAATCTTAATTAAGGAATTTAAATGGAAGGAAATATTATACAACTAACAACACCTTTAAGCCGCGCGGATATCGCGGCCCTTGAAATCGGGGATACCGTTGAATTAAGCGGGTTTATCTACACGGCCAGGGACGCGGCGCACAAGCGCATGGAAAACGCGTGGAAGCGGGGGCTGCCCCTGCCCGTGGACCTAAAGGGCCAGCTTGTCTTTTACGCCGGGCCCTGCCCCGCAAAACCCGGCCATGCCATAGGATCCATCGCCCCGACAACAAGCATGCGCATGGACGGCTTTGTAGAGATGACCTTTGAACTGGGCCTTGTCGGGATGATTGGCAAAGGGGACCGCTCTGATTTTGTCCCGGGCCTCTGCAAAAAATACGGCGGCGTCTACTTCCTCGGCACCGGGGGGGCATCGGCGCTGATCTCAAGACAGGTAAAAAGCTGCGAAGTGGCCGCGTGGGAAGACCTTGGAACAGAGTCCGTCAAAAAACTGGAAGTTGATAAATTACGCCTTATTGTGGGCATAGACGCACAGGGCAGGGTTTTTCAGGACAGGGAAATCGCCAAATACAGGCGCTGAAAACACAGGCAAATAGTTTCTTGAACAACGCGCCCAATTCCGTTAGACTAATCGCATGTTAGACTATAAATTTATCGCGGATAACCTGGACGCGGTTGAGAAAAATATCGCCGACCGCTTTATGAAAGCCGACGCCCGTGAGGTGGCGCGCCTGTACCAAAGGCGCACGGAACTGACAACG
>Ga0268262_10005257_pt1 | contig 12905 bp, 3 predicted proteins | sample TergutNc150P3_FD_190354 | JGI IMG/M metagenome (GOLD analysis project Ga0268262, IMG submission 190354) | Nasutitermes corniger P3 segment gut microbial community from laboratory colony in Florida, USA - Nc150 P3 (SPAdes) (version 2) | ecosystem: Host-associated > Arthropoda: Insects > Digestive... | reverse complement strand
TCTCTAAATATATTCCTCGCAGATTTAACAATATCACAAATATCATTGACAATGATCGAACCTCTACCGACTAAAAATACTGTATCTCTATCATCAATAGTTTCCAAAGATACATGGACATTGACATGTATTCTTTTATGATCACTTACTTTAAGTATCGATCCGTCATCTAAAAATGCCCCATCTATCTTTCCTCTATACATTTGACCAGAACCAACAAGTACACCTTGACCTTTTTCATTAACAACAATAATATCTTTTTTAGTAAAATTATAAAAATTATTTCCATCTGGGTCAATATACTTGACGGGATTATTCCCCGCATAATGGTACACATGCAGGTTAACGTAATTGAACACCCCGCCTTGTCCCGGCAGGTTCTGGTTACGTTTCTTCGCCTCGTCATTCACCGGCGCTTGCGGCACATACTCCCCCATCGCGGGGTCAACAGAAAGCCAGCGGGAATCCCGGGGGTCCAGGTAGCGGGCTCCGTAGTAGTACAACCCCGTCTCCTTGTCTCGCTCCTTGCCCGTAAACCGGTACGGTATGTCCAGCGTACTCGCCGCCGACGCCTTCTCCACCCACAACTCGCCGTACGGCGTGTACTCCAGCCGCTCGTATTCCTGCCCGCGCCAGTCCGTTATCAACTGCGCGCTGCCCAGGTGGTCCGAGTGGTAGTAAAACTGGCGCTCCTGCTCCGCCGTCTGGATAAAGCTCCCGTCCGCGTACACCACCTTCGTCGCTATCCGGGTCTCACCTACAAATACGTGCTTGCTGTTCATCCCCGTGTAGTCGCCGACTATCCCGTCGTAATGCCACGTCCACAGCTTCCCGAAGTACAAACTCTCGCTCTCACCGCCCACGTTTGAATTAACCCACTTGCCTGTCCGCTGTCCGTCCTCCCCGTAGGTGTAACGCACGCTGTAGCGCCCGTCGTTGCTGTACTGCAGCCGGTTTTTGTCGTCCCAGCGGTATTCCTTCAGCGGCCTTGCCGCAGTTGTTCTGCCCGTTTTCGGCTCGTTCAGCGCCCAGCCGCCTTCGGTATAATACGTATCGCCCCCCAAACCGTGTACCGTCGGGTTGCCATGCGCCGCCTCAGCCTCGAACGGTTTGTCCTGTATCCCCGTTACGCTCCCGTTCAGGTCGTAGCGGTAGTACTGATTGCCTATCCTTGAGGCGCGGTGCGCGTAACCTGATTCGTATTCATAATTTAACTGGTAGTCCAGCGGGTCGCCCAACAGCCGCGGCGGGTTGGTCGCCGTCGAACTGGACTTCAACATCATGTTCCCCAGGCCCTCGCTGTCAAAGCGGTACTGTTGGGTATAGTACCCCGTGTACTCGGTCATCCCGAACCGCAGGCTCTTCGTTTCGCCTTCCACGCCGGTTAATTGATAAAGGTTATCGTAACTATAGTCCTGTTTCGTCTGGTACGTCCCCGCGTTATTCGCGTAGCCCACCACGTTCCCCACCGGGTCAAAACGATACTTTATGTCCTGCAGTACCGTGTTCCCGTTCTCGGTTTGTATGGCGTCAAGCCAGCGCCGCTTCTCGTCGTAGGTATAGCGCGTCTCCGTGCCGTTACCCATCTTTAGGTACACCCGCTGGCTCCATTCATCATAGCCTATCTGCTGGACATAGGTAAAGTCTACTCCGCGGTTCTTGCCGGTTACGCCGGTAACGTTGCCGCCGTAGTCGTAGGCGTAGCTGACTTCTTCCCCGTCGGGGTACACGATGGATTCCATCTGTCCCAGATAATTGCCGCGGTACTGGAACAGCGCCGTCCTGGTGCGGCTCGCGCCCGTCTGCTTGTTCAGCGTTTTGCGCTCTTTGACCGTCTCGCCCAGTTTCCCGTATTCGTACTCGACCGTCCCGCTGGAGTCGGTCAGCCGCGCCAGCCTGCCGGCCTGGTTGTGGTTCGTTTCTTCAGGCGAGCCGTATTCGTACACCGCCGTCTGCAGCGTGGGGTACGTTACCTTGACCTGGCGTCCGAACTCGTCATAGCCGTAGCGGATGTGCTGCCCGTTTTCCCGCAACTGGCTGTTGGTCTCTTCCTCAAGCTGGCCCAACGCGTTATACGTATACTCCACGCGCCCGGTATCGGCGCTTTCCATGCTCAGCCTGCGGCCCAAAAGGTCGTAGGTAAGCGTCAGGGGGTTGTCCGCCGCGTCGTAGGCCCGCAGCATTTCGCCTATCCCGTTGTATTCGTACCGTGCGTGTGTCAGCAGCGCGCCGGTTTTGTCCCTCCGTTCCATCCGCCGCGTCTGCTCGCACGCGTCGCGGTATTCCACGCCGCGGTTGCCCTGCGGGTCGGTAGTCTCGGTTACATGGCGCGGCCAGCCGTCCAGCCGGGCGACGTCGTAGCGCGTTACGCTTGAGTTCCCGTCCGGCAGCGTTACCCGGGTTACCCGGTCAAGGCTGTCGTATTCTTTTTCCGTCGCGTTGACCATGCGCAGGTCGCTTTGCCGCAGCGCGTCAACGGCGGTTCCCGCCGTAAAGTACGTCTGCCCGGTTCTGACCGCCCTTCCTTTCCCGTCGTACTCCGCCGCGCCGGAGACGTTCCATCCGCGTACGGTTCGTCCCGTCTGCCACACCTGGCCGCTCTTGGCCGTCCGCCGGACGCGGCCCAGCCCGTCGGCTTCCGCCACCGTCGTTATCACCGACTGGTCGCCTGAGTCAAAGCGTATCTTGTTCTCCGTTACCGCGTACCAGTTTTTCCCTGCTTCTCTATGATACGCGTACTTCACCGCCGCCGGCCTGTCCGGACTGTCTGTTCCGTCCGGCCCGTCATAGTCCGTACGCACCGCCACCAGCCGCCCGCTGCGGTCGTATGCGTACCATATGCTGTTCCTGTTCGCGTCCGTTTCTTTCTTTTTCAGGCCCCAGTCGGTATCCCAGCGGATAGAACTGGTATAGTACGCGCCGCCGCCGCTGCCCCGATGGCGTATTTGTTCTATATATTGGAACAGCACCTGGTCGTACACGTACTCCACCCGCGCGCCGACCGCGTCCTGTACCGCCCTGAGCGTCCCGTAGCGCTGATCGTATTCATAGCGCCACTGCAGCCATGTTCCGTTCTGGCTGTACTGGCGCAAACTCACCAGCGCGCCGTTGTCGTCATAGCCGCCTTCCCGCCGGCGCAGCAGGTTCCCGCCGCCTGAGCTGACCGTTATCCGTTCGGGCCTGTTGTGGATATACTTCTGCCCGTTATGCCAGTAGTCTATCTGGGCATAGACCGTTTCCACGCCGTCCCCGTCCTGCCGGTAATACGTTACGTTTCCGTAGCCGTCGTACTGCCACTGCTGCATGGTCTGCACGCACTGGCCGCTTTGCCCGTACTGCCGATCCTCGCCGCTGACCGGGCGCGCGTGCGGAGCATGGTCGACGGCCTGCGTACTGTCCCGCATCAGGCGTCCGTAGACGTCGCGCAGCGTCCGGCTCCATTCAAATCCTTTGCTATAATACTCGCCGTTATGGTACTGTACCGTCTCGGTGCTGCCGTCCGCGCGCGTAGTTATCACGGTGGCAAATCCGTAGAACTCTTTGATCGCGCGGTCGTAGTAGCCGTTACGGTATTCGTAGCGCGTTGTATACACGTGCTGCCCGCCGCGCCGGTGATCCCCGTCGTCCCATTCCACGCGATCCAGCACGTTGCGGTGTTGCGGCATGTCGGTCGTGTTCCCGCCGGAAACATAGCTTAACCGGCAAGCGCCGCCCTGCGGCAGGCGTATCGTCTTCAGCAGTCCCACCTGCACGCCCGTGTTCAGTTTGACATACGTGCCCCTGCCGGGAATGCGCAGCACCTGGTCGGGCAGCCCGTCCCCGTTGATGTCCAGCATCCGCACCGTTACCGAAGTCCGGCTGTCGCTGCCGTTTACCCCGCTGCTGCCGTTCAGTGAAATGTTAATCGTAAACGCTGCGAAACCTACCGGCACGGTTATGTGAATGGTGCCTCCCATATTGATCCCGCCGCTGACCCCCCAACTGGTCGTCGCGCTGTAGTCAAGGTAGTTTTTCTGGTAGTTGATAGAGGAAGAAACCGCGGTTGTGTCCATGGCGTGGGGAGTCCCCACGACCGGCATGTCCCTCATCGCGAACGGGACGGCTACGTTATTGCCGTCATCCGCCAGCGTCTCCCATTCGGGCATATATATCTTAACCGCCGTTAAAAAATCGTCGCCGGTATTAAATCTGACACTTATATATTTATCGTTAGAGTCTTCTTCTTCTGTAACCTGGTCGGGCAGCCCGTCCCCGTTGATGTCCAACAGCATCGCCGTAGTATGGTTGTACGAGTTGCTGGAATTCAGGCCCACGTCTATCCCCGCGGTAATGGTGGTCGTACTGGTCCACTTGCCGCCGACTAACGCGTCTTTCCCGCTGGCGCCTATCCCGTAAGTAAATGCAATGCTGTCGCTGTCGGTCTCTCCTTCGCTGATAGTGGGCGCCAGCCCGTTTATCCATGTTCCGTCGGCATAACCGCCGCCGGTTCCCAGCCGCGCCTGCTTCCCCACCACATAATCGGGCAGCCCGTCCCCGTTGATGTCCAGCATCCCCACTTCCTGAGAACTGCTCCCGCGCGCGCTTGCGCCGCCGATGCTGCCCATCAGGACAGGCGCCCGTAGCGCTCCTGACGATTTTGTTTCCGAATTCATGCTGCCGTTGCCGCCGCCGCTGCTGCTGACTCCCGCTCCGAACGTCTTCATACCGGTTACGTGCTTGCTCAGCGTCCCGCCGTTCTCCAACGTATCTTCATCACCGTAGGTTATCGCTCCGTCTGCCCCGCGCCGCCCGTACCATACCAGCATGGTATTATCGCCAGACTTTTGCACCACGTCCGCTATCCCGTCCCCGTTAACGTCCGTCAGATTCTGTTCCATCCACCCCGTGGTGTCGTTGTACCCGTAGTTATTATTCACATACGCAACCCCGAACATGCACGTCGTGTCGTCGCCTTCGCTCCTGCTGCTGCGCAAATCCACCATATTTGTACCGCCGCCGGATGATGCGCCGCCGGCTATCCCCGGCACTTCGTAATACGAAACGCCCCCGACCCGGCTGGTGTGCAGCAGGTCGCCCTCTATGTACGGAAAATAACACACCGGTACGTCTTCAACCACCCGTTCCAACCCCGCCCACCGGTAGTGCTGCTGAACGTAGACCGTTACGTTGCCCACCAGCATATTCTCTTCGTTCAGCGGCTTGCCGTCCCCATTTCCCGCCGCATAGTCGTCCGCATCTCCCGCCGCATAGTCTTCCCCCGGCGACTTCCACCCATCCGGACTTCTCATCTCGCTGTACACCGTGTTTCCCGGTTTTACCAGGTAATATCCTTTCCACGCATTATCCGGGTCTTGTTTCTCATTATACTCAGTATCCAGATCTTCTTTCCTCTTCCGCTCCGTACTTGGCACTTTTTCCTTTTCATCATCCACCTGTTGCTCCAAGGCTTCGCATTCACTTTCATCAAGGTCCTTCGCTTTTCCTTTGTTCATCAGCGCGTACAACCGACTCCATCTGAACGGGTTGTCCCGTTCTCCCCCCATCCATATCCCGTAATACCAGCCGCCATGCCCGCCGTACAGTATGTCCGCGCTGTTTACGGTTACCTCTACCTCATTATTCCCCAGAGTAAACTGCCGGCTGGCCGCCTCATTTTTCACATCGTATTCCTGAGCGCTGTCCCACGCCAACTCTATGGATGAACGGCGCGTTACCAGCCCTCCGCTGTCCAGCGCCGTATACCTGAATGCGCGTCCGCTCCCGTCTTCCGTTACCGCGTACCGGTATTCAGGGTTATAGATGATTTCATTGCTCACCGTCTGGTATTTGATTAATTGATACGTCTCCGTTATCTGCTTAATATAACCGTCCAGAGCATCCAATGGTCTTCTCCACAGCACATACCCGCCCGCGCCGTCGGCGGCGTAACACTGCTGCATAATCTCCAGATAGTCCGCGCGTTCCAATATGCTCAAATAACCGCGGGCTTCCGCGTCTTTGCCGGCAATAAGCTGGTATGTATAGTTATTGGTGTTATTAACACGCACCGCGTCATAACAGCCGAGCAGCGCGTTCCGTTGATCCGCCGTTATCACTCCCTGCCCGTACGTATTCAGCCAGTTTTCCAGTTCCGGTTTAGCCTTGCCGTTCCAATGAGCAGGCTTGTAAGGATCATGCGAAAAACCCGCAGGGGTATAGGTCGCGTCCAGAGCCAGCGCGTCCATCTCCGGGCCGGTTATGTACGACGGCCATGCCTCCGCGTCGCTGAACTCGCACACAATTTCCGCTTCGTAATTATCGCCCTCACCCAGATGTACCGTTACCTTGCGGGTATCGGTATCCTCTTCATATTCTACCTCGTAGTTCCGCCGGCCCTGGTCATAGTAGTACCATTTCCCCTCTTCTTCTTTGACGTAGACGGCCCCCCTTTCACTCGTTCCCAGACACAGCGTCTTCCCTCCGTCCAACATGCTCCCCGCATATCCGTTGCCCCGTCTGGCCGCCGCCACATTGTTTATCTTTTGCCGGTAGCGCAACCGCCCCTCCGCGCTCTGCGGCGATATCCCGTCGACCCGTATGTTCTCCACGTATGTCTGCCGGTCGCTCATCGCTTGCTGTACCTTCCTTTCGGCCTTTTCCTGTTTCCTGGCCGAATCGTCAACCTGCCGCCGCCGGTATACCTCGCGCGCGCCGTCATACACGTACAGCGACGCCACCTGCTCTGCCGTATCCTGGTCCCTTATGCTCCTGAAAAACAATTCAAAATCGTCCTGCCGCACTATCAGCGGAATGAAATACCCGTTGTCGTACAGCACCTGCCGCAGCGCCTCCCCCATATCGTTGTCCTGCTTTATAATCTCCGCCCAATTCGATTTCAGACTGTATACATTGTTAGTCGATTCATACAACCCGTCCAGGCCTGTCGTTCCGCCTGGTTTCGTCTCGGGCGGCGTGTAGCAAATCAACTCCTCCTGCCGGTACCAGGGCCTGACCTGCGTATATCCGACCTTGATGTTCCATTGAATGTTGTTGCCCCGAATGTCGTCCCACCCATTCGCCGTCCCCTCTATGTCATGGATATAATACAGCTCCTGGCACCCGCCCACGGCTATACCTTCCGTCAATGTCCTCTTCGTCTCATTCCCGCTGACCTGCGTCCGCGTGTTCTCCGGCGCGCCGAACATCGTATACATCTGCGCCGTAACTATCCCCGTCCCCCGTCCCGTTACCGTTTGAACCATCTGTATCTGCCCGTCGTACGGCGCTTTCCACATCCGCAATGGCCGCTGCTGGTAGTACATCCCGCTGTACTCTCTCCGTTCCGCTTCGCCCATTACTACCGTAACGCTCCTGGCCTGCCCCGCGGATATGCGCTCCCGTGCAAACTGTATCTTCCCGCCCTTGCTTGCGTTCTTATAATAATAATTTTGCCCGCTCATCACTATGTCGGGCAGCCCGTCCCCGTCCACGTCCTGCAGACTGCACCGCAGCTTCGTCGTCCCCTGCTGCGCCGTCTTGCTGATGCTTACCCCCATGCCAATTTCCGGCATCCCGACGCCGGTGTACACGTTCCCGCCCCGCGATGAATTTTGACTCTGCTCCTGCTCCAGCGGCTGCTCCCCCAGCCCGTCAAGAGGAACTTCCTGTATCTCCCCGCTCAGCCCCGCTACCGTGTTCAGCCGCACGTGCAGCACGCTCCCTTCCTGCCACACCACGTCCGCTATCCCGTCCCCGTTCATGTCCGCCATCGTATGCTCGCTGTAGCTTTCCCCGCTCCCGCTCGCTATATTCCCGCCCCCGCTGACGCGGATGTCATACTGCCCGTTCGGCGGCCCTATCCCTACGCCCCCTCCTATCGCGGCCTGCGTCCCGCTCTGCGTGCTGCGCGTCGTCGACAGCGGCGCGTTCCCCCACCACACCGGTTCCGCAAAATACTGCGCAACCCCCTCGTGCCGGGCTATCTCTACGTACTCAAACCCGTACCGCCACTCCTCCCGCCCGTCCGCGTCGCAGCCGACCAGCGCGTTTACCTGACTCTCTCCCGCTATCCCCGCCCCATACTCAAACCGGTAACTCCTCAGCCGCTGCCCCCCCGCCCCATATACCACTATCCCGGTCAGCCGCCGCCAGGTCTCCTGTATGTATCCGCCACGCCCGTCCAGCCGCCGGTCTCCTCGCGCTTCATATTCAAACGCTATCCGGTACGCACCCTCGCTCTCCCGGTTCCCCGTGTACCGTATCTCCTGCGGATACACATAGCTGTAGCCTTTCCCTGTTCCCGTTTTGTCATACTTATATACTATCGTGTTCCCGTACACGTCCGTTTCCTGTTCCACATTCCAGATGTTCTTGCGCCCCGCGTCCATTCCCCCCCAACTGTCTTCACGCTTCCCGTACGTCTTCTTCCGTCCGTCCGTCCCCGTTACTTCCCAGTAGTTCCCGTCCTTCCGGTGGATTATCTGACTCCGCTCCGTCTCCCGCAGCGCCCGGTACTCAGTCTCATTCCCCCCATCCCCCGCCTGCTTCTCCAGCAGTACGCCGTCTTTGGCGTACCGGTCGCTCCCCCCCTGCTTCTCCCCGTACCGCGCCGCTCCCCACCGCGTGTCTATCGCTATCTGACTCCCGTACTGCAGGTCAAACCCTCTCCCGATTATCCCCGCACCGCCACCGCTTGAGTACGTTATCGCCACCTCAGGCGTCATCCCCGCTCGCCCCTCAGGCGCCGCCACCCTTATCCGAAACGTCGCGCTCCCCTCGCTGTTCCCTTCCAGTCCCTCTATCCCCGCCACTGCCGCCGACGGATCTGCCGCTTCAAGCCCCTTGATGCTGTTGATGTTTACCTCAACCGGCCCCGTGTTCTCAGGCAGACTCAGCGTCCCGTTTATCACCTCCGAAAATTGCGCCATAACGCTTTCCACCACTCCCGCCTCGCGGTCATGACCCAGCCGCTCCAGCGCTTCCCACCGCTTCCGCCCGCGGTCGTAGTAATAACTCCTCAGCCCTTCCGCCCCGCCTTCCAGCTCGTATACCCGCTCGTCATACGGCAGGCTGAGTACCGCTCCCTCTTTTAACCGCAGCCCCGCAGGCTCAAGCCGGTAGCCACCGCCTCCTCGCGTCGCGTTGTACAATACCTCCGTCCGCGCCACCGTGCGTATTTTTGTTATCTTTATTTTCGTCGCGCGCTCCAGCGCACCCGCCGGCACCACCACCACCGCATCTCCCAGCCGCACCTGTCCGCCCGCAGTCCCTATCACCGCTTCGCTGCTCTCTGCTGTCCCGTTCCATGTCTCCCCGTACGCCACCGCCGGCGCCAGCATCACCATTTGCGTCGTTATTAATATTGCGCTTACCACCCGTCTGTACGCGATCATTGCCGCCGCCCCGCTTTCATTCGTAATTTTATTATAGATAAATCTCGCCCCTCTCGTGTGCGAGAATATAATTCATCTGTCTTGTTGATTGCGCCCCTTCTTTCCACGTACCCCCCGGTGTCGAAAGTTCTCCCCAAGGCTGCCTTCCTTCTCCCCATTCTACCACCACCCTCCGCTCCCCGCAACATCTTTGTTGATCTTTTTTATCTCTTAAAATACCCTTGATTTTGCTCAAAAATCGTTTAAAAACACCTTTTTTGCCAGATTAGTTTTGAGGCAATGCGATTTATTGACAAATTTTACAAAGGCGTATAATATTAATGTTAAAACAGAAAGGAAGGTATATAAATATGACGGTTTGGCATTATACATCTGAAAATGCGATAAAAGAAATTAAAACGACAAAAATATTCGCTCCATCAGTGTTTAAACAAACTGATACAACTTATGGACCAGGCTGGTATGTGACTGATTTACCTCCATCAACACCGGTACAAAAATTGTGTGATTGCTTATGGGACGATCATTCTCCTGCTACTCAAGAAAAAACGAAAGCTTATGTGAAACTGGAAATTAATGATAAGCATCTTGTTCTTTGCCGACCACATGTTTATCTTCTAAAACCTGAATCTGTTAAAGGTAATGTTTTAAATGTTGGGAAGACATATAAGGACAATAACAAAAACATAATTATTCGATTTATTGAAGCTACACTAAATTTTTTTCGAAAATTGCAGCCTTATGATAAAAAATAATCAAATACAAGTTGTTTTGGGAGACATCACCCGACAAGCAGTTGATGCTATTGTCAATGCTGCTAATGAAACCCTGCTTGGCGGAGGAGGTGTAGATGGTGCAATCCATTCCGCCGCCGGCGAAGAACTTGAATTAGCTTGCCGAAAGATCCATAAAGAAAAAGGAGGATGTAAAACAGGTGATGCGGTGATTACAACCGGGGGTAATTTGCCGGCAAAATTTGTCATTCATACAGTCGGTCCTGTTTGGCGTGGCGGGAAGCAACAGGAAGCTGAATTGTTGTTTCGTGCATATTTGAGTTCTTTACGATTGGCATCCGAGAATAGGATAAGAACTATTGCTTTCCCGAATATTAGTACAGGAATATTTTGTTTTCCGAAAGAACAAGCTTCTAAAATTGCTGTTTCCACTATTATAGATTTTCTTAACAATAACAAGACATCTATTGAGAATGTTATTTTTGTTTGTTTTGATCAGGAAAACTATGATCTGTATAAAGAACTTGTTTTTAACACCATGAAAATATCTACTATATAATTTTACTTTAGTCCTATAACAAAAACTTAAATTAAATACGCTTTAATAATTTTTCAAAGAATTTTTGTATAATATTTTTCCCCTTTGAACATTTTGAACACGGATACTGGTTACAATGCGGAATCTTATTTCCCTCAACACGTTTAATTTTGTTATCGTCCCATCTTTTGACTATATAAACATTTTCTCTGCAAAAAGTAAAAATTGAATCGTCAATTTCATATTTTAAATAATATTGCACTTTTGAAAGAGCTCCTTCAGTTTGCCAACATTGCAGGGCTATTGCAATATCACACTTTTGCGGATCTAAATCAGTAAAATACCAACCATCACCAAAAGTATGATCCTGTGAAATCCATGGATTTGATGGATTTAATTTGTTTGTTTCGATAATTTTATCGAAACTTTCTTTTGTTGTATAATGATACAATGTCATAAAAACCTCGGATTTATCAATTTAATCTTTTTGGATTTCTGCTTCTCATCATAAATAATGATCTTTACATTTTTAATATGATGATAATAATGAGTATAATATTTGATATTGAACAACATAAAATTGATTGACAAATCTATTTCCAAACCACCATGTCCGCTGCCAAGCACGGGAAAAATTAACATATCTGTTTTTTTATCAGCAGTAATTTCAAAAATGTTTTTTATAGTTAATGCTATAGCGCATAAATCTACAGAAATTCCATCTTTAGGATGCCTTGTAGTAACCGCAGATACCGCAACTGTGGTTAAATTATCAAACGGTGCTGGTAATAGTATTGTCGAGCCCAATTCAAATTCCTTTTCGTTGATAGGCCTGCACTCTTGTTTGGCAGTTATTATTATTGTTTCTTTTATTTTTTCTAATTGATTAGTATATTGATCAACATAGTGAGTAGTAAAAAAAGAACCTAAAGCGCTCCGTTTATCAGTAATGCAATCATCATCAAAACTAGTATTTGCGGGTAAAACAACAACACTGTTTTTCGTGTATAGATTTTTATCTTCAATCCTTCCAATCTGCAATAATATTTCAACATCTTTGTATTTGTACTTTTCTCCTTTAGTTGTAATTTTTTGTCTGTTCAATTGCCCAAACATGGAACAGATCCATGAAATTATAGCCAAAAAGATAAGAAACAAACCTATTGATAAACGTAAACAACTAAAGCTGTCTAAAAATATCCACCTTTTATCATATCGTACAAATGAAGAAAAAAATAAAAAAATTCCTGACAGTAGAAACAGCTTTTCTTGTGGAATTTCATTAAGGACCTTTAATAATTTGACCATTTGTTATAGTATATGCATTCTTTTCTAAATGTCAAGAAGCCGCGTTGCCATATTCAAAATGTTACCGAAAAGACCAGATGTTTCGTTATCATAGGGTATCGAAAAATAGAGAAAAAAGCCCTGATGGACGAATTCACCAGTCTCGCTGTTCAAAGATTACCACCGGAAATCTGCCGTCCGCCTCCTGAATGCAAAACCGGTAAAAAACAAGCCCATTGCGTGTATTTATGGGTTGTATATACGACTGAAAACAAGAAAGATTGTGCAATATGCTCTTACTACCAATCCTGGCATTCAATTTTTGCAGAATCAATTTTCGGAATTTGAATATGTGTATCCTGATTCGACCCTCATTCACGATAATTCAGGGGAACTGCGGTGGTTTCCCTACAACCGGTATCATTTTAAGGATGTAAGGATAGTACCCTATGCTCCTGACATGAACGCTTACGCGGAACGGTTTGTACGTTCCATCCGCCGTGAATGTCTGGATCACTTTGTCATTTTTACCCACAGTCAGTTACGCAGGCTGGTACAGGGTTATGTTGAATATTACAACCATTACCGGCCCCATCAGGGATTGAAAGGTATCCCTAACGGCCCGCCTGAGCCAAGTCAAGGCAAAGGTTCAATTAAGCAAAAGCCGTTACTTTTTGGACTGCATAACCACTATTACCGGGAAGCGGTGTAAGAGATATTATCGTTTGCCATGTGGTCTCAAGAAAACTGTACCAAGGGAAAGCTTTGTTTTCATGTCTGGAAAAAGGGTTATTTTAAGAGAAATATACCCCTTGAAAATGTAATTCTTTGAAACGGAAATTGTTATTTTATCTTCAAGAATGAGTATTTTAGCGTAACTTTGAATTAGTTTACACTACGGGCTACGACCATTATCTATAAATACAGTCTCCACCAAGTATTCTTCTTTATAGTTTGTGTTTTTGAAGTAAATAT
>Ga0268262_10005256_pt1 | contig 12905 bp, 7 predicted proteins | sample TergutNc150P3_FD_190354 | JGI IMG/M metagenome (GOLD analysis project Ga0268262, IMG submission 190354) | Nasutitermes corniger P3 segment gut microbial community from laboratory colony in Florida, USA - Nc150 P3 (SPAdes) (version 2) | ecosystem: Host-associated > Arthropoda: Insects > Digestive... | reverse complement strand
CAATATGAAAAAAACTACGAGAAATTGTTACGTAACCTTTATAACAAACCAGAATACAGTGAACCTATGCTTGGCAAAATGCCCGAATGGTTAAACGAAGAAAACGTTAGTTTATCAGAAATACGAACCGCAGTTAAACAAATTCAAACTTATGATGGTAGGAATCCATCAAAACTGAAATATATAATTCAAAAATTTAATGATGACTTTGTAAACATACTCATTGAATTTACTCCAAAACGAGGGGAAAATTATGATGATAGATTATTACAGCAGATTGATGCGTCTAAACCTCTCCGCGATTTATTCTTGGATTATGTTGAGGCTCTTATAACAAATGGTGGCAATGTTGGGACTATTATTGGTGATTTCTTTGAACATATATTCAACGGAACATACATTATTGAAGGATCTAATTCCTACCGTGATTCTGATTTTGATTTTACTTTTTTTCTGATTTGGGAAATGTATATATGCTCAACTGCGGTTTTACTTCATTACGAAAACTACCAAGATTTATATGATATGTTAAATCGGACATACTTTTTACGAGAAAACACACTAAATCCAAATACGCAACCATTTTCATATATAAAATTCAGACCTGTACTTCGTTATATAGAAGATTATATAAAACCTAAAAGTAAAAACCCCAACTTATTTACTTTGGCTGGAGATATAATCGTGAAACGTGAAAGAAAACCAATCATTACTCAATCAACAATGGTAAATGCTGACCTAATTCTATATCAATTATCATATATCTATGATTTTACAGTAAACTTATCCCACTGGGGATGGTTTCCAGCACTATACCCTTATTTGAGCGGTAAGCAAGAAATATGGAGCAGGCTGATATCATTAAAGCACTGCCAAAAATTATTCCCATTATTTGGTGTCACGCAAATAGCAAAGCTAATTGAACAGATTAAAAAAAACGAGCATGACAGAGATATGCGTTATAGCGGCTCATATAGTGTTGCACCTCCGATCATACATAGTATTGAACTTGATAAAATCGGTACTATGCCTTAGAAATCGTTGATGTAACCGACCAAGCTGCGATAGCCTACGTGGAAATATAGACAAATAATACGACTAACTCGGCTACTGTTACAGTTATGAACTAAGCACAAAGCAGCGATGGGTTTTATGCTTTTGACCGAGGCTGAGTGAGAGAAGCTTAGGAGTAGGAATAAGTAACCTTGATGTGGTAGCCCTAATGAGTAGAATAAACAAAGCAGAAATAATGGTATTTCATCAAATAATCCTTAAAATTTACTATATTCCAGCAATATGTTGTTTTTGGAGCATTTTTTATGTAATAAAACTTGTAAAGCCTGTTCAAATTGGCTCAAAACCCTTTCAGAATCAAACCATTTTGTGTTATTTTAGAGAAACTTGAAATGCAACCAGCTATTGAAGAAATTATCAAGGAAAAATTCTCAAATGGAATAAAAAATGATTCCATAGATATTACCAGATTGAGAGAATTTTGCAAGAAATATGGTATTGAAATTTCTGATTTCAATATAGAACAAATTTTTGAAGAATTAATTGAAAATAATGGAAGACATTATTTGAGAGAAATGTTGATAAGCGAGGAAGAAGATGAAAAAATAGAAGAACAAGTAAATAAATGGATCAACGATTTTGATTTTTTTGAGATTGAAGCTTTACTATGCAAATTTGAAAATGCAAAATTTAGCAGAAAATTTAAGATGTATGAACTCTATGCTCCAAAAATAAAACAACTAAAAATATTTTCAAAAAGACTAAGAAACATGAAAGAAGCTTGTGAACAAACTGGCGATGAAATAGAACAGTATGATTGGAAGTTTCAAAAAACACTAAGAAAAATAAAAGATGTTTTTGAAGAAAATGGTGGTGAAATAGAACGACAAAAATATTTTAGGGAATTAGAACATCTTACGCCAGACTTAGCAAGAATAATGCTGAAAGAGTGTTTTCCAAGAATTCGTGAGACTGAAGGATATTTTAAGGATACAGAATCTATTGAATTACCAGAAGGATTTAAAGAAAAAATGAGGAATGCGGAAAAAAAGTTGACAGAATTGAATTTTCCAGTTGACCAAGATAACCTAAGCTTGTTATTATGTTTAGAATATGGAGAAAATATTTTTGAGAAATATCCAAAATTGCGAGATAATAAATTATTTAATGCGTTCAGAGAAAAATTAAGATGGAGAAATAAAACTAATGTATTCATATTCTTTTGATACAGAAACTGGCGGAATTTTATTAAACTCTTCTCCGACAAAAATAAGCAAAGAGCCGCGCCCTGTTTATGCCAAGGAATTGGATATTTTAGGTTTTGATAAAATTTGGAAATATACTAAGAAAAATGATAAACCTCTTATGTGGGCAGAGGCAACAAGTTATTTTTATTTTGGTAAAAATGTAGCCAAAATAAAAGATGGGAATTTATATACAAAACCAGAAATAATTATATTAGAAGATACAGAGCCAAAAGGCAAAAAATTAAAATTTACAGATATTTCTAAAATGAATGAAAAAAATAGAGAGCTACTTTCGGTTATTGAACAAACAACGGTTAAAAAAATTTTTGACGTATATAAAAAATATGAGAAAAAACTTGATTGTTTCAGTGTGGCGTTTAGTGGTGGAAAAGATTCTATAGTCCTTTTAGAGTTAGTTAAAAGGGCTTTGCCTCATAACGTTTTTTATGTAATTTTTGGTGATACACAAATGGAATTTCCAGATACATATTCCGTTGTCAATATAATTGAAAACCAATGCAAAAAAGAACATATAGTTTTTTTAAGAGCTAAAAACAATTTAAATATAATAGACAGTTGGAAAATTTTTGGACCACCTAGTAGAACTTTAAGATGGTGCTGTAGTGTACACAAAAGTGCACCACAAACCATTGCTTTGAGAAATCATTTGGATAAAAATGATTATAGAGGACTTTCTTTTGTTGGCGTGAGAGCTGAAGAAAGTCCGTCTCGTAGTGCTTATGACGAACTTTCTTTTGGAGAAAAGATAAAAGGACAGTATAGCCACAATGCAATTTTAGAATGGACTAGTGCAGAAATTTGGAGTTATATTTTTGCGAACAATTTAGTTATAAACGATGCTTATAAAAAGGGAAATACTAGAGCTGGATGTTTACTATGTCCAATGGGTGGCGGAAATTCTGATTTTTTTAGATATTCTTCTTATCCTAAAGAAATTCAAGAATTTGTTGATATAATAAAAGAAAAGGATAATAGAAATTTAGGCGAGAACTACATAATCACCAATGGATGGGGAGCTAGAAATAATGGTAGGGATTTGCAAGGTAACAAATTACATTATTTTGAGAAAATTGAAAATGGATTTTTAAAGATTGATGTAATAAATCCTAAAAGTAATTATAAAGAGTGGTTAAAAACTATTGGAAATATGAGTAATAATCTAAAAATAGAACATAATTCCAGTGGATATTCTGTATATTTGCCAGAACAAGATGCAAAAGAAAATCCATCCTATGTAAAGTTATTAAAGCAAGTATTCAGAAAATCTGCATATTGTATAAATTGTAAAACTTGCGAAGCTAATTGTAGAAATGGTAGTATATCTTTTGATAAAGAATTATTTATTTCAAATTGTTTACATTGCGGAGAATGCCATAAAATAGATAATGGTTGTCTGCGATGGCATTCCTTAAGATTTTCTATAAATGGAGATACTAAAATGAAAATAAATTCATTTGCTGGACACACTGCAAAACCTGAATGGTTTAGAGATTTTTTCAATAAAAAGGAAAACTTTTTCAAAGAAAATTCTTTGGGACCTAACCAACTTTCTGGCTTTAAAAGGTTTTTGAGAGATGCAGAAATAATAGAAAAAGAAAGTTTAACCAGAACGGGTGAAATTATTTGTAATATTGGTTGGGATACAGAAACGGCACTTGGAATTATGCTTGCAAATTTGGCTTATAATCCACAATTTGAATGGTTTATTAAGAATCTATCTATTGGGAAAGTTTATGAAAAAAAACACATTGAAGAAACGTTGCTTGGTTTAGGTATAGACAAAAAAAGCGTAGGAATGATATTGGAATCTTTCAAACGAATTTGTGAAACTGCTTTCGGTACAAATTTAAATTTTGGTAATGTAACAAAGAACGGAGAAATTCAAAGAACGAAATGTAACATTACAGATAATAGAGTTGTTATGTATTCTCTTTATAAATTTGCTGAAAAAGCAAACAATTATTATCAATTTACACTTACCAGACTACTAAATTTTACAATAGACTCAAATGGTATCAGTCCGAATCAGGTTTTTGGAATAGCAAGAGAAGAAATGCAGACAATTCTTTTGAATTTAACTGCAAAATATCCAGAATTTATAAATGCAAGTTTTACCCATGATTTAGATAAAGTTTCATTAACAGATAGTTTGAAATCAAGTGATGTACTTGATTTATTTAAATAGGAGAAAAAATGGAAACACGTTATTACTCAGAGTATTTTGAAATAGACCCTCATTATTTTCCTTGTGTAAATGAGAGTTCAATAAAGGGCGGTTTGAACTGGCAAAATTATTATCCTCATGAAACATTTTGTTCGCTTTTACGAATACTAGAAAGAATTCTTGCAAGAAATATTAAAAAATCAATATGGATAGAAGGTGCTTATGGTACTGGAAAGAGCCATGCTGCATTTGCATTAAAGAAAATATTAGAATGCAGTGAAAAAGAACTTTCGGACTATTTTGACAAATATGCAGATTCTCAAAAATTATTAGACAGTGACCTGAAAAACAAATTAATTGGACATAAAAAGGAAGAAATAATCGTTGCGTATAAATATGCTTCTAGCGAAATAAATAGTGATAACGATTTAATATTAGTGGTACAAAAGACCATTAATAAAATTCTTAAAGAACGAAATATAATATATAAAGGTGAAAATACACTACAAGAAAAAATAATAGAATGGCTAAATATTCTAAAAAATAGAAATTATATTGATTCATACTTAGAAGAGGAAATTGAATATAAAGCATTATTTAACAATATGAAAGTAGAAGATATTGTAAATAAATTAAAAAATCAAGATGAAAATTTAGAATTATTAAGGAAAATATTATCATTAGCAGATAAGATAGGAATAACGGCCTTTAAAATGGATATGGATGCTTTAATTGAATGGTTAACAGATATTATAGATAAAAATAATTTGAAATCACTTGTGCTTATTTGGGATGAATTTAGTGATTATTTTAAAAGTAACCGTAACCATACTAATTCATTTTCAGGTTTCCAAAAATTGATAGAATTGTCAAGTATAAAGCCATTTTATTTTATAATTGTTACCCATCAAAGTCAAAATTATTTTCATGAACAAAGTCAAGAAGGAAAATTGATTTTAGATCGTTTTGAAAGAACAGAAATAAAAATGCCAGAAAATATAGCCTTTGATTTAATAGCAAATGCTTTGAGGAAAAAGAACGATAGGGCGCTTGATTGGAAACAGATATCTGACGAACTAAATGCACGTGTACACGATTCTAAAAGTGAATGTGAAAAAACAGCAAAAATTGGAAGCGATAAAACTTCTAAAATAATGCCTTTGCATCCAATGGCAGCCCTTCTATTAAAGCATATTTCAAGTGCTTATGCAAGCAATCAAAGAAGCATGTTTGAATTTATTAAAGATAATTCTAAAGATCCCGAAGATTCTGAGAATTTTCAGTGGTTTATAGGAAAATTTGGACCATATTCTGATGAGCCACTTTTAACAATAGATAAGTTATGGAAATTTTTTTATGAAAAAGGTAAGGATCATCTAGCAGTAGATATTCGTTCTGTTCTAGATTTATTTAACAGAACGGAAGCTAATTTAGTTGATGAAGAGAAAAGAGTTTTAAAAACGATTCTAATGATGCAAGCTATTTATTCGAGAAATCAAACAGAACTTTTTGAAACAACCGAAAAAAACATAAATCTCGCTTTTAATGGAACAGAGTTAGAGAATTCCAGAGCAGTAAATATTGCAAAGAAATTAGCTAGAGATGGTATTATATACGAACGTTCTATGCCGAATGGGAAGAAAGAATTTGTAACAATTATGGTAGCTAATGATTCTGAAGAAATAAATAGGATAAAAGAAGAAAAGAGACAATATTTTAAAGCAAGTTCTTTAATAGAAGAAGATTTCTTAAATGTACTTACTTTAACTCCAGCATTAAAACTTAGATTCGAATTTATACTTGTTCATATAGAAAATCTTACAAAAAAAGCAAACGAAAATAAAAATGGAGTTTCGAAAAAGTGGAAAATTCCAGTTATAATTGGGATTTCTAAGGAAGAAAAAGAATGCGTAGAATTAAAAAAGAAAATAGCAAATATCGCCAAAGAGGAAGATTACAAGAATATAATTTTCGTAAATGCAAATACTTATATGAAACAAGAAACTATAGAAAACTACTTATATAATTTAGCAAATTTTGAATATCAAAAAGGTAAAGACAATGGATTATCAATAGAGTTTGAAAAAAAATCAAAGGAAATTTTGAAAAATTTCTGGAACGATATAGCGAATGGAGAATGGACAATATATTCTTTTGAAAAACAGAATGAAGAAAATGTAAATACTGAAAAAGTTAAAACATTTCTTTCGGTTTTTGCTATGAAAAAATATCCTTTTTCATTTGATTCTGCTACTGATGCAACTGAAGCTATGTTTAATAGTAATAATTTAAAAGGAGCTGCAGAATGTGGAATTTCACAAAACACCAAGGGTATAATGCTAAAAGCAGAAGAAAAATTAAAAAATATTTTGCTGAATGCTTGGAAAAATGAAAATTATTGGCAAAAAGAACCCAATTCCCCTATCTCGCAAGTTAAAAGAATTTTAGAAAATAAAATTCAAAATGCTTTTAAGAATGATGGGCGAATTTCAATTTTAGAAATTTATAAAAAATGTCTAAATGATTTTGGATATATGCCTTGTCCTATTTCTGCATTTTTATTAGGTTTTTTATTAAAAGAATATACTATTGGAAATTTTAGCTATTCAGACGGCAGTATAAGTGAACAATTAAGTCAAGAAAAATTAAAGGAAATTATCGGAGACGCAATAAATGAGGAAAATGATCTAAATAATAGATATAAAGAGAAATTTATTGTTTGTATAACAGAAGAAGAAAAAGAATGTTTTGGAGCATTATCAAAAATTTTTAGTATCCCAAAAGAAAATTTTACCTCCGCTGAGAACGCTACCGTTTTGGTTAGAAATAAATTTAAAGATTACCCGTTTCCAATTTGGACATTAGAAGAAATTCGCCCAGAGGTATCTCCATTAATAGAAAAAATTACGGATTTTGTGAATCCAAAAAAGGGAAATAATTCTGCAAAAATTGCTATGGAAATTGGTTCTATGATACTAAAAGAACCAAAAGCTACTGAGACATTAGCAAATTTAGTGACTAATGATAATATACAAGAAGGAATGAAAAAAATACTAGAAAAGCCTGAAAATGAGAATTTACAAGAAATTGCAAAAAAAATGAACAAGAATGTTTTGTCTGACATTAATAAAATTCTTAGAGAATCGTCAGAATCTAATTGGCTTTGGGATAAAGAAACTAGCATGGAGCAAATTAAAAATTTAGAAGGAAAATATGGAAAAGAAGCAGAAGAAGAATTAAAATCTAATGAAAAAGCAAAAATAATGGAAAAAATAGAAGTTATGGATAATGTTTCGTTGAAAAAATGCATTAAAAATATGATAGAAAAATATCCACATATTATAAAGGACTTGAAAGAGGAAATTTTATGAGCGATATAGAAAATGTTTTAAATTCTTATTTTGAAGGAAATTGTTCAGAGCCATTTTTCGCTGTAATAAAAAAATATCCGAATTTTATAGGTATCGAAGCCAAAATAAAGAATATAAGCGATTTTTGTATTAATGAGGATGCCTTGCCAGACATAGATGACATTTGCGAAACTATAAAAAATAACACTGAAAAATTAGTTATAAGGGGGCTTGCTGAATATTTGCGATTTATAGAAACTCACGAAACAGAAAGAATAATGAAAAGAGTAAGAGATATTCAAGGTAAAGGTAAGACGGTATTTCTATGTAGAGGACTTAGAAAATCTATAGAACAATTTACTAAAGACCCTCGTTTTGATAATCGTAGATATAAAATTTTCGATTCTCCCCAAATTTATTCTGATGATATAAAAATTATTCCTTTTCGCTTGGAGAATTTTAATAGAAATACCATAAATGGATTTAAAAATTTATTGCGCGATTTAGAACAAGGAAAAGAATACAATTTTTTGATAACTCAACATAATATTAATATTCCCAAGTATAATAATTCTTACGAATGTATAAAATTAATTATAGAAAACTTTAATGTTCCTGAAACTTTCGGAACAGAAGAACGATGGAAGGATTTCTTGGATTATTTACAAAATAATGAAAATTCTATTCCGCATTTTGAGAAATATAATTTTAATGATTGGAAATGTTTTATTGCATTAAAATATAATGGGTCAACAACAAATAATTATTTACAAATTGTTCTAGACAAAACGAATTCTTTTGATGATTTTAAAAGAAATATTTTAAATACAATTTTAGATTATCCATACAACACAGAAAATTTTGTTAGTCTAGCACAAAATAGAAAAGATTTACTCGTACATTTTAAAGAACCCGAAATTGCAGAATTTGTAGCCGAAAGTAAAATAAAAGGCAATGAAAGAATAAATTATTTAACTGATTCATCTTTAGTAGAGAAAAAAGCCATTTTAGAATGTGGTATAGCAAAAAACTATCCTGATTTAGAAAATTATCTAAAACCTTTTGAATTTAAATATAGGGAATATTTTGATACATATAAGAAACAAAAACTACAAAATAAAGTAGATTCAGATTTTTTACGAATGGTTTCACAAAATGCAAAAGACAGAATGTATAACTTATTGCCTGCGAGAGATGAAATTCTTGGTAAAATAAACTCTCAAAATACAAAACTTTATTTTATAGATGCTCTTGGAGTTGAATTTTTAGCATTTATTCAAAATGAATGTAATGAACATGGATTGCGAATAGATGTAAAAATAGCAAGGGCTAATTTGCCGAGCATTACAAGTTTAAATAAAGATTTTTATGAAACTTGGCCTAATGAAAAGGATTATAGAAAAGAATTAGATAAAATTAAACATGAAGGAAAAGAACAACATTTGGCAGATGAGTTAGAGGTTATAAAAAAAATTTTAGAAAGCATAGCAATTGAATTAAAGTCTAGAAAATCTGAAAAAATTATAATTTCTAGTGACCACGGAGCAAGTAGGCTTTGTGTACTAAATGGGCAAGAATTAAAATATGATGTTGGTTCAAAAGGCGAACATAGTGGCAGATGTTGTCCTATAAATGAATTAACCGATAAACCAGAAAACGCTACGGAAGAAAATGATTTTTGGGTCTTGGCAGATTATGGCAGATTTAGAGGTAGCAGAAAAGCAATGATAGAAGTTCACGGAGGAGCTAGTTTAGAAGAAGTTGTAGTTCCTATCATAGAAATTTCGCTGGCTGGAAAAATAGTTTTTAAATTGGAGAACCAAACAACAACTTCTAGTTACCGAAAAAAACCAGAGATTATTTTATTTTCTACCACTAAATTTCAAAAGCTATTTGTAGAAATAAATAATAAAAAATATGATGGTGAAAAATTAGATGAAAATAAACATAAATTTATTTTTGAGGTATTAAAAGCGGGAAAATATAATGCACAAATATTTGACGACAAAAATAATAGAGTTGGTTCCGTAGAATTTGAAGTGAAAAAAGAAATCGCACAAGAAATGGAGTTGCTATGATAGACAAATTAAAAACCATTTTTGATGAAATGGTAGTATATAAGGACCTTAAAAAGAGCAATTTTTTCAATGCTCTTTCTTTGCCATCTTTTATGAGAGATTGGCTTCTCAAAAAATTCGAAAATGAAAATGGCGAGTTTAACCATGAAGAACTCGCAACATTTATCAAAACAAATTTACCAAAAAAAGAAGATTGGATTTCTATAAAAAGCCGGATTATTCATGAGTACGAAAAAGTAAAATTTTTGGCAAAAGTTTCTGTAGATGTAAATATTGCCAATGGTGAAGTTTCTTTTGCTCTGCCTGATTTTGGATTGAATTCAAACGAAACTCTTATTGATTCATATATATGGGATGACATAAAAGGAGAACTTACACAAGGGCATGAAACTTGGGGAATAATTGAGCTTGGTTATTTACCCCCACAAGAAAGTCCTAAACGAAAAGGTAAAATTAAACTCGTAAATTTTAAAACTTTTTGTCCTTATACGATAGATTTAGACTATTTTAAAGATGCCCGTAAAGAATTTAGTGTTGCAGAATGGATTGACTTATTATTAGGAGCGGTTGATTATAATGCAAATGGTTACAAAGATGAAAATGAAAAACTTACTATGCTATCGCGACTTTTACCTTTTTTAGAAAAAAGATTAAATTTAATTGAATTAGCACCAAAAGGAACAGGGAAAAGTTATCTGTTCGGAAGAGTTAGCCGTTTTGGTTGGCTTTCTAGTGGTGGAGTTATGAGTAGAGCAAAAATGTTTTATGATATGCAAAAAAGAACGGAAGGTTTAGTTAGTGGAAACGATTTTGTTGTTTTTGATGAAGTTCAAACAATTTCTTTCAGCGATGTAGATGAGATGAGAGCTGCTTTGAAAGGTTATATGGAAAGTGGAACTTTTACTGTTGGGAAATATAGTGGAACTGCGGAATCAGGCATAATTCTGTGTGGAAATATAAGTAAAGACAAGATGGACGAATATAATGATATGTTTGAACAATTACCAGAAGTTTTTCACGAATCAGCGTTGATAGATAGATTTCATGGTTTTATCAAAGGTTGGGAAATTCCTAGAATGAATGATGATTTGAAAATTTCTAACTGGGCTTTAAATTCTGAATATTTTTGTTCTATTTTACATAAATTAAGAGACGATTCTACGTACAGAGCAATAGTTGATGAGATTATAGAAATTCCTGCTAGTGCGGATACACGTGACACAGAAGCAATTAAAAGAATTACAACTGCATATTTGAAACTTCTTTTCCCAAACGTAAAGAAAGTACGAGATATTTCGCAAATAGACTTTAATAGGTATTGTTTAAAACCTGCCAGTAGAATGAGAGGTATCATTAAAACACAGTTAGGAATTTTAGATTTGGAATATAGAGGAAAAAGTATTCCCACACTTTCTATAAAAAATGGAGTTTTCTGTGAATAAGGCAATAAAATCTATATGTTTTGCTTGTTCTGCTTCTATTACAAAAGACATAATAGCTCTTAATAAAAAACTTTTCTCTGCAAAAACAAAACCTATGTGTTTATCTTGTCTTGCTGAACGTTTAGATTGTACTATTCAAGACATCTTAGATAAAATTGAACAGTTTAAAAATGAGGGTTGTAAATTATTCAAGTGAATTTTCTTTATGTATATTTATAATTGTGCAACTATTAAACTCAAAGGAGTAATTTCTTTTGCCAAAGAATGAAAAAAAAATCAAAATGATTTACGCAGACCACGCTGCTACAACTTCGTTATTGCCAATAGCCTACAAAGCAATGTTACCGTTCTTGAAAGACTATTTTGGTAATCCATCAAGTTCACATAGGTTTGGTTTGATTGCTCGTAAAGCAGTTGAACTAGCAAGAGGAAAAATTGCAAGTATAATAAATGCTGATCCTAGCGAAATTATTTTTACAAGTGGAGGAACAGAAAGCAATAATTTGGCTTTAAATGGAACAAAAGTTCTTTACGTTTCGGATATTGAGCATAAAGCAATTTTGAATAAGGCTTTAAATTTACAAAAAAATGGAACAAAAATTTATTTTATACCTGTAAATAATTTAGGAATAGTTGATGATATAATTTTAGAAAAAATGACCAGTAAAAAAAATGGCTTAGTGTCTATTATATTTGTAAATAACGAGATAGGAACAATTCAAAATATAAAAAAAATCACAAAAATAATTCATAAAAATAATTGTTTATTTCATACTGATGCAGTACAAGCTGTTGGTCATATTCATATAAACGTCAAAGAATTAAATATAGACTTACTTTCAGCTTCTGCTCATAAATTTGGTGGTCCAAAAGGTGTGGGATTTTTATATGTAAAAAAAGGAATCCGCATAAATCCACTATTGTTTGGAGGCCATCAAGAAAATGGACGGCGAGCAGGTACAGAAAATGTAGCTAACATTGTGGGAATGGCTGAGGCTCTTGAGTGGCAAATTCAAAATATGAAAAAAAATACTGAGAAATTATTAAAATTAGAGGGTCTATTTAAATCAAAAATAATATCATATTTTCCAAAAGCAAAATTTAATGGTAATGAAAGTTATAAACTACCAGGTTTAATAAGTGTCACGTTACCTCAGATTAATTCTGAAAAGTTGCTTCATATTTTAGATTTAAAAGGGGTTTGTGTTAGTGCTGGTGCAGCATGTAATTCACGAAAGAATAATTTTTCACATATACTAAAAGCTATTGGTTTAAATTCAAAAGAACTCCGAGAGACTTTGAGAATTTCTTTTTGTTATAGTAATACACTAAAGGAAATTGAGTTTATAGTGCAAACTATCGAAAAAAGTTTATTTGCTTTTCACAAATAAACAACCCCCCACAGACCACAACTCAACCCATAAAACTATTCAACATTTTTTGCTTATTATAACACCAAACACTTTCTATATTACAAAACCATGAGCCAACCAAAACCCACAAAAGAGCAAGAAGAAGCATTAAAAGATGTCTTGGAAGACGAATGCTTAACATGGGGATCCGAAAAAGAACCTTTAACGGAAAAGATA
>Ga0268262_10005255_pt1 | contig 12906 bp, 11 predicted proteins | sample TergutNc150P3_FD_190354 | JGI IMG/M metagenome (GOLD analysis project Ga0268262, IMG submission 190354) | Nasutitermes corniger P3 segment gut microbial community from laboratory colony in Florida, USA - Nc150 P3 (SPAdes) (version 2) | ecosystem: Host-associated > Arthropoda: Insects >... | reverse complement strand
CGCGGAGGCCAGGGCATCGCCCGTGTCTGGGTCCGCCAGGGTGGCGGCGCTGATAAAGGGCAAGCATGCGACGAGGCAGCACAGGCACAGCGCGAGGGGGACCAGCCATTTGCCTCTGGCTTTCACTTTTAACATCTTTTTTTCTTCCTTTCGCTTGGGGCGTCCTTGCGTTTCGCTTCATTATAGTACACTGCCAAACGCGAATCGTCAACCATTTTACTCGGAAAAAGCGCAGGCAATTTCATAAAAAAAAGCGAATCCCCAGGATACGGCAGCGGAAGGCCCGATCGCTGGGGATTGCTGGGACGAACGGGGGCGCAAAACCTTGCGGCAGCTCGAATGCTTATGCGGCTCATGGCCCCGCAGCGAAAAAGTGCTTGACATCCCCGCCATGAATATGACATAATGCTTATGCAAAGGAGGAAGGAAGCATGCTTGAAAAATTATTGGCCTGGTGCCTCAGCGGGATCAACGCGTTTTTGATTTGGGTGCAGCTGCCGCCGCTGCCCGCCGGGCAAAAGCTGGACCTGTGCAAATTTGAGCTGACCTGGCGGGACGAGTTCGACGGGGACAGCCTCGACGGCGCGAAGTGGGGCATGCACGGCGGGAGCGGCGCCATCAAGCGCCGGGACGGCTATTGGTGCCTGGACGTGGCGCGGGTGGAGGACGGCAAGCTGCATATCCCGTCGTTTTATTCCGAGGAGGGGATCGCAGGCGGCCCGGCGGGGTACTACTCGCTGGGGATGGACACGCGCGGGCGGTTCAGCCAGAAATACGGCTATTTTGAGGCCCGCTGCAAGCTCCCCAAGGGCCAGGGCCTGTGGAGCGCGTTCTGGATGATGCCCGACGCGTTCGGCACGGCGCCGGAGGACGGGCGCACCGGCGCGGAGGTGGATATCTACGAGAGCGCCTACTACAAGGACGGGTGGGTGAAGCGGGATTCGGTGTCTTCGGCGGTGCACTATGGGGGCTACGGGGACAATTTGCATTCCCAGGGCGTGGGGCGGTGGCTTGTTTGCAGGCCCTACGACAGCTTCCACACCTACGGGATTGAGTGGAACGAGGGCGGGTATATCTTTTACATCGACGGGCGGGAGACCGGGCGCAGCGACTTCGGCGGGGTGTGCCAAAACGAGCTTTGGCTCCTCCTGAGCGTGGAGCACCAGTTCGGCGGCTGGGCTGGCGATATCCGCGAGAACAAGTGCATGACAGACTTCGTGGTGGACTATGTGCGGGTGTATCAGTATAAGGAATTGCTGTAAGAGGATACTATGGCTGTTTTAACCCTCCAGTCCCTCTCCATGGGCTTTGAGGACCGCGTGCTCTTCCAAAATCTCAGCCTTGGCCTGGAGGCCGGGGAAAAGCTCGCTTTGGTCGGTGCCAACGGCTGCGGAAAAACCACGCTCCTGCGGCTCATCACCGGGGAGCTCGCCCCCCAGGCCGGGCAGGTCGTCCTGGGCAAGCACGTGCGGCTGGGTTACGCCTCGCAGGAGGCGGGGGACAGGGGGGAGGACGCGGGGGAGCGCACGGTGTACGACGAGGCCCTGCGCGTCTTCGCCCCCGTGCTAGCCATGGAGCAGGAGCTCGAGCGCATCACGGAGGAGCTCCACCACAACCACAGCGAGGAATTGCTGCACAGGCAGGCCGAGCTGCGCGAAGCCTTCGAGCGGGGGGAGGGGCTCACCTGCCGGGCGAAGACGCGCTCGCTCCTGCTGGGCTTAGGCTTTGACGAGGAGACGCAGGCCCGGCCGTGCTCCACCTTGAGCGGCGGGCAGAATGTGAAGCTGCGCCTGGGCCGTCTGCTCCTGCGCGGCGCGGACCTGCTGCTGCTGGACGAGCCCACAAACCACCTGGATTTGCAGGCCATGGCCTGGCTGGAGGGATATCTCGCGGACTATCCCGGGGCGTTGGTGATGGTGTCGCATGACCGGTGGTTCCTCGACCGCGTAGCCACCCGCACCGCCGAGCTGCACCACGGGCGGCTGACGCTCTATAAGGGCGGGTACTCGGCGGCGCTGCGGCAGAAGCAGGCGCAGGCCGCGCTGGACCGGCGGCACTACGACAACCAGATGGCCGAGATCAAGCGCATCGAGGGCATCGTCGAGCAGCAAAAGCGCTTCGGGCAGGAGCGTAACTTCGTCACGATCGCCAGCAAGCAGAAGCAGATCGAGCGGCTGAAGGCCGACCTGGTGGCCCCGGACGCGAATACCAGGGAGCTGCGGTTTCACTTCCCGGATGTCCCCGAGACCGGCAACGAGGTGTTGCGCTTACGCGGGTTGGGGATGTCCTTCGGCGAGAAAAAGCTCTTTTCGGACGTGACGGGGCTCATCGAAAAGGGTGAGCGGGTGTTCCTCCTGGGGCCCAACGGCTGCGGGAAAACCACCCTGCTGAAGCTCCTGCGCCGCCTGCTCAAGCCCGTGGAGGGCTATTTCGCCTGGGGAGCCAACGTGCGCGTGGGCTACTACGACCAGGCGCTGGGCAGCGTCAGCTCGTCGAAGACGGTGCTGGACGAGGTGTGGGACAGCTACAAATCCATGACCCACACGGAAGTAAGATCGGCGCTGGGCATGTTTTTGTTCAGCGGGGAGGACGTCTTCAAGGCCGTGGACACCCTCAGCGGCGGCGAGCGGGCGCGCATCGCGCTTCTGAAGCTGCTGCTCTCCGGGGCCAACGTGCTCCTGCTGGACGAGCCCACCAACCATTTGGACATCCCCGCCCGCGAGGCCCTGGAGGCGGCGCTGGCGCAGTTCGGCGGGACGATGCTGGTGGTGTCGCACGACAGGTACTTCATCTCCAAGCTGGCCACGAAAATTTACGCGCTGCGGCCCGACGGCCTGGCCCCCTGCGGCGCTTCGTATGAGGAGTATTTATCCTTGGGGGACGCCGAAAAAACGGCATCCGCCGCTGTGAAAAAAGACAAGCCCCCCAACGAATACCAGCAGAAGAAGCTCGACGCCGCCGAGGCCCGCCGTCAACGCGCGTCTCTGGCCCGCTGCGAGGCGGAAATCGCGCGGCTGGAGGGGGAGATGGAGCGGCTGCACGGGGCGCTGTCCCTGCCGGAAAACGCCGCGGACTACGAAAAGGTGCTGGCGCTGAGCGCGGCGCTGGCGGAATGCGAAAAGGCGCTGGAGGGGAAATACGAGGAATGGGAGGGGATGGAGCATGCCTGATTACACCGAATTATGCGTGCGCATCCACGCGAACGACACCGACCCCGCCCAGGCCATCGCCCTCATGGCCGCCCCCTACGGCATCTACGTGGAGGACTATGGCGAGCTGGAAAGCGACGTGCGGCAGATCGCGCACAGCGATTTGATCGACGAGGGACTGCGCGCGAAAGCGCGTGATGTGGCGGTGATCCATGTGTATTTGTCCGCCCGGGACCACCCCGCCGAGGCGGCGGCATGGCTGGCCGAGCGCCTGGCCGCCGCGGGCATCCCCCACGAAATTGCAACCCAAGCCTGCCGCAGCGAGGACTGGGAGAACAACTGGAAGGTGTATTTCCATCCCATCCCCGTGGGGGAGCGTCTGCTCATCCAGCCCGCGTGGGAGGCCCCGGACGACCCGCGGGGACGCGCGGTGCTGCTGCTGGAGCCCGGCCTGGCCTTCGGCTCGGGGAGCCACGCCACCACGAGGCTGTGCATGGAGGCCCTCGAGCGCGTGGTGACGCCGGGCTGCGCGGTGCTGGACGTGGGCTGCGGCTCGGGGATCCTCACCGTCGCGGCGCGTCTGCTGGGGGCGGGGCGTGCGCTGGGTGTGGACATCGACCCCATGGCGGTGGAAACCGCCCGCGAAAACGCCGCCCGCAACGGCCTTTCGTGTGAGTTTTCCCAAAGCGATCTGGCGCGCGGCGTGGAAGGCCAATTCGACGTTGTCGTCTCGAACATCGTGGCCGACGCGATTATCGCGCTGTCCGGGCAAATCAAAAGCCGCCTGCAGCCGGGCGGCGTGTGGGTCAGCGCCGGGATTATCGATACCCGGGAAGGGGACGTGCTGGAAGCGCTAAGCTCGAACGGCTTCCGCCTGCTGGAGCGGCGGGAGGAGGAGGGCTGGGTGTGCCTGGCGGTCACTCCCACGGGTTCCCGTCCGCCCGCAGCAGCCGCACCCGCGTGATTTGCGGCGCGTCGCCGCCCAGGGCCTCGCACAGGAGGGCGGGGTTTAGGTTGCGTTCGCTCCCGGCGGCAAGGGTGCAGGCAAGGCGCACCTCCCCCTCTTCGGGCCGCAGCGCGTAATTTAAAATCAGCGGGGCGAGTTCGATTTCCTTCTCCACTTTGCGGTGCCCCTGCTTGCCCATCTTTTTCGCCGTGAGGCCGCCGCCGGCCAGCAAATATTCTGCGTGGGCGCGCCATTCCGCGGGGTCGTCGCAGGGGAGGGCAATCTCATACTCCGCCGCGGCGATCTCCCCGGGGCCGCACCAGGGCTGAGACGCCCGCAGGATTTCTATACCCTCAGGCAATACGCCATCAAATCGACCGGCAATTTCCCCGAGGTGCATATCCTGCTCCAGGCGTAAATCCATGGCCTCGCGCAGGCCCTCCTGTCCCAGGGGCAGCGGCAGGGCGAAGGACAAATACGGGTGCGGGTTGAAGCCCTCGGTATACCACAATGGCAGGGCCGCCCGGCGCACGGCGCGGCTCATGGCCCGCATCAAATCCAGGTGGGAGATATATTTCGCGCGCCCGCGCTTGGAGAACCAGATTCTGATGTTTTGCATTTATCTCGCCTTTTCACCCAACCACTTTGTACCGCAGCCGCACATAGGAGTCCTTCAGCGCGGTGCATTTCTCCAGCTGGAGCACGCCCAGCTTGCCCAGCTCGTCCGGCGAACACAGGGAAGGGCCGTCCACCGGGGTCGCCGTATCCTTGCCGCCCACCAAAACCGGCGCGACGACCAGGTCGACGGCGTCGAGCAGCTTCGCCCGCAGGAAGACCGCGTTGAGCGTCCCGCCGCACTGGATGGTGATGCGCTCGCAGCCGTGCTCTTCATAGAGGCGTTCCAGCAGCGCCGCCGGGTCAAGCGTTTGCTGGTAGATGATGTGGACATTACCGAAGCTTGTTTGATACGCGGGGTGCTCCCGGTTGGAGGTGACCAGGACGAAGCGCTTTGCCAGCCTGGAAAAATATTCGACGCCGTGGCTGTTGAGGTGCGTGTTGTCTATCACGACAAAGCTCACGCCGCACGGCGCGGGGAAAGGGCGCTCGTTCACGCCCACCTTCGCCTGCACCCTGCCGGAGTTGAGCGACCACAGGTCGGTTTTGCGCTCGATTTCGTAATATTGGTGCAGCCCCTCTTTCACGCCGCTGATGGCGGGGAAATCCCGGTCGACGTCCAGGGCGTCCGTCGCGCCGGTGCTGATTTTCCCGTCCGCCGACACAAGCAAAAACAACGTGGTCACCGGCCGTTTCTTCCTGCCCGGCGCCTCTTTCGGCCTGTTCTTCACGCCTGGCCCCTTTCCCGGGCGGCGGGCTTATAAAACTTCCGGTTGTCCAGCGCCCAGATCTTGTTCGAGAACTCCCCCGGCTGCACGCCCTGCATCGCCACGGCGATCTCGTTCACCCGCGCGTCCATCAGGTCCAGCTCGGAGAGGATTTCCGCCTCGAGGAACATGGGCTCCTTCGCCACGCCGAATTCCGGCACGCCGTGGTGGGAGATGAGCATGTGCTGGAGGAGGAGCAGAGTTTCCTCGGGCAAATCCACTTCTTTTGCTTTCTGCTCGATGTACACCGCGCCGCCCACCAGGTGCCCCACGAGGTTCCCCTTGAGCGTGTAGCCCGTGGCCAGGCCCGTGGCGGGCACGTCGTATTCGTTGGTCTTGTCGATGTCGTGCAAAATCACCCCGGCGAAAAGCAGGTCGGCGTTGATCTCCGGGTAGAGTGCCGCGACGGCCTGGGCCAGCCGCAAAATCGAAAGCGTGTGCCACAGCAGCCCGCCGCGCACCGCGTGGTGCAGCCGGAACGCCGCGGGCCAGAACAGCAGCGTCTCCCGCTTTTCGTCCAAAATGGACAGCACCAGCCGCTTCAGCGGGCCGTCTTGAAAGCCCTCCACCGCCGCGAGGATTTCCGCGAGCATTTCCTCGCCCGGCAGGGGGGCCGAGGGCACGAAGTCCTCCATGCGCACGCCGTCGCTCTCGGTGACGCGGCGCAGGCGCTCCACGCGGAACTGGTCCTGCCCGTTGTAGACCGAGAGCGTGCCGCGCACCTTCACCAGGTCGTTCATGCTCACCGTGCCGTGGTTCTCCGGCTTATAGTCCCACAGCTTGGCGTTGACCTCCCCGGCGGCGTCCATGAGGGTCAGGTCCAGGAATGCCTGGCCCTTCACGTTGGTCTTCTGCTCCACGGCCTTCACCAGGCAGAAGCCCTCCAGGGCGCCGGTGCTGTTGTTCACGCAGGTAAAGTTCATGTGGGTCTCCTTCCCGCCATCCCGTCCCTCTCATATTCCTCAATCCTGTCCATCCATTCCATCCCCGCCGGCACCCCCGCCCGCTTGCACAGCTCCTCCCACACGTCCCCCACGGGCAGCAGCTTGCACTCCTCCTGCATCGCCAGCAGGCGCGTGAATTGCCGCCCGTCCTGCAAACGCTTGAGCTCCGCATGCGGCCACAGCAGCGCGGACAGCAGCGCCTTGCGCAGGCTGCGCAGGCCGATCACCCAGGCCGCCGCCCGGTTGATGCTCGCGTCGAAGTAGTCCAGGGCCAGCAGCACGCGCTCCCACGCGCCGCAGCGCACGATTTCCCGGGCGATGGCCAGCAGCTCGTCATCCAGCACGGGCACGTGGTCACTGTCCCAGCGCACGCCGCGGGTGATGTGCAGGGCCAGATTTTCGCCGAACAGCAGCAGCGCGGAGATCTTGTCGCTCACCAGCTCCGTGGGGTGAAAGTGCCCGTTGTCCAGCAGGCACATGCACCCGGTTTGCGCAGCGTAGTTCATGTAAAACTCGTGCGAGCCCACGGTATAGCTCTCGAACCCCAGCCCGAACACCTTCGATTCCACGGTGTCGATCAGCAGCGCCGGGTCATATTTTTCACTCAAAATTGCGTCGAGAGAGTCCTTCAGCCGCGCTCTGGGACCTAAACGATCGGCGGGCGCGTCCTTCAGCCCGTCGGGGATCCAGATGTTGTTCACGCACACCTGCCCCAATTCCCGTGCGAACCACGCGCCGATCTCCCGCATGGCCTTGCAGTGGTCAATCCAGAACCTGCGCACATTTTCGTCCGGGTGCGACAGCGTCATGCCGTCCGCCGCCAGGGGGTGCGAGAACAGCGTCGGGTTGACGTCCACCCCCAGCCCCCGCGCCTTCGCGTACTCCAGCCAGGCCTGGAAGTGCTCCGGCTTCAGCTGGTCCCGCGGCACGGGCCCGTCTGTAATGGCGTAGATCGCGTGCAGGTTGAGCTTGTGCTTCCCCGGCGCGAGGGAAAGCGCGCGGTCCAGGTCCGCCATCAGCTCCGCGGCGTTGCGCGCCCGGCCGGGGTAGTTCCCCGTGGCGGCGATCCCCCCGTCCAGGGAGCCCCCGCCCTCGAAGCCGCGCACGTCGTCGCCCTGCCAGCAGTGCACCGAGACCGGCAGCGCCAGCAGCCGCCCGATGGCCTGTTCGGTGTCAATCCCAAGGCCTGCGTAAATTTTCTTCGCGGAGTCGTAGCGTGTCATGACATTCACCTCAGATGTATCAATTTTCAGGGGGCAAAATTGCAGCATATCCGCCGAAACGCACTCAAACGCGATGCCGTCCGCCTCGCCCCGAAACGCCCAGAGGAGCGAGGCCCCGTGCAGGTGCCCGTAATAGCAGCGGCGCACGCCCTCGTCCGCCAGCACGTCGTAAATTTCGTCGCAGCGCCGCCCGTTGGCGATGGGCGGGTAGTGCAAAAACACGCAAGCCCGGTCACTCAGCCTTTTCGCCTCGCGAATTGATGTCCGCAGCCGCCCTGCCTCTCTCAGAAGCACCTTGCGGTCCTCGGCCTCCTCGCAGTCGAAGAACCAGCCGCGGCTGCCGCACAGGGCCACGCCCTCGGCCAAAATGGCGTTGTTGTGGAGCAGCCGCAGGCTCGTTAGGCCATGGGCCAGCCAGAGCTCCTCGATCTTCCTGCGCGTGGTCCACCAGTAGTCATGATTCCCCTTGAGGATGATTTTCGTCCCCGGCAGCCCATGCAAAAATTGAAAATCGGGCAGGGCCTGCTCCAGGGTCATCGCCCAGGAGATATCCCCCGGCAGCACGACCGTGTCCCCGTCCCGCACCAGCCGCCGCCAATTCTCCTCCAGCCGCCGGGTATGGTTCCCCCAGCCGGTGAAGACGTCCATCGGCTTGGCAGCGCCAAAGGAGAGGTGGGGGTCGCCCAGGGTGAAAATGGACATGGTAATATCCTTAAAATGTTGGTGTTTTTATGGGCGGAATACTCGTAGGGCGCGGCATCGCCACGCCGCAAATAAAGCCTAAACAATCATCAATTCTTTCTCTGCCCGTGTCAGATTCTCATACCCCGTTTCTGTGATCAGCGCCATGTCCTCGATGCGCACCCCGCATTTCCCGGGCAAATAAATCCCCGGCTCCACCGTGACCACCATACCCGGCGCAAGCACGTCCTTCGACTTGCGCGAGAGCGTCGGCGCCTCGTGAATCTCCAGCCCCACGCCGTGCCCCGTGCCATGGCGGAAGCGCTCCCCGTAGCCCGCGTCCTCGATCACCCGGCGCGCCGCGGCGTCGATTTCCTTGCAAGCAACGCCCGGGGCAAGCATCTCCAGCGCGGCCCGCTGCGCCTCCAGTACGATTTCGTAAACGCGCCGCTGCTCCCCGCCGGGCTCGCCGACGGCCACGGTGCGCGTCATGTCGCTGTGATATCCGCCGACAACCGCGCCGAAATCCAGCGTGAGCAAATCCCCAAGCCGCAATTTTCGGTCGCCCGGCACGCCGTGCGGCCTCGAGCCGTTCTCCCCCGCCACGGCGATGGTCTCGAAGGAAAGCGCCTGCGCCCCGCCCCGCAGCATGGCGTAGTCCAGCTCCAGGGCGATTTCGCGCTCCGTCAGGCCGGGCTTCAGCACGCCCAAAAGATACGCAAATGCCGCCTCGGCAATGCCCTGCGCCTGCCGTATGCACTCCACCTCCGCCGGGGCCTTGTGCAGGCGGATCTCCCGCAGGGCGTTGTCCACGCGCCTGTCGCGGGCTTCGACCCACACCCCGGGCAGGCGTTCGCGCAGGCGCGCGGCCTCGTCCAGGGTGGCGCGCCCCGTCTCCACGAACACCCGCTTGACCCGGTGCTCCTTACACAGCGCGCGCAGCTGCGCTTTTGCGTCCTTCAGCTCCTCCACGGGGCAGGCGGTGATCTCCGCCCGCGCCGCCTCGATATAGCGGCTGTCCGTGAGGAACACCGCCCCGCCCGGCGCAACCGCCGTTGCCGGCGTTATGAACAGCAGCCCGTCGGAGCTCTCGAACCCGGTGAGGCAGCGGCGGCTCACCGGGGCGGTGACCAGCGCGGCCCCCCGGGGCGGAAGGTTTTTTTGGATGCGCGCGATCTGTTTTGTCATGATGCATGTTCCCCGAAAGCATAAAAGGCAGGGATAATCCCTGCCCTCCTGCCCTGATTTGTCCCCTGACGCCTCACGCGGCCCGGGTCACGTTGCCGGAGCGCAGGCAGCGCGTGCAGGCGTGGACACGCTTGGGGGAACCGTTGACGATCGCCTTCACCCGCTTGACATTCGGCTTCCAGGTCCGGTTGGAACGGCGGTGGGAGTGGGAAACCTTGATGCCGAAAGCGACTTCTTTGCCGCAAAAATCACATTTAGCCATGGTGGCACCTCCTTTGCTCATGATGCGACTGGTACAACAGATGGATTATAACATATTGTTTTGGGAAATGCAAGGGTTTTTTTCGCGAGGAAAGGGACGTCGCTCCGCGATACTCCCTCACCCGCCCGAGGCGGGAGCTCCCTCACGGAGGGAGCCGGGGGGGTTAGGTGGAGAACGACAGGGCAACCGGTAGATTATCAAAAGCGCACAAGTTCAACTTAATCCCCCAGGCTCCCTCCGTGAGGGAGCTGTCAGCCTCGGGCTGACTGAGGGAGTATCGCGGAGCGACATGCTTCGCCAGTTACCTTCTCGGCGGCCCGCCCGGCCTGCCGCCGCCGGGCCTGCGGTCGTCCCTGCCCCTGGGCGGCCCGCTCGGCCGCGGCCTGTCGGAGATCGTGTTCTCGGGCACAAGGCCCTCCACCTCGATCAGGGCGTCGCGGCGGCTGAGGTTCAGCCTGCCCTGGTCGTCGATCTCGGTGACCTTCACGATCACCTCGTCGCCCACGGCCACGATATCGGTCACGCGCTCAGTGCGCTTGACGTCCAGCCTGCTGATGTGCACCAGGCCCTCCTTGCCGGGGGCGATCTCCACGAAGGCCCCGAAGTCCATCAGGCGGGTCACCACGCCCTTGTAGATCGCGCCGATCTCCGGGTCATTGGCGATGGTCTCCACCATGAACAGGGCGCGGCGGGCGTCCTCGATGTCGGTGGAGCAGATGAAGATCTTCCCATCCTCCTCCACATCGATCTTGCAGTTGCACTCGGCGCAGATTTTCTGGATGACCTTGCCCTGCTTGCCGATCACCTCGCTGATCTTGTCCACGGGGATGACGGTAATCAACATTTTGGGCGCCCACTTGCTGAGCTCCTTGCGGGGCTCGGCGATCACGGGCAGCATGACGTCGTCGAGGATATAGAGGCGGGCCTTGAGGGTCTTCTCCAGGGCCTCGCGGATGATCTCCGGGGTGAGGCCGTCGATCTTCAGGTCCATCTGGATCGCGGTGATGCCAGCGTGGGTGCCCGCAACCTTGAAGTCCATGTCGCCGAAGAAGTCCTCCAGGCCCTGGATGTCCACCATGGTCATGAAGCGCTCGCCCTCGGTGATCAGGCCGCAGGAGATGCCCGCCACGGGGGATTTGATCGGCACGCCGGCGGCCATGAGGCTTAAGGTCGAGGCGCAGATGGCCCCCTGGCTGGTGGAGCCGTTGGAGCTGAGCACCTCGCTCACCAGGCGGATGGCGTAGGGGAACTCCTCCACCGTGGGGATGACGGGCAGCAGGGCGCGCTCGGCGAGGGCGCCGTGGCCGATCTCGCGGCGGCCGGGGCCCCGGCTGGGCCGCGTCTCGCTGACGGAGTAGCTGGGGAAGTTGTAGTGGTGGATATAGCGCTTGCTCTCCTCCTCGTCCGTGCCGTCGAGCTTCTGCTCCATGCTCATGGGGCCGAGGGTGGTGGAGGTGAGCACCTGGGTCTGCCCGCGGGTGAACATGCCCGAGCCGTGCACGCGGTCCAGCAAATCCACCTCGGCGTTCAGCGGGCGGATATCGTCGATGCCGCGGCCGTCCACGCGCTTGCCGTCGTCCAGCAGCCAGCGCCGCACCACGTACTTCTGCGCCTTATACAGGCAGTCCTCGATTTTCGCCAGCAGCTCCGGGTATTTCTCGTCGAACTCGGCGTGCACCTTCTCGTACACGGGCTTCAGCCGCTCGTCGCGGATGCGCTTGTCATCGGTGTCCAGCGCGGCCCTGATATCCTCGATGGCAAAGGCCTTGATCGCCTCGTACATCTCCTCGGGTGGGTCGTTGGACGGGAAGTCGATCTTCTCCTTGCCGCACTCGTCGGCGATGCCCTGGATGAACGCCACCAGGCGCTGGTTCTCCTTGTGGCCGAACATAATGGCCTCGAACATCTCGTCGTTGCTGACTTCAGACGCCCCGGCCTCGATCATCGCCACAAGCTCGGCCGTGGAGGCCACCACCAGGCTCATGCGGCTGGCCTCGCGCTGCGCGGCGGTGGGGTTGACGACGTATTCGCCGTCCACCAGGCCCACGGTGACGCCCGCGATGGGCCCGCGCCAGGGGATTTCAGAGATGCTCAGCGCGATGGAGACGCCCAGCATGGCCACCATGTCGGGGGGGCAGTCCTGGTCCACGCTCATCACGGTGGCCACCACGCCCACGTCGTTGCGCATGTCCTTGGGGAACAGCGGGCGGATGGGCCTGTCGATCACGCGGCCGGCCAGCACGGCCTTCTCGCTGGGGCGGCCCTCCCGCCGCTGGAAGGAGCCGGGGATTTTCCCCACGCTGTAGAGCTTCTCCTCGAAGTCCACGCTCAGGGGGAACCAGTCGATGCCCTCGCGGGGCTTGGCGCTCATGGTCGCGGTGCACAGCACGTTGGTCTCGCCGTAGCGCACCAGGCACGCGCCCCCGGCCAGCTGCGCCATCTTGCCGAGCTCCACCACGAGCGGCCGCCCGCCGAGCTCCGTCTCGAATTTCCTGTAGTCCTTGAAAAACATTTCTTTCTCCTTTGGATTTTTTATTTGATCAAAGGAGAAGGGCTTAGCAATAAATCACATTCAATTGTGCATTGTTCATTGTACATTGTGAATTGAATCTGATTTACCGCTAAAACAGTTCTCCCTCAAATCCTGAAGTAAGGGGGCAGAGGCCCAAACCCCTGCCCCCTGATGCCCGATGCCTATTTGCGGATGCCCAGGCGCGCGATGAGCGAACGGTAACGCTCGATGTCGTTGTTCTGCAAATACGTCAGCAGGTTGCGCCGGTGGCCGACCAGCATCAGCAGGCCGCGGCGGGAGTGGTGGTCCTTCTTGTGCACCTTCAGGTGCTCCGTGAGGTCCTGGATGCGCTTGGTCAGCAGCGCGACCTGCACCTCCGGGGAGCCGGTGTCACCCTCGTGGGTGGCGTATTCGGCGATGACGGCGTTCTTTTCTTCCTGTGTCATTGTGTGTTCACCTCGTTGAATTATTCGCCGGTTTCTCAGCAGCGGGCGGTGATTCCGTCTGCCGGGGAACGGCACAAAGGATAGTATAGCACAGATGGAAGGGTTTGTAAAGGTTTTTTTATGTGATTGGAGAAAATAAAGAAAACCCCGTTTCCGTGCTGGAAACGGGGGGG